>OBLV0100000406.1_pt1 | contig 13468 bp, 10 predicted proteins | sample 1520071 | NCBI WGS metagenome assembly OBLV01 (sample SAMEA3888446, study PRJEB22518) | metagenome | reverse complement strand
CCAAACCGTAGCCCTCCAGCGCAGCCCGCTTGGTGGGGTTGTTGGTGAGCAGCCGCATGGAGCGCACCCCGAGGTCCACCAGGATCTGCGCCCCGGTGCCGTAGTCACGGGCGTCGGCGGGCATGCCCAGCGCGAGGTTGGCGTCCACGGTGTCCGCGCCGGCTTCCTGCAATTGGTAGGCCTGCAGCTTGTGCATCAATCCGATGCCGCGACCCTCATGCCCGCGGATGTAGACCACCACGCCGCGGCCCTCGGCGGCGACTGCGGCCAGCGCGGCGTCGAGCTGGGTGCCGCAGTCGCAGCGCAACGAGCCGAAAATGTCGCCGGTGAGGCACTCGGAGTGCATCCGCACCAGCACATCGGCTCCGTTCCCGATCTCCCCACGCACCAGCGCGACGTGCTCGAGCCCGTCCAGCAGGCTGTCGAAGCCGATGGCGCGGAAGTCGCCGTGGCGGGTGGGGATCCGTGCCTCGGCGACCCGCTCGACCTGCTTCTCGAACCGCCGTCGGTAGGCGACGAGATCCGCGATGGTGATCAGGGTCAGGTTGTGCTCCGCGGCGAAGACCTCCAGCTCGTCGCGACGAGCCATCTGGCCGTCGTCCTTGGCCGAGACGATCTCGCAGATCACCCCGGCCGGTGGCAGACCGGCCATCCGGGTCAGGTCCACTGCGGCCTCGGTGTGTCCCGGGCGGCGGAGTACCCCGCCTTCCTTGGCTCGCAGCGGCACCACATGCCCGGGGCGGGCGAAGTCCACCGACTTGGCGTCCGGATCAGCCAGCAGCCGGATGGTACGGGCCCGGTCCGCCGCCGAGATTCCGGTGCTGACACCTTCCCGGGCGTCCACCGTGACGGTGTACGCGGTACCCCGCTTGTCCTGATTGGTGTGGTACATCGGTGGCAGGTCCAGCCGGTCGCAATCCTCTCCGGTCAGCGGCACGCAGATATATCCCGAGGTATACCGGACCGTGAAGGCCAGCAGTTCGGGTGTGGCCCGGGCCGCGGCGAAGATTAGGTCACCTTCGTTCTCCCGGTCCTCGTCATCGATCACGATCACCGGACGTCCAGCAGCCACGTCGGCGACCGCCCGATCAATGCTGGCAAAGGCGCTCTGAGCCATCGCGTCCCTCCTCCCCCGCATCATCCCCCAGCCCGTCGCTACCAGGAGCAAGATGTGGGCGGATCAACTTCTGGCAGCCGGCGCGAGTTCGTGCGGAGCCTGAGCTTCATCGCGACTGGCTGGCGGGCGTCGCTATCTGTCGATCAGATTGAAGATCAATATGATGGCGATGATGGCGAAGGCGGAACCAAGCAGCGCTTGTGTCATCGCCACCATCCCCACGAGCGCGTACGCCTGCCACGCCCATTACTGCTGGTCAACAGCGAGATAGGAGGCCACCATACGATCGACGTACTTCGCGATCATGTCAACCTCGAGATTCACCAGCTCGCCGCTGCCTCTGGTACCCAGAGTAGTGAGTTCTTGTGTTGTCGGAATGAGGCCGACGGAGAACTCGGCAGCGCCTACCTCGATCACGGTCAGCGATACTCCGTCGACGGTGATGGATCCCTTCTCCACCACGTATCGGGTCAGCTCGACGGGTAGCCCGATCCGGACCAACTCCCAGGGAGCGGACTCCCGGGGCGCGATCCGGGCCAGCACAGTCCCGGTGGCATCGACGTGGCCCTGCACCAGATGCCCGCCGAGCCGCGCACCCAGCTTCGCCGCTCTTTCCAGATTCAGCGGGTCGGAGATCCGCGCCGGACCCAGGCTGGATCGACGCAGCGTCTCGCCGATCACATCGGCGGTGAACATCTCACCCTCGACGCCGACCACGGTCAGGCAGACGCCGTTGACCGCGATCGAATCACCGGGGCGCGCATCAGAACTGACCAGCGGTCCCCGCACGGTGAACCGGGCCGCATCGGGACGCTCGTCCCGGCTGACGAGCTCCCCGAGTTCCTCGACGATGCCGGTGAACACGGCTCAGACCCCCCGCGCGGTTCGCCTCACCGGCAGCCACCCGCCCGGGCCTGTGCACGCAGCGCTTCGATAGCCCGCACCGGGTCATCAGCCCCGTACACAGCTGAGCCGGCGACGAAGCAGTCCACTCCCGCTTCCGCGGCGGCCTCGATGGTGTCGGCATTGATCCCGCCGTCGATCTCCACCAGGACGGTCAAGTGCCCGGTGTCCACCAGATGCCGCGCGGTGCGCACCTTGTCCAGCACCTCGGGGATGAACGACTGCCCACCGAAGCCGGGCTCCACGCTCATCACCAGCAGCGTGTCGTAGTGCGCCAGCACCTCCACCCACGGCTCCAACGGCGTCTTGGGCTTGATCGACAAACCGGCCTTGGCGCCGGCCGCCCGCAGGTCTTTGGCCAGCTTCACCGGCTCGTGGGCGGCCTCGGCGTGCACGGTGACGTTGTGGGACCCGGCCTCGGCGTACCCGATCGCCCAGCGGTCCGGGTTGTCGATCATGAGATGGCAGTCCACCGGGATGTCGGTGTAGGCCATCAGGCTCTGCACCACGGGCAGGCCGAACGTGAGATTGGGCACGAAATGCCCGTCCATGACGTCGACATGCAGCCAGTCAGAACCCGGCACCGCCTGCGCTTCGTCGGCAAGGCGGGCGAAGTCAGCGGACAACAACGACGGCGCGATCATCGGCTGAGGCCTCACGCTGTGCAGCGTATCGGCTCGTGAGTGGCAAACAGTGTTATAACACTGTTTGCCACTCACGAGCCGTCGTCGACGGCCAGCACCAGCTGGCCGTCGACGACGCTGCCACGGACCTGCTGACCGTCGGTGAGCTCCCCGGTGAGCAGCATGCGGGACAGCTTGCGGTCCAGTTCGCGCCCGATGGCCCGGCGCAGCGGGCGGGCGCCGAACTCCGGCTGGTAGCCGCGATCGACGATCCAGTCGATCGCGGGGTCATCCAGGTGCAGGGTGATATCCCGGGCATGGAGCCGTTGCCGGGTCTGCTCCAGGAGCAGCTCGGTGATCGTGCGCAGCCCGGCCCGGTCGAGACCACGGAACAACACGATCTCGTCGATCCGGTTGAGGAACTCCGGCCGGAAGTGCCTCCGCACGGTAGCCATCAAGGGCTCCCGCAGCTCCTCGACCGGCTGCCCGGGCCCGGTAGCGCTCAGCAACTGCTCACCGCCGAGGTTGCTGGTCATGATGATCACTGCGTTGGCGAAGTTCGCGGTCCGGCCCCGGGCGTCGGTGAGCCGGCCGGCGTCGAGGACCTGCAACAGGATGTTCGAGACGTCGGCGTGCGCCTTCTCGATCTCATCCAGCAGCAGCACGGTGTAAGGGCTGTGGCGGACGGCCTCGGTGAGCTGACCCGCCTCCTCGTGGCCGACGTAGCCGGGGGCGGCTCCGATCAGCCGCGAGACCGTGTGCCGATCCTGGAACTCGCTCATGTCGATGCGGACCAGCCGCTCCTCCGACCCGAACAGGGTCTGCGCCAGTGCCCTAGCCAGTTCGGTCTTGCCCACCCCGGTGGGGCCGAGGAACAGGAACGACCCCACCGGCCGGTTCGGATGGTTGAGCCCGGTCCGGCTGGCCCGGATCGCGTCGGAGACGGCTTCCACCGCATCGTCCTGCCCGACGACGCGCTGCCGCAGCTGCTCCTCCAGGTTCAGCAGTTGCTGCCGCTCCACCTCGGTCAGCTGCGCGACCGGGATACCGGTGCTGCGCGCGACGATCTGGGCGACCTCCTCGGCGCCGACCTCGGGCAGGCGAGACGGGTGAGCGCGGACGCTGCCCAGCTCGACGATCGCGAGGTCGAGCTCCCGGGTCAACGCCTCGGCCCGCTCGTAGTCCTCGGCATCGACCGCGATGTCCTTGGCCCGGGTGAGCTGCTCGATGCGCCGTTCAAGAGCACGGGTGTCCTCGCTGGGCGCCTCGGCCCGCATCCGGACCCGCGAGCTGGCCCGGTCGATGAGGTCGATCGCCTTGTCCGGCAGGAAGCGATCCGTGAGGTAACGATCGGAGAGCCGGGCTGCGGCCACCGTGGCCTCGTCAGTGATGCGCACCCGGTGATGCTGCTCGTAACGCTTGCGCAGGCCACGCACGATGGCAACGGTGTCCTCGACACTCGGCTCGGCGACCAGGATCGGCTGGAAACGCCGTTCCAGCGCTGGATCCCGCTCGATGTGGCGGCGGTACTCGTCCACCGTGGTGGCCCCGATCACCTGCAGATCACCACGGGCGAGCGCGGGCTTGAGCATGCTGCTGGCGTCCATGGGGCCGCCCTCGCCCGCGCCGGCACCGATCACCGTGTGCAGCTCGTCGAGGAACAGCACCACCATCCGGTCCGCGGCGGTCACCTCCGCGATCAGCTCCGTAAGCCGTTCCTCGAACTCCCCCCGGTATTTCGTGCCGGCCACCATCCCCGCGAGGTCCAGACCCACCATGCGCCGGTTGCGCAGCTGCTCCGGAACGGCGCCCTCGGCAATCCGCTGGGCGATACCCTCGACGATCGCGGTCTTACCCACGCCCGGGTCCCCGATCAGCACCGGGTTGTTCTTGGTCCGCCGGCACAGCACCTCGAGGATCTGCTCGACCTCGTTCTCCCGCCCGATGACCGGATCCAGCCGGCCGGCGCGGGCCGCGGCCGTGAGATCGCGGCTGTGCCGGTCCAGGCGGTGGGTCGGGGTGTCCGGCCGGCCCATCCCGCCAAAAGACTCCCCGAGCCCGCCGACCAGCCGGTTCACCAGGTCCTCGAGCGGTTCGAACCCAGAACCGAATGGTCCACTGGTCATACCGAACCTCCCTACTCGCAGCACTACCCTCGATAGTGCACCAATCCGGGGACGATGACGCCGCTCAGAGGAGGCTCCGGCAGGTGAAGCCGGCGCGATGGGGAGCAGTCGAGATCGGTGGGACGAAGGTCCTCTGCCTGGTCGGGTCCGGCCCGGAGCACGTCGTGGCTCAGCTCCGCCTTCCCACCGGCGAGCCGGCCGGGACGCTGGCCGCGGTCCTCGGGTTCTTCCACCAGCAGGTGGCTGCCGGCGGGCCACTGGCCGCGGTGGGCATCGCGTCGTTCGGACCGCTGGAGCTGCGCCGGTCTCACCCGATGTACGGGTACATCACCGCCACTCCCAAACCGAACTGGTCCGGCGTCGACCTGGTCGGGCCCATTCAGCAGGCACTGGGCGTGCCCGTGGGGTTCGACACCGACGTCAACAGCGCCGCGCTCGCCGAGGGTCGCTGGGGGGCCGCCCGCGGCCTGGATACGTTCGTCTACCTGACCGTCGGCACCGGTATCGGCGCCGGTGCCATTGTCGGCAGGCAGCTCCTCCGTGGGTTGGGGCATCCTGAGATGGGCCACCTCAGCGTGCCCCGCTCGCCCGGCGATGACTTCGCCGGATGCTGCCCTTTCCACGGCGACTGCCTGGAAGGGATGGCCAGTGGCACAGCGCTCGCCGCCCGATGGGGAGACCCAGCCGAGCAGCTCGACCGCGACCGGCTGCGGGCTGCGATCGAGCTCGAAGCGACCTACCTCGCGGCCGGGCTGCGGAACATCATCTACGCGATCGCACCGCAGCGCATCGTGATGGGCGGCGGCCTCACCGGCCTTCCCGGGCTGTTCCCGCTGGTCCGTTCCGGTCTCTCGGCAGCTCTCGCTGAGTATCCGGGACCGCCCGAACACGCTGCTCACGACTTCGTCGTCCCCGCCGCGCTCGGCTCGCTGGCCGGCCCAGCCGGAGCGCTGATCCTGGCTGAACGTGCCACTGCGGTTGACGGAACGGTCCCGGAGACCGAGGAGGCTGATCATGACAGGTGAGGATGGCGCATCACGGCGAGCCGCGATGTACGGCGAGAACGATCTGGGCTCGATAGAGATCTTCTCGGGTAATTTCATCAACTTCGGGTACTGGCGGGATTTTGAGCGTGGCGCTATCAGCGTCGAGGAGCGCACAACGAGCCAGGCAGATCTTTACCGCACCGTGCTGCGCTGCTTGCAGATCGATCGGGCCGATGTGGTGCTGGAAGTCGGGTGCGGTATCGCGGTAGGAGCTGCGCTGGCGCTTCGAGAGTTCGAGCCCAGTGTGATTCACGGGCTGGATCTGTCGCAGGACCAGCTCGGCCGGGCGCGGAGCGCCAACGCCGGATTGCTCGCGGAGCACCTTCCGCGATTGGTCCTCCAGCAGGGCTCGGCACTGAACATTCCGTATACGGAGGCGATGTTCGACAGGTGCTACTCGGTGGAGGCGGCGCAACATTTCGAGGACCTGGCTGCTTTCGCCGCCGAAACGCATCGGATACTCAAGCCCGGGGGCAGGCTCGCCGTCACGACATTCTTCACCACGCACCCCGCCGCCGTCGACGAACTACGACCATTGCTCGAGACTGTCGACAATGGAATCGATGTCGTCCTACCCATCGATTCTTTCCTGGACGATCTGCGCGCGGCGGGTTTCACCGGCGCGCAAGCCGGCACCATCGGTGACCATGTCTGGCCAGGCCTGGACGCCTGGATAGAACAGACCGAGTACAAGGAGGGCTGGGCCCGCAACTGGCTGAAGGCCTACCACCGCGGGCTCATCGACTACTACCTCGTGACAGCCGACAAGAAGTGATCAGTCTGTGTCGTGAACACCCGGTGCCGATCAGCGGCGGAGCAGGGCGCAGAACATGGCGTCGGTGCCGTGCTGGTGCGGCCACAACTGCACGTGCGGTCCGTCGCCGAGCCGGGGCACACCCGGGAACAACGGCCTGGCGTCGAGCTGCTCGACGCGAGTGCGCCGCACGACGTCCGCGACGACGCCCACGGTCTCGTCCAGGTGCGGCGAGCAGGTCACGTAGGCCACCACCCCGCCCGGTCGGACCAGGCGCAGCGCGGCGACCAGCAGTTCCCGCTGCAGCCGGACCAACCCGGCGACATCGGTGGGCTCCCGCCGCCAGCGGGCCTCCGGGCGGCGGCGCAGCGCCCCCAGCCCGGTGCACGGCGCGTCGACCAGAACCCGGTCGTAGCTCCGTTCCCCCAATCCGCTGTCCCGCCCGTCAGCCAGATGCACCGTTACCGGCAGGCCCTCGCACGCCTGGGATACCAGCCCGGCGCGATGCTCAGCCTTCTCCACTGCGTCCAGGGCTGCGCCGCGGGCGGCGCCCAGAGCACCGAGCAGTGCGGCCTTGCCACCTGGTCCGGCGCACAGGTCCAGCCAGCGGGAATCGGTGCCCTCCAATGGTGTCCCGGCCAGTGCGAGCGTGACGAGCTGGCTGCCCTCGTCCTGTACCTGGGCCAGGTGCCCGCGCACCGCAGGCAGATCACCGGGATCCCCGCCGCCGGCCAGGTGCACGCCGTAGGGCGAGTAGGGCGCGAGCGTGCCGCCTGTCTCTGCGGCCAGATCAGCCGGATCGACCTGGCCGGGGCGGGCCAGCAGATGCACGAGCGGGCGGGCGTCGTCGGCGGCCAGTGCCTCGGCGAGCTCGTCCAGGTCACCACCCAGGGCGTCCGCGAACGACTGGGCGATCCACCGCGGGTGCGCGTGCACCATCGCGAGGTGACCGACCGGATCGTCGTCGGCGGACGGCGCGAAGGCACGTACCCAGCTAGACTCGTCCAGCCTGCCGACCCGGCGCAGCACGGCATTGACGAAACCGCCGGCAGCGCTGCCGCGGGTGGCCCGCACCAGATCCACCGTGGTGTCGACGGCGGCGTGGGGCGGCACCCGCGTCCGCAGCAACTGGTAGCTGCCCAGCCGCAGGGCGTCCAGCAACTCACCATCCACCTCGGAGAGCGCGCGATCCGTGCAGGCCTGCAGCACTGCATCCAGCAAGCCCTGAGCACGGCACGTTCCGTAGCACAGCTCGGTGGCCAGCGCGGCGTCCCGCCCGTTGATCCCCCGCTGCCGCAGCAGGCCAGGCAGGACGAGATTGGCATAGGCGGTCCGGGCGCGCACCGCGGCCAGCGCATCCAGCGCGGCCTGCCGCGGCGGATCCTCCACCGGTGGCCTACTCGGTCCGGAACGTCGCCGGGGCGGCCGTGGGCGAGCCGGCCGGGAAGGCTTGCGAGGCACCGTCACTCGAAACGCTCCCCCGGCACGGGCCGCGCACCGCGAGCCCAGTCCGGTGCGGGCATCGCCCGCTTCCCGGGCGCGGTGATCTCGCCCAGCCGCACTGCCCAGGTACCCGTGCCGACGAGCACCTCCCGCTTCATCACCCGCAACTCACCCGGCGCCAGACCGTCCGCATCGCGGACATCGGCCAGCCGCACCGGTCCGAGACCCACTCGCTGATCCCGGAACCGAACCCAGGCACCAGGGGCGGGCGTGACGGCGCGCACCTGGCGATGCACGGCGAAGGCCGGAGCAGCGAAGTCCACATGAGCGTCCTGCGCGGTGACCTTGGGCGCGTAGGAGACGCCTTCGGACGGCTGGGGAACCGGACGTACCGCCCCGCCGGCAATCCCGTCCAAGGTGGCCACCAGCAGGCCGGCTCCGGCGCCGGCCAACCGGGTCAGCAGGTCCCCCGTGGTGTCCTCGGGATGGATCACCTCGGTGACCGTGCCGTACACCGGACCGGTGTCCATCCCCTCCTCCAGCGCGAAGGTGGACGCACCGGTGATCTCGTCCCCGTGCCGGATCGCGGCCTGCACGGGCGCCGCGCCGCGCCAGGCGGGCAGCAACGAGAAGTGCAGGTTCACCCAGCCCTGCGGGGGGATCTCCAGCGCGGCGCGCCGGATCAGGGCGCCGTAACCGACGACCGGGCAGCAATCCGGTGCCAAGGCGGAGAGCCGAGCCAGGAACTCCGGTCCGGAGGGCCGGTCCGGGGTGAGCACCTCCAGCCCTGCCGCATCGGCCAGCACACCCACCGGCGAGCGGACCGGCCGCCGCCCGCGCCCGGCCGGCGCGTCCGGCCGGGTCACGACCGCGACCACCTCGTGCCGTTCGGAATCCAGCAGCGCTTGCAAGGAGGGCACCGCCACCTCGGGCGTCCCGGCGAAGACCAATCGCACCGGCTCAGCGCACCTTGCCGAGCAGCGGATGCGGGCTGAGCTTGACCACGGGTGGAACCGCGCCGAACCAGTGGGCTTGCCGGATCTCGCGCATCGCGTGCTTGCGGGTCTGGGGGTCGAGCCGGTCGATGAACAGCACACCGTCGAGGTGATCGGTCTCGTGCTGGATCACCCGGGCCAGCCGCTGGGTGCCGTGCACCTCGACCGGCTCGCCGTGCTGGTTCCACCCACGGGCGACGACCTGCAGGTGACGCCGGCAGTCCCACGCCAGACCCGGGATGGACAGGCAACCCTCCGGCCCGTCCTGGGTCTCCTCGCCGACCACCTCGACCACGGGGTTCACCAGGTGACCGATCGGGTGCTCCCCGCTGGGGTCATCACCGCGATAGACGAACACTCGCAACGAGATCCCCAGCTGGGGGGCGGCCAGCCCGGCACCGCCGTCGTGCGTCATCGTCTCCGCCAGGTCGCGGACCAGATTGCGCAGTTCCTTGTCGAAGTCGACGACCTCGGCCGCGCGGGTTCGCAGCACGGGATCACCGAAGAGCCGGACGGGTTGCACAGCCACCCGGGCAGTATGCCTCGTGAGTGGTATTGGGTGCCCTGGCACCCAATACCACTCACGAGAGTTCTTGCGGGTCGACCTCGACCCGCAAGAACTCCACCGCCTTGCGGGCACTGCGCCCGGCCTGCAGCGCAACCAGCTCCGCCGCCAGCGCGGACCCCTGGGGGCGCGGAACCCGGAGCAGCAGCCGCTCCCGCTGCCCGCTGGCGTCACCCGGCACGGGCACCGGACCCAGCACCTCCATACCGGCGGGTAGCTCCAGGTCCGCCAGCGCCTCCGGTGCGCCGTCGAGCGCCGCCATCCGCACCGCGGGTGGGAAGCCGAGCTCGGTGCGGGCAGCCAGCTCCGCGCGCGCGTGACCTGCCGGGTCCCATCGGACGAGCGCCTGCACCGTGGCCAGGGACGAATCGGCGACCACGATCACCCGGCCACCGTCAGCCGCCGGCGCGACCAGCGCCGCCGCGACCATCCACCGGCGCAACGCCTCCTCGGCGGCGCGCAGGGTGGGGCGGCCGAGCAGGGCCGCGGCGTCGAGCAGCAAGGCCGCTCCGTAGCGGGCCAGTGGCTCAGCTCCGGGAGTCGCGACAACCAGCGCCAGCCCCGGCGGGATGTCCGCGAGCACCTGGCCCCCGCCAGAGGTGCGCAACGGCACTCCGGGGAAGGCCCGGCCCAGCTCCTCCGCGGTGCGGCTAGCGCCGACCGCCATCGCGCGCAGCCGGGCGGAACCGCAGGCAGCGCAGCGGTAACCGGCGTCGGTGACACCGCACCAGCGGCAGGCGACCCGGCCGGCGGCGAGCAACGCCAGCGGGCCGGCGCAGTGCCGGCAGCGGGCCGGGGAGCGGCACTGCCCACAGGCCAGCGCGGGCACGTAGCCGCGGCGCGGCACCTGCACCAGGACCGGCTGATCCCGGGCCAGCGCCGCCCGAGCCGCGTCGAAGGCCACCGCAGGCAGGCGCGCCGCGCGGGCGGCGGCGTCCCGGACCAGCTGGGTGTCGTCCTCCCCGATCGCAGTGACCCGCGGGGCGGCGGCCCGGACCACATCGCGGACCGCGACGATCTCGTGGGTCCAGCCGGTGTCGAGGGACAGCTGGGTCTCCGCGGTGCGGGCATAGCCGGCCACCAGCAACGCGGCACCTTCCAGAACCGCGCGCTGGCCCAGCACTAGGCGGCTATGCGGGTAGGGCGCTCGCGGCTCGGCGTGCAGGTCGTCACCGTCGTCCCAGAGCACCACCAGCCCCAGCTCGGCGACCGGGGCGAAGGCCGCCGCCCGGGTGCCGATCACGATGGGCACGGCACCCCGCCGCACCGCCAGCCACCGGCGGTAGCGCAGCGCGGGGCCGGATTCCGCGGCCAGGGCGACCACCGCGTCGGGTCCGGCCAGGGCGACCACCGCGCCGTGCACCCGCGCGGTGTCCCGGTGATCCGGGAGCACCAGCAGGGCTCCCCTCCCAGCGGCGGCAACGGTCACGGCGGTCTCGGCGAGCCGGGCCGGCCAGTCCTCCCCCGGCAGCGCCTGCCAGCAGGCGTGCGCGGCCCGGCCCTGGTACAGCGCGTCCAGGAAGGCCGGACCGCGGGGATAGCTCCGCCAGCTACCCGCTTCGGGTCGCGGCGGCAGCGCCGGGGCGACCACGCCCGGCTCGGCTTCGGTGCGGGCGTGCCGGGGTGGGATGGCCAGCCGCAGCACGTCGCTCATGGTGCCCGCGCACCGGTCTGCCACCGCCCGCGCCAGCGCGGCCACCTGCGGGCTGAGTACCGGCTCGGCAGAGACCACCCGCTCGATCCAGCCCAGCCGGCCGGGGTGATCGGATCGATCGACCCGATCGAGCAACCACCCGTCCACCAGCCGCCCGGCGAAACGCAGCCGCAGCCGCACCCCTGGCAATGCGATGTCATCGAGCTCAGCAGGCACCTGGTAGTCGAACGGCCGGTCCAGATGCGCCAGCGGGGTGTCCACGCACACCCGGGCGATGGGCAGCACGGCGGCCGGGCTGCGCTGCCCACGCTTCGACCGGCTGACACTCACATGCGGGGTCTACCAGAGCGAGATGTCCATCCCACGGGGACGCTACGAATCAGTCAGCCGGCGGACCACGTTGGTGGGCTCGTCCAGCCAGATCCACTGACGCCCGTGGTCGCTGTGGAAGCCGAACCGGTCGGGCCCCGGCTCCCCTTGCTCGTACCACCAGTCGTAAGCGGCTTCGGCCTCGTCCCACAACGCGCGCGACCCGAGTTGGCGCACGGTGAACGGAGACGGATCATTGAGATTGGCGTCCAGGTGCGCCCACGACTTCGTTGCTCCATCGTCCAACTCCAAGGTGTGATGGAGTTCGCCATGTTGATCCCACCCGATCACGAGGCAGCAGGACGCAAGGCGGGCACCGATGGCGAACCTGCCCTTGGCCGGGTTCAGCATCCGATCCAGGTCGCTCCCGCGGCACTCGGTGGTGCTGGTGTGAGCATTCTCGAGATCCTCGACTCCCGGCTGCCAGCCGTACAGCGCCCGGCGCTGGCTGCGAATACGCATGAACGCCAGGTCACCAGCGAACCGGCCGCCGGCCACGCCGCTGCCGGTGAGGTCGACGGTCAGCATGCCACCGTTGGACCAGTCCGTTCCCCATGGAGTGACCAGCCGTCCTCCCAGGCGAAGCTGATCGAGCCAGGCATGGGGTACCGCTTCGCGAACCGCGGCGGTGGAGATCACCCGGTCGTATGGAGCCCCAGACGTACATCCAACGAGGCCATCTCCAGTGATCACGAGCGGGTGGTACCCCGCGTTGGTGAGTGAGTGGCAGGCGCCTTGCGCCAAGCGGGGATCCACTTCGATCGTGACCACCCGGCCTCGCCGGCCGACCAGGCGCGATAACAATGCTGCGTTCCAGCCGGTGCCGGTGCCGATCTCTAATACCGACTGCCCAGGACGCACGTCCAGCGCTTCCAGCATGTCCGCGACAATGCTGGGCTGGCTACACGAGCTGGATGGAACGCTACCCGCCTGACCAGAACGCACTTCCCCGAAGTCGACTTGTGTGACGATGGGCGCATTCGCGGCCACAGCGGCGTGCCAGCGATCGGGATCAGTCTGTTTGGACAACGCCACGAGCGCATCCCCGGAATCGTCGTCGATCCAGATGGTGTCCGGTCTCTGCGCGGTATCTCGCCGAACAGTTCCTCCCACAACGACGAGCTGACATCAGTCATTGACTGTCTTTGTCGTCCTTATCGTGTTTACCGCCGCCGGATTCTCTCACATCTTTGGTCTTCGAGTGATCGTAACCTTTCTCGTGTCCATCACGGTCGCTCTTGTCTTCGTGTTGACCGCCAACCATCGTATCTCACCACCGTCATGACCGGATCCCGATTGCCGCCTGCCACGTCAGCACTTCGTTGATCACATCAAGCGCGCCGCCGGCCGTGCTTCTTTCGATTAGCCCGCTTCCTGGAACGATCAGCGATGATGAGCGCTTTCGCCAAGCAAAGCAATCTCGACTAAATCCTTCGAGGTGGATGAGATCCAGGTAGTCATCACTTTCCGGTATCCCACCAGCGCCCCATCCTCCCCTTGGGCAGTGCGTTGGAACTGGAATCCAAGCACCTTCAGGTGATCGAGTAACCGTTTGGCGATCACCAGATCCGGGCTGTCAGCCTGCGTCACACCTGCCTGTGCTGTCGTCATGACGCCAAGAGTTTCGTCACCGCCTGTGACCATGCGATACCCACGACTGGACACCGCCAGACCACCACCGGACATCTCCGGGCCCAGTGCTTGCACCACCACACGCCAGGCGGAATTGTCGGGTTGGTCACTGCGGAGGGGAGACTGACTGATGGCTGAGCAGCCAGCGCCACGGACTCTGCTGGAAGCGCTGGTGCGCCAGCGGCAGCTGTCGTGGGAGATCGGAAGAGCACACGTCTGAACTCCAGTCACATCACGATCT
>OBLV0100000405.1_pt1 | contig 13468 bp, 10 predicted proteins | sample 1520071 | NCBI WGS metagenome assembly OBLV01 (sample SAMEA3888446, study PRJEB22518) | metagenome | reverse complement strand
CCGGAGCGGGCCATCGTGTCCGCGTCAGAGACTCCGAGCCGCAGTTGCGTGGCGGCGATCGCGAGCGCGGCGACGATGCAAAGCCCGGTGCCGGCGGCGAGCCATTTCCGCTGGGTGACCGCTGTCGCCCACCGCGTCCAGGCGCGGCTGGCCTTGTCGTCGGTCCGGAGGTGCGGCCAGTCCAATCGTCTGCCGACCTTGGCGAGCACGACCGGGAGAAGCGTGATCGCCACGAGGGTCGAGACGAGCGGGATCAGCGCTCCGCCGTAGCCCATCGAGCGCAGGAACGGCAGCGGCAACGCCATCAGTGCGAGCAGGCCGATTCCGACGGTGATGCCGCTGAAGATGACCGCTCGGCCGGCTGTCTCCATGGCTCGCTGCACGGCCTCATCGCCACTGCGCCCGTGCGAGCGCTCTTCGCGCCAGCGCGAGACGACCAGCAGCGAGTAGTCGATCGCCACCCCGAGGCCAATCAGCGCGATGAGGTATTGCACGATCGGGGAGACAGCGGTTACCTGCGTCAACCCGTAGAGCAGCAGGAACGTGGTCATGATCGACACGAGCGCCATCACCATCGGAACCAGCGCGAGCAGCGAGCCGAACACGAACGCCAGCACCAGTAGCGCGCCGAACCCGCCGATCAGCGCTTCGAGCAGGACGCCGGGGCCGCCGTTGCCGCCGCTCTCGTTCGCGAGCGCGTCGAATCCCGTCAGGTGGACGGGAGCGCCCGCGACCTCCGAGCCCGCGATCGCCGCGCGCGCGGCCTTCTCCGCCTTGGAGTTCTCACCGAACGTTGAGCTCGGGTCCGCGCGTGGGAAGACGAACGCGAACGCCGTGCGACCATCCTTCGAGACGAAGGCATCACTTCCGGTCGAGCTGTAGGAGGCGAGCCGCGACCCTGGGAGCGCCGCTCTTAGTCGCTCATCGACGCGGCTCAGCTGTGCCGCGACTCCGGGCGAGCGCACGGTCTTGTCCTCGGGCAGGGTGACCACCGGAATCAGCGGTGCGGTGCCGTTCCGATCCGAACCGTAGACCTGCGCGATCTTGACGTTCGTCTCCCAGCTCTCCTTGTCCGGGACCGAGAACTCCGCCTTGAGCGCCTTCGACGCAGGGCCGGCAGCGGCGATCCCGGCGATCGTGAGCACAATCCAACCGATTACGACAAGGCCCTTGTGCGCGAGAACCCAACGCGTCAGCAACGACATTTGCTGCCTCCGTGACTTCGCGAAAACGACTGCCCGGGAGGCTCCCAATCACACCGGCGCGCGCAAATGGGGTCCAACCCCCATCCCTTCCGCGAAGCAAAACCCATTGGAAAGCTGCCGGGTCCAATCCCGTCTCCTCGGCGGCCTCGCGGATCGCGGTTGCGGGAGTCCCCTGTGTCGCCGCTTTCACGCGCGCCGCCGGGGAACGCGACCCCGGTAGGCGATTAGTTTCGCGCTTGCCCAGAGTCTGCGTATCAAGCACCGACCCGAGCAGCTCGGGGCATCCATCTCGAAAGGAAGCAACCCATGGCCTCCCTGGTTCTGAAGATGTCCGTCTCGCTCGACGGTTACGTCGCGCCGCTCGACGGGAGCACCGAATGGGTCACCGCGGGACGCTCAGAGGACAGTGCCGCTTGGACGCTCGAGACCGTGAGCAACGCGGGCACGCACCTCATCGGCGCTGCGACCTACGCCCGCTGGGCAATGTTCTGGCCCGGCGCCTCCGGGCCGTTCGCCAAGCCGATGAACGAGATCCCCAAGGTCGTGTTCTCGAACTCACTCGCGTCCGCGGACTGGCCCGAGACGACGATCGCCACCGGCGACCTGACCGAAGCCGTCACGCGGCTCAAGCAGGAGCACTCCGGCGGATACCTGCTGGCACAAGGCGGGACGCGGTTCGCGCGGTCGCTGGTCGAGACCGGCTTGATCGACGAATATCGCCTTGTCGTCCATCCGGTCGTTCTGGGTGCGGGAGAGCGGCTCTTCACCGCACCGCTGAGCATCGAGCCGACGAGCACCATCGCGTTCAGCCGCGGAGCCGTCGCCCACGTCTTCGCCGTGTGAGCTCGCGCCGGGTCAGGCCTTGCTCCGGCTCAGGCGAGGCTGTCCTTCGGTACACGATCAGCCCGAGTAGATCGCGCAGATCGCCGGTTTCGACACGCCGGATGCAGTGGGCGTTCACTGTGATGCGGTTGCAGGTACTCCGAACCTTAGGGCCGGCGCCGTCGTGGAAAGTGTCGCGCTGATTGATCCGGTGGCCGCCACCACGGCCGACGAGTACCGATCGCTCGGCTCGCCGCAGCCCGGTCCGTTCCTCATTGTTCTGTCCATCGCACGAGGGTCGGCTGAAGGCATTCGCTCACCGCACTCAGGCGTTCGTGCTCGGTGTGAGGACAACCATCGGGATGACACGGGGGGTCGCCTTTCGCGCGGCTTCGTGGAGCTGCGGGTAGCGCGCGGCTGCTGCTGCGAACAGGCGCTCGCGCTCTGGGCCGGCCGCCTCCTCGGCTACGACGTCGATCGTTTCGTTCCCCACCTCGATCCTTGTGTTCGGATGCGCCTTGAGGTTGTGGTACCACGCGGGGTTATTCAGCGCTCCTCCGTTTGCGGCCCAGATCATGTAGCGCTCGTTGTACGGAAGGAAGGCGACTGGGTTGACACGGCTAAGACTCGATTTTCCGCCAGTGTGGTGGAGCAGGAGCAGCGGCGTTTCCTCCCACACGCCTCCGACGTGTCCTCGGTTGGCGCGGAACTCGTCGATGATTTTGGCGTTGTATTCAGCCGCTGTGTCGTACTCGTCGTGGCGGCGCCACCAGCTGCCAGCGGCTGCCTCGTTGCGACCGAGCGGCGCCAAGTCCAGGTAACGGTAGGTTCCCATTAGCTGCTCGACCCCGCGTGCGTAGGTGGAGTAGGTGTGGAATACGATCCCGTCCTCGAGCGCGAAGACGCTTATCCCCGGCGCCTGCTGCCCGGGATCGTCCGTGTGCCGGAAGTTGTATTCGGCGCCGTTCCGCTGCTGCTCGTCGGTGAAGGCGGCACCGAAGTCGTACTTGAAGTCGCTGCCGAGGGACGAGACCCAGGGGAACCGCCAGCCCATCCGCTCCTTGTACCCGTGTAGCTGCTCGAGCGGGGCGATCGACTCGGCCACCAGCGTCACGTCGTGGCCGTTTAAGTGCGGGATGACGCCGTCGAAGTGGTCGGCGACGAACGAGCATCCTCTGCAGCCCGGGTTCTGCTCGTCGACGTGGTCCCCGTAGCCGAACATGAAGTGATAGACGAGCAGTTGCGAGCGGCCGTCGAAGAGCGCGGCCAGGCTCTTGGTCCCGCTGTCAGTCTCGAACATGTAGTCGGTCTCGACGGGCACCCGGGGAAGCTCCTGACGCCGGCGGGCGAGCTCGTCGCCTCGGCGCATGTGCTGCTTCTCGGCGTCGAGCAGCTCGCGCCGCGCGGCAAGCCAGTCCTCTCGCGTTCCGATCCTGTGATTAGTCATTGTTCTTCTCCTAGGGCATTGCTTTCATCGCGTGCATCGCTGCGTGCGACCCGGGGACCACCAGGCCGGGGATCTCGTGAGGCGAGGCGACGATTCCGACGGTGAGCGCGACGAGCACTAGCGCCGTAGCCGCACTCGCAGCGCGGAGCCAGGGGCCGAGCTTCTCGAACACGACGAGCGCTGCGACGAGCGCCATCCAGGTGAGACTCATCACGCCGAGCGCGAACAACGCGACCATCAACGCGCCCGAGCATCCAATGCACCAACGGCCGCTGCGGACGCCCATCGCCAGCGCCGAGGGCCGGCCGCCGAGCCGGCGACCCGCTAGGAGCTGCTGCGGGCTTCTGCATCTCGCCAGGCACGCATGCTTGAGCGGGGTGAGCTGATACACGGCGGCGAGCGCCAGCACGCCGGCCGTTAGCCACCGTCCGTCGGCGCGCCAGGCGAGGTCGCCCGCGAACAGGTCCTTTCCGAGCTCGAACAAGCCGTATGCGAGCACGCCCGCCGCGCTCCACACGAGCAGGTAGCCGCCGGCGAACAGCAGCCACCGGCTGGGCTCGCGCCGGCGCGTGAGCGTCGCGTACACCGCGGCGGTTGGCGCGAGCGACGGAAGCATCATCGCGGCCATCATCAGCGCCCACACCCCGGTGAACCAGCCAAGCGCGCCGAGCGAAGTGCCCGGGCCCGCGTCCATCCCGGCCATCCGCACCGCCGTCGACCACCATGCGACACCCGCGGCCAGGAGCAACACCAACACCACGTCCAAACGCGCCCGAGAAGCCTCGACCAGCGACGCAAGCTCATGTCGATCCGCCCGTGGACCCGCGGCCATCGAGCCACTCACCGCTCGCGCGACGTCATGCCTCATCGCGACATCCCTTTCGCAAGGCCGTACTCGTCGTGGCGGCGCAGCCAGCTGATCGGCTGCTCGCCTTCGTCGCGGCCCTTCGGCGCGCGGCCAAGGATCCCGTAGTACCCCATCAGGAACTCGGTACCACGGGCGTAGCTCGAGTAGCAGTGGTAGACGGTGTCGCGCTCGTGCGCGAACGTGCTGATGCCATGGCGTGGCTCCTCCTCTTGCTCGAAGTATCGATATATAGTTAGCACAATGGCTAACGATGTGTTCAGCGCGCTCGCCCATCCGCTCCGGCGCGAGATCGTCGAGCGTCTCAGCCGAGGACCGGCGACCGTCGGCGAGGCGACACGCGACTTCGCCGTCTCGAAGCCCACAATCTCGCGCCACCTGCGAATGCTCGAGGAGGCAGGTGTCGTGAGCCGCGTAATCGACGGCAGGAACCACCGCCTCGCGCTACGGTCAGAGGCGCTTGCCCAGGCCTCAGACTGGATCGAAAGCCAGCGAGAGCGCTGGGAGCGCCTATTCGACGTCGTCGACGAGTACCTAGAAGAACGAAAGGAGCAACCCTGACCAACGAGTCCGGCCGCGTGGTGCGGATCGAGCGGACCTATCGAGCGTCGATCGAGCACGTCTTCGACGCCTGGACCGATCCCGAGGTGATGCGGCGCTGGTTTCACTGCGAGCCGGACTGGGACACGCCGGAGGCCGAAGTCGACCTCCGCGTGGGCGGCAACGTCCGCGTCGTGATGCGGAAGCCAGACGGCACTGAGATCAACGCATACGGCGAGTACACGCTGATCGACCGCCCCCACCGCCTGGAGATGACCTGGACCTTCGACGACGACCCCGCCAACCAGCAGCTGATCGAACTCACATTCTCGGAATCCGACGGCTCGACCACGGTACTGATGGTCAACAGTGGTATCTCGACAAACGAGCGCCGCGACGCCCAGGACAGGGGTTGGCACGGATGCCTCGACGAACTCGAGCGGCTAATGGCCGGCTGACGCCGTCGTGTCGCCCGGCAGGCGGCAGGCCTCGGTACCCGAGCTTCGCCCCAAAGCTCCAGCGCGGTGGGGGAGCGGCTGTCGAATGGGATCCGGCCGGCTCCTACACTCGTTGGTCACGGTGAGGGACGAAGACATTACAAGTGTCGCGGACTCCTGGGGAGCGGAGGCGAGCGATGTTGGCCGGGACTTCCCGCACGATCGGGTGGTTCGGGCACTGAGCCTGTTGCCCGATGTTGGTATCTGGGCCATCAGCGAGGACAGCAGCGCCCTATTCGCTTTGCTTGCTGATGAGGTTGTGTTCACGGTCGGTTTGCGCGATGACGGGACCGTGAGCGTCCGAAGCAGACCGCTAGACAGCAAGCGGCTTCTCGTCTACCACACGTCGGAACCATCCAAGCCAATCGAAGCCGGCGGAACGGCCTGGAGCACCCGTTGGATTTTCCAATACCGAGCCGAACGCGACGCACGCGATGCGTGGCAGCACATAACTGGCACCGTCGTTCCCGACGGAGTCCGGGGTGAGCATTTGGACCAGCGCGAGAAATTCGCACGCGCAATTGCTTCGAGAGCTGGTTGGAACGTCAGCAATTGACACAAGGTCCGGCCCGGGCAGCGCGTCGGGCCAGTGGCCCGTGTACTCATCACTTGCTGGGGAGGGCCTGCTGGGCGCGCGGCGAAAGGTCAAGTTCGATGCCAGAGGCCTGGGTCTATCTACTGCGTTGCCGCGACGGGTCCCTATACACCGGCTGGACCGTCGACCTCGAGCGTCGGCTTGCGAGCCACCGTGCGGGCACCGCGAGCCGCTATACGGCCAGTCGGCTGCCGATCGATCTCGAGCTCGCGATTCCGATGCACAGCCGGACCGCAGCGCGCCGCGAGGAGGCACGGATCAAGCGCTTGCCGCGGGCGGCGAAGCTCGCGCTGCTCGGGTAGCGGCATGGCGGTTTTGAGAGGATCGGGCGATGACCGAGGTCAGCATCAGCTTCCCGCGCCAGTACGCCCGTACCGTGGGGTTCTCGCTGGGCGTGCCGTATGCGTTTGCGATCGCTTCGGACGGTACCCGCGTCGCGTTTCTCCGGGCCCGCTCGGGCACAGATCGCAGCACCGGCCTGTGGGTGCGTGACACGGCGAGTGGGGGGGAGCGGCTGGTCGCCGACCCGGAGGAACTGCTCTCCGGCTCCGAGGAGAATCTCCCGCCAGAAGAGCGGGCACGCCGCGAGCGCACCCGGCAGGCCGCGGCGGGTGTGGTGTCCTTCGCGGCGGACGAGGCGGTGCGGATCGCGGCGTTCGCGCTGTCGGGCCGGCTGTTCGTGGCCGATCTGGCCGACCCGGACGGCGCCCGTGTCCGCGAGCTGGTGGTGCCGGGCCCGGTACTCGACCCGCGTCCGGACCCGACGGGAGCGCACATCGGGTATGTGGCGAGCGGGGCGCTTCGTGTCGTAGGGGCCGATGGCGCCGGTGACCGGGCGCTGGTCGTGCCGGAGGGTGAGAATGTGACCTACGGCCTGGCCGAGTTCGTGGCGGCCGAGGAGATGTACCGGACCCGCGGTTTCTGGTGGTCACCCGACGGACGGCGGTTGCTGGCGGCCCGAGTGGACACCGCGCCGGTGGCCCGGTGGCACCTGTCCGATCCGGCGCACCCGGACCGCGCGCCGGTGGAGGTCGCCTACCCGAGCGCGGGCACCGCGAATGCTGACGTCAGCGTGGTGCTCGCCGGGCTGGACGGAAGCGTGACGCAGGTGGGCTGGGACGCCTCCGACGCGCCCTACCTGACCTCGGTGCACTGGTCGCGCGGGGGGGCCGCGCTGCTGCAGGTGGCCTCGCGCGACCAGCGGACGATGCGAGTGTTGGCCGTGGCCGAGGACGGCACGACCGAGCGGATCTGCGAGGACACCGACCCGGATTGGGTCGATGTGATCGTCGGGACACCGGCCTGGACGCCAAGCGGTGAACTGGTCCGGATCGTGGTCAGAGACGGTACGTACCGCCTGATGATCGGCGAGGACCCGGTCACGCCGGTGGCCCTGAACGTCGCCGCCGTCCTCGACGTCGACGACGATGTGCTGCTCGCCGCCACCGGCGAGGACCCGGCCGAGTTACACATCTACACCGCGGGCCGGAACGGCACCGTCCGGCTGTCCCGCGAGCCGGGCGTGCATCAGGCGGCCCGGCGCGGGGACCTCGTGGTTACCTCATCTCGGTCGCTCGGCTGGTTCGGCCCTCGGGTGCGGGCCTGGCGTGGCGGCGATCAGGCCGGGGAGATCACGTCGCTCGCGGAGACCCCGGTGCTCACACCGCGGGTGACGTTCCTGAGCGTCGGCGCGCATGAGCTCCGGTGCGCGCTGCTGCTGCCTCGCGGGCACCAGCCCGGCTCGGCGCGGCTGCCGGTGCTATGCGACCCCTACGGGGGCCCGGCCGCCCAGCGCGTGGTCAGTTCGCGCAACTCATACCTGACGTCGCAGTGGTTCGCCGATCAGGGCTTCGCCGTCCTGATCGCCGACGGCCGGGGCACGCCCGGCCGCGGGCCCGCCTGGGACCGGCTAATCCACTACGACGAGGCCACGCCCAACCTGGAGGACCAAGTGGAGGCGCTACACGCGGCCGCCGCGGCGCACCCCGACCTGGACCTAACCAGGGTCGGGATCCGCGGCTGGTCCCACGGCGGTTACCTGGCCGCGCTGGCTGTGCTGCGTCGCCCGGACGTCTTCCACGCGGCCGTGGCCGGCGCGCCGGTCACCGACCAGCGGCTGTACGACACCTTCTACACAGAGCGTTACCTTGGTCACCCGGACAGCAACCCTGATGCTTACGCCCATAACTCGCTGATCGATGATGCGCCGAGGCTGGAGCGTCCGCTGATGCTGATTCACGGGCTGACCGATGACAACGTTGTGGTGGCGCACACGCTGCGGCTGTCCTCCGCGCTCCTGGCCGCCGGACGGCCGCACACCGTGCTCCCGCTGTCCGGCGTCACCCACATGGCCCGCCAGGAAGAGGTCGCGGAGAATCTCATGCTGCTCCAGGTGGAGTTCCTCAAACGCTCACTCGGCATGAGCCTCGGCTGAGCCGTACCGGCCCCAACACCAGGCCAAACGGCGCGGCTCGGCGGCGATGACGACAGCGCCGTTCGACCGGAGGCGTCGGTCCTTCGTCTGATCGGTCCGGGTAGACCGGTCGGATAACGCTCACGTGCATGGTTCCCCCGCGACCGCGAGATCGGCCGCCGCCGATCTCGCCCGGATCCTGGCGAAGCAAGGGGTGATGTTCGGCTTCACCGGGCCGTCATCGCGGCCGACCGCGGGTCGCCCGACATCGCTTGCTCGTCGGCGCCGGCGTTCTACCCGTCCCGAGCCCTTAGGAGTGACCGAGCTGAAGGTCGCATGAGGTGAGGTTCGTACGCCCCGGGGAGGTGTTCGTAGTGGCGCGCTCATAAGCTCGGTGGTGTGACCGAAGGGCCCGTTTACGACGAGCTGACGCTGCTTGATGAGCACCGCCTGAAGGCGCGGCGGTTCGACGCGGCGGCGTATGAGCGCGCACGCGAGCGGGCGGAGCGGCGCCGGGCGGCGCTCCCGTCGTCGATCGTGTATCCCGAGGAGCTGCCGATCAGCGCGCGTCGCCACGAGCTGCTCGCGACGATCCGCGGCAATCAGGTGGTGATCGTTGCCGGCGAGACGGGGTCGGGGAAGTCGACGCAGCTGCCGAAGATGTGCCTTGAGCTGGGGCGGGGCGTGCGCGGGACGATCGCGCACACCCAGCCACGGCGTTTGGCCGCGCGGACGATCGCCGAGCGGATCGCGGACGAGCTCGGTGTCCCGCTGGGCGGGGCGGTCGGATACGCGGTGCGTTTCAGCGACCGCTCGAGCGCGGACACGCTGCTGCGGGTGATGACTGACGGGCTGCTCCTGGCCGAGATCGCCCGTGACCGGCTGTTGCGCCGTTACGACACGGTGATCGTCGACGAGGCGCATGAGCGGAGCCTGAACATCGACTTCCTGCTCGGCTACCTGAAGTCGATCCTCCCGAGGCGGCCGGACCTGAAGGTGATCGTCACGAGTGCGACGATCGATGTCGAGCGCTTCTCGGAGCACTTTGACGGCGCGCCGGTCGTCGAGGTGACCGGACGGACCTATCCGGTGGAGGTCCGCTACCGGCCGCTCGAGGAGGATGCCGACGAGATTGACGCGATTGGTGACGCGGTGCAGGATCTACAGCGGACGCGGCGTGGCGACGTGCTGGTGTTCCTCTCGGGTGAGCGCGAGATCCGCGACGCCGCCGACGCGCTGAGCGGGCGCCTGGGCGCGGGGGCGGAGATCCTGCCGTTGTTCGCCCGCCTGAGCAGCCGCGAGCAGCAGCGAGTGTTCCGACCCGGGAACGGCGACCGGGTGGTGCTTGCGACCAACGTCGCCGAGACGTCGCTGACCATCCCGGGCATCCGCTCGGTCGTCGATGTCGGGACCGCGCGTGTCTCCCGGTACAGCGCGCGGCTGAAGGTCCAGCGACTGCCGATCGAGCCGGTGTCGCAGGCGAGCGCCGACCAGCGGAAGGGGCGCTGCGGCCGGACCGCGGACGGCATCTGCGTCCGGCTCTACTCCGAGGAGGACTTCGCCGAGCGCCCACGCTTCACCGACCCGGAGATTCGCCGCACGAACCTCGCTTCGGTGATTCTCCAGATGGCCGCACTCGGGCTCGGCGAGATCGAGGCGTTCCCGTTCATCGAGCCGCCCGACAGCCGCCAAATCCGCGACGGTGTCAACCTGCTCGTCGAGCTGGGCGCCCTGACCGCGGACCGGCGCCTCACCCGGCTGGGCCGCCGGCTGGCTCGGCTGCCGGTCGATCCGCGGATGGGCCGGATGGTGCTCGAGGCCGATCGGCTGGGCTGCACCGAGGAGGTGGTCGTGATCGCGGCCGCGCTGTCGATCCAAGACCCGCGCGAGCGCCCGCTCGAGGAGCGTGTCCAGGCGGACGCCTCCCACGCCCGGTTCGCGGACGAGAGCTCCGATTTCCTCGCCCACCTGAACCTCTGGCGCTACCTCGAGCGTCAAGCCGACGCCCTGTCGCGCAGCCAGTTCCGCAAGACGCTCAGGGGCGAGTACATCCACTACCTCCGTGTCCGCGAGTGGCAGGACCTCGTCCAGCAGCTGCACGCGGCGGCGCGCGAGGTCGACATCCGGTTCCCGCGCGGCCGGACCGCTGAACCGCGGGAGATCGGCATCGCGTTGCTGAGCGGCCTGCTCTCCCACATCGGTCTGCGCGACAAGGCCCGTGGCGACTACCTCGGCGCCCGCGGCGCCCGCTTCGCGATCTTTCCCGGCAGCGGTCTGGCGAAGAAAACGCCCGAATGGATCGTGGCGGCGGAGTTGGTCGAGACCTCGCGACTGTGGGGACGGACCGTCGCCCGCATCGACCCTCGCTGGATCGAGCCGTTAGCGGGCGATCTCGTCCGCCGCGAGATCTCCGAGCCGCGGTGGGACAGGCGCCGCGCCGGGGTTGTCGCGACCGAGCGGGTGACCCTCTACGGGCTGCCGATCGTCACCGGAAGGCGCGTCGACTACGGTCGCATCGAGCCCGCGTTGTCGCGCGAGCTGTTCATCCGCCGCGCGCTGGTCGACAACGATTGGGACGCGAGCCACGAGTTCCTCGCTGAGAACCGCCGCCGCGTGGCCGAGGTCGAGGCGCTCGAGGAGCGCTCGCGCCAGCGCGGGCTGCTCGCCTCCGACGAGGTGCTCCACGACTTCTTCGCCGCGCGCATCCCCGCGGATGTCGTCTCCGGTCGCCACTTCGATCGCTGGTGGCGCGACGCCCGGCGCGAGGATCCCGACCGCCTCACGTATCCGCGCGCCCTGCTGCAGGCCGGCGCCGCGGATGACGCCGGCCGCCCTTCGACCTGGAGGCAGGGCGACCTCGAGCTAGAGCTCACTTACCGCTTTGAGCCGGGCGCACCGGACGACGGCGTGACCGTCCACGTCCCGCTCGCGGCGCTCGGCACGGTGCGCGATGTCGGCTTTGACTGGCTGGTCCCGGCGCTCCGGGAGGAGCTCGTGACCACGCTGATCCGCGGGTTACCCAAGGACCAGCGACGGCTGCTCGTCCCGGCGCCGGAAGTGGCCAAGGCGGTCGTCGAGGCGCTGCAACCACGCGAAGGACGGATCGTCGATCAGATCGCCGACCAGCTCGGGCGCCTGCGAGGCGTGCGGCTGACGGGCGACGACTTCGACACGACCAAGCTGCCGGCGCACCTGCGCCTGGCCTTCAGCGTCGAGGATGACCGCGATGCGGTTCTTGTCCGTGGCGACGACCTCGCTGAGGTGCGCGACCGGCTGCGCCCGTTGCTCCGCGCCGAGCTGACCACCGCGACGGCCGGCTTCGAGCGGTCCGGCCTCACCGACTGGCCGGGGGAAGACGCGCTGCCGGAGGTGGTGACCCTGCCCGGCACCGGTGGCGCCGTGCGCGGCTATCCGGCGCTCGTCGACGAGGGTGAGACCGCAGGCGTGCGCGTGCTGGAGACTCCAGCGGCGGCCGCCGCTTCGATGCGGGCGGGGACGCTGCGCCTCCTCGCTCTGATGGTGGGGACGCGTGCGCGATCCGCCGCCGACCGGCTAGACAACGCGCCCAAGCTGACGCTGGCCGTGTCGGGCGACCTCGACGCGCTGCTGGGCGACGTGACGCGCGCCACCCTCGCCGATCTCCTCGACCAGGCAGGCGGCGCGGTGCACGACGACGCCGGCTGGGCCCGGCTGCGGTCCCGTGTTGTGGACGAGTTCGACCGCGCGGTCGGCCGCGCTCTAGGCGCCACCGTGGATGTGCTCACCGCGGCAGCGGAGGCGCGGCAGGCGCTCGCGGGCGCGCCCAGCGAAACGCTGCGCCCAGCCCGACTCGACGTCGCCGCGCAGATCGGCCGCCTCACCCACGACGGGTTCGTCTCCGCGTCGGGAGTGGAACGGCTGCCGGACCTTGTGCGCTACCTACGGGCGGCGACGTACCGGATGGAGCGGCTCGCCGACAACATCCCGACCGACCGTGAGCGCATGGCAACGATCCACGAGCTCCAGGCGGAGATCCAGGCGGCGCCTCTCGGCCCGGCTCGCGAGAAGGCACGCTGGCTACTGGAGGAGCTGCGCGTGTCGTACTTCGCCCAACCGCTCGGCGTGCGCGGCCCCGCGTCCGCGAAACGGATCAGAACAACGCTCAAGCAACCGACATAGCGCCCCGTGAAGAGGATGAGATCGTTCACGCGTGAAGAGAGACAGTCCGCGGAATGTTCCAAGGGTCTTGCTGATGGCCGAACGATCCCGACCTCGGCCTGGTCGATCGCCAGGATTAGCTGAATCGCTTGTTCAACCGGACATGCCACGAGATGCGGGAGCACCCGCCGCGTCAGCCGACGGGCGCGCGGCCGGCGCTGGCGCGTGCCTATGCCGACCTCTTTCGCGGCCCGGCGCGGCAGACTTTTCGGTCAGGGGGAATCCAGTCGTCTCCCCGGTCGATCCGTGGCGGCCCCGTTGTGTCCGAGAGCGACAGCGCTGAACGCCGTGCGGGTGGCGGTGAGACTGCTCGTGTCGAGCGAGGCCGCCAACGGCGACTTGGAATCCCCTTACTCGCCCACATCGTCGGTGATGCCGGTGGCACGGTATCACCGCCGGGAACCGCAGCCGCGTGACCGGACACTTATCGGTATGGACTCCCGCAGCGACCTCGAGCTCTGGAGGCTCGCCCGCGCCGACCCGGACGCGTTCGGCGTGCTGTTCGAGCGCCACGGGCGCGCCGTGTACGCATTCTGCGCGCGACGCACGGCCGACCTCGCGCTCGCCGAGGACCTCACGAGCATCGTCTTCCTGGAGGCCTGGCGCCGTCGCGAGCGCACCGAGATCACCGGCGGCAGCCTCCTTCCGTGGCTGCTGGGGATCGCCCACAACGCGGTGCGCAATGCGCACCGCTCGCGACGCCGCCACCGGGCCGCGCTCGCGCGCATGCCGCCCGAGCCCCTTGAGGCCGCGGCGGACGACGTCGCCTCGCGCATCGACGCCGAGCGTGCGCTGGCGGATGCCCTGCAGGCGATCCGCACGTTGCCGGACAGCGAACGTGACGTCGTCGTCCTCGTTCTCTGGAGCGGGCTGTCCTATGAGGACGC
>OBLV0100000404.1_pt1 | contig 13496 bp, 12 predicted proteins | sample 1520071 | NCBI WGS metagenome assembly OBLV01 (sample SAMEA3888446, study PRJEB22518) | metagenome | reverse complement strand
ATCTACACTCTTTCCCTCCACGACGCTCTTCCGATCTCCAAGCGCCCGCCCCCGGCGCCGGTTGGACCGACAGCTGATCCTGGATGCGGCAGTGGCGCTGATCGAGCGCGACGGACCGGGAGGGCTGACCATGCGCCGTCTCGGTGTGACGCTCGGCGTTGAGGGAATGGCCATCTACCACCACTTCGATGGTCGCCGCGAGCTGCTCGCCGCAATCGGCGACAGGCTGCTCGAGCCGGTCAACGAGCTGGAGCTAGGCGACGACTGGAAGGAGGCGTGCTGTCGCTTCGCGATCACGTTGCGGGATATCGCGCTCGCACAGCCGGCGGCGTTTCAGCTCTTGGGCCTGCAGCCATTCGACACCGCGGGTTCGCTGGAGCCCGTGGAGCGGCTCCTCGGGGTCCTCATCGCCGAGGGGTTCGGTCCGCCTGCTGCGCTCGCGATCTATCGCGTCATCGTTAGCTTCGCCCGTGGCTATGCGCTCGCGGGAGCCGCCGGCTTCACCGTCGACGCAGCGCGACCGGAAGGCCGCCGGCGACTGGCCGCGCTGCCCCGCAACGAGTTCCCGATTCTCGCCGGCCGGGCATCGGAGCTCGCCAAACTTGACACCGGACGCCGCCTATCACCTGGGACTGCAAACGCTGCTCGGCGGCCTCGATGGCCTCGCCGACTCCGCCGCGACCGACCAGCGCGTCGGGTGGCTAGGCCGCGGGTGCGACCTCGCCTACCCGCTCGCGCCCAGGAGCGACCGCAGCGCTTGCAGCGCGGCGGCAGCATCCAACTCCGGATCCAGGCGGGCACGGAGGAACAAGCCGTCACCCACAGCCCCGAGGAGGGTGGCGAGCGCCGCGGGTGATATGTCCGATCGAGCTGTTCCCCGTTCTCACCGGCTGCCGCCAAGTCCACCACCATGGCTCGGAACTCACGAAGCATGTCGGCCATCCGCTCGCGCAAGACCGGATTGCGCTCGGACTCGAGCATCGCCTCAATGCCGACCCGCGACACCACCGGATCGTTCTCACCCGGCGCGGTCATCCACGGCTCGAGCATCGCGACAAGGTCAGATAGTGCTCCGAGCGCCCGCATCTCGGAGATCGGGAATGCCTGCTCGAAGACATTCAGCGCCGCCTCGATGAGGAGCTCCTGTTTGCCACGGAAGTGGTAGCTGACGGCACCGTGCGGAAGATTCGCGCGGTCCGCTGCCGCCCGCGTCGTCACCCGTCGCCAGCCGACCTCGGGCCGCTGAGGGTGGCCTGATGGCCGGCACGGTCACGACAGGCCAGGTCATCAGGGTGCTGTTGGCCAGCACTGTCTTGACCGCCGTGTTCGCCCCCGCTCGCGATGCGTCTGTATCGCTACAAGGGATGAACTTCCGCAGCTGGTTCGGCGGTCCGCCGACGGCGGAGGCCTGCCGAATGGCGTCTTCGAGCTGAATCTCTCGTGTGTCGGCATCGGCACGCCCTGCGGTTTTGTCAGATGGCTGTCAAATCCGCTGGGCAGCGCGGCGCTCAAGTGCTAGCCACTAAGTCCCGTGGAACGCGACCAACAAGCACCAGCGCCACCGCACGTCGAGCGCGCTGCGCTCCCGCTCGGTGGCGGTGCGGCTATCGGAAGCAGGCAGGGTAATCGGTCGCGGGCCACGGGGCCGTGGCCCATCAGGGCCGCTCATCTAACGACGACGCCGGCCCGTTCGACCGCGAGCGAGTCGGTGCCATTCACTCCCGTCGACACGTTGTGATGATGGGCCCACCCAGTTGTCGACCCGGCGCGCCTGGCCAGCGATGAGGAGCCGTCGACCCGGGCCTCGTCTGACCAGCTTGCTGCGCGCTCCGGCGCGCCTGTACGACTGGCGGATGGGATGGATTCTTGGCCGGCGTTTCCTGCGCCTCACCCACGTGGGCCGACGATCCGGTCGCATGTATCAGACCGTGCTGGAGGTGGTCGGCCAGAACAGGCGACAGAACGAGGTGATCGTCGTCGCTGGACTGGGCCGGTCGGCGCAGTGGTATCGCAACCTGCAGGCCCATGAAGCGGTCGAGGTGGCGATCGCGTGCGAGCGGTTCGCCCCGGTGCACCGGGAGCTCTCGGCGAACGAAGCCGCCACCGTACTCGCCGACTACGAGCGCCGCAACCGCTACGTTGCTCCATTGGTCCACCGCCTCCTGAGCTGGCTGGTGGGGTGGCGCTACGACGGCACCGAATCGGCGCGGCAACGACTCGTGGCCGAACTCCCGTTGATCGGCTTGAAGCCGGCCTCGCCCGGCGGGCCGCCCGCGTCCGGTGAAGCGCCCGCCGACCGACAGCATCTGCGCGAAGCGGTCACACCTCCGGCTCGATGACCGGCATGCTCTCACGCTGCCAGTCCGGCGCCCGGCCAAGCAGCACGTAATGCCGCCGCTCGTCACGCGCGAGGCGTTCTTGCCTAACGAGGGAGCGAATTGCGGTCGTCGTCGTGGGGCGCTGCGCCCCGATCATGCTCGCGAGCATCTCGTGGGTGAGGCGGAACGGCACCACGGTGCCTTGCAGGGTGACCCGCCCCCACATGCTGGCCAGATGCCAGAGCGTCGCCAGGAGCCTGTCCTCGACCCGAATGAAATGCTGGGCTGCCATCAGATAGGCGAGCGACCGCGCGCGTCGAAGCAGCCTTCCCCCGGTCGCGACGCACAGCTCGGGCCACCGCCCGATCAATTCCGTCGCGCGGCGATCCAGCAGTGCCACCTGCGCGGCCTCGAGCACCCGCCAGTCCGTCGGAGCTGGAACCACGCTCGGGAGCAGACCGACTTCCCACGGGCGAAGGATGTCCGACGGGCCGACAATCTCAGCGGACGAGACACGCCCGATCCTCAGTGTGCGCACCATCAGTCCCTCCAGCAACAGCAGGCCCATGGCTCCGTGGTCGATCCCTCCGGGCGTCCAGGCCCCCTTCTGGACGCGGAACGTTCGCACCCGGATCAATCGGATCGCCGTCTCCCTGGCCTCGGGCGACATGTTCTCCCCCAGGTCAGGATCCGCATCAAGCAAGGAGATCGTCGTGGCGGGCATGGTGGACGCGAGGAACGGTACCCGGCAGCGGTGCGGTTCGTCTTGCCGGGTTTCTGTCAGGAGTCGTACGGATTCGCTGCACGATCGGCCTGCCCATTCGTTTGTCGAACTAGGCTGATTGGTAGGTAATTTGGCGCATACCCGCTCGCCCTCTCACCGGCGCGCACCGTGATGTTCGCGTCCGCACCTCTCGAAGGATCAACTCTGTCAGTCAACGTCAACGAACGCTCGTGCTCGCACACCCGGTTCCCACCGACCCAGCGAAGGACTCGGCTGAAGGACGGCAGGTGAGCTCGGAAGACCCAGCGCCGGACACGGTGGGCCCGTCGCGGGACGTGGCGGACCTTGGGCCGAGCCAGTCAAACGGCGAGTCCGCCAACGGCGTCCCGCTGATGGCGTCGGAGACGACAACGGTTGTGCCGGGACCAGCGGCGACCGCCGCGCTCAGACGGGCGGCCTCCTGGCTGGGTGGAACCCGACTGGGCCTGATCGTGATGGCACTCGTCGTTGGCGCGGGCGCAGGCTTGGGGGCGGTGGCGTTCCGCTGGCTGATCTACACCTTCACCTGGCTCGTGACCGGCCATCAACAGTTCGGTCAACAGGGTCACGTGCCGAGCGCGCACTTTCCATGGCTTGGGATCTGGTTCCTGCTCCTCGCGCCGGTCGTCGGCGGCCTGCTGTACGGCCCGCTGATCCACCGGTTCGCACGCGAAGCTCGTGGCCACGGCGTGCCCGAGGTGATGCTGGCGGTGGCCGAGAACGGCGGCCGCATACGACCGCCAGTAACCGTCGTCAAAGCGCTCGCGTCCGCGATGTGCATCGGCACGGGTGGATCGGTGGGGCGGGAAGGCCCGATCGTGCAGATCGGTTCCGCATTCGCGTCCACCCTCGGGCAGGTCGTGCGGATGTCCGAGACACGGCTGCGGATCATCGTGGCGTGCGGAGCCGCCGGCGGGATCGCGGCAACCTTCAACGCGCCGATCACGGGGCTGTTCTTCGGCTTCGAGATCGTCCTGCGCGAGTTCTCGCTCGACGCCATGTTCGCGACCATCCTCGCGGCGGTCACCGGCGACGTGGTGAGCCGGGCATTCTTCGGGTCCGCGCCGTTCTTCACGGGGATGCCGCACGGACTGGTCATTGGCAACGACTACAGCTATCTGCTGATCGCGGTGCTTGGCCTCGCCGCGGGTCTGATCGGATTTGGGTTCAAGACCTTCCTGTACTGGCTCGAGGACGCAGTCGATGAACTGTGGAAGGGCCGCCCGGAATGGGCGCGCCCCGCCGTCGGGGGCGTGGCGCTCGGTGTCCTGTTGCTCGTTCTCCCACAGATGTACGGCGTCGGGTATCCGGTGATGGACAAGGTGGTGGCCGGCCATGTGGTGCTGTGGTTCATCGTGATCCTGATGATCGGCAAGATCGTCGCGGCCAGCCTGACCTTGTCGATCGGCGGGTCCGGCGGAGTGTTCGCCCCATCGCTGTTCACCGGAGCGATGGCCGGCATGGCGTTCGGGATCGGTGCCAACCGTGTGTTCGGGTCCTCGATCGGGCCGCCGGCGATGTACGCGGTCATCGCCATGGGTGGCGTGTTCGGGGCAGCTGCCCAGGCGCCGCTGACCTCGATCGCCAGCGTCGTGGAGATGACGGGCAACTTCACGCTCACCTTGCCGGTGATGCTCGCCACCGGGATCGCGGCCGCTCTCTCAAAGCGCCTGACCTACGGCAGCATCTACACGACCAAACTGCTGCGCCGCGGCATCGACATCGAGCGGCCCAAGGCTCCTGGGATGCTCAAGACGCTGACGGTCGCCGAGGTGATGCAGCCGCTGGCGGCCACCAACGGAGCCGCTCGACTGGAACCCGCTCCCACCGACGACCAACCGTCCACGGAACCCGCGAGTTCCCTCGAGGACGTGGTTGGATCCGTAACCGCGGTCGACCAGCCCCAGGCGCTGTTTCCCGACGAGGACCTCGAGCAGGCGCTGCGACAGCTGGTCCTGTTCGGCCGCGACGGGCTACCGGTGCTCTCCCATGACGGGCAGCAGGTCCGTGGCTGGATCACCGGCCAAGACGTGCTCCAGGCCCTCGGTCAGCGCGTGGCCGCTTCGCCCCCCGAAATCGAGCGCGGAGCGCTCGCCGCCGAGTTCGCCACCGATGACCCCGAGACACAGGTTCATGTACCGACGACGCCGCTCCACGGATACCGGATCGTTGAGGTGACGATCGATCCGAGCTCTCCGGCCCGTGGACGCCGCGTCGGGAACATCGAGCTGCCCGCCGGCACCGTTCTCGTCGCCGTCAGCGAAGACGGAAACCTCGTGGCGCCCCGCGGCGAGCTTCAGCTCCGTGCCGGGGACCGGCTGATCCTGCTCGCGCCGGCGCCCTCCGAGGAGGGAGAAGATGGCGTATCTGAAAGCGCGGCTTGACCGGTCCGCGACGTGCCATTTCCTCCGCGAGGACCCCGAGCTGGCCGAGGGCATTCCAGCCCGTCGCCGGGACCGCGCGGAACACGCCTGCATCGCACGAAAGCTGACGGTCAAGCGTGGCACGTGGAGCGGCCCGCCCCGCGGCGACGTGGGTGATGGGATTGGTCTGCTCGTCCTCGAGGGGCTCCTGCTCCGGCGGATCGGTGTGGGAGGTCGTTTCGGCGCAGAGTTGCTGGGCGCCGGTGACCTGCTTCGGCCAGCGGACGCCGATGATGTCGAGCCGATGCTGAGACCGGCAACAGCATGGCGCGGGCTCGAGCCCGCTCGGCTGGCCGTGCTCGACGGCAACGTGATGAAGCACCTGGTCCGGTATCCCGAGGTGATCGAGCGCCTGGTGGCGCGCACCATCGAGCGGTCACGGCGACTGGTGGTGAACATGGCGATCGTGCACCACCCGCGAGTCGATGTCCGTCTTCAGATGACCTTCTGGCACCTGGCTGACCGCTGGGGCCGCGTGGAAGATGACCAAATCCTCCTGCCCCTGCGACTGACGCACACGATCCTGGCGGATCTGATCGCGGCCCGGCGGCCAACCGTCAGCACGGCGTTGTCAGATCTGGCGGGCCGCGGCGTCCTGTGTCGGGTAGCGAACGGCTGGCTGCTCGCGAGCGAGCCACCGGGAACGCTCCTCGAGCACTCGGCGACGTCGAGCGGCTGACGAATACGCGCTAGGCCGCCGGATATAGGTCAGGGTCATCGTTCCGGCGGGGCGCGTCGCCATGTCCGCTCGCGGTGTGTCTAAGCGCCAGCGCGAGCCGCCTTATTTCAGCCTGGATGACCGCTTGTTCTCGCCTGGTGGCTCGACCGCGGCGACGGGCGGTCTTCGCCGCCGCTCGTGGTTCAGGACCTCTGTGCTGACTGTCCATGAAGTCTGTCCGTCCTTTCGTCGCGAGCAGCCATTGTTCGCTCCAGCGCTCGCCTCATCAACGGTCCGCGTTCGCAGGCTGACGTTTGCGGCGCTGCGGCGTGCCCGCCGGTTGTCAGCGGCCGGACAGCTTCGGCTGACCAAACCGCTGGCTCGATCAGCTCCGCGACTTATTTCCGCGTCGGCATGATGGACGCCGTAGCCGAGACCGTCAGTGTCCGAACCGCCACTGAGTCAATCGATTGGGGGACGGGGAGAAGAACTGTGAGCGATTGCGAAGGAGCGAGGTATGCGGCCGGTCACGTATCAGACAACCAGGCTCGACGCGGGAAGACACGAGTCACCTGAGGACGGAGCCTGCGTCATGGAGTTGGCGTCGATGCTCGCCGGGGAGCCGTTCACCGATCGGCCGCACTCGGTGTCGCGTACGATCGCAGCGTTCCTGCGTGCTTACAACGACCGGCTCGACGACGAGCGTCGCCAGGATCTCTATGCGTTGGCGTCGAGATGCGTGGGAACCGCGGGTCACGAAGGCGTCGAGGCGTTTCGCACCAGTCGGCTCATCGCCTGGAGCGACGAAATGCGCCGGCGAAGTCCCCGCCGGTCGATTCTTAGGCGAGCGGTTCGGTTCCGGGCAACCAAGCAACTAATGAGCCCGGAGGCGGCAGCGCGGTATGCCGCTTCGTCGTTCGGCAAGCCGTCGGACGAGATCCACGCCGCAGTGCCCGGGCTCGTCGACGAACTGATCGCGCTCGGCTCCGGCGCGCAGGCGTCCGACGTCTGCGACGCATGGCTGACCGCGATCGAGTGGCCGCTCACGTCGGCGTCGCTCAGCGTTCCGCCTGAGCCGGCTCGTAGATCCGACGCCGCTTGAGGACTCGTCGCGCTACTGAGCCCGCTGCCGGGATCCGCGCTCGCGACGGCGGCGCACTGCCGGCTTTTCCCTACCTCACGATCGTCATCCGACTGACAGATCGTGGACGCGGGTCGCGACCATCGGGCGGCAGGAGTGTTTCTGCCGTACGTTCCGCAAACCGACATCGATCTTCAGCACCGCTCGGCCACACGGGCTCCGGACCGCCGGCCTAGAACCGGCCGCCGGTGTCCGGCGCACGTGCCCGCGCTGCCCGGTATGCGGAACGCTGGTGCGCGCCGATGACGCTCACGGCCTGACCGAGGGCCGACTTGCCCACGCCGAGTGCGCGCTTCTCCGGTGGCTCGAGGACTATCGATCACCCCCGATCTTTGCGCCCGGGCCCGCGGACGAGGACGGCCGCTCACATCGGCCGTCTCATCCCCGTCCCTCGACCGCGATCCTGGACGCGATCCTCGACGCTTACATCCATCCGCTGGCGAGCGACCCGTCGACAGAGACGTCGGCGTGTCGCGTGCGCTGATGTCATAGCTCGAACGAAAACACGACGTCAAGGGGAACTCTTTCTCGCCTCGCCGGGTTACATGCCGCGTTCGTCAATCCGAAGGGAGACAGCTTGAGCAGAATACGCCTCGTCTTCGTGGTGCTCGCCACCGCCTGTGCGTCAATCGCGTTAGTCATTTCCTCTGGCGGCGCTGACGCGGCGGCCTCGGCGGCACCCGCTGCCCCGGCGGCAACCACCGGCGCCGCGACCGACGTCGCTCAATCGAGCGCGACCGTTGCCGGCACTGTCAACCCCAATGGGACCGCCACGTCGTATTCCTTTCAGTACGGCACGACCACGAGCTACGGCTCGAACACCCCCTCGACCAGCGCGGGAGCCGGGACCGCCGATGTCGCCGCGTCGGCAAACCTGTCGGGGCTCGCCTCGAGCACGACGTATCACTACCGCGTCGTCGCGGTGAGCAGCGCGGGGACCACCGACGGCGCCGACCACACATTCACCACGACCACGCCGCCCACAGTCACAACCGGGGGGGCAGCCAGAATCACTCATACCTGGGCTGGCGTCAGCGGCACCGTTAATCCGCGGGGCCAGTCGACGACCTACTACTTCCGGTATGGCACCACGGCGGCCTATGGACTCCAGAGCAGTCCACAGAACTCCGGCTCGGGAACCGTGCCGGTTGGAGTCCACGCCGACATCTACGGGCTGACGGCCGATACCACCTACCACTACCAGATCGTCGCCCAGAACGCCGGCGGTACCGCCTACGGCGCAGACCAAACGCTCACGACGACGTCGAGCCAAGCCGTTGTGCTCGGTCACGAGGGGTTCGTCTCGCCCGGCGCGGTCGTCGGCGTCGAGCTCGGCTGCTTCCACGGCACCAGCACCTGCACCGGCCATGTGACGATGTCCCACGACGGCACCGTAATTGGCCAGCGCGACTACTCGATTCCTGCAGACAGCGGCGGCTTTCAGAACATGGTTCTGACCCCGACCGGTAAGCAGATGCTGGGTTCGAACAGCACCTTCCACCTGCTTGCGGTCACCGTGACGGCCACCGGGACCAACGGCCAGAAGCTGTCGTTCGTGATCCATCTGGCGCGCTGGGTGTGGCACTGATCTCACCACACGCATAGGGGGCGGGGCGCGCCGGCACCACCGGCGCGCCCCTCGCGCCGCACGGGGCCACGCTGCCGTTTCGAGAATCACCGCCAACGCGCGAGGGGGCGAAGCCCGCAAGTGCTTGGGCGCGCTGGTCTGGCTCTCCTGCGGTTATGCCGGTGACCGCTTCACACCAGAAGTGCTGACCGCCACCCGCCGACATCGCCTCGTCCAGTCCCCTGACGCGAGACCGTCAGCCTCCGGACACTCAAGCCCCGCAACCTTCCCAACACGCCTGTGTTGAAACGTGTGCCGAGTCCCCGGGGCGCCAATCCGGGGAGCGGGGGACCCAACCTTCGGGGCGAATCCCGCGGTGATCTGCAGGAAGCGCTTGCCCGCAGCGAGCGCGAGCCCGTCAGCTAACCCCGTAGGCACAGGCACAAATTCGAGCCGAATCTGGACCTCTGGAACGCCGAGTGCTCAATCTCGACATGCGTCGTGCGCGTTACGTGGTGCTGGCCGTTGTCACGGTCAGTTTCGGCCTCATGCAGCCGATCGGGATGACCGCGGCGCGGGCCGGCACGAGCGCGGCATCGCCGCTGCCACGGGTACTGAGGATCGGTGACCGGGGTCCCGACGTTCGTAAATTGCAGAGCTGGCTTACGACGATCGGCGTCCCCACCACCGTTGACGGGAACTTCGGCCCCGCGACGAGGCGATCGGTCGCGCGCTTTCAGCACGCCGCGGGACTGCCGCCGGCCACCGGAACGGTGGGCGCGGTCACCGCCACCACGCTCGCGGGCTGGGTCCAGCAGGGACGCCGGGTCACTGTGCCGGCCACCTCTGGTCGATCCGGTCCGGCCTCACCGTTTCGGCGCGTCCTGCGGGTCGGCGACCACGGCGGCGACGTCAAGCGATTGCAGACGTGGCTGACGCGCGTCGGAATCTCGACCCAGGCGGACGGAAGCTTCGGTCCGGCCACGAACCGGTCCGTCCGGCGCTTTCAGGCCGCGGCTCGACTCGCCCCGGTGACCGGCACTGTCGGCGCGCTCACGGCCACCACGCTGGCGGCCTGGGTGCGGCGGGGCAGGACAATCGAGTCGACCAGCGGCGATCCCGGCACGCCCCCCGGTGGATGGACATTCCCGCTGCGGCCGGTCACGCGGGTGCTCCCACCGTCCGACTGGACGCTCGATCAGGGCGTCGATATCGGCACGGTCAACAACGCCTGCGGCCCTGACGTCGTCGAGGTGGCGGTCACGGCGGGGACGATCGTCCAGGAGGGCGCCGACGGGTTCGGTCCCTACGCCCCCGTCCTGAAGATCTCCAGCGGTCCGCTGGCCGGACGATACGTCTACTACGGGCACGCCAAGCCGGCGCTCGTCCCGGTCGGGGCGCACGTGATCGCGGGGCAGCCGATCGCGGAGGTCGGATGCGGGCAGGTCGGGGTCTCGGACGCCCCGCATCTGGAAATCGGCATCAGCGCCCCCGGCGGCCCGCCGTGCTGTCCCGCCATGCACCAGACCTCGGGCCAGATGTACCAGATCGTCCGCCGGCTCTATCAGCCGGCCTCGTAATCCCCAGTCCCGCCAGGCCGTCAATCCCCGGCCGCCACGTCACCCCGCCCTGACGACACCTTGGCGATCTTGTGTCCGGCTCTCGGCTCGACCGAGCGAAGCCGTCGTCGCACGCGAGGCCGTCGAGCGAGTCGCTCCGACCTTGGGCGTTTCTCGTTGCCGCCTTTGCGGTTCGTGCCCGATCGCATCGCCACCGAATCCTCCTCCTTTGGGTCCCCAGATCCACGGTGCGCCCCTCTTGCACCTCGTCCTCCACCCGTGTGTCATTCTCGATCTGACGAGACCTGTCAACAAGCCCATTAGTCCGGATGCTGACATTCTCTCCCACCCGTTCGCCGCTCGACCGGGGCCTGGAGCTTATTGATCACGGACCCAGCACTTAGTGAGCCGAAGGCGCCACCGCAGACGTAGAACGAGGAGTCACGAATCGGTCCTGAGGACCCACCGCGTGCCGTCTGGCCCTGCGGTTCGCGTAAGTGTCGGCGCACTGTCAGCCGGCTGACTGTCCACAACCGTTTTGACCGATCCCGCGGTATCCTCGGCTGTGGCTGGTCGGGACCGGCCGGCGACCGGCTGTGTCGCGAATAGTCACCGGCCGTCGGCCAACCGCTTAATCCTGGCGATGCCGCTCACGCGCGGCACCGCGATACTCACCGCCCGACAGCTCGACAGGAGTTCGATCGACTCCGCGCGCCTCTCCCGCCCCTACGACAGTCAGTCTCAACCAGGCCCGCCCGGACACTCGATGTGACGAAACGAGGCAGATGACTGCGGCCAGGACCCGGAGGAGCTGGCGAACCCAGATGTTGCTCAAGACCTTGGTAGCTCTGCGGTTCTGCCGCGTTACCTGCGCGGTTAGGTGGGTGGTGGCCCGCGAAGCCGAGCCGACTCGGGCCGGCCGGATTCTCACCCGGCGGACACTCGATGTGAACGTGGCCGCGAGCTCGTACACGCCATTGTAAGAACGCGAACGCCGCGTATACAGAAAGCGTGAAGATCGGCGCTTGAGAATCTCGCCGAGGGTATGCTCGCTAGCGGCGAGCCGGGAAGTCTGGTCGGCGTCAGAGTGTCATGCGACCACTTGACCCGATCCGATCAGCTACCAGCTCGCGACGCTGGGCACGGATCGGTGGCCGGGGGCCGGTTTCGCCAGCCCAATCAGGTGCTTCCCCTGCGCGATCCGCCGGCAGCGTCCTGGGACGCGACCATCCGCTCGCGCGGGCCATCGACGCCACCGGATCCACCGGCAAGCAGTGGTGGGCCTGTGCCGCGGTCGTCACCGGAGCCATCATCGCCCAACTCGAGGACCATCCCTGGGCTGTTGCCGTGACCATCAGCGCCGCACTTGTCCTGCTGACGCTCACGGTCGTCTTGCTCGTGCTACGGCAGCGCACGCGCGACGAGGCGATCCGGCTGATCTCCGAAGGCCGTGAGGCGCTTCCGATCGCGGTCGTGCAGCGCCAGCGCCAACTAATGCTGAGTCGGAGAACCAGAGAGGCTCTTGCCCGGACGCTCGAGACGATGCTCCGGCAGGCAGTCAGCCCTCCCAGGGTCACAGGGAGGGGCGGGCGTCCCCTGTTCAGCATGCGAGTCATAGCCAGCGTCGCGTCTGATCTCCGTGCGGTGATCGGGCTGCTCCATACGGAGACCGCACGCGCCCGAGGCGTGGCTTTGACCGAGCGGCTGATTGCTTACGGCGATTCGCCGTTCTACGCGCACGATGCGAGCGCCCTTCGCGAGGAGCTTCGCCGCATTCGGAGCGCGCTCGAGGAATGAGCTAGACAACCACCGCATAAAGAGAGATAGCTGCGGGTGCCCGGTGCCCGACGTCGGCCACGGTCGCACCAAAGCCCATGGCGGCTGGCGACATGAGCCCGCGATTCGCTTCGCCGTCCGAGCTCTATGGCGTCAGTCGGATTCCTCGCGGAGCTATCGAGCGATGGCGCTTCGTCGCCTTCTTCCGCGTCTGCGTCGAGCTCGGGCTCGGGCGGGTGAGTACGCTGCTCGTAGCTAGGCCGGGCCACGTCCACAACTGGCTTCGAGGAGCTCGTTGCGCGCGGCCATCTCTTCGATGTGTCCGGTTGGGGCAGAAGCGAGCGCCACGCATTTTCGCGCCTCCTGTCTCGCGAGCGGGTCCTCCTCCGCCAAAGCGAGTCGGCGAATCAGCGGGGAAACGCGACTCCGGAAATCACGAGCGTCGGCGCGATCGGGATGTAGGCGATTGCGATGACGTTCGACCGGCCGGGGAAGGAATCCCCGCCCCCGGTGAGAGGAAGAGCAAGCGCAGGAGCGAGCGAAACGCCACCGCGCATCCCGCTCCAGGCGAGGACCGTCAGCGCCGCGCGTTTGCGGTGGCTCGCCACGGCGGGCGAGCCGGACGAACGAAGAGATGGTGAAGTTCCACGCCATCCTCACCAACATCACCGTGATCAGGACCCGCCGCCCGCATTCTCGACCGGTCTGCCCAGCCGGGCCAGGTACGCGGCAGAAGCCGACGTCGGCCCGCCGCGTCCGATCTCCGGCCGTGTGCGGGCGCGTTAGCCCCCAAGCTCTCCAGCTCGGTCCCGCAACAGTGCAACGACATCGCCGGTGAGATGGAAAGGGTCGGAGATAACCGTCCCGTCGGTGAGCGAGAGTGCCGCACGGAGGTCATCGTCGGCCTCCGCGAGCAACAGCGGTCCGGGGGGAACGCGTACGCTGTCGAGAGCTGCAAGATCAGCGATGGCATCGGCGTCGGCCGTCGACGCAGGACGAACAGTGATCCCGGCCTGATCGGCCCGAAGCGCGCCTCTGCCACGCACGTGTAACCGTCGCATCACGATCCTTTCGTAGCCTGAGGGTTACTATCCGCCCGTTACTCCCGCGCGACAACCTCGGGGGTCTGACCGCTGACCTTTTCCAAGTTCGCACGCGGACCGCTGACAACTGCCGGGACTGGTGACGTGCGCGCTTGTGCTCCTGGAGGCCCATTCCGTTGGCGGCCGCTGGCTGCACCTGCTAGGGGAAGCAGCTGGGTGCCTCGCTACTCGTGATCGACACCTTCGAT
>OBLV0100000403.1_pt1 | contig 13503 bp, 4 predicted proteins | sample 1520071 | NCBI WGS metagenome assembly OBLV01 (sample SAMEA3888446, study PRJEB22518) | metagenome | reverse complement strand
CTCTATCGGCGCGTACCGGCGCCATGTCGTGATCGCGACTGTGTTCTTGTGCGCACATCAGACCGGTGAGGCGTTCGTCCCGATCCTGGTCGGGACCGTCATCGACAAGGCGGTGACCACCGGGGATCCACGAGCGCTGGCCGGCTGGCTGCTGGTACTGGGCCTGGACTTCGCGATGCTGTCGTTTTGTTATCGCTGGGGCGCGCGAAGGTCATGGTTTGCCTACGTTCGCGCCGAACAGCGGCAGCGATTGCAGTTCATCGGCCGGATGCTCGATCCACGTGGTGGTGCCGAGGCGGGCCGGCTTCCCGGTGGCCTTGCCAATATCGCGACCTCCGACGCCAGGCGGGTGGGCGTCGTCAGCTTCGCGCTGCCGCTGGGGCTCGCCGCGATGGTCGCACTGATCGTCGCCACGGTGGCGCTGCTGCGCATCTCGATCCCATTAGGCCTGCTCATCCTGCTTGGCACACCTCCGCTGTTGTACCTGATACACCTGATCGGCAAGCCGTTGGAGCGGCGCAGCGGGCCGGAGCAGGAACGCGCCGCCCAGGCCGCTGGGGTAGCCGTGGACCTGGTGGCAGGGATCCGGGTACTCAAGGGCATCGGGGCCGAGTTCGCGGCGGTGCACAACTACGTGGCGACCAGCCAGCAGGCGCTGACCGCCACGCTACGCGCCACCGGCGCTCAGGCCTGGTACCGGGGCGCCGTGCTCACTGCGAACGGCCTGTTCCTCGCTCTGGTGGCACTGGTCGGTGGCCGGTTGGCCGCAGCAGGGGGGATCAGCATCGGCGACCTGGTGGCAGCCGTCGGACTCGCGCAGTTCTTCCTCGGACCCCTGCAGACGTTGGGGCGGGTCAACGGGGTGCTTGCCCAGGCCCGCGCTTCGGCCCCACGGATTGCCGAGGTGCTCACGACCGCACCGGCTGTGCGAGCCGGGACTCGAGTACCTCCCAGCGATGTCCGGGGCGCGGTACGGCTGCGCGACCTCAGGTTCGGGCCCCTCGAGGGCGTCGACCTCGACGTCCCGGCGGGAGAGCTGCTCGGCGTGGTTGCCCGCGACCCGGCCACCGCGGTGGCGCTTCTACGCTGCTTCGGCCGCGAGGTGGAACCAACCTCGGGCTCGATCGAACTCGACGGTGTAGCGCTGGAGGAGTACGCACCCGCCGACGCACGCCGGGCGGTGCTGGTATCCACACACGAGGCGGAGCTGTTCGCCGGTACCGTGCGCGACAACGTGCGTGCGGGCAGCTCCCCAGACCGCGGCCTTGCCCCCGCGATGGCTGCGGCACGAGCCGACCAGGTAGCCGACGCCTTGCCGATGGGCGTGGATACCGCTGTTTCCGAGCAGGGACGCTCGCTGTCGGGAGGGCAGCGGCAGCGGGTGGCGCTGGCCCGGGCCCTGGCTGCCGAGGCTCCGGTTCTGGTGCTGCACGACCCGACGACCGCGGTCGATACCGCCACCGAGGCCGAGATCGCAGCGAGGTTACGTGAGTTTCGCCGCGGCCGGACGACGATTGTGCTCACCACCAGCCCGGCGCTGCTTTCCGTCGCCGACCGGGTGGCCGTACTCAGCGACGGCCGGATCACCAACGCAGGCCACCATGCGGAGCTGCTGCACATCGATGCCGGTTACCGCGTGACGGTGCTGGCATGACCGAGTCGCGCGCACTGCTGCCGGTCGCTTCCCGCGCGCAAGTGCGTACTGCCCTGGGCGAGTTGCTGCGCCCGCATTGGCTTCGTGCCGGGGCGGCGGTCGTTGCGTTGATCGGGAGCGCGGCCGTCAGCCTGCTGACCGCGCCGTTGTTGGGCCGCATTATCGACCTCGTAGCCCGGCGCGAACCGCCGGGCGCCATCACCGGGCCGGTACTGTTTCTGGTCGCTGTCGCTGTCGGCCAGGGCTTGCTGGCGGTGCTGGGCGGTGCGCTGGTTGCCCGGGTTGGCGAGAGTATGGTCGCCGAATTGCGCGAGCGGTTCGTCTCCCGCGCGCTGGGCCTGCCCCTGGAACGGATCGAGATCGCCGGCTCCGGTGATCTCACCTCTCGGGCCACCACGGACATCTCGCTGGTGGGTGAGGCGGTCCGGGAATGGGTACCCACGTTTGTCCGAGCTGCGCTGATCATCTTGCTCACCTTTGTCGGGCTTGCGGTGCTGGACTGGCGGTTCCTGGTGGCCGCCTTGCTCGCCGTCCCGATCCAGGTGCTCACAGCCCGCTGGTACCTGCGCCGCTCCACCCCGCTCTACGCCGAGCAGCGGGTGGTGGGCGGCACCCAGCAGCAACAACTGCTGGACACCATCGGCGGGACCGCCACCGTCCGGGCGTTCCGGCTCACCGAGCAACATGCTGACCAGGTGCGCACCTGTTCGGAGGACGTCGCGGACCTCGCGCTGCGCGTGGTGCGGTTGCAGACCGGGTTTTTCGGCCGGCTCAACCTCGCCGAGGTCGTCGGGGTGGCGGCGGTGCTCGCCGCCGGATTCGTCCTGGTGCGCAACGGAACCGCCTCCATCGGCACTGCGAGCGCGGCGGCGCTCTACTTCATCAACCTGTTCACCCCGATCAACCAGGTGCTGTTCCTGCTCGACACCGTCCAGTCGGCAGCAGCCAGCCTGGCTCGCACCGTCGGTGTCGTGGATCTGCCCGCCGAACGGCAGCCGGAACGCCCGGCACTTCCGGCCGACTCCGCGGTCCGCACTACTGGCCTCGGCCACGCCTACGTCGAGGGACACGACGTGCTGCACGGCGTCGACCTCGACATCCCCCCCGGAACCCGGGTAGCGCTGGTGGGCGCCAGCGGCGCCGGCAAGACCACGCTGGCCAAGCTCATTGCCGGGGTGCACCGGCCGACCCGTGGCACGGTTCACATCGGTGGCGCCGCGCTCCACGAGCAGGACCCTGCCGTAGTCCGCCAGACCGTCGCGCTGATCACGCAGGAAGTGCATGTCTTCGCCGGACCGCTGGCCGGCGACCTGCGGCTGGCCAGACCCGGTGCGAGCGACGAGGATCTGCGGGCCGCGCTGGCCGCCGCCGACGCGCTGGACTGGGCGCAGGCCCTGCCTGAAGGGCTGGACACCGTCGTCGGGACCGGTGGGCATTCGCTGACCGTGATGCAGGCCCAACAACTCGCGTTGGCCCGGCTCGTACTTGCCGACCCATCCGTGGCGATCCTTGACGAGGCCACTGCTGAAGCCGGCAGCTCGGGAGCGCGAATGCTGGAAGCCGCGGCGCACCGCGCACTGGCCGGGCGAACCGCGTTGCTGGTGGCCCACCGGCTCACCCAGGCCGCCAGCGCGGACACCGTCGTCGTGCTCGACGCTGGACGCGTCGTGGAGCGCGGCACGCACGACGAGCTCATCGCCGCTGGCGGTCGGTACGCCCGGCTGTGGGAAAACTGGTCTGACCACCGGTAGGCCAAGCCCCGGGGGACCGCGGATCTTCGTGCTCTCGGTGCGCCGAGTTCCACAGTGTGGTTGTCGGTCTGGCGGCAGACAGCCGTGCTGTCGAACTCGGCGACGACAGGGTTAGTCACAACACGAAGATCCGCGGGACCGGCTGTAGTCAGCTGGCCGATGGTTCGGCCATCGCGACCGCGATCTTGCGCGGGCCGGTGAACGGCTCCCGGCCATGCGAGACAGCCATGTTGTCGATCACGAGCAGGTCGTCGCGCTGGTAGTCGAAGCGCGTCGACGCGGTGCGGTAGCACTGCCGCAGATGCTCGACGACGTCGTCGGGAATGGCGGCACCGTCTCCGTAGTAGGTGTTGTTCGGTAGATCGTCCATGCCATAGACCTCGAGCAGGCCCTCGCGCACCGCATTGTCGAGGCTGCTCATATGGAACAGCACGATGTGGTTGAACCACACCGCCTCACCGGTCACGGGGTGCCGGTGCACCGCATCGCGTATCGCACGGGTACGCAGCTCCTCCGCACCGGTCCACTCCACATCGATGTCGCCGGCCCGGCACAGCCGCTCGACCTCAGCGCGGTCCTCGGTGCCGAACACCGTCCACCAGCGCAGCCCGATGTCGGCACCGTAATTGCGCACCAGCATCCAACGACGTCGCTCGAACTCCTCCCGCACCGAAGGATCGATGGCCCGGTAGACATCCCGGGTGGCGGCCAGCGGGGTTGCGCCCTCGGTGTGCGGCGGTTCGATGCAGTAGAAGAACAGCGTCAGTGGCCATACTGCCTGGTAGGACATCTCGTTGTGCAGCGGTATCTCTGCGTGCGGGGGGTACTCGGTGGAGGTGTAGACGTTGCCGGTGATCCGGGTCCGGGGTGAGGACTGCTCGGTGTAGGTCAGCGGCGGGCCGGACAGCGCGCGGACCGCGGCGTCGAAGCCTTCCACGCCGCCGATGTCGAAGCCGCGAAACAGTAGGGCACCGTGCTCGGTGAGTTGTGCGCGCAGCGCCTGCCGCTCGCGTTCGAGGCGGTCGGCGGCTTGTCCCTCTCCCGTGATGATCAGGGGCAGCGCTTGTGCGGTCACCTTGTCCTCCTTGCACCTAATGTCTTATCTATCTATCGTCGCTAAGGTTAGGCTGTACTACCTTGCCGTTGCCATCGCGATCATCGCCCCGTGGAGATTCAGATGAATCGAGCCCCCGCTCTCCAGCGCACGTGGACCCGCCGGGGATTCTGCTTCCTGGGTACTGCCGCGCTCGGCTCGACCGCGTTGCTGGCCGCATGCGGCGATGGCGGCGGGAACGCGCCCCTGGCGACTCCCAGCGGATCCCCTGCGGGTGGGGTGTTCCCGGTGACCCTGACCGACAAGTTCGGCACCGTCACCATCCCGGCCCCACCCCGCACGGTGGCCTCGGTCGGCCGCACCGATCACGACGTGCTGCTGGCCCTGGGCATCGTGCCGGCGTCGGTGTACCAGTTCGTGCCCTCGATGACCCGAGGCGTCGGGGTCTGGGCCGAGCCGAGACTGGGCAGGGCGCAGCCGAAGATCCTCACAAACCCGCCCGACTTCGAGGCGATCGCGGCGCTGCGCCCGGACTTGATCCTCGACGTCCAGTCCCTCGGCGACGAGGGCGAATACCGGACACTGAGCAAGATCGCGCCGACTGTGGGCCTGCCCCCCAACACGGCTCCGAACACCGTCAGATGGCAAGACTCCACGCGCATCATCTCCACCGCGGTGGGCCGCGCCGCTGATGGGCAGAAGCTGGTCGCCGACACCGAGGCGACACTGAGCAAGGCCGCCGCCGACAACCCCTCCTTCGCCGGCAAGACGGTGTCGATCCTGCTGGGCTACGGCAACAAGATCGGTGGATACACCACCACCGACACCCGGATGCAGATCCTCACTGCCCTCGGGCTCACCCCGTCGGCCTACACCAAGGGGCTCGACCCATCGCAGTTCTTCGTCGACCTGTCCTACGAGCTGATCAACGACGCCGACGCCGACGTGGTCATCCTGCTGACCTCCGCACCCGACCCGCTGGCGCAGTACCCGGCCGTCGCCACATCCAACTTCGCCAGACAGAACCGGCTGGTCATCGTCAAAGATCCCAACGTCTCGCTGGCCCTGTCCTGCGCATCGGTACTCAGCATTCCCTTTGCCGTCAACGGGCTGGTGCCACTGCTTGCGACAAAGCTGAGCTGACACCGGCGCGCTCAGGACCGCGCCAGATATTCGGCCACGATCGGCCCTACCTGAGCCAGTGAGCGTGATGTCATCAGGTCGTCGTGATCGAAGTCCACCGGCCGGTCGAGGATCTGGCCGCAGACGTGCGGGCGCCAGCGCGCGATGCCACTGCCGTCGCTGTCTCGCGCGGAGAAGTACAGGACGTCACCCACGAAGATGCCCGGTGCCGCGCGCTTGTCCACCCGGGTGATGGAGAGCAGGCTGTCGACGAGCTCGGTGATCGCGTTTTCCGTCAGCCCGGCAAACACGCCGCCTACCTCGGCAGCGGTACGCGCGACTGTGGCCGCGCTCACCCGGGCGGGTTCGAGATGGCCGACGTCGTAGCCTGCCCGCTCCAGCCAGCGATAGTAGAGCAGTGAGCGGTCCCGGTCGGAGTGCACAGCAGGTTCGGTATCGGGGGCCTCGCGCTCGAGTTGAGAGTCCAGCAGGATCAGCAGCGGCACCCGATGCCCTGAACTCTGGAGCAGGCAGGCCACGGAGTGCGCGATCCGCCCGCCTAATGACCACCCCAGGAGCAGGTACGGATCCTGGGGCCAGGCCTGGACTATCAGCTGGGCATAGTGCTCGGCCAGGTACGGAATGCTCGGCGCGGCGCGCGATGCCGGTTCGATCGCCGTGGCCTGGAGCCCGAACACCGGGCGGTCCCGGTCGAGGTGGGGAAGCAGCGAGGCGTACATCCAGCTCAATCCCAGCCGGGGGTGCACGCAGAACAGCGGTGTCCGCGATCCTGACCGGCGGATGTGTTGCAGAGGGGCGAATGCCGCGCTCGCTCCGGGCCCGGAGGGCGGCACGTCACCCCGCGCCGCCCTGGCCAGCCCGGCTGGGGTCGGGGTGTCGAACACCGCGCTGACCGGGATCTCGGTACCCAGCTCGGCAAGGATCCGGGCGACCAGCCGGGTCGCCAGCAGGGAGGTACCGCCCAGCTCGAAAAACGAGTCATCGGGCCCGGTCTGATCCCGTTCCAGCACTTCGGAGAACAGTGCGCACACCGCCGCCTCGGTGTCATCGGCGGCCTCCCGTCCGGTTCCAGCCCTCAGCGGTTCGGGCGTGGGGAGCGCGCGCCGGTCCACCTTCCCCGACGCCATCAGCGGGAACTCCTCCAAGCAGGTCACGCTGAGCGGGACCATGTGCTCGGGCAGCCGGTTACCCAACCAGTCGCGCAATGCCGCACCGTCGGTTGCTCTGGACGTGGTGCAATAAGCAGCGAGGTGCTGGTCGGTGGCGATGACCACCGCCTGCCGGACGGCTCGGTGCTCGGCGAGTACTGCTTCTATCTCCTGGAGCTCGACCCGCATTCCACGGACCTTCACCTGATGGTCCTCCCGGCCGCGGAACTCCAGCGTCCCCGCTGGGGTCCAGCAACCGAGATCGCCGGTGCGGTAAAGCCGCTCGCCTGGAGTCCACGGGTCGGCGACGAACCGCGACGCGGTCTGCCCTGGCGCGTTCACGTAGCCACGGCCCAGCGGCGGGCCACCGACGTACAGCTCACCCTGGACGCCGACCGGAACGGGGTTCAGCGCAGCGTCGAGCACCCGGATCCGGCTGGTGGGATTGGGCCGCCCGATGGAGACCGATCGACGATCCATCCCAGCCCCGTACACCTGGTGGGTTACCCCGATCGTGGTCTCGGCGGGCCCGTAGCCGTGGTACATGACGGCGTCGAGTTTGCCCCGGAACCGTTCGAACAGCTCCGGGCTGAGCACCTCGCCGCCGCACCAGACGTGCCGCAGGGTGCCGGCAACGGCGTCGATGGCCGGCAGCTGCAACATCACGTCGAGTACCGAGGACACCAGGTAGACGAACGTCACCCGGTGGATGCGAACCAGCTCCAGCAAGCGGGCGGCGTCGCGCTCCTCGCCAGGCTCGGCGATCACCAGCCGGGCCCCGGTGACGAGCGGAAGGAAGATCTCGTTGATCGAGATGTCGAAACCCAGCGGCGCTTTGAACAGCACCGCGTCGCCCGGGCCCAACTCCAGCAGCTCGGCCTGCCACAGCAGCCGGGCGGCGATGGCGCCGTGGCGGATCATCGCGCCCTTCGACCTACCGGTGGTGCCCGAGGTGTAGATGACGTAGGCCAGGTTCTCGGGGTACCGCGGGTGCGATGCCGCGCCCCCGACGTCATCACCGCCGGCCGCTCTGACCAGGTGGTCCGCGGCGTCCACCTCGATCACCGGGACCTCGACCGGTGACAGCTGCGAGCGCCCGGATCCAGAGGTGATCAGCATGTGCAGCCCGGAGCTCGCGCAGACCTCAGCGATGCGCTGGGCCGGCCACGCCGGCTCGACCGGGACGAACGCCGCGCCGGCCTTGCACACCGCCAGCAACGCGACGACCAGGTCGATCGAGCGGTCCAGATGCATCCCGACGACGAGCTCACCGCCCGGGGCGGCGCGGTCCGGGCCGGCACCGAGGCGGGCCAGGCGGTGGGCGAGCGCGGTGGCGCGCTGGTCGAGCTGGGCGAAGGTCAGTTCGGACCCCCCGCAGACCACCGCGACAGCATCCGGGGTGCGCCGGAACTGTTCCCCGATGAGATCGAGCAACGTGGTCGGTACCGCAGGCGTCGCAGGTGAGCCCGTGTCGTTGAACCCGTGCAGCAGCTGGTGCCGTTCGGCGGCGCTGAGCACGTCGAGCCTGCTCAGCGGGGTGTCCGGGGCCATCGCCACGGCGGCGAGCACCCGCAGCAACCGATCCAGGAAGGACTGCGCGGTGGCGGGGTCGAACAGCGCCGTGCCGTACCTGATCTCCACGCGCAGACCGGGCTGGTCAGCCGCGACGCCGAACCGGAACGCCAAGTCGAACCGTGCGATATCCCGGCCCGGGAGCACCAGCCGGGTGCGCGTCCCGGCCAGGTCCGGAGCGGCATCTGTCCAGTCCTGCAAGGCCACCGTGGCCTGGAACAGGGGGTGCCGCGCCAGCGCCCGCTCGGGATCGAGGGCCTCCACCAGCCGCTCGAACGGCAGGTCCTGGTGGGCGTAGCCGGCGAGCAGGGTGTCGCGGGCCCTGGTCACCACCTCGCGCAGCAGCGGGTCGCCGGAGAGGTCGTTGCGCAACACCAGGGTGTTGATGAAGAACCCGACCAGGTTGACCATGGCGTCGTCGGTACGGCCCGCCACCGGGACGCCCAGCGGTATGTCCGTCCCGGCTCCCAGCTTGGCCAGTGTGATCGCCACCGCGGCCTCGACGACCATGAAGTCACTCGCGCCGAGCTCCCGGCCCAGCGCACGCAGGCCGGCGTGCACCGCCTCGGGAACGGTCCCGCGCACGGTGCCCCCCTGGTAGCCGGCGGTCCTGGGTCGCGGCCGATCCGCGGGCAGAACGAGCTCCTCCGGGAGGCTCTCCAGGGCACCGTGCCAGTAGGCGAGCTGCCGGGAGCCGAGGGAACCGGGATCACCGGCGTCCCCGAGCAGGTCACGCTGCCACAGGGTGTAGTCCGCGTACTGCACCGGCAGCGGCGCCCACGCCGGTGGGTTGCCCGCGCGGCGGGCCGCGTAGGCCGCGGCCAGGTCGTCGACCAGCACCCGCATGGACCACTCGTCGCCGGCGATGTGGTGCACCACGATCGACAGCGCATGCTGCTCAGGCCCGGTGCGCAGCAGCCGGAACCGGATCGGCGGCTCGTGCTCCAGCTCGAAGCCCGCCGCGGCGTCGGCGGGCAGCACTGCGGCCGGGTCGGATGCCTCGACAACCGGCAGGTCGGGCGTGGCGGGATCGAGCACCTGCTGGTAGGGGCCATCGGTGTCGCTGGGGAAGACCGTGCGCAGGCTCTCGTGGCGGGTGACCACGTCGCCGAGCGCCGCGCGCAGCGCGGGGACATCGAGCGGGCCGGTGATCGCCAGCGCGAACGGGATGAGATAGGTCGCGCCGGGGCCGGTGAACCGGTGCAGGAACCACAGTCGCTGCTGCGCCGGAGACAGCGGCAACCGGTCCGGGCGCTGGACGGGGATCAGCGCAGGACGCTCTCGGGCCGCAGGAGCCAGTCCCGCAAGGCCCGCCACAGTGGGATGGTCGAACACCGTGCGGACGTAGACCTCGAGCTCAAGCTCGGAGCGGATCCGGGCGACCAACCGGGTGGCCAGCAGGGAGTGCCCGCCGAGGTCGAAGAACGAGTCATGCACCCCGACCCGCTCGCAACCCAGAACCTCGGCGAACAGTTGGGCGAGCACCCGCTCGATCACCGTTGCGGGTTCCCGGGAGTCCGCGGCGGCGCCCAGATCGGGGATCGGCAACGCGCGCCGGTCCAGCTTGCCGTTACCGGTCAGGGGCAGCGCGTCGAGGGTGACGAGCGCGGTGGGCACCAGGTGCGCGGGCAGCCGCTGCGTGGCGTGGACCCGCAGCGCGGCGTGGTCGGCGGTACCGACCAGGTAGGCCGCGAGATACGGGCCGGTGGGCCCGCTGTGGGCCACTACGGCGCAGTCGGTGACCTCGGTGTGCTCCAGCATGGTTGCGGCGACCTCCGCGGGTTCGATGCGAAACCCGCGGATCTTGACCTGGTCGTCAGCCCGCCCGACGTGCTCGAGCTCCCCCGAGGGAGTCCACCGGGCCAGGTCACCGGAGCGGTAGAGCCGTTCTCCAGCCTCGCTGGGGTGTGCGATGAACCTGGTGGCCGTCAGCCCGGCCCGGCCGAGGTAGCCGCGGGCGAGCTGAGCCCCGCCGACGTAGAGCTCCCCGATCACACCGTCGGGCACCGGACGCAACGCGGAGTCGAGGAGGTGCAGGTCCAGCCCGGGAAGCCCGAGACCGATGATGCATTCCGGTGCGGCAGCGTCGGCGAGCTCCAGGACTCGGTGCGTGACGTGCACCGTGGTCTCGGTGATGCCGTACATGTTGACCAGCTGCACGTGCCCGTTGCGGGAAAACCAGCCGGCCAGCCGGGTCGGTTCGAGCGCCTCGCCACCGAGCACCACGGTGCGCAGTGTGCTGAGCAGGCCAGGACGTTCGGCATCAGCGCGGGCGAGCTCGGCGAACGCCGAGGGGGTCTGGTTGAGCACGGTCACCCCGCGCCCGACCATCAGGTCCAGCAGCTCCGCCGGCGCGCGAGTGAGCTCGCGAGGGACGACGACCAGCCGGCCACCGGAGAGCAACGGGCCCCACAGCTCCCATACCGAGAAGTCGAACGCGGTGGAGTGGAACAACGTCCACACGTCATCGCCGCCGTAGCCGAGCAGCGGCCGGGCCGCGCCGAGCAGCGCGGTGACGGCCCGGTGCGGGACGACCACGCCCTTGGGGGCACCGGTGGAGCCGGAGGTGTAGATGACATACGCGGGATGGTCCGGGTGTGGCGGGCACTGCGGCGCCGGAGCAGTGCGGGACTCGCCACCGTCGAGCACCAGCTGCGGGATCCCGGCGGCGGGGAGCGCGGTCCCGGGGTCGGTGACGACCGCGGCCGGTGCCGCGTCGGTGAGGGTGCGCCCGATCCGGCCGGCCGGGTAGGTGGGGTCGATCGGCAGGTAGGCGGCGCCTGCCTTGAGCACGCCGAGCAACGCGACGACGAGGTCGACCGAGCGGTCCATCAACACCGCGACCCGGTCCTCGGGTCCCACGCCGTGCTCAGCGAGCCGGTGCGCATGCCGGTTCGCCAGCGCGTCGAGCTGCTGGTAGGTAAGAGTGCTGTCCCCGCACTCGACCGCGACCGCGTGCGGGGTGCGGGCAGCCTGCGTGGCGAACAGCTCGGGCAGGGTGGTCTCGGGAGTGGCTGGTGCGGGGGTGTTGCGAGCGGCCTGCCGCTGGCGCTCCGCAGCGGATCGGATGTCGATGGTGGACGGCGGCACGGATGGCTCGGTCACCAGCGCGGCCAGCACTCGGGTGAAGCGGGCCAACAGAGCGGCCCCGTCCACCGCGCCAGGGCGGTACTTGAGGGTCAACTCCAGCGTGCCGTCACCGGGCATCACCATCAGCGTGACCGGATAGTGCGTGGCGATCGGCCGGCGCATCGCGGTGCTGTGCAGCCCGGCTACCCGCTCGGCGTCGACGATCGCGCCGGCACCGAACGGGAAGGACTCGAACACCAGAAGGCTGTCGAAGAGCTCACCGGTACCCAGTACGTGTTGGATCTCGGCGAGGCCGACGTGCTGGTGATCGAGCAGCGCGGCTTGCTCGACCTGCAGCCTGGCCAGCAGCTCGGTGACCGGCTCGACCGGTGGTAGCCGCACCCGGACGGGGACGGTGTTGATGAACAGCCCGACCATGGACTCGACGCCCGGCAGGTCCGCCGGCCTGCCGGACACGGTCGCGCCGAACACGACATCGTCGCGGCCGGTGAGCCGCCCGAGCAGGATCGCCCACCCGGCCTGAATCAGCGTGTTGAGCGTGGCCCCGCAGCGCCGCGCCAGAGCGGTGAGCGTCGCGGTGAGCTCGGCGGGCACCACGTCAACGACCTCGTCGGGCAGGGGGGGCGCGGTGCCACGGGCAGCCGGAACCAGCAGGGTGGGTCCATCGACGCCGGCAAGCGCTTCGGTCCAGGCGGCCAGCGAGCTCGCCTGGTCCTGCCGGCGCAGCCAGGCGAGATGATCGCGGTAGGGGCGCACCGGCGGCAGCGGCGAGCCGGCGTAGAGCGCGAACAGGTCCCGTATCAGCAGGGGGGTGGACCAACCGTCGATGACGATGTGGTGATTAGTGAGCACCAGCCGGTGCCGGTCAGAGCCGAAGCCGAGCAGCAGCGCGCGCACCGGCGGCGGGTTGCCGAGATCGAAACGGGTGCGCCGGTCGGCTTCGAGCAGGCGGCGCGCTTCGATCTCGGCGCCGGTTCCAGCGCCCAGCTCCACCTCGGTCCACGGCACCTCGACCTCGTGCAGCACCACCTGTACCGGCTCACCCAGGTCACGGATGAACGCGGTGCGCAGCACGGCGTGCCGGCGGACCAGCGCGTCCAGCGCGGCACGCAGCCGGCGGCGGTCGAGCGGGCCCTCCAGGTCGACGACGAGCTGGGCGATGTAGACGTCGACTGCATCGGGATCGTCCTCGTCGAGGATGGCATGAAACAGCAGGCCCTCTTGCAGCGGCGAGAGCGGCAGCACCTCCTCGATGGAGGACGTCGCCGGGATGCCCGCCGCGATCACGCCTTCCCCCATCTCGCTTCGAGGGCGTCGAGTTGCGCTTGGTCCAGCGAAACCAAAGGCATGTCGGACGGGGTGTGCCCGCCCGAGCCGGGCCGGCGGGCGTCGTGGACGAGCCCCACCAGAGCAGCGCTCCAGTGCTCGGCGAGCGCGGCGACCTCGGGCTCGCTGAACACTCCGCTGGCATACATCCAGTGCACGGTCAGCCGCGGCCCGGCTGGGCCGTCGCGGGTGATCGCGTTGATCACGAGTCCCACCCCTAACGGCATGACGGGGTCGTAGGCCGCACTCAGCTCCTCGGCGGCGGTGATGTCGAAGCGGCCGAGGTAGTTGAAGCCGATCTGTGGTTCGGGAAGCGCCGAGAGCTCCGCTGCCCCTGGCGGATGGAGGTACCGCAGCATCCCGTAGCCCAGGCCCCGGTCGGGCAACGACCGCAAGTGCTCCTTGACCCGCTTCACCATCGCGCCGGCCTCCGGGCCGCCGGCAACAGCGTCGTCGATGTCGAGGCCCACAGTGTCGAGCCGCACCGGATGCTGGCTGGTGAACCAGCCAACGGTGCGGGAAAGATCGGAACCGGGCACGGCGGTCTCCTCCCGGCCATGGCCTTCGAGTAGCACCAGCGCCGACCGGGCGCCGGGTCGCCAGCTCGCAAGAGCCAGGCCGAGGCCCGCCAGCAACACGTCATCCACCCCGGCGAAGAACGCGGCCGGCACGCTGGTGAGCAGCTCGGCGGTGGTGTCCGGATCGATGTCGACGGTGAGGGAGATCGGAAGAGCGTCGTGTAGGGAAAGAGTGTAGATCTCGGTG
>OBLV0100000402.1_pt1 | contig 13538 bp, 9 predicted proteins | sample 1520071 | NCBI WGS metagenome assembly OBLV01 (sample SAMEA3888446, study PRJEB22518) | metagenome | reverse complement strand
GAGATCGTGATGTGACTGGAGTTCAGACGTGTGCTCTTCCGATCTGTCCCCGTTCGCGACCAGGTCGGCCGAGCCCGTGTCGATGTAGTACCCGGAGCCCCGGCGCAGGTACTTCATGAACAGGCCGGAGCCGTCGTCGCCCCAGTCGTGGTCGAAACCAGCCGCCTCGAGCCGGTCATAGAACTCCTGGTCCCGCTCGCGCATCTGGTCATACAGCGGGATCTGGAACACGTGCATGATCCGGTACGGGATCGACGCGAACACCATGTCCGCCTTGTCGGTCGTCATCCCGGACGCGACGGCTTCCTCGGAGTACAGCGCGCTCAGCCCGATGTCCATCAGCGTGCCGGACCGCGCGATGTGCGTGGACGAGCGCTGTACCATGGTGACGTCCGCGCCGTTCTCCCACAGCGCGCCGCAGATGTCGAACGCCGAGTTGTTCGAGCCGATGACCACGCACCGCCGGCCCCGGTAGGCACCCGGGCCCGGGTGAGCTGAGGAATGATGCTGCTCCCCGCGGAAGGTATCCATGCCGGGAAAGGCGGGGATGCTGGGCCGGCCCGACATCCCGGTGGCCAGGACCAGCTGGGCCGGGCGTAGCACGAGCGGCTGGCCGCCCCGGTTCACGTGCACCGTCCACGCGCCGGCCTGCTCATCGTAGGCCGCGCTCGCCGCCTCGGTGCCGGGCCAGTAGTTGAGCTCCATGATGGTCGCGTAGGACTCGAGCCAGTCGGCGATCTTGTCCTTAGGGGAGAAGACCGGCCAGTTGTCGGGGAACTTCAGGTACGGCATGTGGTCGTACCAGACCGGGTCATGCAGGCACAGCGACTTGTACCGGCTGCGCCACTGGTCACCGGGACGGCCGTGCTTGTCGATGATGATCGTGGGCACGCCGAGCTGGCGGAGCCGGGCACCGAGGCCGAGGCCGGCCTGGCCGCCCCCGACGATCAGCACGTACGGCTGCTCGGTGACGCCCAGCCCGGCCGCCTCCTGCTCGCGGTCTTCCAGCCAGCTGGTCCGTCCCGGATCCGCGCCGTGCTGGACGCCCTTCGGGCGGCTCGGCCCGTGCCGCTCCTCGTAGCCCTTCAGCTCGTACAGCGTGCTCAGCAGGGTCCAGCACCGGCCCTCACGCAACCGCAGGTGCCCCCAGCCGCGGCCCGCCGCGGTCTCGAAGCTGATCCACGACTCGACCACTCCGCCCGCCTCGGCCGGCTCCTCGCCGCCGCTGATGGCCCAGTTGCCGGGCTGGACCCGGGGCAGCGTCTCCGCGAGCATCCCGGCGATCGCCGCGCGGCCCTCGAGCGTCTTGATGTTCCAGGTGAACGCGATGAGATCCCGCCAGTAGCAGTCCTCGGTGAACAGGGCGGCCGCTGCGGCCGGATCGCCCGCGGCCAGCGCGTCCCCGAATTCCGACAGCCACGCGGTCACCCCGGCCGCGACCTCGGTGGATGGCACGGTTGCCGTCATCAGTGACCTCCTGCGGCGATGCGGGGCAGTCAGGCGTTATCCCCAGCCTCGCCCCACGCCGCCCGGGCGTCTAGAGGTCGGGGATCCAGCTGCCGTGGAACCCCAGCGGGATCCGGGCGGGCAGGTGGACCCGCGCGACCGGCTCGCCGGTGAAGTCCTGGGCCGCGAGGATGACCAGGTCGGCCGCGCCGCGGTCGGGATTGTGCACGAACGCCATGACGTAGCCCTCGTCCTCGTCGGCCCCGGGGGCGGCGGGTGCGAACACGGCCTCGCCCGCGGTGGCGTCGCGGCCGAACTCGTGCACCTCGGTGCGGCCACCGGCCAGGTCGTGCTTGAGCAGGGCGTTGGAGAATGCCTGGTCGGCGAAGTCCCCACCGGGGGAGACGACGGCCCGGTTCACCTCCCCGATGACCGCGCTGTAGCCGTACCGGTGCGGCCGGCCAATGGCCCGGTCACTGACCCGGGGGAACTCCTGGGGCCGGTCGTCCAGGCGCTGCTGGGTGACCTTCCCGGCGGCCGGGTCGATGATCCACCGGTCGAGGGTCAGCGGCCCCCTCCCGTCCAGGACGGAGACGTCGTAGGCCCCCTGGTAGCGGCACACGTCGACGACCACCCGGCCGGAGTCGTCGTCGTAGGCGTTGAGGGTGTGGAAGATCCAGCACGGGTCCACGTCGAACCAGCGGATGTCGGCCGCGCTGCCGCCGCGGGGCAGCAGGCCGACCCGGGCCGGGTGGTCTGGGTTCCAGGTATAGGGCAGCTTTTTCCCGGCCGACGCGGCGTCCATGCTGAACGTGACGGGCAGGTCGAACAGCACCAGGTAGCTGGCGGTCAGCGCGAAATCGTGCATCATCGGGCCGTCAGCCAGCGGGATGTTCACCGCCGCCGTCACCTGGCCGCCCGGGCTGACCACCACGTGCTGGACGTGATCCCAGGCCCAGTAGTAGGCGATCGCGTGCAGCTCCCCGGTGCCCGGATCGGCCTTGGTGTGCGCGGCGAACCCGCCGGGCAGCGTCCCGCCGAAGTCGCACGGCCCCACGGTGTCCAGCTCCGCGGACAGCTCATAAGGCAAGGGCCCTGACTCCACCGTGGCCAGGACCCGGCCGGCGTTGGCCACGATATGGGTGTTGGCCGCGAAGTCCATCCCCTCGTGCACCGGGCCGGCCGGCCACGTCTCGCCCCGGGCCTTGGCTACCGCCTGGGAACGGACCCAGCGGTTGCGGTACCACTCCGCCCGGCCATCCCGCAGCCGGACCCCGTGCACCATGCCGTCGCCGATGAACCAGTGGTAGTTCGGGTCCTCCAGGCCCAGGGGGTTCGGCCCGTTCCGCAGGTACCGCCCATTCAGGGCGGCCGGCACCTGGCCGGTGACCGGCAGGCCGACGGCGGTGAGCTCCTCCGTGACCGGGGCGAACGGGCCTTCCAGGAAGCGGTTCTCAGCAGGCATCGCAGCCGTCCCTTCCCCCGCAGGGTCTGTACCGGACACTACGCCGGCCCACGCGGGTTCCCAAGACTGCGCCGGGACGGCCCCTAGCGGCATGACATGACCTTGACGTCAATATCAAGTTCGTGTTGAATCTTGGCCACCGAGCGGGTGGAGGTATGTCAGTGCTGACTACGTCCTGCCGGCCTGCCGACGCCAGCGTCCCGCTCGACGAGGTCACCGTGGGTGACCTGCTCCGGCGGGTGGCCGGGCAGGTGCCGGACCGGGTCGCCCTGGTGGACGGGCAGGCCGGGGCGGCGGACCGCCGCCGGTGGAGCTACGCCGAGCTGCTCGCCATCGCCGAGGACGTGGCCCGCGCCCTGCTGGCCCGGTTCGAGCCCGGGGAGCGGGTCGCCGTCTGGGAGGCGAACCGCCCGGAATGGGTCATGCTCCAGCTCGGGGCGGCCCTGGCCGGCGTCATCCTGGTCACGATCAACCCGCAGTACCGGCCCGCCGAGCTGAAGTACGCGCTGGTGCAGTCCGGGGTGGCCGGGCTGGTCCATGGCACCAGCCACCGCGGCGTATCCATGGTGGACGTGGTGGGCGAGCTGCGGCCGGACCTCCCCGCCCTGCGCGAGGCCATCTGCTTCGCGGACTGGGACGAGTTCGCCGCCAGCGGCGCCGGGCACCCGCCGCTCCCCCCGCTCAAGCCCTCCGACCCGGCCCTGATCATCTACACCTCCGGCACGACGGGCTTCGCCAAGGGGGCCATGCTGCACCATCTCGGGCTGGTCAACGCGGCCGGGCTGTCGGCGGAGCGGGCGGGCTTCCGGGACGGGGACACCTGGATCAACCCGATCCCGCTGTTCCACACCGGCGGCGGCGTCCTGGCCGGGATCGGCTGCCTGGCCCGCCGCGCCGCTCATGTCGTGGTCCCGCAGTTCGACCCGGCCCTGGTGCTGGAGCTGATCGAGGCGGAGCACGGCAGCATGGTGCTCACCGTGCCGACCATCCTGCTGGCCATGCTGGAGAACTACGACCGCCAGCCGCGCGATGTCTCCTGCCTGCGCACGGTGATGTCGGGCGGGGCCAAGGTGGCGGACACGCTGGTCCGCCGCACCACCCAGACTTTCGGCTGCGGGTTCACCATCCTGTTCGGCCAGGCTGAACTGCACGGCGTGCTCACCCAGACCCAGACCACCGACAGCCCGCAGGACCAGGCGGAGACCCTCGGCCAGCCGATGCCGCACGTCGAGGTCAAGATCGCCGGCCTGGCCACCGGCGAGCCGGCGGGCCTGGGGGAGGAAGGCGAGATCTGCGCCCGCGGCTACCAGAACATGGTCGGCTACTGGGACATGCCGGACGCCACCGCGGCCACCATCGACACCGAGGGCTGGCTGCACACCGGCGACGCCGGGACGATGGACAGACGTGGGTACCTGCGCATCGCCGGCCGGCTGAAGGACATCATCATCCGCGGCGGCGAGAACATCCATCCGCTCGAGATCGAGCAGCTGCTGGCCGATCATCCCGGGGTGGCCGAGGTGGCGGTCATCGGGCTCCCGGACCCGCACTGGGGCGAGCAGGTCGCGGCGGTGATCCGGCCCGCGGACCCGGCCGCACCGCCCGTCCCGGATGAGCTGGCCGCGTTCTGCCGGGAGCACCTGGCCCGGTTCAAGACCCCGAGGCAGTGGTTCTTCGTGGACTCGTTCCCGATGACGCCGTCCGGGAAGATCCGCAAGTTCGAGGTCCGCCAGCGCTTCGCTGGACCTCCGTGACCAGTGAGCAGGGGACCGGTGCCGCCGCCGCGACGTTGCGGCGCGGTACCTGGAGCGCAGCGGGCGGCCCGGGGACATGGGGCATCCGGGGCGGACATGGACCTGCTCCGGCGCCAGCCCGGGATGCGGGCCGAGGCCGCACGGCGGGTGCTCGATGGCGGACTATAGGCGGCGCAAGGACAGGCCTGCGCGGCGGGAGGAGACCCGATGACCGACACGGTGCGCTTCGAGGTGTCCGGGCCGGTGGCCACGATCACACTTAACCGGCCGGACCGGCTGAACGCGATGACCGAGGAGCTGATCGCCGCGGTGCTGGCCCTCCTGGAGCAGGTCAGCGCGGACGAGGCCATCCGGGTGCTGGTGCTGACCGGCGCGGGCCGGGGCTTCTGCGCGGGTGGTGACCTCGGCGCGATGGGGGAGTTCGCGGAACCGCGCACCCCCGGGGCCAGCATCGCGCAGCTGCGGCGGCTGCACCGGACCACTGAGCTGCTGCACGAGATGCCCAAGCCGACCATCGCCGCGGTCAACGGCCCCTGCGCGGGCGCCGGGCTGTCCTGGGCCTGCGCCTGCGACCTGCGGATCGCCGCTGAGTCCGCGGTGTTCCGCACCGCGTTCCTCAGCGCGGGGCTGACTGGGGACTTCGGCGGCACCTGGTTGCTGACCCGCCTGGTGGGTGCGGGCCGGGCCCGCGACCTTTATTTCCGCAACGAAAAACTCAGCGCGGCCACGGCCGCTGGCCTGGGGCTGGTCGGCGAGGTGGTGCCGGACGGGGACCTGATGGGCCGGGTAGCTGACCTTGCCGGGCAGCTCGCGCAGGCGCCGCCGCACGTCATCGCCGGGATCAAGCAGAATCTCAACGACGCCGAGGAGCTGGGCCTGCACGCAGTCCTGAACGCCGAGGCCAGGCGGCAGGTCCAGGCGGCGCTCGCTCACCCGTCCGCCGCCCCGCGGGTCTAGCCGGGCCGGCGCCGGACACTGCACGGATGACCCGCGGATCACCGGCCGGGACGTCTTCTGCTGCTTGCATCCCATGTTCCGCATGACCCGGGTCGGCTCGGTGTACCCGCGCTGCTGGCCGGCTGCCCGGTCGTGCTGGACCGCTGCGATGACGTCCATGAGCCGTCCTGAGGTTGCCAACAAATACTCGCTGACATATATTTGCTCACGAGTAATGGGAAGGAGGCGACCCGCATGGCCGCGAAGCGCAAAGTAGACAACCTGATGGCCCTGGCCGTGCTGGCCACCGTCGTCCAGCAGCCGATGCACCGCTACGAGATCGCGTCCCTGATCCGCGCCCGCGGCAAGGACCAGGACATGGACGTCAAGTGGGGGTCGCTCTACACCGTGGTGAAGAACCTGGCCAAGCACGGCTTCCTGGAGGTGGTCGGGACCAGCAGGCAGGGTGCGCGCCCGGAGCGGACGGTCTACCAGATCACCGAGGCCGGCCGCCAGGAGATGCTCGACTGGACCCGGGAGCTGCTGTCCACCCCGGAGCCGGAGCACCCGAGGTTCGCCGCCGGGCTCTCCGTGCAGATGATCCTGTCGCCCGACGAGGTGACGGCCCTGCTGAGGATCCGGCTCGGCCGGCTCGAGGAGTCGATCGCCGCACGGCGGGCCGCGATCGCCGGGCATCTCAAGGAGATTCCGCGCCTGTTCCTGGTCGAGGACGAGTTCGCCGTGGCCATGGTCGAGGCGGAGGCCGCCTGGGTGCGCGCGCTCCTGGCCGAGCTGACCTCGGGAAGCTTCCCCGATCTCGCGACGTGGCGGACCTTCCACGACAGCGGCGAGATGCCCCCGGAGCTGGCCGAACTCGCGCAGAGGGGGGTGACAGGCGACTAGAAGACCCTGAATGGTCCCGAGGCGGTGCGCCAACACCGCCGCCGGGACCCGGGGCGGCTGCTCGCAGCCATCCCGTCCAGCGCCCGCGAACCGATGCCCGCATGAGACGAACCCGGCCACGAGGTGGCAACCAAAGGATAGCTGGGTTCCCGTGCGTGTCTCGGCGCAGCACAACCGACGAGCACATACAGGAGAAAACCCATGTCCACAGAAGCAACGTCCAACGTCCGCACCGCTCTGGTCATCGGCGGCGGGATCGCCGGTCCCGTCACCGCGACCGCCCTGCTCAAGGCGGGCATCCAGGCGACGGTCTATGAGGCTTACCCCACCCTGGCCGAAGGAATCGGCGGCGGGCTGGCCCTGGCCCCCAACGGCCTGGCCGCACTCGGCATCATCGGCGCCGACGCTGCCGTCCGGGCCCACGCGACCCCGGTCACCGGCACGGTCATGGCCGTCGGCGGCAACGCCCGCAGGCTGCCCAGCCTGGCGGGCGTGGAGCCACTCCAGATCATCGGCCGCGGTGACCTGCACCGGGTGCTGCACGACCGGGCGGCCGAGGCGGGCGTCCGCTTCGAGTACGGCAAGCGCCTGGTCGGGGCCACCGAAGAGGCGAACTCGGTGACGGCGAGGTTCGACGACGGCAGCACTGCGACCGGCGACATCCTGATCGGCGCCGACGGCGTCCGCTCGACCGTCAGGACCCTGATCGACCCGGACGCCCCCGCCGCGGGCTACACGGGAATGCTCGGCTTCCAGGGTTACGTCGACACCAGCCGCGACCTCGATCCCGAACCCGGCGTCATGACGTTCGCGTTCGGCAAGCGCGCGTACTACCTGTTCTGGAAGATGGCGGACGGCCGCGTGACCTGGGGCGCGAACCTGCCGTCGAAGCAGTACATGTCCCTGACCGACGCCCGGGCGATCCCGTCCGGGCAGTGGCTGCGGACGCTGCGCGAAACGTATGCGGGCGACCTTCCGGGTGAGCTGCTGGCGAACCGCACCACCGCGGAAAACCTCGACATCACCGGGGCGATCCACATCATGCCGCCGGTCCCGCACTGGTACCGCGGCCGGATGGTGCTGGTCGGCGACGCCGTTCACGCGCCGTCCAACAGCACCGGGCAGGGCGCGTCGCTGGCCATCGAGAGCTCGATCCAGCTGGCCCGGTGCTTGCGGGACCTGCCTGATGCGGCGTCGGCGTTCGGTGCCTACGAGCGGTTGCGGCGGGAACGGGTGGAGAAGATCACCAAACGGGGCGCCCGGACGAACAGCGCCAAGACGCCCGGCCCGGTCGCGCGCACGGCCATGCATGCGCTGATGCCGATCTTCTTCAAGCTGATGAACTTCGAGAAGGTCATGGGCCGGGAGCAGCGGTACCAGATCGACTGGGACGCGCCCGTGGTGGCCGGGACTCCGGTGGCAGCCGAGGTTCCCTGATCAGGCCCGGGCGACGATCAGGCAGGCGTCCTGCCCGCCGAAACCGAACCCGTTGACCTGCAGCACGTCGATGTCGGCCTTGGCGGGCGCGCGGGTGATGACCCGGAACCGCGCCTCTGGCTCCACGTCGGTGGTGCCCGCGATCTGCACCAGCGTGCCCGCCTGCATCCCGTGTAGCCCGGCCAGCAGCCCCATCACGCCGCTGGCCGAGCCGGTGTGGCCGACGTGGCCCTTGATCGAGGTGACCGGGAGTTCCGCGGCGTGCTCGCCGAACACCTCGTTGATCGCCTTGGCCTCGGCCAGGTCCCCGGCGGGGGTCGCGGTGGCGTGCGCGATCACCGCGTCCACCGCCCCGGGGCCTGGCAGGCCTGCGTCGCGCTGCGCCCGGCGCATGGCCTCGGCCTCCCACTGGCCGGACGGGTCGGGGGACGAGGGATGGAAGCCCTCGGACAGCGAGGCGTACCCGGTGACCAGGCCGTACGTTCGGACGCCCCGCCGGGTGGCCCGGCCGGCGTTCTCCAGCACCACGACGGCCGCCCCGGCCCCCTCGACCACCCCGCAGCGGCGGGTGTCAAAGGGCAGGCTGGCCCGGTCCGCCCGGTCCGGCGGACTGGACATCCCGTAACTGCGCTGGCTGTAGGCCAGTGCGGGGGCCAGGCCGCATTCGGTGCCGCCCGCGATGATCACGTCCGCCTGCCCGGTCTCGATCATCCGGGCGCCGGTGCCAATCGCGTCCAGCGAGGAGGCGCAGGCCGAGGAGACCGTCAGCAGCGGGCCGTGCAGCCCGTAGTGGATGGCGATCTGCCCGGCCGCCATGTTCGGCCAGGCCTGGATGTTCAGCTTCCGCGGCACCGCGTCCGGGCCCTCGGTATCCAGCCGCCGCTGGGCGTCGAGCAGGGCCCGCGCGCCACCCATCGTCACCCCCAGCACCACGCCGGTGCGCAGCGGGTCAAAGTCCCCGCCCGCGTCGCGCACCGCCTGGATGCTGGCGGCCAGGGCGTGCTGGGTGAACGTGTCCGAGCCCGCGATCACCCGCTCGTCCAGCCACGCGGCCGGGTCGAAGTCCGGCACCGGGGCGATCCAGGCGTACCGGCCAGCCTCCGGCTCGGCCCAGGGTGCGGCGGTCACGCCGTGCTCACCCGCGTCCAGCCGGGCAAAGTACTCGTCCGCGGACTGGCCGATGCAGGAGATGACGCCGATCCCGGTGATGGCCACGCCCTGCATCCGCTGCCCCTTCCGCCGCTCATTGACAGTAGTTGAATCCGACGTCAGAATCAATCGGATGCCGGGCGACGCACCGGAGGCCGCGACCGTGTCACCAGCCAGCCCGCCCAGGACCTCAGCGACGGCTGGTGAGGTGGGAAGCGGACGGCGGCGCGCTTGCCCGAACAGCCGGCCGGCGCGGATCATGGGGCCATGTCGCCACCTTCGCCGGACCTTTTCACCCGGCTGGCCCCGGTCCTGAACGTCAGCGACCTCGCGGCCGAGCGGGCGTTCTACGAAAGCCTCGGCTTCCCCGTGATCTACGAGGGGGAGGAGTACCCGGGCTTCATCGCCTTTGGCACCGACACCGTGCACTTTGGCATCCAGAAAGCTCCGGGGGACAACGACCCGCCGAGCGTCCTGACCTGGCAGATCAGCGTGTCCGACGTCGACGCGGCTGCCGAGCGATGCCGGGCCGCCGGGCTGGAATTTGAGCTGGAGCACAACGATCCAGCGCCTGGCTGGAGCTACCGCCGGCTCATTCTCCGCACCCCGAGCGGCTATCGCCTGGCCCTCGAAGGTGAGAACGAGTAATCCTTCGCCGCGCCTAGCCGCAGACCCGCTTGACCAGGGAACTGAGGAGTTCCCAGGACTTGTCATCGTCGATGCTCCCGGTGTGCGGGCGCCGGAACCGGGCCACGTCGACAGCGATGTCAGCGATGTCCCAGCGGAGCCGGTAGAGGTCGAGCAGGGACGGCCGCGGGGTGGCGCCGGTCGCGGTGGCGTAGGCCTGCAGGATGCTCCCGTCCCCGGGATCCAGGTCCCACAGGTCACGCTCGGGCGGGGCGACGAGCGCGGTATCCCAGTCGATCAGCACCCAGCCGTCGGCCGTCAGCATGGTGTTGCCAGGATGCGGCTCGCCATGCGTGAGGACGGTCCGGAGGCCGGCCGCACGGGCCTGGAGCACGAGGGCGTCGTAGCGCTCCAGCAGCCGCTGGAGCGGCGCGGCGTGCTGCTGGATGAGCCGTGACGTGGCCCGGGCGTACGGCCCGCAGTCAGTGACCTCGCCGGCCGGGGCCGGCGCTGCCTCCAGTTCGTCCCGGTGCGGCACCGCGAAGTCGTCCGCCAGCGCGTGCCTGCTGGCCGCCGGCGGGGCGGTGTGCACGTCGAGCAGAAGCCCCAGCATGGTGAGCCGGTGCGCGGGCGAGAACTCATCGGAGTCGAAGCTCTGCCCGTCTGCGAACGGGTAGACGGCGACGGCGAACCGGTTATTCACCCGGGCTAGCGGCTCGCCGTCCCGGGCGGGAACGGGTGCCACCACGAACGTGCGGCCGCAGGCCCGCAGATCGATGGCGGCGGCCAGCGCCGCGCGCAGCCGGGTGAACCCCGCGGCCAGCGGCTCACTCGCGGACAGGCACTTGTTCTCCAGCTCATCGAGGGTGACAAACCAGCGCGCACCGGACGCGTCGGTGACGTCCCAGTGATGGCTGCCCCAGCCAACGGCCCGGTACTCCAGCGAGGTGACGGCCATGTCCCACGAACGGCCCAGCGCCGACACCAGCGCGGCTCCGGGCAGGCCGTCAGGCGGGGTCAGCATCTGGCCACGGTAACGGGGGACCGCCCTCCCGGCCATCCAGTAAATGCGCCGGCCCTGCTTCTTGACCAGGTTGGCCCGAATACCTAAGTTCGGAACGCTTGCCGAAGCTGGGGAGGCGTCGTGAAGGCATCTGCAATCCGTCCCGTGGCAGGGTTGTCTGCCCTGGCGCTGCTCTCGGGGGTGTGCGCGCTGGTCGCGGTTCGCCCGGCGGCCGCCTCTGCCGCGGACCGGCCGTCCGCGTCATCGCCGAGCGGCGCCGCCCCCGGCGGACCCGGCCGCCAGTCGTACCTGGATACCGCCCGTAAGGACTGCTTCGGTACCGCGCGCAATACCGGCTCGAAGGTCTGGTACACGGTCGCCGACGGCGTTCTCTCCGACGTCTACAGCCCCACGATTGAGAACACCAACGTCAGCACGGTGCAGTACATCGTCACTGACGGTGCCACGTTCGCCGACCTGCAGCAACGGAACATGACCTATACGGTCAGCTCGCCCGATCCCTCCGGCATGGTGTGCCAGGTGACCAGCACCGACTCGGCGCACGGGTTCCAGCTGGTCACCGACTACCTCACCGATCCCGCGCGCGACAGCGTCGTGATGCATACCCGCCTGATGCCACTGGCGGGCCACCGCCAGTCGGTCTCCGGCTTGAAGGTCTACGTTCGTTACGACGCGACCGTGGACAACTCTGGCGGCGGGGGGCAGGCCAACGCCGGGGCCAACAACGCCACGATCGACCCGGCGACCACCGCCCTGGTCTCCGCCGACACCAAGAAGCCAGCCGGGCCGTTCGCGGCCCAGGTCACGGGAGCACTCGCCGCCAACCGGCCTTTCCTGGCCGGCTCAAGCGGCTTCGTCGGCACCCCGAGCGACGGCCTGGAGCAGCTCGACGCCACTCACCGGCTGGCCCACGCCTACCGCTCCGCAACCGGCGGCAACGTGGTGCAGACCGCCGAGGTCGACGCGAAACCGGGCCAGCCGTTCACCCTGGCCCTGGGGTTCGGACCGGGTGCAAAGGCGGCAATCAGGGCGGCAAGCGGCAGCGCCATGGCACCGTTCGGCCAGACCCTGGCCGGCTACGTGAGCGGATGGCGGAACTACGACCGTTCCCTGCGCCGGCCGCCAGCCGGACTCCCCGGCCTGTCCACTGCGGCCGACGGGCAGATGAGGGCGATGTACTGGCTGTCGGCGAACGTCCTGAAGGCCGACGAGGACAAGACGTATCCCGGTGCGTTCGTGGCGTCGCCGACTGACCCGTGGGGCCAGTCCGTTCCCGCGACGACCACCCACGCGGGCTGGACATACCGTGAGGTGTTCGCCCGGGACAGCTACGAAACGTTCACCGGCCTGCTCGCCGACGGGGACACCTCGAGCGCCCGGGCGATGGTCGCGTTCCTGTACGACCGCACCCAGCAGGCCAATGGCAGCTTCCCGCGGAACTCGCTGCTGGACGGGGCCGTCGCCCCGGACACGTTCGGGCTGTTCGAGATCGATGAGGACGCCTACCCGCTGCTGATGGCCTGGGAGGCGGGTTTCGCCGGGAACGTGGCCTTCTACAGGAAGCACATCCGGCCCGACGCCGACTTCATCGTCGACCACGGTCCCGCGTACGGAGTCGAGCGGTGGGAGGAGCATCCCGGGTACTCGCCGTCCACCATCGCGGCCGAGATCGCCGGCCTGGTGGCGGCCGCTCACCTCGCCCGGGCGGCCGGGGACAGCGCCCGCGCGAACCTGTACCTGGCCACCGCGGACCACTACCAGCGGAACGTGAAGAAGTGGACGGTGACCACGACCGGCCCCTACGCCGGGCACCGCTATTTCATCCGGCTGTCGCCGACGGGCCAGCCCAGCGCGGCAGAGACCTACCCCCTGGGCAACGGCAGCCTGCCCAAGGTCGACCAGCGCTCGGTGATTGACGCGGGCTTCCTGGAGCTGACCCGCCTGGGTGAGCTGCCGGCGGATGACCCGGACGTGGCGCGTTCCCTCGGCGTGGTCGACTCGGTCCTCGGATCCGGGACGGCCTCGGGACCTGGCTGGCACCGCTACGGGGTGAAGGCGAACGGCAGCACCGACGGTTACGGCGACTGCTACGTGCCCGACCCGACCGACTGCTCGCCGACCGGAGCGCCCTGGTTCCCCAAAGCGGTCGGATCCGGGCACCTGTGGGCATTGCTCGACGGCGAGCGCGCTGAGCAAGACATGGCCGCCGGTGACCGCGCTGCCGCGGTCACCCTGCTCGAAACCATGCAGAACATGTCCTCGGGGATCGGGCTGGTCCCCGAGCAGGCCTGGGAGGACCCGGACGTTCCTGCCTCGCCCTACGGCGCCAATCCCGCCACGGCGTCTATCGGGTTCACCAACGGCAAGGCGGCCGGTTCTGCCTCCCCGCTCATCTGGGCCCAGGCCCAGTACCTGCGGCTGATCCGGGACCTGCAGACCGGGACCGTGCTCGACCGGCCGGCGGTCACCGCCGGCCGCTACGTGGCGCATGGCCCACCGGCCAGGCTGAAGGTCTCGATCACCCGGACGGTGACCTCGGGTGGCATCACCCTGGTGACCGGGACCGCGGCACCCGGAGCGGCGGTCGAGGTCACGGCCGCCCGGCCCGCGTCGCGGGCCAACGCCACGTCAGTCGTGCAGACGGCCGCCGGCGCCCACGGCACCTTCCGGGTCACCATCCCCACCCCCCGGGGGAAAACCGTGATCACCGCCGCGGCCTCGGCCGGGCAAGACGCGACCGGATGGGCGCAGAAGAAGGTGACCGTCAGGTGAGTCTGGCCATGGTGCCATGAGTGAC
>OBLV0100000401.1_pt1 | contig 13553 bp, 7 predicted proteins | sample 1520071 | NCBI WGS metagenome assembly OBLV01 (sample SAMEA3888446, study PRJEB22518) | metagenome | reverse complement strand
CGGCGACCACCGAGATCTACACTCTTTCCCTACACGACTCTTCCGATCTCGATCCCGTATTGGGAGCTTCGGGACCAGTCCAGCGTGCGAACCGGGATCGAAGAGGCGTTCCTGTCCTCCTACAAGGACGGCAGCTTCCAATATCTCCTCATCGTCGCCGAACGCATGTAGCACCCGAGCACGAGTTGAGGAAACGGCGGTCGCGCGCTCCATCGGGCGACACGACCGCCGTTTTCGGTATGAGCCGTCCTCAGCGGTGGTAGCGCTTGGTCGTGGCGTGCCATTCGCGGTTGCCACCGAGCCAGGCCCATAGGTCGGCCAGGAAGCGCTTCAACGCCGGCGAGCCGACGAGGCTGAGCTGCGATGCTTCCGCTTCATATCGATGCATCAACTCGTTGTGGATCTGCACCGCCCGCTCCAGGGCCTGCTCGGCCGTGCATCCTTCCTCGGCCGCGATCACCTTGGGTAGGTCGAAGTCGGCGTCGGATTCTGTGGCCATCGAGTACACGTCGTTCAGGATCACGCTGGCGAGGCCAGCGGTGCCAAAGACCCGTCGGACCCGCCGGTCGGCCCACTCCATGGCCGAAAGCTCGTAGCCCGCGACCGGGTCGACCAGGATCATGGGCGGTAGGAAGCTGTTTTCAAACCGGTGCAGCAGATATTCCCAGACGGTTGGAGTCCGCTTCGTCCTCCGCCACTCCGCTTCGTGGTTGTAGGCCAGAAACATGATGCAGAGCTGGAATTGCAGCCGGGCCACCTGCGTCCCGGTGGCATAGCGGGCGATGTGCCCGAACGCCGACTGGTAGGCGACGGCCACCGGCTCCGCCGCGTGGGCTTGGTCGAGCTGGGCGGCGTAGCCGACGGGGAGGTCAGCGGGATCGTACGCGGCGTAGGTGATCCCGAGGCGCGAGGCGATCGTTTCGGCGTCTGCGCCCAAGGATTCGTCGTCCATGAAGTGGTCATCGGTCGCCCACTCCGACAGGATGCATTTGGCGGCCGCCAGGAGCCGGTCGGGGTCGTCGGTACCCGGATGGGTCAGCATGATCAGCCGGCCGAAGTTCGCCGCTTCTACCTTGTCGAGCTGCCCTGGGTAGATGCCAACCTGGTCGGCCCACTCGACCAACGCGTCGTTGACCTCCTCCCCAAGGGCCACGTTGTCACGGACCGCGGGAGGGCAATACAGCTCGGCCACGGCGCCGCTCTCAGCCCTCGCCCCACCCTCGGGCGGCGCCTCGGCGGCGGGCGCATCTCCTTCGCCGGTCTCCGGCGGCGACGAAGCCGGCATCGCCGGCGACCCCGACCCGATCCGCGCCGCCGCGGTACCGAATCCGGTGCCGATGTCGGGAAAACGGAGGGCCGTGCCGGTGCTCGGGGGTGCCGTCAGGTCGGGGGTGGACGGGAAGTCCGGGAGGAGGAGGCGCGCCGCCGACGTCCCGAGGCCACTGAGGTAAGGGCGAAGGGAGCTGAGCTCGGCGCTTGTGGCCTCTGGTGGATCGGCCGGTGGTTGCTCGGTGGGCGGTTCTGGGAGCGTGATCGGCGCGGGGCGCTCGGTGCTGGCAAACAGGGCGCGGACGAGGCCCGCCAAGCCTTCGGGGTCCGAGGACGCCGAGGGCGCCGTAGGGGCGGTAAAGAGTGAAAGCGAAGGCACCGAGATTCCTTTCGTAGTGGGCTGCGGCCTCTAGTTGGCGTCGCCGTCGCCGGCGGCGCCGCTCTCGCGCTTGAGGCGTTTGTCGATGAGTTGGATCCGGGTCTCGTTGTCGTTGGCGTCGGCGCCTCGCAGGTCCAACAACGCGGCCCGGTCGGCCGCCGCCGCCTCGGCCGCTCCCTGGTCGGCGGCGGCCAGCCGGGCTTCGACGCCCTCGGCCACGAGCTTCTCAGCCTCGGCGACCAGCGCCGCCACCATCTCGGACTCGGCGACGACGCGGACGATCTGGCCCTTGATGAACAGATGGCCGCGGTGGCGTCCTGCTGCGATCCCCAAATCGGCGCTGCGGGCCTCCCCTGGCCCGTTCACCACACAACCCATGACAGCCACCTGGATCGGCAGGTTGCGGTTCTCGAGAGCCGCCTGGGCTTCGGCCGCCACCGTGAACACGTCGATCTCGGCCCGACCGCAACTCGGGCAGGCGATCAGGTCCACGTTCTTCCGGTCGCGCAGTCCCAACGCTTCCAGCAAGGTCCGCCCCGCCTTGGCCTCCTCGACCGGATCAGCGGTCAGGCTGTAGCGGATCGTGTCACCGATACCCTCGGCCAACAGCGTCGCGATCCCCGCCGTCGCCTTCACCGTCCCCGCCGGCGGTGGGCCGGCCTCGGTGACCCCGAGGTGCAACGGATGATCGGTCACCGCTGAGAGCTGCCGGTACGCCTCGATCATGAGGGGCACGTTTGACGCCTTCACCGAGATCTTGACGTCGTCGAATCCCACCTCGGCAAACAAGGCCAACTCCAGCATCGCCGACTCGACCAACGCCTCGGGGGTAGCCCCCCCGTATTTCTTCTGTAGGCGGGGATCGAGGCTCCCGGCGTTCACCCCGATTCGAACCGGCACCTCCCGGTCCCGGCATTCCGCCGCCACCAGACGAATTTCGTCCGCCTTGCGGAGGTTGCCCGGGTTCAACCGCAGACACGCCACCCCGGCGTCCAATGCGGCCAAGGCCATCTCCACGTGAAAATGGATGTCGGCGATCACCGGGATGGGACTGCGCGGCACGATCGCCGCCAATCCCTCGGCCGCGGCCCGGTCATTGCAGGTGCAGCGCACCAGGTCGGCGCCGGCGGCGGCCAAGGCGTAGATCTGGGCGAGCGTTGCCTCGACGTCGGCGGTCTTGGTCGTGGTCATGGATTGCACCGAAATAGGAGCACCGTCGCCGATTGCCACCGTGGCGACCGTGACCCGCCTGGTCGGCCGGCGAAGCCACTGCGTCGTGCTCGGCGTCGTGCTCGGCGTCGTGCTCGGCGTCGTCACCACGACAGGCTCGCCGGCGCCGCTTCCTTGGCGACGGGGACGTTCCGGCGGCAGAAAATAGCCGTCGCGGCCCGCTCTCGGCCCTCCCGGTCGGCGTCGAGGATGTCCTCGACCGACGTGGGGTCGGTGATCGTGACCGCGGCCAGGGCCTCTTCGATCACGGCGCTGATATCGGCCCAGCTGATCTTGCCGTTGAGAAACGCCGCCACGGCTACCTCGTTGGCGGCATTGATCACCGCCGGGGCGGTTCCTCCGGCTCTCCCGGCGGCGTAGGCCAGGTCGAGGCAGGGGAAGGCAATGCGATCGGGGACCTCGAAATCGAGCCGTCCGAGGACCGCCCAGTCGATGGCCCCGAACGGGTTGGGCAGGCGGTCGGGAAACGCCAACGCGTACCCGATCGGAAGGCGCATGTCGGGTAGCGACAGCTGGGCCAAGGTCGCCCCGTCGGTGGTCTCGATCATGGAGTGGACGAGGGACTGGGGGTGCACCACGACATCGATGGCGTCGTAGCCGACACCGAACAGCTCGTGGGCCTCGATGACCTCCAAACCCTTGTTCATCAGCGTGGAGCTGTCGACGGTGATCTTCGGGCCCATCTGCCAGGTGGGGTGGCGCAGCGCATCCTCCACCGTCACGTTTGACAGTTCCGCCCGGCTGCGGCCACGAAACGGGCCACCACTGGCGGTCAGGACGATCCGACGCAAGGAACTCGCCTGGGCGCCCCCGATGGCCTGGAGGCACTGGTGTACGGCGCAGTGCTCGGAATCGATGGGAATGATCTCGGCGCCGGGGAGGCCCCGCGCCTGCTGGACGACGGGGCCGGCGGCGACCAACGACTCCTTGTTGGCCAGGGCCAGGCGGTGGCCGGCTCGCAAGGCTGCGAGGGTGACGGGGAGGCCGGCGAAGCCCACCACGCCGTTGACGACCACCTCGGCGTGCCGGGCAATTTCGGCGAGCGCCTCGGGGCCACCCAATACTTCCGTCCCCTGTGGCACCAGGTCTTGCAATTCGTGCACCCGGCTGCCATCGGCGATCGCCACCTGCCGGGGGTGCAGGAGCGCCGCCTGGGCGGCGAGCGGGCCAACGGAGCGAGACGCCCCGATCGCCACCACCTCGAAGTGGTCCGGTTGACTGCGGATCACATCGATCGCCTGGGTTCCGATGGAACCGGTCGAGCCCACCACGCTGACGGTGGTCACGGCGCCACCTGCCGGCTCAACCCGCGCCCGGCGGGGGCCAGAAGGTAGGCGAGAAGGAAGACGAGAAGAAACTGGCGACGGTTCGCTGTCAAATATGGCAGCCAGCCGTAGCCGAAATCTCCGCCGCCCCTGCCGCCCCTGCCGCCGCTCCTGCCGCCCCTGCTGCCGCCGCCGCCCCTGCTGCCGCCGCCGCCCCTGCCGCTTCTGCCGCCGCCCCTGCTGCCGCCGCTGCTGCTGCCGCCGCTGCCGCCGCCGCCGCTGCCGCCGAGGCTCATCGGGTCACCATTCCGCTGGCGACGTCGGCCGGCAGCGCCTCGAGCACGGCGCTGGCGGGCGTGTCCCGGTCAGCGGCCAGCAGGTATTCGAGCCCCCGCGAACGCATCAGGGCCCGCAGGCCCGGCGGCGGCGGGAAATACTCATCCTCGGCCACGGCCGTGACCACCTCGACGCCGTTGACCGGGTCAAGCCGGTCAAGCACCGCCTGGACCACTTCCTCGGGCGTCGAGGCACCTGCGGTGACCCCGACGACACCGGTCAGGCCGGTCGGCAGCTCGTCGGCGCCGTCGATGCGCACCACCCGGGCATGGCCCGATTGGCGGGCGACGTTTTCGAGGGCGTTGGCGTTGGACGAGTTGGATGAGCCGATAACTACGACGGTGTCCACGCGCTCGACGATCTCGCGCAACGCTTTCTGGCGGTTCGTGGTGGCAAAGCACAAGTCGGTGCGCTCCGGTGTCCACATGTCCGGAAACTGCGCCTTCGTAGCGGCCAGCACCCCTCGCCAGTCGTCGACGCTGAGCGTGGTCTGCGCCAGGAAAGCCACGGGCTGGTCCAGGGTGCCGAGGGCCGCGACGTCGGCTTCGGATTCGACCAGGTGGACCGACAACGGTGCCTCTGCGATGGTGGCAACCGCCTCGTCGTGTCCAGCATGGCCGGCGTAGACGACGGCGTACCCTTTCCCCACCCGAAGTTTGACCTCGTGGTGCACCTTGGTCACCAGCGGGCAGACGCTGTCGACCATCACGCCGCCTCGCGCCACGGCTTGGGCGACCACCTCGGGGGCCGAGCCGTGCGCCGACAACATCAGCGCCGCGCCCGGCGGAACCTCGTCCAGGGACTGGACGAACACCACACCGACTTGCTCGAAGCGCTCCACCACGAGCCGGTTGTGAACGATCTCGTGGTAGCAGTACACCGGTGGAGCGCACACCCGCACCAGCCACGCCAACGACTTGATCGCCATTTCGACGCCGGCGCAAAAGCTCCTGGGCGCGGCCAACAGGACCATATCGACGGAGTTCGCGGAGTCGGGATCGGCCATGGCCTGCCTTTACTCGGGTCGTGCGCGCAGCCGGCAAAAGCTGTGGCCGAGTGTGGCTTTGGCGGCTTGGCCCTCACTAGGTGGTGGCTATGTCGCCGTCGTCTCTGCTGCCTTCACCGACGCTGGACGCTCCCGTCAAGAGCGCTCCCGTCAAGGCCACTGTCTTCGGGGCGCCTCGGCGCAGGGCGTCGATCGTGGCCGTGGCGATGCCGGGGCCGTCGAGTCCGAGGCGGGCGTGGATCTGGGCCGGCTTGCCCTGCGGGATGAAGGCGACGGGCGTGCCCAGGATCAGCACCGGTGGAGGCGACATGGTGCCGACCGGATCGGCAATCGTCTGGGCCATGAGGGCGCCGGCGCCGCCCTCGCGCATGCCGTCTTCGATGGTGACCACCAACCGGTGGCCGGAGGCGTCGGCGAGCATGTCGGCGTCAAGCGGCCGCACGACCCGGACATCCCAGATCGTCGCCTGGATTCCCTCGACCGCGAGCAAAAGGGCGGCGTCCTCGGCCGCCTCGACCATTTTCCCCACCGCGAGCAGGCACACCTCACCGTCGCCGCGCGCCACCTGCCGGGCGTGGAGCCCCGAGCCAACCTGGTCCGGCGGAACGACTCGGGCCGCGCCCTTTGGGTAACGAATGGCGACGGGACCGTCGATGTTCAAGGCGGTGCGCAACATGACCCCCAGCTCGGCGGTCGACGAGGGAGCGAGGATGGTCATCCCGGGGATGCGCAGGCACAGCGCCATGTCGAGCACCCCGTGATGGCTGGGGCCGTCGTCGCCGGTGATCCCGGCCCGGTCGAGGGCGAAGATGACCGGCAGGTTGTGCAGGCCCACATCGAGGTTGGCCTGGTCGAAGCCGCGGGCGAAAAACGTTGAGTAGAGGGCCAGGATGGGGCGCAGCCCACCCATCGCCATCCCGGCGGCGGCGGTCACGGCGTGGGCTTCGGCGATGCCGACATCGAAGAACCGATCGGGCCAACGGGCCTGGAACGGCAGGAGCCCGGTGGGCCCCGGCATGGCGGCGGTGATCGCCACGACCTGGGGAAACTCCTCGCCCACCTCCAACATCGCCTCGTTGAACGCCTGGGTGTAGCCCTTGGGGGCTCGTTGATCGACCGTGGGCCCGATGGCGGGATCGAAGACCGGGGCGTCGTGGAGGCATTTTTCGTCGTCGGTCTCGGCGGGTCCGTACCCCCGGCCTTTCTGCGTGATCACGTGCACCACGATGGGCCCGTCGTAGAGCCTCGCTCGGCGCAGCGCATGCTCCACTCCGAGAACGTCGTGGCCGTCGATCGGTCCGACATAACGAACTCCAAGGCACTCGAAAAACGCCCGTGGTTCGACCACCTCGCGAACCGCCGAATACACGCCCTGCAGGCTCGAATAGGCGAAGGGGCCCACCGCCGGTAGGACCCGGAGGGCGTCTTCGACCTTCGACCGCATGGACTTGAGTCCCGGGTGGAGGCGGATGCGGGTCAGGCTGTCCGACAGTCGGGAGATGGTCGGGGCGTACGAACGGCCGTTGTCGTTCAGGACGACGACGACCGGCGTGCCGGTGTGGCCCAGGTTGTTGAGCCCCTCATAGGCCAAGCCTCCCGTGAGCGACCCGTCGCCGAGGACGGCCACCACGGTGCGATCGGGCGCACTGGAGCGGGCAATGGCCGCCGCCATCCCGTGGGCGTAGGACAGGATCGTCGACGCGTGACTGTTCTCCACCCAGTCGTGATCGGACTCCGCACGCGACGGGTAGCCGGACATGCCCTCGGGCTGACGCAAGGTGGCAAAGTCGCGGCGGCGTCCCGTTACCAGCTTGTGGGCATAGGCCTGGTGTCCGGTGTCCCACAGGATCACGTCGCGAGGAGAGTTGAAGGCGCGGTGGACCGCCAAGGTCAGTTCGACGGCGCCGAGGTTCGAGCCGAGATGGCCGCCGGTGACCGACACCGCCTGCACGATGAACGAGCGGATCTCCGCCGCCAACTGCGCCAGTTGATCACCGTCCAACCAACGCAGGTCCGCAGGACTGTCGATCGTTTCCAGCAACATCACGTCACGCTCCCTGTCGTATTCCTACCGCTTCCCTAACGTTTCCCCAAAACATCGAAGGAGCGGCGAAGAACCTCGCTGGCCCACGGGACCCCTTTTTCCGACGTGACCAAGCGCAGCGACTCGGTGTAGGTGAGCCGGGCCAATTCGGAGATTTCGTTTGGGTCCACCGAGGCCGACTCGGTAGAGGTCACCACCACGAAGACATGGTCGACCTCATGTTCGACCAAACCTGACACGGGGTCGGTTGCTCGGTACACGAACACGCCCGCGGGGACCAGGTAATCGACCTCGAGGGCCAACTCCTCGCCCAGGCGTCGGATCGCCGCTTCCTCCGGTTCCTCACCGACGTGGGGGTGGGTGCAACAGGAGTTGGCCCAGCAGTCGGCAAAGGTCGTCTTGGTCGCGGCCCGGCGTTGCAGCAGCCACCGGCCATCGGGGTCGACGACCTGTACCGACACGGCCAGGTGCAGCACGCCCGGCGCCGTGTGCGCCAACTTTCGGCTGATGGCGCCCCCCAGCGAGCCTCCGCGACCGATACGTACGACGTAGCTGTCCCCCTCGCCATCGGCGGAATTCGTCAAGACGCGATCCCTTCCGCCGTGCCCGGATCCCGGGCCCCGGCTGCGCCGGCCGTGCTGTGCGATCCGGAAGTGTTATCCGCCCGGGTAGGCCGGTCGTTAGTGATGGGCTAGGCCGCGACTAGATGCGGCCGGGTGCTGTTTATCGGGGTTCGTCACGGGATTGTCGTGGGCCCGTCGGGTTTGTCGTGACGGCGGCGTCGCGGGCCGGCTGAGTTGGCGATCAACAGCAGGAGGCCGACCAGGATCAGGCCGAACGCCACCGGGAGCGGTCGGTCGTTCAGGCCGGTGAACGGAAGGCCGCCCTCGCCACCTGCGCCCGTGCCAGCTGCGCCCCCACCGGCTGCGCTCCCACCGGCTGCGCTCCCGCCCGCTGCGGTCGGGGCCGCGGTTTCGGACCCGCCCAGCGCGGTAAGGGCGACGGTCGTGCTGGACGTCGCCTTCACTGTGTTGCCCTGACTGCCATGGCCGGCAACGGTCACGGTGTCGGTTTGCGTCGTTCCTTCCGGCCCATTGAGTGACCCGAGGAACGTGCACGGTGCCGTCGCCGCCGGGGCGAGGGTCATCCCGATCACCGATGCGCAGGTCGATGTCGCTCGGGCGGATAGGTCGCCGTACACGCTGTCGGCCATCGACGTGACCGTGACCGGGTCCGTGCTCACGTTGGATACGGCCACGTTGAAGCTGAATGAGCCGCCAGGCGTGGGTAGCGCCCGGGGATCGGCAACCACCGTGACGGCGAGAGCCGAGCCCACCGTCGTCAGCGTGATCGTCGTTTGCGCCATGGCGGTCACGGTGCGGCCCGACGCGTCCGTTGCCACGGCGGTCAGGGTATCGGTCTGGCTGGCCGCGGAGGAGCCAGTGAAGGCTCCGGTGAAGGCACACGTCAAGGCCGAGCCGCCGGCTCCGAGGCTGGCGCCGACGAGGCCCTGGCAGTTCGAGCTCACCCGGGTGCTCAAATCCCCATACACGCTGTCGGTAAGTGAGGTCACGGTGACCGGATCAACACCGGCCGGGGTGATCGCGGTGGTCGCTTGCGGTGTCGGTGCCGCAGCCAAAGGCGGCATCCTGGTTTCGAACGCTGTCTCGATCGTGGGCGCATTGGACGGGATCATGAGGGTCACGGAATAGGTGAAGTTGCCACCCGGCGCCGGCCGCGTCGCGGGTTGGACCGACGTCGTGATGTCGACCTGGGGCAACGCCGCAGCGGTCAGGGTCACCGTCGCCTGGGCCGTGGCGTGGACCTTGTCACCACGGCTGTCGGCGCCGGTGACGGTCACGGTGTCGGTTTGGCTGTCGCCGCTCGATCCCGAAAATGTCCCGCTGAACGTGCACGGGCTCGAGCCCCCCGCTTGCAGCGTGGCGTTGATCAGGGCGCCGCACGTCGAGCCGGTCTGGGTCGCCAGTGATCCGTACACGCTGTCGTCCAGCGCATCGATCGTGACCGGCACGTCGGCGCTCGGGTTGGAGACGGTGACGGCAAAGGCGAAGCTCCCTCCCGGCGCCGCCTGGCTGCTCGGAGTAGCGGTCTCGGCGACAGCAATCTGGGGAAAGGAGGTGATCAGCACCGACTCGGCGGGGTCGTTGCACGACGTCGTGGCGGCGGCATTGTCGTTGTCGCCCCTATAGCTGGCCACGAACTGGAAGGTCCCAGCTGCGGTGGCGGTAAAACTCGCTGAGGAATAGGTGTCGTTGCCCGTGTCGACCTGCGTGGTTGACGTGAAGGCGGGGGAACCGGCGCAGCTCGAGTCGTTCGGGCCGTAGGCGTCGAAGACGATCGTCCCAGTTGGGGCGACGCCGTGGGCGAGGGTGGCGGTGTCGGAGATGGTCCCGCCCACGGTCACGCTTCGTGACGCCTGCGTCGTGATGGTTGTCATCGACTTCGTCACCGTGGCTGTTTCGTTGTTGTCCCCGCAGGTGGTGCTAGCGGTGATGTTGTTAGTATCGCCGCTGTAGGTGGCAATGAAGTTGTAGCTGCCCGCTGCGGTAGTGGTGAACATCGCCGAGGTGTAGGTGCCGCTGCCGTTGTTCACCGGCGTCGTGCCCGTGAACGTGGGGGCTCCGGTGCAGCTGGCGTTGTTGGGACCGTAGGCGTCGAAGGTGATGGTCCCGGTGGGTGTGATTCCGCCGCTGAGGGTGGCCGTGTCGTTGATGGTGCCCCCGACGGTGACGCTCGGGGACGTCCGGGTGGTGATGGTCGTCGTCGACTTGGTGACTTTTACCGTCTCGTTCGTGTCGCCGCATTTGGTGGTGGCGGTGGTGTTGTTGGCGTCGCCGCCGAACGAGGCCACGAAGTTGTAACTGCCCGCTGCGGTGGTGGTGAACGTGGCCGACATGTAGGTGCCGTTGCCGGTGGTCACGGCGCTGATTGAGGTGAAGGCCGGCGGGTTGCTGCAGGTCGGGTCGTTGGGGCCGTAGGCGTCGAACGTGATGGTACCGGTCGGTGTGAACCCGCCGACGACGGTGGCGGTGTCGGAGATCGTCCCGCCGACGGTCACGCCCGCCGACGCCCGGGTCGTGATGGTCGGAATGGCGGGGTTTGCTGCGACGGTTTCGTTGGGATCTCCGCAGGTTGTGGTGGCGGTGGTGTTGTTGGTGTCGCCGCTGTAGGTGGCCACGAAGTTGTAGCTCCCGGTTGCTGTGGCGGTGAACGTCGCCGAGGTGTAGGGGCCGTCCCCGGTGGTCACGGCGCGCATCGAGGTGAAGGCGGGCGGGTTGCCGCAGGTCGGGTCGTTGGGGCCATAGGCGTCGAAAACGATGGTGCCCGCGGGCGCGAATCCGCCGGCGAGGGTGGCGGTGTCGGAGATCGTTCCGCCGACGGTGACGCTCGCCGACGCCTGGGTCGTGATGGTCGTCGTCGACTTGGTGACGGTCACCGTTTCGTTGGCGTCACCACAATTAGTGGAGGCGGAACTGTTGTTGGTGTCGCCGCTGTACGACGCCACGAACTGGTAGCTACCGGCGGACGTCGCGGTAAAGGTCGGGGACGGGTAGGCGCCGTTGCCGTTGTTCACGGGGGTGGTGGCCGTGAAGGCGGCAGTTGCGGTGCAGGTGGCGTCGTTGGGGCCGTAGGCATCGAAGGTGATGGTGCCCGTGGGCGTGAATCCACCGGCGAGGGTGGCGGTGTCGGAGATCGTCCCGCCGACGGTCACGCTCGCCGACGCCTGGGTCGTGAGATTAGGCACAACCGCAGCGACACTTACGGTTTCGTTGGCGGAACCACAAGCGGCAGTAGCGGCGGCGTTGTTGGCGTCGCCGCTGTAGGTCGCCACGAACTTGTAGCTCCCGGTTGCTGTGGTGGTGAACGTCGCCGAGGTGTAGGTGCCGTCCCCGGTAGACACGGCGCGCATCGAGGTGAAGGCGGGCGGGTTGCCGCAGGTCGGGTCGTTGGGGCCGTAAGCGTCGAAGGTGATGGTCCCGGTGGGTGTGAACCCGTCGGCGAGGGTGGCGGTGTCACTGATGGTCCCACCGACGGTCACGCCCGCCGACGCCTGGGTCGTGAGGGTAGGAACGGCAGGGTTTGCTGCGACGGATTCGTTGGCGTCACCGCATTCGGTGGCGACGGAGGTGTTGTTGGTGTCACCGCTGTACGACGCGACGAACTGGTAGCTGCCGGCTGTGGTGGTGGTGAACGAGGCGGAGGTGTAGGGGCCGTCCCCGGTGGTCACGGCGCTCACCGAGGTGAAGACGGGCGGGTTGCCGCAAGTCGGGTCGTTGGGGCCAAAGGCGTCGAAGGTGATGGTCCCGGTGGGTGTGAATCCGCCGGCGAGGGTGGCGGTGTCGGAGATCGTCCCGCCGACGGTGACGCTGGCGGAGGCCCGGGTCGCGAGGGTAGGAACAGCAGTCGCCACGCCCACCGTCTCGTTGGTGTCGCCGCAGGTGGTGGTTGCGGTCGCGTTGTTTGCGTCGCCGCTATACGTCGCGACGAACTGGTAGTTGCCGGCTGTGGTGGTGGTGAACGTGGCGGAGGTGTAGGGGCCGTCCCCGGTGGTCACGGCGCTCATCGAGGTGAAGGCGGGCGCGTGGCTGCAGGTCGGGTCGTTGGGGCCGTAAGCGTCGAAGGTGATGGTGCCCGTGGGCGTGAATCCGCCGGCGAGGGCGGCGGTGTCGGAGATCGTCCCACCGACGGTCACGCTCGCCGACGCCTGGGTCGTGAGGGTTGGAACCGCAGCCCCGACGCCGACCGTCTCGTTGGTCTCGCCGCAGGTGGTGGTCGTGGCGGCGTTGTTGGTGTCACCGCTGTACGAAGCGACGAACTGGTAGCTGCCGGCGGACGTCGCGGTAAAAGTCGGGGACGGGTAGATGCCGTTGCCGTTGTTCACGGCGGTGGTGGCCGTGAAGGCGGGCGGGTTGCCGCAAGTCGGGTCGTTGGGGCCGTAAGCGTCGAACGTGATGGTGCCCGTGGGCGTGAACCCACCGGCGAGGGTGGCGGTGTCGGAGATGGTCCCGCCGACGGTCACGCCCGCCGACGCCTGGGTCGTGAGGGTAGGAACGGCAGGGTTTGCTGCGACGGATTCGTTGGCGTCACCGCATTCGGTGGCGACGGAAGTGTTGTTGGTGTCACCGCTGTACGACGCCACGAACCGGTAGCTACCGGCTGTGGTGGTGGTGAACGAGGCCGAGGTGTAGGGGCCGTCCCCGGTGATCACCGCGCTCATCGAGGTGAAGGCGGGCGCACTGCCGCAAGTCGGGTCGTTGGGGCCAAAGGCGTCGAACGTGATGGTGCCCGTGGGTGTGAATCCACCGGCGAGGGCGGCGGTGTCGGAGATCGTCCCGCCGACGGTCACGCCCGCCGAGGCGTGCGTGGTGATGGTCGGAATGGCGGGGTTTGCTGCGACGGATTCGTTGGCGTCTCCGCATTCGGTGGCGACGGAAGTGTTGTTGGTGTCGCCGCTGTAGGTCGCCACGAACTGGTAGTTGCCGGCTGCGGTGGTGGTGAACGTGGCCGAGGTGTAGGTGCCCTCGCCGGTGGTCACGGCGCTCATCGAGGTGAAGACGGGCGGGTTGCCGCAAGTCGGGTCGTTGGGGCCAAAGGCTTCGAACGTGATCGTCCCGGTCGGTGTGAATCCGCCGGCGAGGGTGGCGGTGTCACTGATGGTCCCACCGGCGGTCACGCCCGCCGACGCCTGGGTCGTGAGGGTAGGAACGGCAGGGTTTGCCGCGACGGATTCGTTGGCGTCAACGCATTCGGTGGCGACGGAAGTGTTGTTGGTGTCACCGCTGTACGACGCCACGAACCGGTAGCTACCGGCTGTGGTGGTGGTGAACGAGGCCGAGGTGTAGGGGCCGTCCCCGGTGATCACCGCGCTCATCGAGGTGAAGGCGGGCGCACTGCCGCAAGTCGGGTCGTTGGGGCCAAAGGCGTCGAAGGTGATCGTCCCGGTCGGCGTGAATCCGCCGGCGAGGGTGGCGGTGTCGGAGATCGTCCCGCCGACGGTGACGC
>OBLV0100000400.1_pt1 | contig 13566 bp, 13 predicted proteins | sample 1520071 | NCBI WGS metagenome assembly OBLV01 (sample SAMEA3888446, study PRJEB22518) | metagenome | reverse complement strand
GCTAACAATTTGTTACTGAGGAGTATAAAATGATCCTGGCTTGGGGTGCAAAGGTAAGTGAAGATTTTTGCAATCGAGTTATCTCCCTGTGTGCGTCTTCCTTCTCGTATGAAGGGGCGGCAAGTGATCTGATGACCTGTATGGCATTTGAAAGTGGGGGAACTTTCTCCGCAGATATTAAGAATGCTGCGGGGAGTGGTGCGGTTGGGTTAATTCAATTTATGCCAAGTACAGCAATAGACCTTGGAACTTCTACCTATGCACTGGCTCAAATGTCACCTGAGGATCAATTAACCTATATACAAAAATATTTCCGTCCCTACTTCTCCCGCATTCATAGTTTGTCCGATATGTATATGGCAATTCTTATGCCGAAGTATGTAGCTGCCACAGATGAGACGGTTGTGTTCTTTGATGGCACAATTGCTTACAAACAAAACCTGGGGTTGGATTCAAATAAGGATGGCCAGGTGACAAAAGGAGAGATTTGTGCTAGACTTTTTGCGAAGCGATCTGAGGGGCTTACCCCTCCTAATCCCCGGGATATTAGCGTATAAAGGTTATATGACTTCCACCGCACTCTCTATAGTCCCGCACCCAAATAATCGGCTATCTACTCTTGTTCACCTGATGTCTGGAATATCCTCACTTGGGGTAATGGTTATAGGAGGAATATTGGTATTTGGTAAGATGCAGGATGCCTCACAGCAGATACCTACTCTAGCTTTTAGGACAAGTGAACAAGCAACCGATATTGCAATCTTGAGGGAACAACAAAAGAACCTGGATGGGAAGTATGCCGAAATTATGCTGCAATTAGCTCGGCTTGATGCCAAATTGGATAAACAAAATGAATACCTCTTTAGCTCCCTCCAACATACATCCCATAATCAGAAAGACACCAACTAATCAGGATATCAAAGACTTTCAAGAGATTGTAACTACTTTCCCCCAGGTAGAGTTAGATGTCCGGAATCACCATAGTGAAGGGCAGTATGTACGGGAGATGAGGATTCCCAAGGGAGCCTACATTGTTGGGAAGGAACATAAGACAAGACACCTTAATATACTGACAACCGGACATATGATTGTTTGGTCGGTGCATGGGAGACTCGACCTATGTGCTAACAAGGGGCCAGTGATCTATGAGAGTCCTGCGGGGGTGAAAAAAGTGGGATTCGCTTTGGAAGATTCGGTATGGCTTACTGTCCACCCCACCGACGAGACTGACCAAGATAGGCTGGAGTTTGAATTTATAAAATCAGAGGAACAATCCCTTTTGTTCCCCGAAAATGAAACTCTTTATCTTGGAGGAAACAACGTATGAGTTGGGGTGCTGTAATTGGAATTGGTGGTTCCCTTCTTGCAGGGGCCATGAGCGGGAGTGGAAATAAGGCATCATCTGCGGCAACTAATCCGGGCTATTATGATCCCTACGCAGCGTATAGGGGAAATGCGGCCGCTCAATTAAATGGGATGATGTCTAGTTATAACCCTAACCAAAATCCCGTCTATGGTGCTATGATGCAGGCAGCACAGACTCAAGCTGCTAGTCAGGGATACAATGGTAGTGGTAATGCCCTTGTAGCCGCAGCTAATGCAGGTGGGCAGGCGTACCAACAACAATTCAATGACCTCGCAATGTTGAGTGGTGCGAATGCTAACCCCGCTCAAGCAGGCGCCCTTGCTGCCCAGCAAGGTAACTACAACCAACAAATGAATAACCAAATGTGGGGTGGTATTGGTAGTATGTTCGGGCGCCTTGGTAGTAGTATGTTTAGCGGAGGAGGGGATGGTCTGGGGGTGGTGTATGGTTGAGGAGACATCCCATGGGATTTAATCTAGGAGCCGCTGCTAGTTTTGGTCAAGGAGCATTTGCTGCCGAGGACCAAATGCAACAACTTGCCTTTCAGAGGCAGCAAATGCAAAACCAGAATCAACAGGCTCAAATGGCCTTATTGATGAATGGTATGAAGTTGCAAGATGAGCAAAGGAATATGAAATACTCCCAAGATGAATCGGAGTATGCACGGCAATTGGCTACTGATCCGGATACTATGGATCTTCCTGTAGATCAGAGAATGGACCTCATGGCCAAGAAGGCAATGGCTAGTGGAGACATTGTTCGGGCTAATGAATTGGCTGTTAATGCTACTAACTTTCGGAATACACAGGTACAGCAAGATTATAAGAAACAGCAAGTTGCTAGTAAGATGATGGATAGTCAACAGAAACTCCATCAGTATATGGGGAGTGAACTGGCTGCCGCAGCAGAAGGTGGAGAGGATTCCTTTAACCGCGCTAAAATGATGGCATTGCAGAGTGGGGAGGGGACACCTCAGGACCAGCAGAACTTAGCTAATCTTCAGTGGTCACCCGATCTAGCTCGGCAACTCCGTCTTGGCGCTATGACTTCCCGTCAGCAAGCTCAGACCCTTAATGATCAAACCAAGATTGCATTGGATGAGAAGAATAAGGATAACCTACAACGTGCCCGAGAACTAAGGCAACAGTTGAATGAACGGAAGGTGGCTGACAAGGAAGCCCTTGATACTGCCAAGGCTAAAGCTGGCGGAGGTGTCAAGGCACCGACAAAGGAGGAAATGGACCAAGCAGCCGCTACTGTTAGTAAGATGGGAATTGATCCTAAGAGTCCAGACTTTGAACAAGTACAGCAGTCGGTAGTTAGTACAGCGAAACAAATACAGAAGGCTAATCCAAACATTGGCACCGCCCAGGCAATGCAACAGGCTGCTGATCGTATTGCTAAACAGGATATTAAGGTTACGACTATACCAGGTATGTTTGGGGATACTAAAAAAACTGAATACAAGATGGAAGGGGCTACTCCTAAATCACCAATCCAATTCAATGGTGATGTGTCCTCTTTGATCCCTGGGCGCTACTATAGTAAGGGTGGACAGACCTATCAATTCACTGGTACGGGAATGCTTCCGGTACAGTAACAATTTGTTACCAAGGATTATAAATGTCTGACCCTACTGAAATTCCCCTGGACCAGTTCATGGCTCCCTCTGTTGGTGATAAGCCTGTCGATCAAGGGGAGATGGATGCTGCCGTAAAGTATGCTAACCAAATGAAGGCACAAGGCATCAGTGATGCTGATGTGGAGCATTTCCTTTCTAACGTAGCTACTGGGAAGAATGACAAGCCACAGGAAATCTCCCTACAAGATTTTGCTCAGGGCGTTCCTAAGGCACCTATTACTCCTATGCCTGCTTCTCCAACCCAGCCCTCTTATCTACAACAGGCTAATAATGCATTAGCCCCTCTGTTAGCACCATTGAAGATTGGAGCAACTATTGGCCAATCCCTCCGAGATGATCCAATGGCTCCCGTGCAAAAGTTGGGGGAGTTCGGCAAAGACATCTCCAATGTGGCAGGGGAGATTGGATCCTATGTTAAGAACTATGGTCCTGAACATGAAACGGTAGAGCCCGGCATTGTTACGCCAGAGGAACAGAAAGCTGCCCAGTTGATGGGAGTACCTACTTTCAACACTGGTAATGGGGGCTTCTTTAATAAGAGGGGTGAAGATGGTAATATAGTTTCCTATCATCCTCCCATCTACAAAATGACTCCTCAAGAGCGTCAGGAGTTGGATGATCGTACCTTGAAGCAGTGGGGATTTGACCCTAAGGCTGAAAGGGAGAGGGCGGCTAATTTTGCTGCCGGTAAGTTCGATGAGAATGCTGATCCGGTTGCAAATATCACGGCAAACAATGCTATTGGTAATTGGATACAGGACACCTTGAATCCCAAGATGGCTGCCTCGAAACAATATGCAGCCATTCAGAACACGGTACAAGCGCAGCGTATCCTAGCTGATCCCACGGGCCACTCAAAAGAGGAAGTGGATGCTGCCAAATCCCTCGTAGATTACTACAAATCTACAGCAAGCAAGGGAGTAGTAGAGACCACTAAGGACTTGTTGGAAGAGGTCAAGAAAGATCCTAGCGGAAAGTTGGGGCAACTTGCTGCATCCCTTGAGGCTGACCCCGAATTGTTGGGTCTCGGTAAGTTGCGTCTTGGCACCTTGTTGAACGAAGGGAAGATTGCCACCCTCACAGCTGACCTTAATAAGGCAAAGCAGACAGCCGACTTTACTCGGCGTATGCAAGGCTTGGATAAAACTGGCCTCGACGTCCTCAAGGAGGGGCAGGCTGAGTCCCTAGCTACTGCCGATAAGAAGGTGGCTAACCTCAACAAAGCATTGGATAGTACTAAGAAAAAAGAGTTACTTGGTAATGTAGCCAGTGAGCCTGTTATTGGTGGGCTGGCAAACGTTGCCTTAGACGAACAGGCCCAGAAAAAGGACCATGGTTTTATAACAAGTGGGAGCGAGTTGACACCACTCGCACAAGGTGCTGCGCTTGGAGGGCTAGCGTCAGTCGGGGAGGCCCTTAAACTAATCCCGAAGAAGGGAGAAGTTTCACTCGCCGACTTTACTCGACCAAAGGATACGCCACCCGGTGACAAGGCACCCACCGGTCCCGGGGAACCTCTACATCCTGAAACTCCTATTAACAAGGAAAATCATGTTCCCTACTATGGTGGGGTAGATGCTACTGGTAAGACAATCCACATCGATGAGAATACCCCTGACAATCTTCCTATGAAGAATGCCAAAGGAGATACTGTCAACGTCCCTGTAACTAAGTTGGTAGCTTGGCATGAGCGCGTTGAGTTTCCTCTGATGCACATGGAGGGACCGATGTCTGTCGCCTCTATGAAGGAGATGCTTGACGGAGTTAAAGGTGAGGGGACAATTCCACAGGCAGTCCTTGACAAATTGAAGAAGGGAGAGTCCCTCTCATATCCTGAGGCGCATGAGATTGCCACCCTTCGGGAGAATGCTCGCGTTCGTAGCCTGTACGGTGTTGATCCGAAGGTCTATCAAGATGGACTTAAACCGTACATTAAGCAGGTCGCTAAGGATAACAAAACCCAGCCTGCAAGTAATATCCCGGACAATCTGGATAAGAAACCTTACCAGGATATGGGTGGTACGGAGTCCCTCAAGGGGCAAGGCAGCACGCCGGAGTCTCTAGCAAAGAATGCCGCCATGGTAGGTGGGGTTGCTACCGGTGGAGCGGCTGTGGGGGCTGCCCTCAATCCAGATGATCGGGAGAAAGGGGCTAAAGAGGGAATGTTCCTACCTCTAATCTCTAAGATGATGAAGGAGGGAGGTGAGGAGGCCCTGCGAACGCAGAAGGTACTTAATGATGCCATTAAGCGCGGTGTGAGTACCGAGGAGATTTGGCAGAAACATGGCTATTACCAGGACCCGAGGGGGAATTGGATTCGGGAAATCTCGGATCAAGGACTCAACATCAAGAAGTGGGATGCTAAGCCGGGTGAAACTATTCCACTCAAAAACTTTGCCGATCATCCAGAATTGGAAAAGGAATATCCCGAACTTTACAAGGATTTGAAGGTTAAGTTTAATCCTAAAAATACTCCACCTAGTAATGCTGCCTACGATCCTAAAACTAACACAGTCCAAGTACATCCTAATGTGTGGCCAGATATATTAGCCCACGAGATTCAACACGCTATACAAGAATATGAAGGACTCCCGAGAGGTTCAAGTCCTAAGTATATTGCACAGACTATTTTTATGCAGAGGGATACTGCCCTCTCTAACCTTAAAATGATAAATGCGGCTGTTAATTCCTATAGGAATATTGGGAAAGAAGCACCTCCAGAGATGTTGGCTAGATTGCAAAGGGCACGTGAGAAGTTTGAGTCGTACCCTAAAGATGACAAAGATATTCTTCCCCTTGCTTATGCAAGGTATAGGCAAGTTATTGGGGAAGCCCAAGCCTTTTCAACAGGAGATAGGTTCTATAAATCTGCGGAGGAACGTAGGGACTTATTTCCCAATGCTGCTAAACTTGAAGGGCAATGGGAGACTAATGATCATGGCAAGGTAATGGGGCATGAACTTCTGGAGACTAATAAACTCCCAAATGAGGATGAACACATTCGATTGGCAGCTGCTGGTGATCAACGATCCATTGGCGCCCTCTATACGCAATACATGCCTCGCCTTACCAAGGTGATGAATGGCTTTATGCGAGAGGCTGGACCTCGTCTCGGCCTCAGTGGCGAGGACATTGCACAGCAAGCCTTTTTCAAGGCTATCAAGGCGTTGCCTGACTTTAAGAAAGGTAGTTCCTTTTATACCTGGCTGTACTCCATCGGACGGAACGAGGCGCTTAATACAATCACGGATGCAGGTCGAGAAGTTAAAACGGAGTCAATGTTTAAGGGTGGCGGTGGTCCAGGCGGAGATGCGATGAGCGGGGGAATTGAGGACACAGGTAGTGATCCTATCAAGCCAAGTGTCCAGGCAGCTTCGTCTACGGACCAGACACCGGAAGCGAAAGCTGCCGCAGGGCAAATTTCCCAACTCGTGCGCCAGACCATCGCCACCCTCCCGAAACAGTACGCAGATGTACTCAGGTTGCACGAACTTGAGGGTATGACCAATGTGGAGATTGCCCGTGAGTTGGGGATGAATGTAGGCACCGTCAATGTCTATATGTCTCGCGGTAGAGATTATTTGGCGAAGGCATTTAAAGGAACAGAAACTGAAAGGTTATTCAAATCTCAGGCAGGCTTTGCTGATCCCGAGTTGTTGAAGGGCCTAGCTAAATTTGCTGTACTGGCAGGTACTGGTGCCGCTATTGGAGCTAACTACTTTGATCCGCAGCATCCCTATAAGAGTATGGTACAAGGCGCTGCCTTAGCTTTGATGGCTGGACAGGTGAAGTGGGGCAATCTATTCTCCAAATTTAAGGATGGAATGCGCTATGATCCAGACGTTTCTGTTACCGAACACCTCAACCAATACGATTGGGACCTTGCCCGGGGGGATCGACTCACTGCCTCAACCCGTTATGCTATTGATGGATTGGTCAAAACAGAAGAGTCCCGGATTAAAATTGCCAGGTATCTTGACGGCGATCGGTCTGTCCAATTAACACCGGAGGAAACAAAAGCAGCTGGTATTGCCCGGTCCGTCTACGATCAGGTTGGTCAACAGGCTTTACAGGCGGGAGTATTGAGTGACTTCCTAGACAACTATATTAACCATGAATGGAAGCCTACTCCCAAGAGGGAAGAGTTGTTGAGGCAGATGCACGATGCCTTCAATAAGCAGCCGAATATGTCTCCCAAGGATAGGCATGCTCTCACCAGAAAGTTTACCTCACTTGCCGATGGTAAGGCGGCGGGGCTAGAACCGGTGTCGGAGGATGTAAATGTCCTCATTGACTCCTATGTCAAATCCATCACTCGGGCTATGGCTAACAAGAACTTATTGGAATCCCTTAAAGAGGCAAAAGGTCCTGATGGACAGGGGTTGGTGCAGAGGGCTGGCAAGGCTCCCTACTCCTATGTACCAATGTCTCATAGTCAGTTGGCATCATATAGGGTGCATCCCTCTATCGCACCATCTTTGGAGTTCCTGTACCATACGCAAGGGGGCAATGCGATAGTGCAGGGTGTGGAGGCTATGAATACTGCCCTTAAAAGGGTACAGGTATCTCTCTCCCTATTTCATGCTAAGTCCCTTATTGATGCAGCCGCCGGTGCGATGGAGTTTTCCCATCCTATCCGCAATCTTGTAGATATTGCTAAATCTGCCTTTGGTAAAAGTAGAGGTCATGAGCAATACCTGAATGGTAGTATGGGAGATGATGTAGACCATCTCATTAGGGCACTTAAGATTACTCCACGTAGTGGAACTTTGCCGGTTGAAGATGTTACCTCGGGGTTCTATGAAGGTCTTAAAACCCTACAGAATTCGATGGATTCTGCTATCCCTAGAGCAGGTAAGATTACAGTCGGCCCGGTGGTACAATTGAGCAAAGCACTCGATCACCTACTTTGGGAAAACCTCCATTCTGGCCTCAAACTTGTGGTAGGTATGAATGCTCTTGAAAGACTTCGGAGATCATATGCTAGGGATTTTGAACGTGACCCTAACGCTCATATTCCTAGTACGGCAGAGTTGGCAGATCGTGCATCCTCCTTCACAAATGATATATTTGGTGGCTTGAATTGGAGGCGTCTTGCTGATGATGCCAACACTAAGTGGGGACGAGAGGTTGCCAATGGTCTAGCTAATCCCACTGCACGCCGCATTGGACAGGTGATGATTTTTGCACCTGATTGGACTTACTCTACTGTGCGATCGGTTGTGAAGGCAATTGGTAAGGGTAGCGGTGTAGAGGGATTGATTCGACCGAAACAAGTTGCTGACTTGCATCGGCTTTACTTGATTAGGTCAGCTTTCATCTATGCCACTCTCTACAATGGTATTAACATGGCCCTATCTGGCCACCCCATCTGGGATAATAAACGAAATGGTAAACCTGAACCTTTCTTATTGGACCTCGGTAATGGTGAGTGGGCACAGGCGAATAAACATGCAATGGAAGTTCCGAACATGGTTACACACCCTGCTAAATGGGCGATGGGTAAATTGGGTAACCTTCCCTCCGAAGTCGCTGAGCAAGCATTGGGGAAAGAGTACCTGAGTCCAGATTATATGCCGCCGATGAAAGAGGGTAGACTGGCCCATGCCGCTAAGCGTATCCTTCCCTTCTCAGGAACATCCCTCCTGGAGCAGGGACCGAAGGAGGCCGTCTCCTCGGCGCTAGGCGTTCCCATCTATGGCCATGAGAAGGAATCTCCGTTTGAGGCTAGGCAAAAGAAGGCTGAACAATCCAAGGCACGTGCTGAGGCTAGAAAACAAAAACGTATTGACAGCTTAACGGGAGGACACTGATGGGACGCGCTGACTTTCTCCGACTTGGTGACTTTAATGCCATTTGTTATTTCTGCGGGTGGAAACGTAAAGCCAGTGAGATGGAGAAGAACTGGCAAGGATTCTATGTGTGCCCAAATCATAATGAACCACGACAGCCCCAAGATTTCGTTCGTGCTATTCCAGACGACCAAACAACGCCGTGGGCACAACCTGACCCCATCGCGGTATATACATTCGATCATGCTCAGTTGGCAATTGCGGATGGGGTAACTAAAAGTTATCAGGCAGGTTCAGGACTCGGTCCTACTGCTGTGACCATTATAGTACATTCGACGTATGTAAACGGGATAATACAAAGTGTTTCTGTGTTAAATGGACTAATTTCTTGGGTTATAGCTCCTCCTAAAGGAGGTATTATTACCTGGACTGGGACGGAGACAGTATTGGCATGACTCTCTTTGGTTGTAATATGCCTGCCCCAATGGAAGTCATACTCTTCTCTATAGTAGGGATTACTATTTGGCTGCTGTACAAGGCACAGAAAATCTTCCAGGAAGTTGAACTAATAGACCTGATACTTGGGGCAGATGGGAAGGCTAGTTGGTCTAAGATAGCTGCCATTCAGGGATTTGTTATCGGAAGTTGGGTTATTATCTACCTAACAATACATGACAAGTTGACGGAAATGTACTTCCTTTTTTACTTTGCAATATGTGTTGGTAGTCCAGTGGCTTTTGCCATAGTTAACAGAGGTAAGCATGATGAACAACCGGGAGATAAGTAATGTGGACGGTTCTACTATCGAGCAAGTTTCGTCCGTACATCTTCGGAGCAGTAGGAGTTTTGGTGATCTTTGTAGGGATATGGATATACGGGGAGAGGAGGTATGTCCAGGGAGAGGACCATATCACCTCCCTTCAGATAGCTCAGGTAACGAAGGTACAGAAAGCTAGTGATACCGTTACTGAGAAAGTGATCACCCAGTATGTACCGCAGGTACAGTATATTGAAGGTAAGATACAAACCATTATCAAGAAGGTCCCAGTTTATGTTACCAAAGTGGATGATTCTAAGTGTACTATCCCTAACAGTTTTGTCTGGTTGTGGAACAACGCCAATGAAATGCAGCTTCCCAACGATTCCGCCGGAGTTCCTGGGGGACCCAGTGACGTTGTCCTCTCAGACCTTGAAGCACAACACACCACCGAAACAGGAATCTGCCTCGCCAACGAAGCCCGTATCAAGGCAACAACCCAGTGGTTGAGGCAACAAAAAGCCCTCTACGATGGCAAATAGAGGGCATTAGGTTCGATAACAAATTGTTAGTGAACCACACGGGAGAGGATTAGTCATCCTCTCCTTTTTTTACATCTGGCTCACTGGGAACTCTCCAGAAAGCATCACTCAGGTCCTTACCAATGGCTGATACTTTGATGACTCCCATTTGACGCAAGGTACTCTCTATACCAGAAAGGGTATGTGCATCTACATCCCTATAGAAGCGGCTAAGTATTTGCGATCTGGTGCTAACTTTTACCCCCTCGATGTAGGTCTTAATCGTCTCGGTAACATCACTTGTCCTACTCTTGCCAAAGCCACCGAACGTTTTGGCCATTTTCTTCTCGGCACCCTCTAGTAGAAAGAGGCTTCGGTGGAAATCTTCCTCTTCTATCTCTAGCCGATCGTCTCGTGCTGCACAACATACCAACATTAACTTTTTGATATGTGTAGCACGCCTCTCATTGTAGCCGGCAAACCTCAAGTCATCCACGGCTAACTTATTCGAGGTAGACTGTTGTACATACCAATCTACATAGGCTTTCTTTGCCGCCAAAGTCATATCAAACTCCCCGGTCAACTTGCTAATCCTTTCTAGATCCCTAATCAACATTCCCTGCAACTCTTCCTCACGAGGGGTCATGAATGGTTCTGGTACAATTTTTCCTTTTTCTTCCTCCACAATGAAGATCACTCGACTGGTGAAACCTCCACCTACTGCCTCATGAGGGATCATACTTTGAATCCAATCGGGGGCAGTTCCTCCTATCAGGTTCAAACATACTCCTTTGATGCTATCCCTACCTCTCCCTACTGTTTCGTACTCCCAATCATCTTTACTATCGTACCAATCGGTGAGACTGGATAAGTAGGCAATGTCACCTTGTCCCAGGAACACTGATAGTTCCTCGCTAAACGCAGTGATACTACAATGCCTCTTTGTTTTCCCATCCATCGGATCAATGAAGTCCAAGCCGGCACGCTTCATCACTAGGATGGTTGATTGCTTACCACTTGACGACTCAGGGGCAACGGTGACACCTGGAATCTGTTTCAGTATATCCTTTGCGATGCCAAGAGCCACACCCTTTCGAGTACGGCCACTTGGTCCTATCAACACTACATATAGATTGGGGTATAGTGTCTGCCCCAATCCCCACTTTAAGTACACCTTCCTTTGCAAGGCTCCTGCTATTACACCTAAGCCACACCAGGTATGATAGCTCCTAGGACTCTCGGTATTGGCAGTGTACTCAAGGTACGAATCAAGCCAATTTTCGAGTTCCCGCATTGTCGTTTAGTCCAGATAGGAGAGATGCCATTGTAGCATAATCTTTGTATTCGCGCATTCCACCTTTGTTGGAGTCCTTATGATGGGCACCCCAATTTAGACCTATCTTGGCATCTGTCGCAATCTTAAACATTCTTCCATTATACTCACATACCGGACTTACGTAATGGTATACAGTGTCGAGGAAACTGCTAAATAGGGTTAAATCGTAAGCTAGCTTAAGGGGTACTTGCATCAGGATACTATCGTGTACCTGAGCAAGTATATCTACATTGTATTCTTTGGTAATTTGTTTATCATGGTAAATTTTTACCATTCCCTGATTCAGCGAGTCAACTACAGTAGATTGAGGAATCATAGAGTAGGCACTCTTCCAAAGATCATGCCCCCATTCACCCATGAAGTATACCTTGCGACCAAAACAATTCGTTAGGGTACGATCCTTCTGTAGGAGTCGTTGAGTGGTTGCATAGTATTGCCGGATACCAGGATAGATTTCGTGGTAGAAGGTCCAAATACGTTTGCCTTCTCTCTGCTCCATCTCATTTAGTAAGGAGAAGTTAACATATCCCTCGTCATAGTTAAGTCCATGATTTGACTTTTTGCCGCATTGTCGAAGGGACATATTACGCGGCCAGTTTTCATTATATACCTCGGCAAGGATTTTATCTCCTAGTCGTAAGGCTTTAATTCTTTCTGGATTCGTTTCATGTCCAACAACTTTTGCTTCATATTCAATAATTTCGGGGGGTAATCCAAACATCAAGGAGGCTGTGTGTACATGGACATCTACACCTTCCTCAACTGCACGGATCATGTTTACGTCACCACTTGCGTAGGCGACTACAACCCACTCAGCCTGTCTTTTGTCTATTTCTACTAAAACATAGCCATCATCTGCCACTAGGAACTTTTTAAATTCCTGTGGAAGATTTTGGAAGTTCATTCCTGTACCATGGATGGTCTTAGAACTAGAGAGCCGTCCAAATTTCGTACCACGAGGATTATATGATCCTCGCATTCTACCGTCAGGGTCAAACTGGATGTTGAGGTATGTTCCATATAGTTTCTGGAGACCTCTAATTTCTTGCACCAATTTGGCCTGACGAAGCGCCGGCTGACCAGCCTTACCCCTCGCGAGTCTTTGCATAGCCTCATCGTCGGTTGTAACATTTTTGGTTTTCCTACTTGTAATGGAAGGGATTCCTAACTCACCATAGAAGTATTGGGCACAAGCCTTTGGACTATTCACATTGAGGGGGTGTCCGCACAACTCATCAAGCTCCCTCTGTCGTGTGGCAGCCTGCTCCAATACCTCCACCTTTGTCTCACCAAGCAACTCATGGCTAACCTTCATCCCCCTCGTTTGCATGAACGTGAGGATGGGGAAGAGGTCAAGGGTCATTTGGTACGTTTTCTCATAGCCCCCCTTCTCTAGGTCTGCCCAGATGGCATTATGAATCTCCATCATGCAGGCACTATCTAGTGCGTTATAAATAAGAAAGTTGCTATCCATCACATTTTCCTTTCTTCTGTTCCCGGAGATTGTAGTCTACCAGGTTTAGGTTATCTAGGAACTTTATACCTTGTACTGTTGTACCCACACGGTCACCATTCTTGGTACTCATGTGGAGGAGTAACTCTGCTTCATATACGGTAAAGTACCACCCCTCACTATCATCCCCATGCACGGTCATCGTGCGGGTTGGTGTGCTCACAAAATCCTCCAGCCTCTTATACATTGTTAATCCTCACAGGAGGGGCATTTGTTTCGGGCACATTCCCTTTCAGCATCCATTACTAGGAGGGATAACTTACTGGGATCAGAACAAGATACCTTGAGCATTACAACTCCCTTCATGGCAACATGTTCGGTGTAGAGGTAGCCTTCTTGGTCTAGGTACTTTTTGAAGGTGGGAACTTTCCAATCATCCGCAGCAATTCCGATTATCATGCTTCGTCCTTTATGTTTGTAAAGGAGACCATATCCTTCCAGAACTGCTGGGAGCCACAATAAATGGATCCAAGAAATCCGAGGCCCTTTGGCAGATCAGGATAAAGAATTGAATGGGCAACCATGGTATCATGTATTGGTCCCTGTACTCGAATGTTGCAATTATTGAGGAGAAAGGGTATGTCAAACATTCCATTCTGCACCACCTTTACACTATTAGGATTGCTAAGGACATCGTTG
>OBLV0100000399.1_pt1 | contig 13582 bp, 17 predicted proteins | sample 1520071 | NCBI WGS metagenome assembly OBLV01 (sample SAMEA3888446, study PRJEB22518) | metagenome | reverse complement strand
CCCTGCGCTTGTCACGGCGCTCGCCAGGCCGGGATCTGCGGGTGGCTCCCTAGCCGCCGCCGGGCAACGCTCACCCGTAGGTGCACCCCCTCGGGGGACGTGCGACCGGGGTGATTTCGCGCGACCATCACGCGATGACGAACGACATGTTGCGTGCTAATGGCGCGGCCATGGTTGCGCCCGGCAAGGGTGTCCTGGCGGCCGATGAGAGCTCGCCCACCATCTCCAAGCGCTTCGCTGCCCTTGGCATCCCGTCCACCTTGGAGCTCCGGCGCCAGTACCGCGAGGCGCTGTTTACGGCGCCGGGAATCGACAACCATGTGAGTGGCGTCATTCTCTATGACGAGACGCTGCGCCAGGCGACCTCGGACGGCACGCCGTTCCCCGAGCTGCTGGCCAGCCGGGGCATCCTGCCCGGGATCAAGGTCGACACCGGCGCCAAGGCCTTGGCCGGCGCTGCGGGCGAGACCATCACCGAGGGCCTCGACGGGCTACGCGAGCGGGTTTCGGAGTACTACGAACTGGGCGCCCGCTTCGCCAAGTGGCGGGCGGTCATCACCATCACGGCCGCCACGCCGACGCGCTACGCCATCACGGCCAACGCCCACGCCCTGGCTCGCTATGCCAACCTCTGCCAAGAGGGAGGGCTGGTGCCGATCGTGGAGCCCGAGGTGTTGATGGACGGTGACCATGACTTGGCCCGCAGCGACTCCGTGACCCACCAGACGCTCCGTGAGGTGTTCTACGCCTTGGGCGAGGCCGGCGTCGATCTTCAGGGCATGGTCCTGAAGCCATCGATGGTGATCTCGGGGTCGAAGGGCCCGGGTTCGTCGGTGCAAGAGGTGGCCGAGGCGACGGTGCGCTGCCTGCTCGACTGCGTGCCGGCCAGTGTGCCCGGCATCGCCTTCCTTTCCGGTGGCCAGGCCTCCCAAGTGGCGACTGAGCATCTCGACGCCATGGTCAAGATGGGGCCGCTGCCCTGGACGCTCACCTTTTCCTATGGCCGAGCCCTCCAGGACGACGCCTTGCGCACGTGGGGCGGCGATTCCAACAACAAGGTCGCGGCCCAAGACGTCCTGTTGCTCCGGACCAAGTGCAACGGCGAAGCCGCCCTCGGCCAGTACGACCGGGCGCTCGAGTCCGCGTAGGTTCGTCGGCACAGCGGGGTGGGTGGTGGGCCACCACCCACCCCGATTTTAGACGGCAGCGGGTGGGTGGCCGTCGCACCCCCTTCGTAAGCTGGCAGCTATGACGTCAACCACCGGCACCGGCGAACTCGTGCGGGCCCGCATTCGGGTTCGTGGGGTTGTGCAAGGCGTTGGTTACCGCCCATTCGTCCACCGGGTGGCGACGGAGTGGGCGCTGGCCGGCCACGTCGGCAACGACACCGACGGTGTGTTCGTCGAGGTCGAAGGCCCGCCGGCCGCGGTGGAGGCCTTCGCCGATCGGCTGCGCCGCGATGCGCCCCCGTTGGCGCGGGTCGACGCGATCGAGGTGGCGACGATCGACATCGTCGGCGACCAGGGCTTCCATATCGTCGAGAGCCGCTCGGACTCTTCGGTGCGGACCTTCGTGGCACCCGACGCGGCGTTGTGCGAGGACTGCCTGGCCGAGTTGTTCGACCCCGCCGACCGGCGATTCCGCTATCCGTTCATCACCTGCACCAACTGCGGCCCACGCTTCACCATCACCAAACGCCTGCCGTATGACCGGCCCAATACCACGATGGCCGTCTTCCCCCTCTGTCCTGCGTGCGCTGCGCAGTACCACGACCCCGGTGACCGGCGCTTCCATGCCCAACCACTGGCGTGCGCCGACTGCGGTCCTCGGGTGTGGCTGGAGTCGCCGGCCGGAGTCGTCGACGGAACCGATGCTGCGCTCACCGCCGCGCAGTGGGCGTTGGCCGAGGGCCAGGTCGTGGCGATCAAGGGCCTCGGCGGCTACCACATCGCGTGTTCCGCGGGCGATGACGACGCAGTGGCACTGCTGCGCCGGCGCAAGGGGCGTGCCGACAAGCCGTTCGCCCTGATGGTGCGCGACCTCGGTGTGGCTCACACCTTGGCCCACATCGAGCCGGACGAAGCCAGGTTGCTGCAGTCGCCGCAGCGCCCGATCGTGCTGCTTCGGGTGCGCTCGACCTCGACGGTGTCGCGGCTGGTGGCCCCCGCCAATCCGATGATCGGGATCATGTTGCCGTACACCCCGCTGCACCACCTGCTCTTCAACCCGATTCCGTGCCCCGACGCCGCGCCGGTGCCCGAGGTGCTGGTGATGACGAGCGGCAACATCACCGACGAGCCCATCTGCTACACCGACGACGACGCCCGCCGGCGGCTAGGACGCCTCGCCGACTGCTGGCTCATCCACAACCGCCCGATCCACGTCCCCTGCGACGACTCGGTGGTCCAGGTGGTCGACGGCGAGGAGCTTCCGGTCCGACGGTCGCGCGGCTATGCCCCCTTGCCGCTGCGCCTGCCCTTCGAGGTCGCTCCGATGCTGGGTGTCGGCGGCGAGCTGAAGAACACCTTTTGCCTGGCCTCGGGCCCCGACGCCTGGATGAGCCAGCACATCGGTGACATGGGCAGCCCCGAAACCCTCGCCGCATTCGAACGCTCGACCGGCCAGTTCCGGGACATGTACCAGATCGCCCCGACGCACCTGGCCGCCGACATGCATCCGGGGTATCACACCCGGCGCTGGGCCGAGGACCACGTCGATGACCATCCCGACGAGCGCCTGTCCCTGGTCCAACACCACCATGCGCATGTAGCGGCGGTGATGGCCGAGCACGGGGTGGCGGTCGGGGAGCGGGTCATCGGGTTTGCCTTCGATGGCACCGGCTACGGAACCGACGGTGCGATCTGGGGCGGCGAGGTGCTGGTGGCGGGCTATGACCGCTTTACCAGGGTCGCCCACCTGGGCTACGTGCCCCTCCCGGGGGGTGATGCCACGATCAAGCGTCCCTACCGGGCGGCGCTGGCTCAGTTGTGGGCCGCCGGCATCGACTGGTCCGGCGACCTCGCGCCCGTCCGAGCCACCGACGCCGCCGAGCTCAAGGCCTTGGCGCGCCAACTCGAGCGCGACGTCCAGTGTGTCCCCACGTCGAGCATGGGTCGGTTGTTCGACGCCGTCAGCTCCTTGCTCGGGGTCCGACATACGGTGTCGTACGAGGCCCAGGCGGCCATCGAGTTGGAGACCATCGCCGAGGACCACCTGGCGGCGCCTCGCTCGTACCATTTCCCGCCGGCGGACGGCGCCGGCGCGATCGCGACCGGCCCGCTGCTGCGGGCGATCGTCGAGGACCTTCGCGTCGGCGTCGCCCCAGGGCCCGTCGCCGCCGGCTTCCACCTGGCGGTGGCGGAGCTGATCGGCGAGCTCGCCGACGAGGTGGGCCGACCGATCGGGCTGCGCTGCGCCGCCCTATCCGGCGGCGTGTTTCAGAACGTCCTGCTGGTCCGCCTGGCCCGCCGGGAGCTGGAACGCCGAGGTTTCGAGGTCATCACGCATCGCATCGTGCCGCCCAACGACGGCGGCCTGGCGCTCGGCCAAGTTGTGATCGCATCCGCGAGGTCGGCCGTGCCAGACGGCTAGTCCGGACGTAGAGTGACAGAGGCTGGCTGGATAGCGCCTCGCTGCGTCCGGTCGGGCCGAAAGGATTCTCATGGTGCCCAACCCCCTTCTGTCGGAAGAACGAGAGCTGCCGATCGACTTCGCGGCGTTGGAGCCGGTTTCGGACAATTTGGCGGCGGCGGCGTTGGCGCTGGCGCGGCGGTTCGCGGCGGGGGCGACGATGTGGTGTGTGGCGCCGGGGTGGCCGGCCCACGGCCGCCATGTGGCGGTGGAGTTCGTGCATCCGGTCATCATGGGCAAGCGGGCGTTGCCGGCGATCTTCGTCGACGACGTGGATTTGGTCGCCAGCTTGCGGTTGCTGGCCCGCCCGGGTGACGTAGTCGTCGGGTTGGGTAGCGATGGGGATGGGAAAATGGCGGCCGTTCTTCGCCGGGCCGATGCTTGGGGAGTCACGACGGTGTGGATCGGGGCAGGGGAGCGACCCCCGTCGGCGGCGGCGGACCATCTTCTCTGGGTCGACGGCATCGATGCCGACGTGGCCGGCAGCTCGGGCGGCTACGTGCTGCTGTACCACCTGTTGTGGGAGCTGGTCCACGTGGTGTTCGAGCACTCCGGGCTGCTCGTCGAGCCGCCGGCGGCGGTGTGCACCGAGGAGGTGTGCATCACCTGCTCGGACGAGGGCCGGGTGGTCGAGGTGGTCTCCGCGGGGACCGACGGCGCCGCCGTCGTGCTGGCCGAAGGGCAGCGCGAGACGATCGACACGACCCTTGTCGGCATCGTCACCCCCGGTGATCTCCTGCTGGTGCACGCCGGGACGGCCATTTCCACCATCGAGGACCGGTCATGAGGTCCGAGCCGACCAATTTCTTATACCCTTTCATCGATTCGGAGGAGACCGACGCCGCTGGCCTGCTCGTGGACCTGGCCGAGTCGGCCCGGGCCAAGATGGCGCAGAGCCGGACGTTGCAGCTCGCCACGTTGGCCCAGTGGGCGGCGCTGACTGAGGCCCTTGGTGCCGCCATGGCCCAGCTGTTCGCGGCCGGCGGTCGGTTGTACACCTTCGGCAACGGGGGCAGTGCCACCGATGCCGAGATGACGGCGCAGATGTTCCGTCACCCCATCGCTGGTCGGGCGTTGCCGGCTTGGCCGCTGGTCGACGACCGGGCGGTGCTGACGGCGTTGGCCAACGACGTCGGCTTCGAGTTGGTGTTCTCCCGCCAGTTGATCGCCCATGGTCGACGCGGCGACATGGCGATGGGGTTGTCAACGAGTGGCAACTCCGAGAATGTGATGCGGGCCTTCGCTGAGGCCAAGCGGCGGGGATTGTTGACGGTGGGTTTGGCCGGTTACGACGGCGGGGCGATGGCTAACAATGCTGACGTCGACTACTGCTTGGTGGTGCGCTCCGACAGCGTCCACCGGATCCAAGAGGCCCAAGACGCCTTGGTGTTTGAACTGTGGTCGGTTGTACAGCGCCATCTGGCGGACCACCCCACGCTGGAAGGGAGCTCCACATGACCGACGTCACCGAAGAGATCGCGGAGCCCGCCGAGGGCCCCGAGCGCGAGCGGGAGGAGGCGGTCTTCGATCGCATCGAGGCGTTCCGACGGCGCAAGCCCCGGTTGCTCGACGCCGTCGTCACCTCGGCCCACGGCGCCGGCGGCAAGGCGTCGGCGGCCCTCTTGGACCAGGTGTTCCTGCCGGCGTTTGCCCATGGCCCCAGGGCGCTGCAGACCGACGCGGCCGTACTGACCCTGCCCAGCGGCGAGCGGCTGGCCTTTTCGACCGACTCGTTCGTGGTGAAGCCCATCCGCTTCCCCGGCGGATCCATCGGCGACCTGGCCGTCAACGGCACCGTCAACGACCTGGCGATGATGGGAGCGCGCCCGATCGCACTGTCGGCGGCGTTTGTCATCGAAGAGGGATTCCCGATTGAGTCCCTTCGGGAGATCGCCGCCGACATGGCCGAGGCGGCCCTCAAGGCGGGCGTCTCCATCGTCACCGGGGACACCAAGGTGGTCAACCGCAACGCAGCTGACGGCGTGTACATCAACACCGCCGGCGTTGGCCTGATCCCCGCCGGGCGCGACCTGACGGCCACGCGCGTCACCGCTGGTGACGCCGTGATCGTCTCGGGCACGATCGGTGACCACGGCACGGCGGTCATGCTGGCCCGCGGTGACCTCGCCCTCGACGCCTACGTCGAGAGTGACACCGCCGCGCTCAACGGCCTGGTCGAGATCCTGCTGGCCGCGGCCCCGGGGACTCGATGGCTGCGTGACGCCACCCGCGGTGGTTTGGGGACGGTGTGCAACGAGCTGGCCCGGGACTGCAACCTGACGGTGCGGTTGGAAGAAGCGTCGATGCCGATCCGGGCCGTCGTCGGCGGTGCCTGCGACATGCTGGGCATCGACCCGGTCTATGTCGCCAACGAGGGCAAGTTCGTGGCGATCGTTCCGAGTGACGAGGCCGACGACGCCGTCGCCGCCCTGCGGGCCCATCCGCTCGGCGCCGAGGCCGCACGAATCGGCGAAATGTGGGCCGATCCGCCCGGTCTGGTCGTCTTGGTGACCCCGTTCGGCGGTACCAGGATCGTCGACATGCTGGTCGGCGACCCCTTGCCTCGCATCTGCTGAACCGGCCTCTAGCGCAGGCGTGGCGCAGCGCCGGCTGCCTCCCGATGGCTTCGTCGCGCTCGTCGTTTTCAGCCGTTTTGCCCATGCACCCGGACAACTAGTCATAAGTAACTAGTCATCCCCCGTCTGCTCCACCATTTGGGGGAGGCCGATGCTGGGCAAACGTCTTACCGTCGACCCTGCGGTCGGTCTCTGCGCACAATTTGCCCACAAGGGGTCATACTTGCCTCAAATGCCCGTCTTGGAATACAGTGCGCGGGAACACCGTTCCGGGCTCCTCGGATCCAGGCAGCACGTTGGTAGGAAAGGCTGGAACGAAGTACCCAAAGAACCAAAGGCAGCAGAACGGGGACCAAGGCGCAGATCCTGCGCTGATCGATCCCCGGAACTTCCAATTTCAGTCGAAAGGGGGCTTGGTGGCCAGAGGCCGCAGGCGTGAGGAGACCGGTCAGTCGGCGAGCAGTTTGTTGCTGCTCATCGTCGTTTTGGTCGTGATAGTGATCGCGGTAGTGCTGCTCCAGCGGACAGCATCGACCGCGATAGCGATCAACCACAAGGCATCGACCATTGCCAAGACGGGACGCGGGATCAACGACAACACTGATTCGATCCTTCAGTTGACCAAGACGAACCAGTTGGGGACGTCGATCTTGCATTCGGCCCAGCCGCTTCAGGGCCAGCTCGGACAGGTTGTCAACCTGGCCAACTCGATCAACGGGTTGGCTACGTCGATCAACAACTCGGCGACGGCCATCAACGGGACGGCGACGTCGATCAACAACTCGGCGGGTGCCATCAACAGCACCGCCAACGGCATCAACTCGACCGCATCGTCGATCCTGTCGGTTGCCGGCTCGATCAAGAGTGGCGTCGCCATGATCAACACGAACCTGGATGCCACGATCAGTGTCGCCAATCTGATCCATGGTGATACGACCGCCATCGTCGGTGGCAGCGGTAGTGGCCTGACATTTGCGCAGCACGAGGCCGGCTGCATCAACAAGATCCTCGGCGGCAACTCCGCCGGATTGTGCTAGGGGAGGCGAGAAAACGATGACTTCTGCACTTTCAACATCCCGTCTCCGAAGCACCAACTCCGATGAGGCCCGGTACCTAAGCCGTTGGCTCATGGTGTGGATCGTCCTCTTGGCCGTTGTGGTCTTGGTGGTCGTGTTCTACCTGGTCTTCGTCACCGACTCGTTGGCGTCGATCAACAAGAATCTGGGCACCGCAAGCAACGCGGTCTCCGGTGCCGGCGGTCACGTCGACTCGCTGCCCGGCCAGATCCAAACGGTGAACGGCAGCCTGACCAGCATCAACTCCGCCCTGCTGCCGATCTCGGGCCAGGCCGGCCAGATCATCACCGCCCTTACCTCGGTGAACTCCAGCCTTCAGGCTGTTAGCGGCTCGCTCGTGGACACCTCGAGCACGCTGTCCAACACATCCTCCTCGCTGGTGAACACCTCGTCGGTGTTGCAGTCGGTGCTGTCCGAAGCGGGCAACATCAATACCACCTTGAACGCCGCCAACCTGCCGGCTGGCAACTGCACCACGTCGTGTAGTGGTAGCCAACTCGGTGTCCAGAACATCTGGCAGCGGGTCGCCATTGCCAATGGCGTGCTGACGGCGGCTCGGGCGAACACTGGCAACGTCGGCGCCACCTTGGTGCCGAGCATCGACTCCTCGCTCAAGGGCATCTGCGATGGCCCGGTCGCCGGGGTTCTCAAAGTCCTGCACCCGGCGAGCTGCTGATGCACCGGCCCACCAGACGCGACGAGAAGGGGATCGTGGGGGTGATCCTGACCATCGTGATCATCTTCGCCCTCGTAGCGGTTATCGAGCTCACTCGAACGCTTGAGGCGGCGCAGCAGATCAACACGACGGTCCAGGACATCACCGGATCGGTCCAGGGGGCCAACAGCCACCTTTCCACCGGTTGCGCTCCGGGTCAGTCCGATTGCAGCGATGCCTTGCCGGTGCTCACGCAGACTGAAGGGATCGTTGCCAAGATCAACACCGCCGCAATGCCGCTGTCCGGCCAAGCGGGCCAGATCCTCAGCTCTGTCAACAGCATCAACACGACAGTGTCGGCGATCCTGAACAACGCGTCGAGTATCAACACGACGGTGCATTCGATCAACAGCTCGGTTGGAGCGATCAATGCCAACGTCAACTCGATCGGCAACAGCATCAGCGGGGTCAACTCGGACGTCACCGCCATCAAGGGCGGCGACTACTCCGGGGCCGGTACTGGTGCGGGTGTCTCGGCCATCAACGAGCGGGCCGACGCCATCATTGCGACGGTCAACGGGATCAACAGCGATACCGCGGCCATCAACTCCGAGGCCGGAGCGATCAACACGCAGGCCCACGGAATCTGCAATGACAGCGTCTCGGGTGCGATCCTCCCGGTTCTCCCGGGTGTGTTGCAGGTCTGTTAGAAGGTTCAAGGGGATGAGGGCACGGCGGCACCGCCGCCGTGCCCTTTTCCTCGGATGAGTTCGATCTGTATACTCGTTGTGCCGGTGCGGAGCCGGCCTTGAAGGGGGTATCGCGGTGACGTTGTGGTGGATCGGTGACCTAGTTCTATTGGTCGTAACACTGTTCCTGGCAGTGCTGCTTAATCGGGTTATGAAGCCCATCAAGGAGATCCAGAAGCACGCTGGTGACATCCTCGAACATGCCGCTGGTTTGAGCAACAATCTTCAGGCTGTTCCGAAGCTTCTGCAAACCCAACGGCTGGCCGCTGTTGCCCGTCAAGGTGTCGGGGCCTACGGGGCCGCGATCACGAAGCTGCTGTAACCGGGCCATGCAGAACCATCGAATGAGTCGAGAAGGAGCCGAGTAAATGACCGCATCAGTGATGGCAGCTCCCGCCGTTGGGACACTGGTTGTGACGGCAGTTCTTGTCCTCGCCCTGGCTATCTACCTGATCATGATCGCGTCCAATCTCACGATCATCACCAACGCGTTGGACAGTGTCCTCGCCGGTGTCACAGGGATCGCCAACCAGGTGAAGCCCGCACCTGGCGTTGTGGGCAGCATCGCCCGTGATGTAGGCGCCATTCAGGGCGCCCTGCACGGCCTGATTGCCCTCGCCACCGGTGGCGCCGCCCCGGCGCCGGCCCCGGCACCTGCCCGTGGGCCTGCCCGCGGCGGTCGGGCCGCCGCTCCGGCCGCTGCGCCGTCGACCGGTCGGGTTCGTCCGAACCTGCCGCCGCCGGTTCACAACCGCCACTAGTTCCTACCGTTGTAGCCGACGAGGGGCGCCCCACCGAACTCTCGGTGCGGCGCCCCTCGGGCGCGTCCGGGCCCCCGGTTGTAGGGCCCGGCTGCCGTCGCGACCCGGTCGCCCGACCGGCTGCCCACGGCCGGGTTCGCCAGCCTCCCGCTCCCCACGGCCAGGACTTTCTGCCTTCGCCTGCTCCCCTTCGGTCCGCCTCGCAAGCCGCCTGCGGCCACAGGTTTGGTCCGCCTCACCAGCCGCCTGCGGCCACAGGTTTGGTCCGCCTCACCAGCCGCCCTGGCAAGGTTCGGTCCGCCTCACCAGCCGCCCGCCGCCCGTGGCTACCGGTCGGCCCGCCTTACGGAGCTCGGAGGCGCCCGGCCCGTCTCTTCGGTTCTCGCCGGCCGCCCGCTCTGTCCCCCTGCCAGCAAACTCCCTGGTCACGGGCTCAGACCAAACTGAGTTGCGCCGGTGCCCCTTGAGGGGAACCTGAGTCGCCCGGAATGCCCGAGGGTAGCGGGTCGGACATTCGGCGCTACGAGGTGGCGCCCTTGTGCGTGACCTGGAAGCTTCGGATGACCTGGGCGAAGGTGCCGGTGTAGGTCGACGAGCGGCTTACCTCGGTTTGGAACACCACGTCCACCATTTCGTGCGGTGGGAAGATGAAGAACTGGGAGTGCTCGAGCGTCGTGCCGGTCGTGGGGTCGCGTGGCAGGGAGTACAGGTAGTAGTAGGCGGGGACACCATCGACCGTGAGCGCTTGGGGCTGCAACGAGTTGACCTTGGTGCCGCTGATGACGGCGTTGGTGACGGCCTCGATGTCGGCCACGTTGCTGGTGTTGACGGTCGCGTCGACCGGGGTGACTCGGATCTGCATGATGTCAAGCGGATCGCTGTTCACGGTGGCGAGGAGGGCCACGGTCGAGTCGGTGTCTTTGGTGACCGTCCATGAGGAGGGATAGGTCAAGGTGAAGCCGCCGGAGGGATCCCGGAACGTGGCAAATTTTGACCTGCCGCCCCCGGACCCGAGGACGATGCCGACGACGACAACGACGACGACAACGAGCACCACGAGCACCGTCAGTCGAAGGCGCCGGCGTCCCCCTTTTGGGGGAGAAGCGACCCTCTTTCGGGGTGGCGGCGCGGCAAGATCGGGGTCATCGAGGAGCGTGTCTTCGTCGTGATCAACGCTGCCTTCGCTCACCGAACCATTGATCGCCATCGTTACTGCTCCGAACTGTGATTGTCAGCCAACCTCTACGTTGACCAGCGCGTTTTGTTCGCCTATTGTGTCAGACACTCGTAGGAGGGGGTCATCAAGCATGCTAGGTGCGGTGGATCTGAATGGGTGGTATCTAGGGTTCGCCATCGCCGCTGTAGTCATCGCAATCGTGGTCGCTTTGGTGGCCTGGATCTTGCGATTGGCACGCGGGATTGCGATCCAAGCGTTGGCAGTAGAGGAGCAGCTGGAGTTGGCTCGGGGATACACCGTCTGCATCGGTGATGTGCCCAAGGTCAACGCCGGGCTCAAAGACATAGCGGAGTGCTGCATCGCAGCTCGCGGCGTACTGGAGGCGAAGTTCGGATGATGGTTGCCGCTTTTAAGGCCCTGCCGCAGGAGCACATCACGATGTGGTGGGTATCCATTGGCATCGGGTTCGTCGTCGTCTTGGTGGTGATCGTGCTTCTGTCCCTGTTGCTGGCCTTCGTCAACGACATCGACAGCGAGGTCAAGCAGATCCTGGACACCGCTGGTGGCATTAGCCGCAACACCCACCAGATCCCAGCCCTCGGTCAGACGGCCGAGTTAGCCGGGGTCCTACGCGACGAGCTAGGCCGTCACGCCGCCGTGCTCGGATCCTTGAGGGGGTTGTAAATGGGAACCTTCCATACCCAGGTAATCCTGACCTGCGTGGACATCGTCCTCCTGGCGCTCGTGCTGGCGTTCTTCCTGACCAGGGTCACGGCCGGCCTGCAGAGCATCGCCGACACGCTGGGCCAGGTTGCCGGCGGCGTGATCTCTATCGAGTCCGACGCCAGGATCCTCCACGGTGGGGCCGACGCCATCAACAGCAACCTCAACGCTGCGGCTCGCAACCTCACCGCCGCGGTTGGCCACGCCCAAGCACTGGGTGGCGGCTGAACCTTTCAAGTCTGCATGCACTGCGGTCCTGGTCACCCTCGGGTGACCAGGACCGTTGCGCGACCGGAAGCCGGTAGGGTCGGAAGACGAAGGGAGGGGGCGCGAACGTGCACGAGTTATCGATAGCAGAGGCCATCGCCGACAAGGTGAGGGAGCGCGCCGCCGGTCGCCCGGTCGGGGCCGTCGCCATCCGGGTCGGGCACTTTCGCCAGGTCGTACCCGACGCGCTGGAGTTCTGCTGGACCATGGTGACCGATGCCACCGGGCTGGAAGGTTGCCGGCTGGAGATCGAGCAGATCCCGGCGACGATCAGTTGCGGTGAGTGTGACGCCGTCACGACGCTGGACGTGCCGATCATGGTGTGTGGTTCGTGTGGGAGCACCAAGGTGATGCTTCTCACCGGCCAGGAGTTCATGGTCGTCTCGCTTGAGATCTTGGAGGTTTGAAAACGATGGGCCGCTTCCACCCCCACCCCGACGGGACGATGCACATTCACGATCACGACGACGAGCACCCCGACCATGAGCACACCCACGAGCACCGCGACGTTGGCGATCACAGCGGCTACGTCCAGACCGGGTCCGCTCGGGTCGAGGTCCTCGAGGACATCCTCTCGGAGAACGACCGCATCGCCGATGCCAACCAGAAGGACTTCGCCGACGCCGGAGTCCGGGCCATCAACATCATGTCGTCGCCCGGCGCCGGCAAGACGACCCTCCTGAAGCGCACACTCGCAACCCTGGGCCTCGGTACCCGGGTGGGCATCGTGGAGGGCGACATCGCCACCAGCATCGACGCCGACGCCTTAAATGGCTACGGCGCCGCCATCTCGCTGGTCAACACCAGCGCTGGCTTCGGCGGTGAATGTCATCTCGACGCGGTCATGGTTCGCTCCGGCCTGTCACGGCTCAGCTTGTCCGACCTCGACCTCCTGCTGATCGAAAACGTCGGCAACCTCGTGTGCCCGGCCGAGTTCCGCGTCGGCGAGCACGCCAAGGCGATGGTCTATGCCGTGACCGAGGGCGAGGAGAAGCCGCTCAAGTATCCGGTCATGTTCCGGGCCGTGGACGTTGTCGTGGTCAACAAGATTGATCTCTTGCCTTACCTCGACTTCTCCCTTCCCACGTTTCTCGCAAATCTGCACGCCGTCAACCCTTCCGTCTCCGTCATCCACGCGAGCGCACGTACTGGTGAGGGCGTTTCAGAATGGTGTTCGTGGCTGCTGGGGCAGGCGGCCACCGCCTGAGTGCTCCGGCTCGCCGGGGAACGGCGACCCTCCGCACCTCAGGCGCCGTCCGCTACCAACGCGGTCCAGCCTTTGTCTTGGGTGACGGAAGTCAGTCTCAAGTCCGGGGACTCCGCCATTCACGGTTGACACCTGGGCCTGCGAGATGCCGCTCAGGCCTGCCAGCCCTCTGGTGCCAGACGGTTTTCGATGGCCGCAGCCAGAGCTTTGAGGGTCGCGGCGGTGATGTCGGCTACTTTCCACGTCGAACCCACTCGGTTGGGCAGATGGGATCGCAGCTTCGACGGTTACCTTTTCCCCTACCTGGTTTCTCTTGGTGTTGGTCCTGGTGGCTTCTACTGCCGCGGGGTCGATGTCCGTGGCGGTTACTTGGGCGCCTAGCCGGTGCCAGAGCCGATGTCTAGGACCCGTTCGTCGCCTTGAAGGCGGGTTCGTTGGGCAGGAGTTTGGTTGTCGGGAGGCACACCCCACATGCGGCCGCCTTTGACCACCGGCACGATGTGGCCCGCCAGGCCGCCCGATGACCTCCTGCACGACGAAGCCGCCTTCGCCGACGCTGCTTCAAGATGGCGGCCGGGTAGTCCATTGGTGGCGGGCGCGCCGATCGGTGGCTGCCCCGGTTGGCGCGCCCAGCCTGTCCGGGAAGATTGGTTGCGTTCGTTGCGGGGCAGCGTAAGACTGCGGCCCTTGGGCGCTTAGCTCAGCAGGTTAGAGCGCAGCCTTCACACGGCTGAGGTCGTGGGTTCGAGTCCCGCAGCGCC
>OBLV0100000398.1_pt1 | contig 13593 bp, 16 predicted proteins | sample 1520071 | NCBI WGS metagenome assembly OBLV01 (sample SAMEA3888446, study PRJEB22518) | metagenome | reverse complement strand
TCTTCCGATCTCAATCGTCGAGATCAGGGGACCGGCGGCGGGGGCGGGTGGTGCGACTTCAACCGGAGTTCGCGTCCCCGAAATATCTGGCGTAGATCTCGTCGTAGGTGCCGTCCTCTGTGATGTCGAGCAATGTCTCGTTGATCTTCTTGCGCAGCGCCGAACCGGGCGGTAGCGCGATGCCGTAGTTCTCCCGCGCGAAGATGCCGCCGACCAGGGCCTCGTTGATGCTGCGGGTGAGCTTGATGTGGTGTTGCAGGACCGGAGCATCGAACACGATGGCATCGACCCCGCCGGAATCCAGCTGCCGGTAGGCGTCGTTGATGGTGGGGACGCCGGTGAAGGTGATGGCGTGGGCCGTCAGGTACCCAGCCGCTGAGCTGCCGGTGACGGTGACGACCTTCGCCCCGCTCAGGTCCTGCACTCCGGTGATCTTGCTTTCGATGTTATGCACGGTCAGCTGGCTGGCGAGAGCTGCGGTGAACAGCGAGACGAAGCTGACGCCCACGATGGTCCACAGCACTGCAGCGGCCCGGCCGAGTGGCCGTTTGGGGTCCGCGACGCCGTAGTCGCCCACCAGCCCGAGCCCGGCGGCCTTGTATATCCCCAGCCCGACGCCGGCGAGGTAGCCGAGCTGGGTACGACGCCGGGTGGCGAACCAGACCAGGTGCCCCGCGATGACCAAGGCGGCCAGCAGCGCCAGCAGGTAGCGCCCCAGCCCAGCGACGAGGCTGCTGGCCAGCTCGCTGGTCCAGTTCGACGAGCTACCACGAGGTGTGGTCATCACTTCCAGCCCGGCGCTGAACATGGGATAGCTGAAATCGAGCACCTGCTCGCGATCCTTGGTGATCGTGATCCCGGCGATACCGACGTCCACAGTGGAAGTTTGCACATCCCGCAGCAGCGCAGGGAGGGTGTCGTGCCAGACGTAGCTCGTCTGCCAGGAGTTGCGGCGGGCAATCTCGTTCCACAAGTCGACGCTGAAGCCGTGATACTGATCGGCGTTCCTGGTCACGAATGGGTCGAGCGGCTTGATCCCCACCTTGAGGGTGCTGCCGGGTGCGCCCTCGGCGTCCCGCCTTGTCGTACCCGCGGACGCTGTGGACGCTCCGGCCGCGGTCAGTATCAGTCCTACCCCAACAATGGCCGCCCACCTGCGTGTTCGGATCATCACAAGCTGACAGTAATGCTCGCGTCGCGGGACGAGAGCGGTCAGCGCGACTCAGCCGCCCGCCGGCCAGCTCCCCGCTGACGAGGTGACGAGGTGACGAGGTGACGAAGCCACAACACGTTCCCACCGTGGCGTCGAACAACCGTTGTGCCGTGGGTGGACTGAACCCGCCCTTCGAGCACGTGTTCCAGCAATGTTGTGGTGTCGTCCACGTTTCAGCGGTATGCCACGCAGTCTACTTCAATTCTGCGCATTTAAGAATGGTGATGCTACTGCGTTAAGGAGGCATGAGGCCGAATCGTAATCGGATCGCGCGGGGAGTGCGCCGAGCACGGAGCGCAGCTGGTCTTGGAGCCCTGTGGCCATCGAGGCCGTGACCAGGTAATCCGTAGATTTCATTGCCAATGAGGCATGGTCGCAATCCCCTGATCAAGTGCTGGACTCCTCCTGTTCACCTTCGGGAGGCAGGGTCTGCCCGGTGACCCCCGTGCATGCGGCACCAGATCCTATGTGGACACGAATGTGATCGGGACGCTGAACGGTCCTCAAGGCAGTCCGGCCTGCGGCACCGTCGTATCTGCCGGGAGGCCGACGTGAGCCATCAGCTCAACCCGACCGCCACCAACCCCGCACCGAGGCATAGCCGTGAGGACGCTCACGACGAGCAGGGACGGATCGTGGTCTACGAGCTGCGCAAGGACTTCGGCGCGATCCGCGCGGTCGATCGGTTGAGTTTCACCGTCGAGCCCGCCACGGTGACCGGTTTCCTCGGCCCCAACGGCGCCGGCAAGACCACCACCCTGCGGGCGCTGCTGGGCCTGGTCGAACCGACCTCGGGCACCGCGACGATCGGCGGCCTACGCTACGCGGAACTGACCGACCCGTTGCGGACGGTCGGCGCCGCCCTGGAATCCTCCAGCTTCCACCCCGCCCGCAGTGGGCTGGCCCACCTGCGGATCTACTGCGCGGTCGCCGGCATCCCCGACCGGCGCGCGTCTGAGGTACTCGAGCTCGTCGGGCTGGGCCAGGCGGGGCGCCGGAAGGTCCGCGGCTACTCCCTGGGCATGCGCCAACGGCTCGCGCTGGCCGGCGCGCTGCTCGGTGACCCACCGGTACTGATCCTGGACGAACCCGCCAACGGGCTCGACCCCGAAGGTATCGCCTGGTTGCGGGCCTTCCTGCGCGAGTTGGCCCGCGAGGGGCGCACCGTGCTGATATCCAGCCACGCCCTGGCCGAGGTCGAACAGACCGTGGATCAGGTGGTGATCGTGCACCACGGCCGGCTGGTCCGCCAGACCGGTCTGGCCGAGCTGTCCCAGGGGCGCAGCGCCACCGTGCGGGCCGGAGGTCCCGACCCACATGCGCTGCTCCGAGCACTTGCCGGGACCGGCGCCGAGGTCACGTGGGCCGGTGAGAGGACACTGCGGATCCGCGGCATCGACGCCTCCACAGTCGGGCATCTGGCCCATAGCGCGCGGATCGAGCTGCACGAGCTGAGCACCCAGCGCGGCGACCTCGAAGAGGTCTTCCTCGCGCTGACCTCCGACGGCGCACCGGCGGTCACGCCATGATCCGGTTGATCCACGCCGAGTTCCGCAAACTCACCAGCACCACGCTGTGGTGGTGGTTGCTGCTCGGATCACTCGCAGTGACCGCCCTGTTCGTCAGCCTGTCCATCGCCTTCGACGGCTCTACCGGCAACCCCACCCCACTGCTGAGCACTCTCGACGGGCAACGCAATATCCTCTCCGCCGCCTCCAGCGGCACCGCGCTGGTCGGGATCCTCGGCGCGATCGCGATGACAGCCGAGTTCCGGCACCTCACGGCCACCCCGACCTTCCTGGCCACGCCCCACCGTGGCAGGGTCGTCGCGGCCAAGCTGATCACCTACATGATGGTCGGGTTCGGTTTCGGGCTCGCCTGCCTCGCTCTCACGATCGCGATTGCACTGCCCTGGCTCAGCGCCAAAGACATCACCGTGTCACTGACCGCCCCCGGGCTGTCCTTGACCGCGCTCGGCGTGCTCGTCGTCATGACCATTTACGGGCCGCTCGGGGTGGGCATCGGCGCTCTGGTCCGTAACCAGGTCGCCGCCGTGGTCGGGCTCCTGGTCTACCTGTTCGTCCTCGACCCCGCACTCACCGCCATCCCCGCCCTGCAGTCGGGGATCCGGTATCTGCCCGGGCCGGCCAGCTCCGCTCTCACCGGCCGCGCCACCCCGAACTTCCCCATCTTGCCCGCCTGGGGCGCCGGCCTGGTGCTCGCTGGATACGCCCTGGTCCTGGCCGTGCTCGGCGCCCGCTTCGCCCTGCGCCGTGACGTGACGTGACGCCCTTGCCCCACCGGCACCCGAGCGCGCCCGCGTCGTGCCCGGCGGTGCGACATAGGGTGCTGCGCAACGCCGCCGAATGGGGCGCGACAAAGCGGTGCAACCCGCGAAGATAATGATGGGTGACATGACCGAGCAAACCCCACGACGGACCCCGCCCGACGACGGCCGGCAAGACACACATCAGGGCCTCTTTCGCACCGCTGGGCAAGAGGTCGAGGACCAATCTCCAGCAGCCCGGTCCACTGCCACCACCGTCGCCGCGCAACCTTCCTCCGACCTGTTTTCACACGCCTCCGAGCACGACGTTGCGGAACAACAGAGACCGGCTACTGATCAAGACGACGACGTGGCCCCGCGGTCATTCCAATTTCCTTTCGAAGCCGAAACCGATACCGCCGACGCACTCGATCAGCGGCGATCCGTGCCCGCCGATGACGACGACTACCGCTGACGGAGCAGATCCCGCCGGAACTGGTCGCCTAGCGGGGAGCGCTTCCCAGCCTCGCGAACCCGCTCGCCGGCAGAGGATGCGGCATAGCGGTTGAATAGCCGCACCATCGCAATGTCCCCGCGGCGGCGAAATCCTTGCCTTCACAGGCCCGGAATAACGCGCGTAGCTGCGGGGCCGGGGGCCCACGGTGCCGGTGAAGCCGTTGACATACTCGGCGCGCAGATCATCCCAGCAGGTCCACCTCGGGCGCGTTGCAGGCCAGCCAGTCGTGACGGTCTTGGGTGAGCAGTTGGCCCGCGGAGAAACCGGGCAAACGATGCGACAGCGGCCTCCAGCGAGTTCACGACACGCTCACCCGACGACCTACCGCTTACAAGGCGCCCCATCCACGTTGACCACAGTCGCTACCAGCGACTCCACCGTCTACAATGATCGTTCTGATGGCCACAACAGCTCCAGTGGACATGAGTTCGCGTCACAAGTGGTGTCAGCTACCATCCGGCCCGCGCTGTAAGCGCTGCGATGCGCTCGTCCTCGAGAACGCGCGGTCGGCGGCAGCTTTCCCTATCCTCAGGGCGTTCCCATGATCCCGACCGCTGATCACATCGATTGGTTAGCCCTGCTGTGGGTGCACCGGGTGGCGTGTCACCGACGGAGGCCGGGAGTGCCTGGCTCGCGCCCCTCGACACCCCACGTAGGGCGTGTCTTCAAACCGGTTCGTAGCGCGCGGAGAGAATCGTGAAGTGCCCGGTGACCGTCTCATGCGCATCCACAGCCCCGAGTTCCAGGCCATGGCCACGAGGGTCCTGCAGGTCACCGAACTCACCTCGCGCCTGAACGTCCTGCCCTTCGACGACGAGGCGGGCAAGGCGGCCCTGTTCGAGCAGATCCTGGGCAGGCCATTGCCGGCGCGCGTCACGATCTATCCGCCCTTCTTCACCGACCACGGGCTCCACCTGGACCTCGCCGAGCGCGTCTTCATCAACCAGGGCTGCACGTTCCTGGATTACGCCGGCATCCGGCTCGGCGAGGGCGTGATGATCGGCCCGAAGGCCACGTTCATCACCGGTGGACACCCGGTCGACCCTGACGAGCGGCGGCTGTACATCACCGGCGGGCCCATCGACGTGGCGGAGAACGTGTGGATCGGTGCCGGCGCCACAGTCCTGCCCGGAGTCAGCATCGGACGTGACGCTGTGGTCGCTGCCGGGGCGGTCGTGGCCGACGACGTCCCGGCAGCGAGCCTGGTGACGGCACCAAGGCCACCGTGCGTCGACGATGGTGATGACGCCCCTCGGCCGATCTCGACGCGCCCTACTGCGCCGCGGTTTCCGGCGTTGGTGTCCGGTTGGGGATAGTTTGTCGACACTCACGCTCGACCTGCCGGCGCGAACCTGGCTGGCGGAGATGCGCTCGCCCGGGTCCATCCCGGTCACCCCTGGCTCCAGGAGCTGTGATCAGCCTCTCGCACAGCCGATCGGCTAGCGAGACGTCGGAAGGGTACGTCGAGGCCATCAGGGCTTTCGCGCGATCAGGTACGCCTGGGGCTGGTTGTCCAACTCGCCGGCCGGTCGTCCGGCCCAAAACACCGGGGCGTACCCGGCGTCGGCCAACCTCTGCTGCATCTCCTCTGGAGAGAGCCAGTAGATGTCGAACTCGACGTCGAGACCGGTGCTGCGGCCGGCGCGCCGCAGCTGCCCGTCCCCAGCCTTGAACCCGGTCACCAGATAACCGCCGGGCGCGACGACCCGGGCGAGCTCGGCGAACGCGGCCGGCCGGTCCTCGGGTGGGAGGAACATCAGCGAGTACCAGCAGACCACCCCGGCCAGCGATCCGTCCTCGAACGGCAGCTCGCGCAGGTCCGCGACGTCGAAGACGAAACCGGGGTGGTCACGTCGGGCGACGGCGACCATCTCGGGCGCAAGATCGATCCCGTGGGGCGACAATCCCTGGCCCGCCAGGTACGGCGCGAGGTGCCCGGTCCCGCAGCCGATGTCGCCCACCCGTGTGCCGCGTCCGGCGGTGATCGTCAGCTCGCAGAACAGGTCGAGAACGGCCCGGTCGACCGGCAGCCCCGACAGCGGGTCGGCGCCGAGCAGCTCGACGTAGAACTCGGCGAGTACGTCGTGCGCCGAGCGCAGCTCCTCGGTTCGAGCGTCCACGGCCGTAAAGCGTAGGCCGAGGACCGACGGTGGGACGGGATGACTCACCGCGCCCGTCCAGCTGAGGATCGACTACCGGACGCCGGCCCTGCGTTGGCCCTCCGCGCAGCGGGGCACCGGGCTAGGCTTCGGTGATTGATGAGCGCGTTGACGGCTGAGCGGTTCGCCATGGCCCTGGTGGACCAGACCGACCAGCTTGCGTCGTTGATCGTGGACACCAACCTGGACCGCCGGGTGCCCACCTGTCCGGACTGGGACCTGCGGCGCCTTGCGGAACACGTCGGGCAGGCGCACCGCACCGGCGCCGACACGGTCCGTCGCCGAGTTTCGACTACGCCGGTAGGACCGCGCCAGGTTCCTTCCCAGCGCCCGAGGCTCCGGGCGACCAGGCCGCCTGGCTGCGCACCGGTGCCGCCGAGCTTGTCGATGAGGTCCGGGCAGCGGGCGCTGAAACGGCGATCGGGAACTACCTGGGTGTCGATCAGACCGCCGGGTTCTGGCTGCGCCGGATGACCCACGAGACCGCCGTCCACCGGGCTGCAACTTGTCCACACAATCGAGCACGCGTTGATGTCCGAGCGCACGATGGACGAGCTGGCCGCCCGGGCGCGTGGCCGCACCGGCGGGCAGAAACCCAAACTCGGGCCGCGTCAGGTCAAGCTGGCCCAGCAGATGTATGACGAGACCGGCGACGACGGGAAACGCCGTCACACCGTCGCCCAGATCGCCGCCGAGTTCGGCGTCACCCGCCCCACCATTTACCGCCACCTCAGCAAGCAAGCAGACACATCGCTCTGATCACGGCGATTCCAAGGGTTGCCGCAGATCCGGTCGGGCGGCGCGGGTTCGCGCCGCGGTGACCGCCACCGTCGTGAAATGCATTGTGAAGCTGCCTCCGACCGCGTCGATGGCGGCGCCGATGCCCGCCAGCAGCATTTCCATCTCGGCTGGCGGGATCTGGCTGTGGCCGCCGAAGGTATGCACCTGGTCCAGCCACTCGTCGCGGGTGTAGGGGCGGTCCCAGTCGTACCGCCACTGCTCCGGGTCGCCGAACGCACCCACCTGCCGTATCCCGTCGGCCGCCTTGGTGAAGAACACCGAGTACCTGTCCAGGCCGGGCATCGTCCCGCGCGAGAACGGTGAGTCGGGCAGCACCCGGCGGTAGACCGCAAAGAAGGCTTCCGCCACATCGGACGGCGGCCCGAACACGTACCAGAACACGGCCAGCCGCCCACCAGGCCGCAACACCTGCGCCGCCTTGGCCGTGCCGGCGACAGGGTCCACCCAATGCCAGGCCTGTGCGGCGATGACCGCGTCGAATGCGCGGCCGGCACCGTCCCACGCTTCGAACGCCGCCACCTCGACCTCGAGCCCGCGCTGTCGCGCCCACTGGGCCATCCGCACGTCGACCTCGACCCCAAGCACTCGGCAGCCGGCCGCTTGGAACTGCCGTGCCGCTATGCCGGTACCGATGCCGACGTCGAGGACGTCGAGCCCGGGGCTGGCGGCGACGATCCGCTCCACCAGGGCCTCGGGGTAGCCGGGCCGGGCCCGGTCGTAGCGTCCGGGGTCCGAGCCGAACGACTCCGCCAGCTCTCGGACTAGATGAGGCTCACGTTCGGGAAGAGCCACTGGCTCCGGCGGTATAGTGGGCATGCGCCCACTTTAGTGGGCATGAGCTACTCGCAGGCGGGGCGAGCCCAGTCAGCGAAGAAGGGATGCGCGGTGCCCACAGGGGTGGCCCTCCGCGACGCGCGCGAGCAGCTGTTCGACGCCGCTGAGCGAGTCCTGCTCCGGGCCGGGCCGAACGCGCTGACCAGCCGGGCGGTCACCACGGAGGCAGGCTGCGCCAAAGGCGTCCTGCACCGGCACTTCGCCGACTTCGACGCCTTCCTCGCCGGGCTCGTCCTGGACCGCATCGCCCGGATCGACCACCAGGCCACCGCCCTGCGCGACTCCGTCGGGACCGGCACCGTCGCCGGCAACATCACCGGTGCGCTGATGGACCTGTTCGGGCCGGTCGCGGTGGCGATCGTCGGCCTCATCATCTCCAGGGACGGCTTGCGGGCCCGGTTACGCCAGACCGGGTCCGCCCGTGTCCCGCTCCTTGCGGAAGGGACGGCCATGATCGCCTCCTACCTCACCACCGAGTGCGACCTGGGCCGCATCGCGGCCGACGCCGACGTCGACACGCTCGCTCCCACGCTGATCGGGGCCGTGCACCTGCTCTTCACCGGCCGGGAAGGCACCCCGATAGAGGCTGGAGCCGTGCACAAGATCGTGACCACGGTCATCGCCGGCGTCGCGTAAGACTTGACGACACTCATGCGACCTGTGATCGCGCTGGGCACCGAGCGACCGCACACACCCGGGCGGTCAGGACCGCCCTGATCGTAGCTACCCAAGCAGCGGGCCAAGACGGCTGCGGCTGCCCCACAGCCGCCGATCGCTGGCCAAGATCGGTGTTTTTTCTCTGGAAGCTACGAGGAGGCCCCCTTGGCTTCACCGAACCAGCAACACAAACGGCTCAGGCGATAGACCTTGAGGAAACCCGAGGCAGCCTCAGATGCCAGAACCAATACAGACCGATGGAGAACGCCCAGGTCCTAGGGCTACACAAGCCACAAAAGACTCGGGGAACTCTGGGCATATTTCTTACAACCAGGCCGATCTGATCAATGTGGCGCTGGAGGAGCTGGTGCGGGCCCGGTTGGAGCTGCCGTCGTACTCCACCGTGGACACCATCGCGGCCCGGGTCCGCGCGGAGGTCAACGCCGGGCTCCACACCCTGGTGTGCGGCCGGATCGAGGCACAGGCGCGCGAGGGGCAATGGCAAGCGCGGCAGCTCGCTGCTTGGCTGGCGGAGCTGGGTGTTAGCGCTTCCTATCACCGCAACGAAGCTGGCCGCGGTGACCTGGATGAACTTGCCAGATGTCATGGCAGGCGTGATATCGGTGATCTGCTGGGCCGCGACATTGCGTCGTACGCCCAGGCTGTCGTGCGATGGAAGAGCATTCGTTCCGCTCAGGATGCGATGAGCCGAGTCGGCGCATACGTGATCATGGATCGGTACACGTACTGTCAGTATGCGGCTGCTGTGATGCAGGGCCTGCCGATGAGTATCATACGGATTCTATTCTCTGAGTTCCCTCTGGCCGATCTGACATTCTTCCTGAAGATCGATCCCGCGGAGGCGCGAGACAGGGTTGAACGCCGGGGCACGGACTCCGATAGCATAGAACTCTTACGCGATCTTGACGCAGGCTATCGGGCACTCCCGGAGTACGAACACTTCGTTGTCATCGATTCCTCGTGCCCCCCCCCCGATCAGATCCAGCTCACGATCCGGCAGCACCTGCGTGAGAGGTATCCAGCGTTGATCGCGCCCACGAGGTGACGCGCTGGACAACGCGCTGGACAACGCGCTGGCCGAAACCGAGATCGGCCTGTTCAAAACCGAACTGATCCACCACCGCGGCCCCTGGAAAGGCTTCGACGACATCGAGCTCGCCACCCTGGAATGGGTCGACTGGCACAACCACCGACGCCTCCACAGCGCCTGCCACGACCTCACACCCGCCGTCCGCCGGCAACCGAAACTGTCGGTCGACTCTCGCATCACCCCTCGTCTACCGGCGTGCAGACAGCACCGGCCAGCTCCGCAGAGCCCACCGGGAAGAGGCTGGACGCGGCAGTGCTGCGGACCAGTGCGATGATCGCCAACCCCAGGATCAGATTGATCGTCGCAGTGGCACACCGGGCTCCCAGCTCCCCGGCCAATGCCAGCGGTACCAGTACCGCGATGGCCGTGCCGACCCCTGCGAGCCACTGGAAGAACCACCTCGGCCGCGGCGAGGTCACCAGCAGAAAGTGCATCGCGGCGGTGGCCAGCAGCGCCGCCAGCGCCGCACCGGTGGCATACCCCACCATGCTCGCATCCGCTGCAGCGCCATCTCCCCGGAGGCCGAGAAGGGGAATGTTCAACATGCCGTGGACAAGGAGAAACGCGGCGACACCCAACCCGCATACGATCACCGCAGTGACCAGTCCGCCTGTCCACAACCTACGCACATCGACGGCTCCGCCGGACCGGTCACTGCTGGACTGCGGGTAGCGAAACCGCGTGTAGAAGGGCTCTCGCTGAGTAATCATGGCCCGTATGATGCCCACAAACCCTGGCAGGGACGGCTCGGCTCGCCGGAGACATGTCACTTTGACCGGCCACCCTGTGGGGCTCGAATATATGATTCTGGCTCGACCTGGAGGTTTGCGGTACCCGGTTCGATCATGGTGCGATCTGATACTCGCTGATGAGCCCGTCGAGGATTGCTCTGCGGCGAACCTGATAGTCGGCGAGGTTTGATCGCTGGTAGGGGCTGGGTATCGGCTTGAGCCGGTGCGAGTTGGCCGAGGGTTCGGTGTGGCCGCGCGTATTGAAATGGTGCAGGTAGATCGTGAAGATCCGGCGTAGATGGCGTTCGTTGACGACTAGGATCCTATCGAGCATGACGGGGTGCTTTGCTCGCCACCGCTAACCGAGCCGACCAACGACCTCGCCACAGCGCGCAACCCGTCTCTAGGGGTCACTCGTTAGGTGTGTCTCAAGTGAGGAGTCGTGTTCTCTACCCAGTGCCGCCCTTGCCATCGGAACCGGACCTTCCAAAGGGCCGCGCTGGCCGCGGGACACAGCTCGCGTCGACACCCACGCGCGGCCAGCGGCATGTGCGGACGATTCGCCTGGCGCGTCGACCTGCATGCCTACGCAGTCGCCAGCCGTTGAAGGCCATTCCGATCTCGCCTCTCCCGGTCCTCAGTCCCCGCTGGGATGATCTTCAGTGGCAGCCCCGCGGATGTCTCCTGATGTCCATGGCTTGTCTCGGTAAAAGGATCCTTATCCGGACGCTGACAAGTGTGGCGGATGCCGTCTACCAGCTATGGAACGCTGAACGCGCCGGTGTCGTTCAGGTGGCGTTGGCCGCATACAGCCGCCGAGTGCGCTCTGAGCGAGCCGCACGCTCGTGCGCGTCAGCCCGCCTCCAGGCCCCGGCATGCGTCCCGAGTGCCGCCACATCTGACCGCTGCTGCGCTGTGTCCAGCTCACCAGCGGCCCGGGCCGCAGGGTCACTGGTCATCACGACCTCCTCCCCGACCCCTGAACAAGAGCTCCGTCAGGGTGCTGAGCGGCTCTGAACTGCGCTTTGCTGACACTGCGACCGCCAGCGGACCTCACCGTCCTCAACTACCTCAGTCGGGCGCAGGTCCAGGTTGCGTGCTACCGCCGCTGAAGCGGGATGGTTCGGGTGGACGTGCGCGACAAACCGCTCAACGCCGCCTGCCGTTAACCACCGAATCATGGCGGCTGCGGCTTCAGAGGCGAGTCCTCGACCTTGGAAGTGCGGCGAGATCACCCACGCGATGTTCGCCTCGAGCGCATCCGCGCGACGCTCGACGGTGGCCTGCACATACCCGATGGGGCGCCGCGGGTCCGAGAGAGCGACGATCCAGTTCAACCACCACTGCGATTTGTCCGTGGAATGTCCGACCACCTGCGCCGCGTAACGCCGCTGCAGCTGCTCCAACGTTGGAGGCTTGCCTCCGATGAACTCGTAGAGCGACGGGTCGGCCAACACGTTGACCATCTCTGCGGCGTGTCCGGTAGTCAGCGGCTCCAAGCGAAGTCGCTTCGACGGGATCGGCTCGATGGCAGGCCAGGTCACGACCCCGAGCCTGACAGTGCTCAGGCGTCGTATCAATCATTCCGGGAGCGACTGGAAGGTCCGACCGCGACGACCAGCAGAGCGAGCCCGACCGCATCGGCGAGCAGCGCCTCGTGCTCGGGATCGGTGCCGTCGGTCGGGTCGATGATGGGATCCGGGAACCGCGCACCGAGCGGCTCCTCGGGCCGGCCCTGACGCGCCCGAAGCATGTTCAACGACACCCGCGCGACGATGGTGGTCAGCCACGCCCCAAGGTTCTCCACGTGGCCGGTGTCCGCGCGGGTCAGCCTCAGCCAGGCCTCTTGGACGGCGTCGTCTGCCTCGGTCAGCGAGCCGAGCATCCGGTCGGCCGCGATGCGCCTCGAAGCCCTCGGCAAGCCATGGTTGATCATCCATCGGTCACATCCCCCGGCCCTGGAGTGTCATACAGGTAGACCCGTGAAAGCGCGCCCATGTGACAAGCCCCGCCGCCGAACGGGTCGGCACGGCACCCAAACAACACGGGAGGACATCAAGACCATGCAGGCACGGATCGAGAACCCGGCGATGTCCACGCCGGGAGCACTTGAAGCACTGACGAAGCTGCTCGCCTCGGCAGGCGAGGCTGGGATCCCCGAGACCACGCACCTGCTTATGCACGTCCGCGCAAGCCAGATCAACGGCTGCAGCGTGTGCCTGGACATGCACTCCCGCGACCTCGCGCATCACGGCGAGCCCAACGAGAAGATCTTCACCATCGCAGCATGGCGCGACGCGCCCTACTTCAGCGACGCTGAACGCGCCGCGCTGGCGCTCACCGAGGCCGCAACCCGGCTCGGGGACCGGCCCGACCCCGTCCCCGAGGAGATCTGGCAGCAGGCCGCACGACACTACACCGAGCCCCAACTCGCCGCGCTCCTGATCTCGATCGCCACGATCAACGCCTGGAACCGTCTCCAAGTCTCCACCCGCCAACCCAGCGGTGAATGGGTTGAGAACGTCATCCGGCGCAACCAACAGCCGACCTGAGCATCTCAGGAACACCGACGTCACACATAGCCCGCCCGACGAGCGGCTTTCCAGAAAATCGCTCGCCACGGCCCCCCGTTACGTCGGAATCCGGTGATCTGTCGTCGCGGTAGCCGCGGTCATCGAGGGTGTCTGTGTCGGCAGCAAGTCCAATCTTGATGACGCCGGGGAAGGCCGGCAGGGCTACGACCTGGGTAGCGGTTCTGAGGCCGTTGACACGTGGTAGATGTGGGTGGATGTAGTTGGTGACCGCACCGGGAAAGTTGTGCGCGGAGACGGCGTGCGGGGCTGCAGGGGCGACTGCTTGATGTCGGCGTTGAGAAATCCGTCGCAGGTGACGATCTAGCCTTGTTCCAGCGGTTCGTGGCGGCGTTACAGGTTCTCGGCGTTCTCGACGGTGACCGGTTCAATGCCCTCCTCCGGTGGCAGCTCGAACCCGAACACCTGGGCGTAGAAGCTCAACTCGGCATCCAGTGCACGGCGGATGTTCTCCGCGCGCCGGAAGCCGTGCTGCTCGCCGTCGAAGAGCAGGTAGGCGACGGGCACCTTCCGGGCCCGCAGTGCATTGACGATCATTTCCGACTGGTTGGGCGGAACGACCTCGTCCTGCATGCCCTGCAGCACGATGAGCGGCCGGGTGAGTTTTTCGACGTGGTGGATGGGGGAGCGCTCGACGTACACGTCGCGCCGCTGTGGGTACGGTCCGATGAGCCCGTCGAGGTAGCGGCTCTCGAACTTGTGTGTTTCCGTGG
>OBLV0100000397.1_pt1 | contig 13595 bp, 11 predicted proteins | sample 1520071 | NCBI WGS metagenome assembly OBLV01 (sample SAMEA3888446, study PRJEB22518) | metagenome | reverse complement strand
GCCTTGGGGTTGGACGGGTCCCGGACCACGAAGCCGGTTTTGCCGTCCTCAACTGCCTCGGCTGCTCCCCCGCTGTCGCCGGCGACGGAGGCCACGCCGCACGCCGCCGCTTCCAAGAACACGATCCCGAAGCCCTCCTGCTCCAACCCGGCCCAGCGGCGACGGCAGCACATGGCAAACACGTCGCCGCTACCGTACAGCGCCGGCAGGTCAACATCGCCGACCCGGCCAACGAGGCGAACCGGGGCGCCGGTCTGGCGGATGAGATGTCGCAGCCGGGGGAGGTCCCGCCCGGCACCGGAGATGGCCACGGTCAAGCCGGGGTGGCTGGGAGCGAGGAGCGCCGCAGCCCGGATCAGGGCATCCATCCCCTTGCGAGGCACGAGACGGCTCACGCTCACGACCAGCGGACCGTTGGCCGGTAGCCCGAGCCGGGCCCGCGCCGCCACCTGGTCGATGGCGGGTAGCGGCCGGAACCGGCTGGTGTCGACACCCGGAGGTATCCGCACCACCGGGGGGAATGGTTGGCCCGCTCCCACCGCCCGCCTCGCCTCGCCTTCGGGGTAACCGCCGGCCGCGATAGCGAGCGACGACTGCGAAACGACTCGGGCCAGAAGCTGGCGACTCGCGGGGAGACGCCCCGGCACCGTGATCTCTGTGCCGTGCAGGACCACGGCGTAGGGCAGCCCCAGCTTGGGGCCGATGAGACCCAACGGCAGCACCGGGTCCAGTACCACCGCCATTGCCCCGACCTCGGCGGCCAGCCGGCGAACTCGGCGGACCAGGAGGCGGTTGGGCAGCAGCACGGCGCTACGGCTGCGGATGACGCGGAAGCCCTGAGCCCGGTCGAAGACGTCGGCGCCGCGGTGGGCGGTCGTGAAGACCGTGACCTCCTTGGCTGGGAGCCGCCGCCAAAGCTCCCACAAATACGACTGGATGCCCCCGATCTTGGGGGGAAAGTCGTTGGTTACCAGGAGATGGGGCACGGCGTATCGGGGGCCTGGGAAATCGATGGGGTCGGAACCAATGGCCGCGGCTGCCGCCGGGCTCTTTCAGCCTCTCACCTACCGCCGTGCTGCGTCAGATCGGCCTTCGCCAGCTCCAGCTCTGCGCACACGTCGGCATCTGGGTCGCTCGCCAGTCCCGTCGCCTCGACCAAGAGATCCTTCCGCCCAAGCCGGGCGGCGGCCCACACGGCGTGGCCGCGGATGAGCGGGTCGGGGTCCGACAGCGCCCGCCGCAAGGCGTCTGCGACCGCCTGGTCCTGGCCATCGGCGACGTTGCCCAGGGCGATGAGGGCGTTGCGGCGCAGGTATCGGGGCTGGCGTTGCGGGATGTACCACCGGCCAAAGCGTTCGAGTAGGTCGCGATCGGACGCCGCGAGCAAATCCAGCAGGTCGACGGACGACCGGTCGTCGGCGCCGGCGTCGAAGCTGCCGCTTCCCGGTGCGGCCGATCGCTCGGCCGCCAGGTTCTCGGGACAAACCTCCTGGCAGTCGTCGCAGCCGTAGAGCCGGCCGCGCAGCGCCACGCGGTATTCCACCGGAAACACCCCGGGAGACTGCACCAGCCAGGCGAGGCACCGTCGGGCGTCGAGCACGCCAGGGGCGATCAGCGCACCGGTCGGGCACGCGGGCAGGCACCGTCGACAGGCACCGCAACCGTCGGCCCGGGTCTCGGTCGCCACCGCAAGCGGCGCGTCGGTGACGACCCCGCCGAGGACGAACCACGAGCCCGCACCCGGAAGAAGGAGATTGGTGTTCTTCCCGTACCAGCCGATGCCCGCCCGGCGAGCCGCCTCGCGGTCGACGAGGGCGTTGTCGTCGGCGACGACCCGAGCCTGCCAACCGCCCTGGCGGAGACAGTCGGCGACCACACCCAATGCGTAGCGAAGCGGTTGGTAGTGGTCGGCTGAGGCGTAACGGGCGACGACGCCGGCCGGTCGGGCAAACGCAGCGGGAGCGCCGGCGGCCTGACCCCCTCCCACGGGCCCGGCGCCGACGTCGCCGCTTCGGCGCGAAGGGTAGCGGCGGGCGCCGACCACGATGGCCCGGGCGCCGGGCAGGATCCGTCCGGGGGACGTCGAGCGAGCCGGATTGCGGTACGTGAACGCCATCCCGCCGTGCAGGCCGGCGGCGCGCCGCTCTTCCAGGTGCGCTCGGGTCTCGGCGAACGGGTCGGCGGGAGCGATGCCGATGGCATCGAGCCCGGCGGCTCGTCCCACTCGCTCAAGGTGGTCGGCGACTCGTTGCCCGTCCCACGGCGGTTCGGCCGACACCGGAGAGGCCGGCTCAGGGGCCGATGGCACGGAAACCGATGGCACGGAAACCGATGGCACGGAAAGCGACGCCACGGCGGCCGACGGTCGAATGAACGACGACGCTTCTACGACGAGCCGTCGTCGCGGCGACGGGCCTTACGCCGCGCCAGGCGACCCTGGCGCTCCTCGGGGGGTACTCGAGGTTTGGCCGTTGGGTCGCGCGGATCGGCGACGGCCCGGGCTTGGCCAGCCCGGATCAGGACCTGATCGCTGGAGGGGCGCAAGTCGGCGTCGAAACTGCTCATTGCGTCTACGTCTTCGTCACTCAAGATGTCGACCGCCGGCACTGGTGCGGTGATCGGGTCAGTCGATCGTCGCGCCGCACGCCGATCGTCGTCGGGGTGGACGAAGAGAGGATCATCGTCGTCAAGGTGTTCGTCGTCGATGAGCGCTCGGGCCCGTAGCGGCCGGCGGGGCGCGGCCCGCGACTCACCGGCAGGGGCGGCGTGATTGTTGGGCACCGGTTCGGGCTCCGGCTCCGGCGGTCGACCACCTGGCCGCCCTGGATAACCGATGCCGAAACGCTCGGCCGTCGATGTCTTGCGCTCCGACGATCCGTGGGCCGGACCGAAACGGTTGGCGCCCGACGGCGGAAAGGCGGGGTCGAGCGGTACGCGCCCTCCGAAAGGCAGCGGGCCCGCGGCCGGCCCAACGACGGGGCGCCGGGTCGGGGGCAGGACCGGTGGCTCGGCCAACTCGTCGCGCTTGACACGCGAGGGCGCACGCAACGGCCGCTCTCGGCGCGGTCCCGGGGGTGCGGCGGGTGCAGCTGCGCCCTTTGGCGCCTCGTGTCCAGGCGCGTCGGGTCCAGGCGCGTCGGGTCCAGGCGCGTCGGTTGCCGGCGAAGTGGCGGTGGCAGGGGGCCGGGACACTCGAAGAGCCGACGAACCGCCCGCTCGGAGCGGCCGCAGCGGACGAGGGCGGATGTCGGGCGACGAGAAGTCGCCCTCGGGTCTCTCGCGAACACGGTCGCGGGGAGCAGGACGATCGGCAGCACCGGAGTCCTTGGCCGACGCCGGCGCCGACCCCGACGGCGCCGACCCAGAAGGCGAAGACGAAGGCCGATCGGCCACGCGAGGTGCCCGCTCCGTCGGTGCGACCTTGGGCAAACCCAGACCGGTGCCCAGCAGGGAGAGGCGGCCGGAGGGCCGGGCTACGGGCGGCGGGGGTGTGGTCGGCCGGGGCGGAGCGCTTGCGGCCCGCTGCGCCGAGGCCGACACGGGCGCCGGTGGCGGCAGGGCGGCGGGGCGGCGCCGGCCTGCTTCGACGAAGCCCAGCTCGTTGGCCAGCCGGTTGACCGCCTTCAGGACGCCCTTGCCCATGTCAATGGTCCAGTCGGCGTGCTGGCGTCGCCGCTCGGCCAGGTAAGCCACCCGCACCACCCAGCCACCGTCGGGCTGCTGGAAGGATGTCCAGGCGTCCTCGATCGCCTCGCCTGAGAGGATGATCCCGCGTTCGGCCAGATTCCAGATAACCGATTCGCCGAGCGCCTGGGTCGAAGGACCGATTTTAGGCCTGATATAGGCCAACCCCGTTGCCCGCTCAATCACCCGGGCTTGCTCGGCCAGCACGGGAGCGGCGAATCGACCGACCCATTCCTCCGACATCCCGGCTTCTTCTGCGATCTCGTTCACGGTGCGGCCCGAACGCAACAGCGTCTGCACCTGGCGCGGGGTCAGCTTGCTTTCGGTCTTGGGCCGGCGCAGCAACAGCGCGCTGCCATTGGCCGAAGCGCCCGAACCGGAATCGCCCGCGCTTTCCCCAGCCTGGAGCCGAAGTAACTGCTCCACTTGATCGACGAATGCCCGGTCAAGGGCGACGACATAGCTGCCCTCATCAGTCCCGCGGCGCGTCCCGAGAATAAGCCCCTTGTGATCGGTTGTGAATCCGACAAGATGGAGCTGTTGCACCGAGCCCCCGTACCGTGGCGTCCGTCGGTCGGACCCCTCCAAAAAAACGCTACCACCTCAGCCTTCTGATCTGGCGCACCTTGCGATACGTCTGACCAGCGGTTATTCATGCGCAGGTCGTTTGCGGTCGGTGCCGGAGCACCGGTACCAGTCCCACCCGCCCGAGCATTCTTACGGCTCGCTCCTCGTCGGCGTCGATGATCACCGCATCGCCGCTCTCATCCAAGAGGAACGTGACGACACAGTCCTGGCACTGCTCGGTGTGTTGCATGGCACATTGATCACAACTGATTACGAGAGTCATGCCACCATCATGAACGGAGGGTGTGACCGTTACCTTCCGGCCTGGCCCTTTCGGTGGCGTTCAGTGAGCGGTCATACCTCGCTGCCTTCAGGAACGGATTCGACCGCATGTCCCGAACCACACCAGCGGCATGAGATCTGCTCGACCTGCTCCGAGAGGACCTCCTCCTCCTCGATGGTCAGGTCGCCACCGACGGTGAAGTGGTAGAAGGACCGGGTCCGCCGGGTCACGGTGACGTCGAAGCGGGTCACGTTGCCGCACGCCGCGCAGCGGTAGCGAAGGTGAGCCACGCCGGCCACCCTAACTCCCCTATCGGTCCGGCCGGCCCCGGCGCCAGCGGTCTAACGTGCCGGCCATGGTGCATGCCTTCGTTCTGATCGACGCCGAGCCGGCCCGCGTCGCCGACCTCGCCGGCGAGCTGGCCGATGTCGCGGGCGTGGCCGAGGTGTACTCCGTCGCGGGCGAGGCCGACCTGGTCGCGATCATCCGCGTCCGCCAGCAGGACGAGTTGGCCAACGTGGTGACCCGCCACATCGCCACCCTGCCAGGGATCACCGACACCCGCACCCTCGTGGCATTCCAGGCCTTCAGCCGCCACGATCTCGAAGCCATGTGGGATCTCGGGACATAGACGGCGGGACATCGGGACGTACGAGCCGGGCGTACGAGCGCGACGGCGGGGCGTACCATCTGGTGGTGGCTGAGTTCTTCGAAGTTGTCGGTGGGGCGGTCGTGGCGCTTGTCGTCGTGTTCGCCATTGCGGTCGCCCTGTTGATGCGCCGGCTGACCCGTGCCAACCGGGTGGCACCCGGCCGGCGGTCGGCGGCGCCGCTGATCTGGCTCGTGTCGCCCGGCGTTCCCGCCCGCCTGCACCGGCGGCTCAGGCGCGCGGTCAGCGCCACGACGATGTCCGCCGCCATGGCACCCGCCGCGCAGGCCCTCCAAGATGTGGCCGGTGAACTGGTCAGCCGCGCCGTGACCGTCGACGACTACCTCGTCGCCGCCTTCGCGCTCCACCCCGAGCTACGGCGGCCCCAGCTGGTCAGGCTCAGCGCCGATGTGCGCGAGATCGAAGGCTCAGCGGCCCGGCTCCATCAGCTGAGTGGCGATTGGCGGCGATCGTTGGACCACGCGGCGGCTCCGGCGGCGTTGCCGCCATCCACCTTGCACGAGCGCCTCGACGCCGTCGAGGCGACCCTCAGGGAGCTCCCGACCGCACCGACCGCCGCTGACGAGGCGCTGACCCCTCGCTCCACCACCGGCCGGCTGACTCGCTGATTCTGGCTACGGATAGCTGCCACCGATGACAGCCAACCGTAACCAGAATCTGGCACGGTGACCCTCTAGGGAGCAGAAGCCGAGGCCGCCTGCGCGTTCGACACCGAGATGAGCCGGTCCAGGCAGTCGGAGGCTCGGCCGTCGTCGAGCGCATTGACAGCAAGGTCGAGCGCGGACGCAAGATCGACGGCTGCCCCCCCGACGAGCAACCCGGCGGCAGCGTTGAGCAGGACGATGTCGCGCCGCGGCCCCTTCTCCCCGCCCAGGACGCGCCGGGCCAGATCGGCATTGGTGGCGGCGTCGCCACCGACCAATGAAGCCCTCGCCGAGAGAGGGAACCCGAGGTCCACCGGATCGACCTCAAAGGAGGTGTCCACCCCGCCGAGCCGGGCGATCACCGTCGAGCGGTCGGTCGTCGTCAGCTCGTCGAGGCCATCGTGGCCGAAGACCACGAGGGTGTTGGTGGCCCCATTGGCGGCGAGGACGCCGACCATCTTTTCCGCCATCGACGGGTCGGACACGCCGACGACCTGGCGCTGGACCCGGGCCGGGTTGGCCAGCGGCCCGAGAAAATTGAACACCGTCGGCACCCCGAGCTCCTTGCGCGTCGGCCCGGCGTAGCGCATCGACGGGTGGAAACGGGGCGCGAAGCAGAAGCCCATCCCCGCCTCGGCCACGCATGCCGCCACCGCAGCGGGCCCGAGGTTGATGGCGACCCCGAGGGCCTCGAGCACGTCGGCCGAGCCGGCCTTGGACGACTGGGCCCGGTTGCCGTGCTTGCAGACCGGCACGCCGGCGCCGGCGACGACGAACGCCGCGATCGTCGACACGTTGATGGTGCCGCTGCGGTCGCCGCCGGTCCCACAGGTATCGATCACCCGGTCCACCAGCGGCGGCGACAGGGGCACCAAGTCGGCGGCCGCCAGCATGGCCCGAACCAGGCCGGTCATCTCCTCGACCGTCTCGCCCTTGCAGCGCAGCCCGAAGATGAACGCCGCGAGCTGGGATGGGGTGGCGTTGCCCTGGAACACGTCGGTCATGGCGGCCCCGGCCTCCGAGGCCGAGAGGTCAAGCCCCGAGGAAAGGCGACCAAGTATGAACGGCCAGCCACCCAGCTCCTGCAATGTGACGGTCAACACCAACCCCCTAGTCCCACCACATGTCCCGGTCCAAGACGCCCCGGGCGATCAGGCCCAGTTGAATCTGGCTCGTCCCCTCCACGATCGTCAACTGCTTGGCGTCGCGGTAGTACAGCTCCGTCGGGTGGTCTTTCATGTAGCCCGCGGCGCCCAGCAGTTGGAGCGAGAGGTCCGATGCCCGTACTGCCAGTTCGGTGGCGTAGTACTTGGCCATCGACAGGTAGGGCACCCATTCTTTGGTGTAGCGGCCGAGGTCGGCGTACGACGCCGCCCGGTAGGTGAGCAGCCGGGCCGCCTCGATCTCGGTCGCCAACTTGGCGATCTCCCATTGGATGCCCTGAAAATCAGCGATCGTGCGCCCGAACGCCGCCCGCCCCTGGGTGTAGGCGGTGGCGTACATCAGCGCCCCCTCGGCCAAGCCGATCCCCCGGGCCGCGACCAACGGCCGCATGGCGTTGAGCCCGAGCATGGCCAGGCGGAAGCCGCCGACCTCTCCGATCACGTCGTCATCGGGCACGAACACATCCCGCAGGAGCAGCTCACCGGTATCGACGCCGCGGACGCCCATCTTGCGGTCGATCGTGCCCACCGCTACTCCCTCGGCCGACCGCGAAACGATGAAGGCCGTGATCGACTGGCGGTCCTCGCCGGTCTTGGCGAAGACGGTGTACCAGTCGGCTTGGGCCACGCCCGACATCCAGCACTTGACGCCGTTCAGCCGCCAGCCACCCTCAGCCTCGGTAGCCCTTGTTCGAAGACCCGCCACGTCGCTCCCCGCCTGGGCCTCGGACAACCCAAACGCGGCCCGAGTCGACCCAGCGGCGATGCCCGGCAGGTACTTCTGTTTCTGCGCCTCCGTGCCGGCGATCAGGAGCGGCCCGGTCGGCAGGCGGCTGAGCAACAACATCAGCGCTGCGGCATTGGAGTACTTGGCCACTTCCTCGATGGCGATGGTGAGCCCGAGGGTGCCGGCGCCGGCGCCGCCGTACTCCAGTGGGAGGCCGAGGCCGAATAGCCCGTTGCGGCCGAAGAGGGCGAACAGGTCGTCGGGGTACTCGCCGGTCTCGTCGATTTCCCTGGCGCGGGGCCGCACCTTCTCCTGGGCGAGGCGGCGGGCCGACGCTTGGAGTTGCGCCAGCGCGTCGGGCAGGTCCCACTCCACGGGCGCCGACGGTAGTCGAGGTTGGGGAAAAGGTGGCCGGTACGGGCTGCCGGTGCTCGGTGCAACGCCGGCCGGTGCTCCCGGGCAAGCGCTACCGACCGTCGGTAGAAAGCCGGGCGCTGGTGTGCGCCTAGGCGCTGCGGCGGCGCTGGCGGATCATCCGGCGACGCTCACGCTCGGTGGCACCGCCCCAGACACCGTCGCGCTCGCGATTGGCCAGGGCGTACTCCAGGCACGCTTCCCGGCAGGTACAGGCGGCACAGATCGCCTTGGCCTCCTCGGCGTCGTCCTCCGAGACCGGATAAAAGATCTCTGGTTCGACACCTCGACAGGCGGCCCGCTGGCGCCACGCCAAATTTTTCGGCTGACTCAAATCGTTTCCTCGAGGAGTCGGGGGGCATCGTCTTAAGCCCAGGTCGTCCTGATTGCCCAGATTGCCTCATAGCCATTCGGCTCAGCAACGTCGATTCTTGTCGATCCGCACTGGCGGCGTCCAGACCTAGGATTACCGGCGCTCGGCGAGGCCCGGCCGGCAAATCGGACGCGGGTCTCCTCTCCCGCTCGCCGACTCCCGTCCGTTTCGTCGGAGGTGCAATGACCCGAACCCCGGCGCTGGCGCCTCGAACCCCCTTCGACCGGGACGGCGCCCTGGCCCGGATGGCCGAGGAGCCCTTCGACGTTCTCGTTGTCGGCGGGGGAATCACCGGCGCCGGCATCGCCCTCGACGCCGCCGCCCGGGGGCTGCGCACCGCGCTGGTGGAGCGGCAGGACTTCGCGTCCGGCACGTCCTCGAAGTCCTCCAAGCTGATCCACGGAGGCCTTCGCTACCTGCAGCAACGCGAATTCCGGCTGGTCTACGAGGCCCTGGCCGAACGTCAGCGCCTCCTGGAAAACGCGCCCCACCTGGTCTCGCCGCTGCCGTTCCTGATCCCGCTGTTCGGCCGCGGCGGTGTCGTGGCCGGCGGGGTAGCTCGGCTGTACTCGATTGCGCTGTGGCAGTACGACCTGACCGGCGGGTGGCGGATCGGGCGGCGCCACCGCCGCATCGATCGGGAGGAGGCGCTGCGGCTGTTCCCGACCCTCGACGTCGATCGGCTGGTCGCTGGATTCCTGTATTGGGACGCCCAGGCCGACGATGCCCGTTTGGCGCTGACCGTGTTACGAACGGCGGTCGTCAACTACGGCGCGGTAGCGGCCAACTACGCACCGGTAGCGGCGCTGCTTCGCTGCCGGGGCCGGGTGGCCGGCGCCCGATTGGCCGACGGGCTCGAGATCCGTGCCGCCGTGGTGATCAACGCAACAGGCGTGTGGACCGACCAGATTCGACAACTCGACGAAGGTCCTACGGCGCTCGAGGCGCTGCGACCGGCCAAGGGCATCCACCTCACCTTCCCCGCCGGCAGGCTGGCGGTGACGGCTGCGGCCGTGCTCCCCGTTCCGGGCGAGCGGCGGTCGATCTTCGTCGTGCCCTGGGGCCACTTCACCTATGCCGGCACCACCGATACCGACTACCAGGGCCCACTGGACGACCCGCCCTGCCTCCCCGCCGATGTCGACTACGTCCTGGCGGCATTGAACAAAGCCACCAGTTCACAGCTGACCAGGCAAGACGTTGCCGCGTGCTGGGCCGGCCTGCGACCGTTGGTCCGATCGGCCAAGAGCCAGCGCACGGCCGACCTGTCCCGCCGCCACGTGGTGACCCAATCGGAGGGAGGGCTGATCACCGTAACCGGCGGCAAGCTCACGACTTACCGGCGAATGGCGTCGGACACCGTCGACCTCGCCGTCGCGTCGCTCGGGCGCGGGACCCGGCACTGCCCGACCAAGAAGCTCCGCTTATTCGGCGCGGCCGGCTCCGACGCCCTCCACGACCCGGCCGCGGCGGCGCGCCTCGGCGTGGGTCCGTCGACCCTGGCCCATCTCACCGGCCGGTACGGCACGGAGGCCCGAACGGTGATCGCCATGACCGAAGCCGATCCCGAGCTGGTCCATCCGCTGGTGCCCGGGCTCCCCTATCTCCGGGCCGAAGCAGTGTACGCCGCTCGCTACGAGATGGCCCGCAGCCTCGATGACGTGCTCACCCGCCGGACCCGCTCCTCCCTCTTGGACGGAGAAGCCGCCTCAGCCGCGGCCCACGCCGTGGCTCGGTTGATCGCCCCCGAACTGGGTTGGTCGGCGGCGCGAGTCGACGAAGAAGCGACCAGTTTCGTCGGCGCCGCCCGCCGGAGGAGGGAGGCGGCCGGGCTGGCGGCGACGGGCGACCTCGTCGTACGACACGCCACTCATTGATGGTTCGCGACGTTTTGGGTTGGAGATACCGTCATTATCGTGACGGTATCTCCGACAAGATACGGCGGAGATACCGTCATTTTCGTGACGGTATCTCCGAAAAGATACGGCGGCCATGGCTGAGCCGGCGGGTGATCGGGCCCCGGCCCGGCCGATCGGCGCCGATGTGGCGGGCGGGCTGCGCCGGGCCCGGTTCGAGGCAGCCGCGGTCACGGTCAGCGACGGCGTCGTCGACCGGCTGCGAGGTGTGTGCGCCGCGGTCGACACCACCGTGGCCACCCGACTGGAGGCGGGCCGGGACTGGTGGCCGGTCACCGTCGGATGGGCCCTGGCGGGCGAGGCTGCGGGGCTGGCGGCGGCCGTCGCCCGGCCGGCCGACGCCGCCCAGGTGGCGGCGGTCCTGGCGGTGTGCCACGACGCCGGCGTACCGGTTACGGCGGCTGGCGGCCACAGCGGCGTGTCCGGCGGTGCCGTCCCTGTCTTCGGCGGCGTCGTGCTCGAGATGACGGCGCTGGCCGGCATCGTCGCCGTCGACGACCACTCCTTGCTTGTCGATGTCCGGGCCGGCACCTTTGGCGATGCCCTCGAGACCGAGTTGCGGGCCACCTTCGGGCTCACCATCGGTCACTGGCCCCAATCGGTGGCGTTGTCCACCGTGGGGGGATGGGTCGCCTGCCGTGGTGCTGGCCAGTACTCGACCCGCTACGGCAAGATCGAGGACATGGTCGCCGGCCTCGAAGTCGCCTTGGCCGATGGCCGGTTGATCAAGACCGGCGGTATGGCGCCGCGTGCGGCCGTCGGCCCCGACCTGACGGCGCTGTTCCTTGGCAGCGAGGGCACCTTGGGCGTGGTCACGGAGGCCCGGCTGCGGGCTCACCCGGTGCCGCCAGTCGAGCGGCGAGCCGCCTTCGGCTTCGCCGCCTTCGCCGACGGCTTGGATGCCTGCCGGGCCGTGCTCCGCCGGGGCGCCACGCCGGCGGTCCTGCGACTGTACGACACCCACGAAAGCCGCAGCGCCTACCGCGTCGATGCCAACGTCCTGATCATCCTCGACGAGGGGGACCCGGCCATCGTCGAGTCGACCATGGCGATCGTCGCCGAAGAAGCGGCGGCGCGCCGAGCCGAACATCTGGCCGAAGCCCTGGTGCAGGCTTGGTACGACAAGCGCCAGGACGTCTCGGCCCTCGAAGTCGCCGTTCGCGCCGGGCTCACCGTCGACACCATCGAGGTGGCGGCCCGGTGGTCGGTGTTGCCGAGTCTCTACCAAGATGTGATCGAGGCCGTCGGCGCAGTCGACGGCACACTGCTCACGACGGCCCATCAGTCGCACGCCTACCCCGACGGGGGTTGCCTTTATTTCACCTTCGTGGGCGTCGAGGGCCAAGGGGTCGCCGACTCGTACTACTGCCGGGTCTGGGACGTGGTCATGGCCATCACCATCGCCAAGGGCGCCGCCATCAGCCATCACCATGGCATCGGGCTCAACCGCGCCCGCCACCTGGCCCCGGCGCTCGGTCCGGGGTTCGAGGTCCTGGCCTCGCTCAAGGACGTGCTCGACCCGCGTGGTGTCCTCAATCCCGGGAAGCTGGGTCTCCCGTCGCCGTTCGGCGAGGTGCCGTGGCCGTAACCCTCGATCGCCAGGCCGTCGGCCGGGGAATCGCCGTCTACGTCGGCATCGCCGTCCCTTGCGGACTTCTCATCGCCCTGGCCCACGGATCCGATGCCACCGGCCATGACTCCAACTGGTGGGTCGCCGCATTCCTGATGGTCTTCGCCGTGGCCCCATTCGCCGGCGGGGCGATCGCCGGCGGTTCCCAGGATTCGCCGTTGCTCCACGGTGCCGTCGCCGTGGCCGCACCGGCCGGGCTGATCCTCCTGATCGTCTCGATCGTCCACGGCGTTTCCGGCACCCTCAACGCCGAGGAGGTCTTGACCTTCCTGTTGTACTTGGCCGTGTTCACCTCCTTGGGCATGCTGGGTGGCTACGTGGCCTTCCGCCGCCGGCCCCGCCTGTCCTCATAGACCCGCTTGTCCTCAAAGATCCGCCTGTCCTGATAGACCCCTGGGGGAACCGACATCAGCATCCTCGTCATCGACGTCGGCACCAGCAGCGTGCGGGCGTCGGTCGTGCGCCCGGACGGGACCGTCGACCACATCCACAGCCGCCCGACGCTGCCGTCGGTGCCCTCGCCCGGATTCGTCGAGCTCGATGCCCTCGCCGTGGCCACCGCCGCGCTCGACGTCGCCCGCCAAGCCCTCGCCGCCGGAGGGCCGGTCGACGCCGTCGGCATCGCCAACCAGCGTTCGTCGACCATCGTCTGGGACCGGGTGACCGGCCAACCGGTCGGCCCGGGGATCGGATGGCAGGACCTGCGGACCGTCGGGGCATGCCTCATGCTCCAGGGCCAGGGCCTACGGCAGTCGCCCAGCGCATCGGCCACCAAGCTCGCCTACCTGCTCGACACCTATGACTACTCGCGCGATCGTGACCTCCTATTCGGGACCATCGATACTTGGATCGCGTGGCACCTCAACGGGGGCACGGCCCATGTGACCGACCCGACCAACGCCGGCGTCACCGGCATGATGGCCGTCGACGGCGATGGCTGGGACCCAGCCATCCTGGCGGCACTGCGGATCCCGGCGTCGATGCTGCCGACGATCGTCGACTCCTCGTGCCAACCGGGACCAGCGGGATTGGCGACGGCGCTAGCGGGGGCGCCGCCGATCACCGGCTTGGCGGGTGACCAGCAGGCCTCGTTGGTCGGGCAGGGTTGCACCCGCCCCGGCCTGGCCAAGGTGACCTTCGGCACCGGAGGCATGCTCGACGTCTGCCTCGCGACCCGCCCGGCATTCGCGATCCGGGGTGAGGGAGGGTGCTTCCCTATCGCCGCCTGGCGCCGCCAGGGCCGGCTGGCGTGGGGCGTCGAAGCGATCACCCTGTCGGCGGGCACCGCGGTCGAATGGCTCCGCGACGACCTCGGTGTCATCGCGACCGCGGCCGCGTCCGAGGAGGTGGCGGCGCGCTGCGTTGACAGCGGCGGGGTGTACTTCGTCCCCGCCCTGCTCGGCCTCGGCACGCCAGCGTGGGACTTCGGCGCCCGCGGCACCCTGCTGGGCCTGACCCGAGGCAGCGGCCGGGCGGAGGTGGTACGGGCGGTGCTGGAAGGCGTGGCGCACTGCGGCGCCGACA
>OBLV0100000396.1_pt1 | contig 13603 bp, 13 predicted proteins | sample 1520071 | NCBI WGS metagenome assembly OBLV01 (sample SAMEA3888446, study PRJEB22518) | metagenome | reverse complement strand
CGGGGCCGCAGACCGAGATCCCCTGCCGAAATCGACATTAGTAGATCGCGGAATTGGATGGTGCTTGTGCGGGTAAGCAGGTCGTGTCCGGCGACCGGAGGCCGGAACACAGTATCAGAGCTGGTCAGGCGCAGTGTCGCCATCGCAGTCCTGCTCCTCGTTGGCGTGCTCGGCGCGGTGCTGGCTGGGTGCGCGGCAAGCCACACCTCATCATCGTCTCCGGCCGCGCAGAAGCCTGCCCCACCGCCACCGCCACCGCCGGTCGCCTCGATCAGCACCGACCCGCCGGATGGCGCGACTGGTGTCTCGGCGCTGGCACCCATCACAGTCTCTGTGACGAGAGGCAAGCTCATGGGGGTGTCCATAACCAATAAACAGGGAGCCCAGGTCGACGGTCAGCTCGATGTCGGCGGCACGACCTGGAAGGCCAGCAAGCCACTGGGCTACGACAAGATCTACACGATCACAGCGACCGCGCTCGGTGATGACAACCGGACGGTGAACAACGCCTCCACGTTCACCACCGTTGTACCGCGGACGCTGACCTATCCCTCGATCAACCCGCTCAACGGGGAGACGGTGGGTGTTGGCCAGCCGCTCGCGGTGTACTTCGATGAGCCGATCACGGACAAGCAAGCAGCCGAGGACACCATCACCGTCACCACGACCCCGCATGTCGAGGGTGCTTTCTACTGGTTCTCTTCCAAGGAGGTGCACTGGCGTCCCGAGCAGTTCTGGGAGCCTGGGACACAGGTCTCCGTGGAGATCCACGACTACGGCAAGGACCTCGGCAACGGCGTTTACGGCCAGGAGGACCGGAGTACCCACTTCACCATCGGTGACGCCTTCATCGCCCGGGCCGATGGTGCCACCCACCAGATGACCGTCGAGATCAACGGTCGGTTGGTACGCACGATGCCGATCTCGATGGGCCGCCAGGAACATCCCAGCTCCAACGGAGTGCACGTGGTCACCGAGCGGAATGCCAACATGGTGATGGACTCCACCACCTTCGGCCTTGCGCTCGATGCCGGCGGATACCAGGTCAAAGTGAAGTGGGCCACCCGCATCACCAACAGTGGCGAGTTCGTGCACTCCGCGCCGTGGTCGGTCGCGCAGCAGGGGCACAGCAACGTCAGCCACGGCTGCATCAACCTCTCGCCGGAGAACGCCAAGTGGTTCTTCGACAACGCGAAGAAGGGCGACGTGGTCGTCAACACCAACACCGGCGGCCCGCAACTCAAGTCATGGGACGGCTTCGGCGACTGGCAGATTTCCTGGGGTCAGTGGGTGTCGGGCAACAAGTAGACGCGCCCCCACTGGGCCGGGCCTCATCCAGCGGCGGCGTGCCCGGCGATCAGGCGGCAGGCCTTGTCGGGTTGCTCGAAGATCGCCAGGTGTGCACCCTCGAGAACCTCCACCTTGGCCCGGTGGATGGCCGCGCCGAGGGTGGCGGCATGCGGGGTGACGGGGGTGTCCTGATCCTTCGATCCGGCGATGATCAGCGTCGGTGTCGCGATCCGGCCGAGCATCTTGCGGGCGTCCCAGCCGGAGATGGCACTACAGCACTCGGAATAGCCATCGTCGGTGGTCTTGGAGATCATCTGGATGGCTTGGTTGATCGCCTCCGGATGCTCGGTTGCCCAGTCAGGGGTGTACCAGCTGGCAACCACCTCTGGTGCTATCCCCTCCGTGCCCACCCACCGCACTGACGCGGCCCGTTCAATCCACGGACCATGATCGTCGTAACGGGCGCTGGTGCTGCACAACACGAGTGAGGACAGCCGCTCCGGGACATACGACGCGAGCGAGATGCCGACCACCCCACCCAGCGAGAGCCCGCAGAAGGCCACGCGCTCGATCTCGAGCCTATCCAGCAGCCCCAGCACATCCACGGTCAGATCCATGATCCCGTAAGACGCCGCCAGAACCGGCGATCGACCATGGCCCCGGTAGTCGAAACGAAGTACCTGGAACCGCTCAGCCAGCGTCGGCACCAGAGGCTCCCAGATCTCCAGCGTGCTGCCCAGCGGCCCAGCCAGCATCAACACCGGCGCGTCGGTGGGTCCGGTGATCTCGTGGTGGACCTCGACGGTTCTCATGGACTGAACTCTAATGGCAGCCTGTCGCCACGGAGACACAAATTGGGTACCTACGTAGCACGTCGAGGAGTCTGCCGTGGGGGGACTACCTCGCCGGCACGAGCCCGGCGGAGTAGAGATTGTCCGGGTGTGAGAAGTCCCGATTCGTAGCTGAGAATGACGAGTTCTGAGCGATCGCGGGCGGCGAGTTTGCTGAGGAGACGGCTGACATAGGTGCGTGCGGTGGCTGGGCTGATGTGAAGGCTGGCTCCGACCTCGGCATTCGATTCGCCCAAGCCGATGCGGGAGAGAACGTCACGCTCGCGCTCAGTGAGTGAGTCAAGGAGCGCTGGTCGGGTCTGCGCGTCTGGTCGTGCGGCCAAGGTATTCATCACTTTTTGCGTAATTGTAGGAGAGAGTAACGCGTCGCCAGCAGCGACGCTTCGGATGGCGCTGCGCAGTTCGCTTGGGCCGATGTCTTTGAGAAGGTAACCGGCTGCGCCTGCATGGATCGCCGCCAGTACATTCTCGTCCTCGTCGAAAGTCGTCAACACAACGACTTTGACGTCCGCAAGTTCGGGGTTGCCGACTATTTCTCGGGTTGCAGCGATTCCATCCAACTGTGGCATGCGGATGTCCATCAGGACGACATCCGGTTTGTGTTCGCGAACAGTGCTGACGCCGCTGCTGCCGTTGTCAGCTTCGGCGACAACAGCAATGTCTCCGTCGTGTTCAGCGAGGACGCGTAGGCCGGTTCGGACGAGTTCTTGGTCGTCGACCAGGACAATGTGGATCATCGTTCAAGCCTTGCAGGTATCGTCGCTTCGACGGTGAACCCGCCGCCGGCTGAACCCGCCGACAACGAACCGCCGAGCAACCGTACGCGCTCGGTCATACCCGCAAGGCCATGTCCGTGCGCAGTGGCCGGCATCGCTGTGCCGGATACGGGAACCCCGAGCCCGTCATCGGCGATGCTGAGATGAAGACTGCCGTCACGAATGTCTGCTTCCACGTGTGCACGGGTGGCTTTGGCATGTCGGATGACATTGGTGAGCGATTCCTGGATCACACGATATGCGGTGGCGTCGACCGGTTTGAGACAGCTCCTCGGGCGTAACTCTGATAGTCATCGTGACCTCAACGCCGGCGCTGTGTGCGCTGTCGGCCAGCTCCCTGACGGTCGATAAGGACAGCACTCCGCATCTCGTCGGGTTCTGCGGTGGTGCGCAGAATACGCATCATCAATCTCAGGTCACGCATCGCTTTCGTGCTGGCGTTCCGAATCCGGTCGAAGGCGTCGCCGGCGGCTCGATCGTCATGTCCAACCGCTTCCGATCCGACCCCTGCCTGAATGGAAATGACGGACATCGTGTGGCCGACAGTGTCGTGCAGTTCTCGTGAGATACGTTCGCGTTCACTCTGGACCCGCAGGTCCGCCTCGCGGGCGAACTGTGATGCGGTCAGCCTGGCGATCTCGTCCTGTTGCGCGGCTCGGATTCGGCGAGTGCGGAGACTGTATCCGAGAGCGATCGCAGCGGCAAACAGTGCGGTGTTCGATACCGACTCGTACCCGACCAGGAATCCGAGAGCTTCTCCTCCATCTCGAATCCGGTAGAACATCGATACTACGTACACGAGCGTCCCTGCTCCGACGGACCAGCCCATCAGTCCGGCTTCGGCGGTCGAGAAGAGTGCAGCGACGACGGGGACAGCGACCCCGATCGGCGGGTAGTTCAAGGTGTAGTAGGCGAATAACCCCAGCACGCTGAGCACCAGGACAGTACGAGGCATCGTCCTGCGCAGGAGCATCAGACCGCCAAATCCGGCCGCGAAGAGATAAGCGATCACGTCCGGTGCCCGTTCGCCGCCCTGGCCCATCGCGATGATGAGCGTGATCGCCAACGACACCACGACACCGAGCAGCGCATCGGCGACCCACGGCGGCACCCGATGGGCGCGCCGAACCTCACTGTTCGGCGCGCCCGACCTCGCCAGCGCCCGTTCGCCCACAATCATTCAGCCTACGAGCTGTCGGTCCTCGTCGTCATGGCCTCACCGGCGCAACGCGGTGTCGCTTCCCGACGTAGTCGGGACCGGTACGACGAGCGACACGGGTCGAGAGCAGAGGCCGATGTGCGCCCGATGACGGGCTTCTAGCGTTGCCTGCGTGGACTCGATCTGGGCTCTCCGGAAACTCGGTATCGGACTTCTCGGCCTCGCCTGCGGGTTACTCCTTGGCCTGCTTGCCCGTCTCTTCATGCCGGACAACCCGCCCCTACCGCTCGCGCTCCTGACTGGTGCCGGGACGCTGGTGCTTGCGGTCGTTGGCGTTGTTGTCGCGCTGTCGATAGACAACCGATATCTGAAGCAACGGGCGAACGACGGCTCGAAGGAACGCTGTTGATGTCCATCTCACGCCCACATGACAACTCCTACTTGCGGTCGAAAGAGAGGATCAACGAATGACCGAAGTAAAGCGGAGCCCGACGCCGCACCGGTTCGGCATCGGCATGCTCGGTTTCATCGGTGGACTCCTTGCGGGCCTCATCATTCAGAACCTGCTCGCCGTCGCTTTTATGTCAAATGGCAATCCTCCGTTCATGTTCGCACTCGTCCTCGGTTATCTCGTACCGGTTTTTGCCGCCCTCGGTGTGGTCATCGCTCTCCTTACCGACACGCGGTGGACGAAGCGACACTCAAATGATGCTCCCGATGCCTGATCCCCGCTCCATCGACCTCTCCCGCCGAACCCTGCTGAAAATTGGTGGCATCACCTTAGGTGGGGTCACACTGCCGAACTTGCTCGCCGGATGCAGCATCGGCAGTCCAAGCGTCGAGGCCCAAGGCAGCGCCGGAAAGATGCTTGAGAGCAAGACGACGCTCCCGAAGCCGTTTCACACCACGCTGCCGATCCCGCCGGTCCTTCAACCGATACGCAGCGACACCACAGGTGACTACTACGTGATCACCCACAAGATCGGTCACGCCGCGATCCTGCCCGGGCTCCTGACCGAGGTGTGGGGATACAACGGGATCTTCCCCGGCCCGACGCTGCACTCCCGCAGCGGTCGGCGCACCATCGTCCTGCACCGCAACGAGCTTCCCGTGCCCACCGTCGTCCACCTACACGGCGGGCGAACTCCGGCATCCAGCGATGGTTACCCGACCGACTGTATCTACCCGGTCGATATGTCCTACCTGAACTCGCACATGGACATGGGCTCAATGGACGAGAAGATGCCCGCAGGCGACACGACCGAGGGCAGTCGCACCTACACCTATCCGCTGGAGCAGCGCGCGGCAACGTTGTGGTATCACGACCATCGGATGGACTTCACCGGACCATCCGTATGGCGTGGCCTCGCCGGCTTCCACATCGTGCACGACGACATCGAGGACGCGCTGCCGCTGCCCCAAGGCGACCGGGACATCCCGCTGATGATCGTGGACCGATCGTTTGCCGCCGACGGGTCAATGCACTACCCCTCCTTGGACCCGACCCTGACCAATACTCCCGGACCGACCAAGGACTACATGAGTGGTGTGCTCGGGGATTGCATCCTCGTCAACGGAGCACCCTGGCCCGTCCTGGAGGTATCCGACACCAAGTACAGATTCCGAATCCTCAACGCATCCAACGCGCGCCGATATCGTTTGCGCTTGGATGCAGGAGCTCATTTCATCCAGATCGGCACCGGGCAAGGATTCCTCCCGGCGCCCGTCAAACATGACGAGATCGACATCGCCCAAGCTGAACGTTTCGACGTGATCCTGGACTTCTCCGCACACGACATCGGTGACCAGATCACCATGACCAACGCGTACGGCAACGGCGGCATGGCCCAGGTCATGCGCTTCGCCGTCACCCGCCACGAAAATGATCAAAGCACGGTGCCGGGCAAACTCGCCGACCTCGTGCCACTGTCGGGAGCCGAGGTGACTGTGAAGCGGGAGTTCACCTTCGAACGTGGCGGAGCAAGCGCACCCGGCATGACGCTGTGGACGGTCAACGGAAGACCGTTCACGACCGGCACCATCGCCGCGAGACCGAAGCTCGGAGCGACTGAAAAGTGGACCATCAAGGCACTGAACGTGCCTCATCCTTTCCATATTCACCTCGCCCCGTTCCAGGCCACGGGCGTGGACGGCAACGACCAGCCTGGACTATATGACGTCGGCTGGAAGGACGTTATCAACCTCGACAGTGGCGGACGCGGCGAACTGCTCATCCGCTTTGACGGCTACCGCGGCAAATACGTCTTCCACTGCCACAACCTCGAACACGAAGACATGATGATGATGGCCAACTTCGAAGTGATCTGAGCGAACAAGGTCCGAACCTCGACCAGGGCGATCCCTTAGCCGAAAGTGCGAACCTTGCGCGTATGGGGTGAGTGACGGGACTCGAACCCGCGACATCCTGGACCACAACCAGGTGCTCTACCAGCTGAGCTACACCCACCATAGCGCTGGCGCCGCCAGCCTGCGGACCATCGTAGCGGTGGCCCGATTCATCTATCGCTGGGGCATCCACGCGGTTACAGCCTGCGCTGCGGCCTGCGCCTCCTCAGAGCTGGGCCCCGGCGCTGGTACGAAAACCGCACGCCGGTAGTAGGCCAGCTCACGGATGGACTCGGTGATGTCGGCCAGCGCCCGGTGGGCCAGTCCCTTGGCCGGTTGCGCAAAGTAAACCCGGGGGTACCACCGCCGGCAGAGTTCCTTGATCGATGACACGTCCACCATCCGGTAGTGCAGGTGCCCATCGAGCTCGGACATGTCGCGCGCCAGGAATGCCCGGTCAGTGGCCACCGAGTTGCCGGCCAGCGGCGCCGAGCGAGCCTCGGGTACCCAGGTGCGGACATACGCCAGCACCTGCCGTTCCGCCTCGGCGAGGCTCACGGTGGAGTGCCGCACCGCCTCGGTGAGACCGGAGCGGGCGTGCATATCCCGCACTACCTCAGGCATCGAGTCCAGCGTGGCATCATCGGTGTGGATCACCACGTCGATGCCCTCGCCCAGCACCTGCAGCTCGCCGTCGGTGACCAGCGCGGCGATCTCGATGAGCGCATCCTTGCCGAGATCCAGCCCCGTCATCTCGCAGTCGATCCATACCAGACGGTCGTTCACGCTCGTGAGCCTAGTGCCTGCGCGGTGCTTCCCGCGCCATGCTGCAGAAACGGATCCAGAAGCCCAGGCACCGCCTGCTGGGCGAGCGCCAACCCCTCGGCGGTCAGGACGTCGATCACCTCATACCCGCCGCCACCGGCCGAGGTGGTCGCGGTCACCGTCACCACTCCCGCCCGGCGCTGGAAGAACGACTGCGAGATAGTCCAGCCGATCACTCCGGAGCGCTGCAGCGCGACGGTTCCGCGCACCCCCGCTCCATGCCGGGTGACGAGATAGTGGCTGGTGAGGGCATGACCCAGGTTGCGGTACGCGTCGAGGGCGAGCAGCACCGTCACCGGCAGCAGGCCCAGCCCCGCCCACGCCGCCCAGGACGGCACTGGAGCCAGCCACAAAGCGCCCGATACCACCAGCACCGGTAGCACCGCACGGACCAGCCGCCGTCGCAGCGCAACGAGCGGATGCCGGCGCAAGGTGGCGCCGGTGGGTGAGGGGTCTTCGATCAGCACCGCCCCGGCCACCCGGTGCGCTTCGTCGCGGGGAGCCGGTGGCAGCAGGGTGCCTCGCCCGTGGCCGCGGTGCCCACCCAGCCCGGTGGCCACCGCCACGGTCCGCGCACCGCGCCCGATCCGCAGCAGCGGCGGCTCTACCACCTCGACCCCGCGCAGCCGGCGCTCCTCGAGCGACACCGATCTGATGGTGAGCAGCCCCCGGCGAATCCGCAGGGCGCCGCCCGGTTCGCGGACCAACCGGAATCCCCACCAGGCTTCGATGAAGATCAAAACCGAGCCCACCAGTGCGATCGCGAGCACGAGTACGGCCAGGATGAAGACGCTCAGCCACAGTGGCGCCGCGCTCAGCCTGTCCCGGATACCTCCGAGGTCGGCCGTGTTCGCACCCACGTCGTTGACGAGCTGCGCGGCAGTCCCGGCGACGGCGCCCACCGCCACCAGGCTGGACACCGTGAGCGGGGCGAAGCGCAGCCAGGACCATCGCAGGGTGGCCAATTCGGTCCCGATGGGTGTGGCTGGAGCATCGGCGAGGCCGGGATCGTCGGGGCGCACCGGATCCAGCAGGCGCTGGCGCACCCGGTCGGCCTCGGCGGCGGAGATCGCATCCAGAGCAAGCTCGCGCGACTCGACGCCATCGGTACGTTCCCCGGTCCCCACCTTGAGCACCGACAGCCGGAACAGCCGATGCACCGGACCGGCCGTGACATCGACGCTGCGGATCCGATCTCGCGGGACCGACCGGGAGCTGCGGAAGACCAACCCGGACCGTAGTTCGACGCGCTCACTGGAAATCCGGTAGCGGGTGGTGAACCAGCGCAGCGCACCCACGAGGAGCACCACCAGCACACCGGCCAGCAAGCCGTAAAGCCGCCCGGTGAGATCCTGCCCGATGCCCGTCACCAGGACCACCGCGATCACCGGCAGGAACTGGGCGAGCTGGCGCAGTGGGGTGACCGCGAGCATCCGGGCGTCGAGGCGCTGCCAGGCGGGATCCTGCGGCGATGTCATGTGCCATCCCCGGGTGTGGCCTGGGTGGTCTCGGTGAGCTGCGTCACGAGACCATCTGCCACCGCCCGGTCCAGGCCGGCCAACCGCAGCGCCCCCGCCGCCGATGCGGTGGTCACCGTGACGGTGGCCAGCCCGAACAGCTGCTGCAGTGGACCACGTTCGGTGTCGACCGTCTGGATCCGGGACATCGGCGCGACCCGCCATTCCTGGCTGATCCAGCCCGCCGCGGTGTACACAGCATCCTCTGTGGTCTCCCACCGGTGCACCCGGAACCGCCACCGCGGCATCACCAGCAGGTACACCACACCGATGACGGCGACCGCACTGGTGCTGGGGATCAGCCACGGACGTGCCTGAGCCCACAGCGCCGAACCGATTGCCAGCGGGGTGAGAACCGCGGCCACCTCCAGAGCGGCCTGGGCTGTCCACCAGGCGATCGCCCGGGGGCTCACTCGATGACGCGGCGGGCGCAGTCGCAACGGCTCGCTCAGCGCGAGCTCGTCGGGTGCGGTATTGCTCATATCTGGGCCTCACCTCGCTCGAGAGCCTCCGTGAACCGTGCCGGCACCTGCGGTATCCCGCCGGCTGTCCTGGCCACCAGCATCTGCGCGGCATACGTCATCCGGGCGGCTTCCTCCAGATTGGCCGCTCGCTTGTGCGCCAGCTCCACCGAGTCAGCCAGTACCGAGCAGCCGTGATGGCTGAGTACCAGAACGTTGACTCCCTTGGCGGCCGCTTCGGCGGCCGCGATGGCCAGCTCGATGCTGCCGGGATGATCGAACGGGACGGTTGCGACCTCGCGCAGGTAATACGCGTGGTCGGTAGTGATCAGCGCGATGTCGTAACCCAGCGCGGCGAGCAGCACGCTGCTCTGCGGGTGCAGGTGGACGATGGCGTTGATATCAGGGCGCCGGAGGTACGTCTCAGTGTGTAGCCGCCACTCGCTGGACGGGTACGGATGCCCGCCGCGCAGCTCGCCGCCCGGGATGCCGATCAAGGCGAATTCGGTGCGTGCCAAGCGATCCAACCAGCTGCCTGCTGCAGTGATCCAGCATTGGTCGGCGTGCGGTTCCCGAGCCGACAGATTGCCACCCGACCCCACCACCATCCCGGTTCGCACGGCCTCGGCGCCGGTGTGGGCGAGTTGGTCGCGCACGTCACCTCCGGGGTAGCTCACGACGCGAGCCTTCACAGCCCGGGCCGGCTGGCCCGGGCAGCCTGATTTCGTGGCGTTACCTGCGATGCTGCCTTCAAGGTTACCCGCGATGCTACCCAGGGTGACAAGATATCCACAGTTACACCCCTATCGTATCGCATCATCGAGATTCTGCGGCGCCTCCCGTAATGGCATACACAGAGAGCCAGCGGAGTAGACCGAGACAGTCCATACGCACTGCGGAGCCATTGGGCTATGCTATCGCCGGGTCGGGTCCGAACTAGTGAATCTGCTGCGTAACCGGCTATCCACTGCTTCCTCGAAGAATCCGCACTCTGGTTGCGACACGGGGAGTGAGGGTGTGGTCGGGTATCGGCGAGGAAGGTCCCATAATGCGGCACAGTAAAGGCGCTCAGGTGCTGGCGAGGGTTGGCGCTTGTGTGGCAGTCACCTCCTCGATCGTGGTGTTCGCCGGATCCGCCTCAGCGGCCGCGGCGACCTCGGCTGCGACGAGGCACGGGTACGACCGTGCAGAATTCGCCCTCTCGTTGAGTGGCGACGAGCTTCGCGATGGTGGAGACCGAGACGGTCGGGGTTTTGCTCGTCTCGATCTCGACGCGGAGAATGAAAGAGTCTGCTATGTCGTCTCCTGGAGCAGGCTCGACGGCGATGTAACCGCGTTCCATATCCACAACGCCCCGAGCCGAGAAGACGGTCCGATCTGGATCAACTTCTTCAATAACCGCCACCTCGACGGTGACCGCGACACGGCGGCGAGTTGTGTCCATAGTGAACGCTGGAAGATCCAGAACGTCATCGAGCATCCGTCTGATTACTACCTCAACCTGCACACGACTGCGCATGAAATGGGGGCTCTCCGCGGCCAGCTCGGGTAAGGCCGGAGCTTGACGAGGAGAATTCGCGAGGGCCTTGTCTCGCCTCTCCGGGTAGTGCCAGCTACTACGCAGAGAGACCATCGGATGGTGTGCTGATGATCGCGGGTCAGCGATCGATGCGGCCCTGCAGGCGCGAGTTGCTGATCTGAGCTGTTCTTGGGGAGCCCGGCAAGCCAGGCCGGGCTCCCCCAACCCTGTCACTCAAAGTGACAACCCGCGAGTAATCATCATCCGATCAGATTTGTCTAGCCGGACGCCGGGCTGAATTAATGACGATATGTAAACGGGGTGCTCTTCGCGGTCGGGTCAGCCTCTTGGCACTCAAACGGGCTCAGCTATGCTGAGTTTTAGGTCGGACCTCACAATCACTAGGTGGTCGTTCCACGGGTGACCTAGGCTGTCCGGAAGCTAGTTGAACTGCAGCGCTGGAGAAGGGAAACGCCAGGATGGTCGGCACGGTCAGGGAACGCCCCACGATGTGGCACAGGAAAGGCTCTCAGGCACTCGGGCGAGCGGGAGTATGTCTGGCTACGCTGGCCTCCGTCACCTCGGTCCTGATCCTCGCCGGACCGGCGTCGGCGGCGACGCAATCGGTGATCGCAGAGTCTCAGCCTCCACAGACGCACTTCTCTGTTCGCTTGAGCGGTGCGGAGATCCCTGGGAATAAAGGGGATTCCCGTGGATCCGGTTCCGCTACAATGGATCTCGATCCGCAGAAACAGACAGCATGCTTCAAGATCAGTTGGAGCGGGCTCCAGGGTAAGGTGACGATGTTCCATCTACATTCTGGTGCCCGAGGTGCAGAGGGTCCTATTGTGATCCATTTCTTCGACGGTCAGCAGTTCCCAGGGCAGCAGAGCACGGCCTCCGGCTGTGCACCGGCTTCTCGAGACGAGATCAATGCCGTGATCGGTCACCCGGCGAACTACTACTTCAATGTCCACTCCGATAGATTCCCGGACGGCGCGATCCGCGGGCAACTGAGTTAACCAACTGGGTTGACATTCGGTGACGGCTTGCGGGCTGACCCGATTCTGGGCCGACCCAAAGCCGTCACCGAGTGTTATCCACTACCAACGACGGTGCGGCGCAGGCAATGGCCCGCCGGTCGCCGGGGTCAGGGCCTGGCTTCCTCGCGGGACAATCGGGCCAGCATCCCCTCGCAGCTGCGTACCACGACTCGCGCTCGATCGCTCGCGGCACGATCGGCCAGCGGACTCTCAGCGCGCCGCTGCCAGCGCCCCAGCGCGTCGACCACAGCGGCGCGGACCTGCGCCGGATCCGCATCGGGCTCCAAGCCCAGCCGGTGAGGTGTTGCCGCGCCGTTCGCGCCGAGGAGCCGTTCCGCATCGGAGCGGACCTCGGGAGGCAACACGACGTCCGGAGCGCGCAGTTCAGCAAGCAACCGCAGCTCGCGGAACTCGTGGGCGCCGGCGAGGATCCGCTCCACCTCGCCGGAGAGCAGCTGGCCCTCGGGACGGGGCTGTTCCCGCAAGATCCGGTCAAGCAGCAGTAACGCCGAGCGTGCCTTGAGCACATCGCGGCGCTCGGTGAACTGGGTGGCCAGCACGCTACGAAGCTCGTCCAGCCCGCTGCGCCGGACCAGCTCGTCGGCGAAGCCGGCCGGCTCGCGATGCCCCTGGCGGATCAATGTGGTCGCCAGCCTCAGCCCGAACATCCCGAACCGCTCGACGAGCGCGCTGCGCGTCTGGGCCGGCAGGGTCGGGTGCGCCTCCTCCATCACGAACCGGTCGGCGGAGAGCAGCAGGGCGTCCAGCTCATCCCGGGACGATCGTGCCAGCTCACAGAGTGCGCTGAACTCCGCCTGCCGCAGCGTCCGAGCCGTCTGCGCGAGCAGGCCGGTCACCGCGACCACGGTCTGGCACAGCCGGCGCACCTTGGGCTCGGTGCGGTATCGGCGGGCGACCTGGCGGGCGGAGACCATCGCATCGAGCCGGCCGGCCCCGATCTCATCAGCCCGGGACAACACCGCCACGGTGTTGACGATGGCGGCGGGCGCACCGACATCGTCGTAGAACGACTCGAGAAAGCGCACGTCGGTGGCGTGCAGGTGGCGCATGAGATACACCACCGCGTCGGCATCGGAAGGCTGGTCGTCGGGCGCGAGCAAGGCGATGGCGCGGGCCGAGATGCGGGTGGACAGCGACGCGATGCCCGGAGTGTCGATCAGTGTGGTGGTCTGGAGACCCCGGGAAGGCCAGTCGACGAGCACCCGGTCGACGTCTTCGGGCTCGCTACCCTGCAGGTCGAACTGCAGCCGGCCATCGGTCCGGGTCAGCGGCAGCTGACGTGGGGCCCCGGCGCATGGCACCAGGGTGACCCGTGGGCTCGCGGCATCCCGGTACCAGGTGACGACCCGGGTGCACTCCCCGGCGTCGGTCGGCGCGATCTGCTCGCCGACCAGCGCGTTGAGCAGGGTGGACTTGCCAGCTTTGATCTTGCCGGCGACGGCGACCCGGAGTGGCTCGTCAAGCCGGTCGATCTGGGCCCGCAGCCGCCCGGCCGTGGCCGGCTGGTCCCGGTAGGCCTCGGCGGCCCGGCGCAACAACGCCCGGACCGCGGTGCTGATGCTGGGGTTTGCTCTGGTTGGTGAGTTCACGACCCGCTTCCTGGAACGCTCAGCAGGCCGCGGGCGTCCTGGCGCAGTGATTCGATCTCCGCCAGCTCGGCCTTGAGCCGGTTGATCCGCTGCTGGCGAGTGGACCCCTCGGTGCGGGCGGCTTTCTCGGCGGCCTGGATGGACTCCGAGATCGAACGTTGCAGTTCGGTGGCCACCTCGCTGAAGTGATCCCGCAGTAGGCGTTG
>OBLV0100000395.1_pt1 | contig 13652 bp, 7 predicted proteins | sample 1520071 | NCBI WGS metagenome assembly OBLV01 (sample SAMEA3888446, study PRJEB22518) | metagenome | reverse complement strand
TGGCCAAGCTCGGGGTTGGACGGGGCGACACCGTCGCGATCATGCTCGGCAACCGTCCGGAGTTCCACATCGTCGACCTCGCGGTGGCGACGCTCGGCGCCACGCCCTTCTCGATCTATCTCACCTATCCGCCGGCCGAGATCCAGTATCTGCTGACCGATGCCGGCTCGAAGGTGGCGATCGTCGAGCAGGCACACGTGGGCGCGCTGCTCGAGGCGCGCACGAAGGTTTCCGGGCTCGAGCACGTGATCGTCGTCGACGGCGACGACATTCCCGACAACACGGTGTCGCTCGCGGATGTCGAAGGCTCGGACCCGGATTTCGATCCCGGCGACCGCCTCCTGGAGATCGGCCCCGACGACCTCGTGACCCTCATCTACACCTCTGGCACGACGGGACCGCCGAAGGGCGTTCAGCTCACCCACCAGAACATCATGTCCGGGACGAAGGCGGTCGAGGAGGTGATCCGGTTCGACGCCGGCTCGAAGGTGATCTCGTGGCTCCCGGCCGCGCACATCGCCGAGCGGATGGCCCACCACTACATCCCGGTCGTGTACGCGGGCACGATCACCTGCTGCCCGAACCCGCGCGAGGTGCTGTCCTATCTGCCCCAAGTCCGGCCCACCTGGTTCTTCGCGGTCCCGCGCATCTGGGAGAAGCTCAAGGCCGGGCTGGAGACGATGCAGGCGGCCCAGCCGGAGGAGCAGCGGCGTCCGATGCAGCAGGCGGTCGAGGCGGCCATTCAGCGCGTTCGGCTCCGCCAGCGCGGCGAACCCGTGCCCGCCGAGCTCGAGGCGAAGGTGGCCCAGGCCGACGAGCAGATGTTCTCCAAGCTGCGCGAGATGCTGGGCCTCGACCAGGCGATCGCGGTCAACGTCGGCGCGGCGCCGACGCCCGTGGAGGTGCTCGAGTTCTTCCACGCGCTCGGGATCGAGCTGGCCGAGCTGTGGGGCATGTCCGAGACGTGCGGGGTCGGCACGTGCAACCGGCCCGGAGAGGTCAAGATCGGCACGGTTGGACCGCCGGAGCCGGGCGTCGAAATCAAGATCGCCGGCGACGGCGAGCTGCTCGTCCGCGGCGATTGCGTGATGGTCAGCTACCGAAACGCGCCGGACACGACGGCCGAGGCGATCGACGCCGACGGCTGGCTCCACACCGGGGACATCGGGTCGATCGACGACGACGGCTTTCTGCGGATCGTCGACCGCAAGAAGGAGATCATCATCAACGCGGCCGGGAAGAACATGTCGCCGGCCAACATCGAGGCGGCGATCAAGTCCGCGAGCCCGCTGATCGGGCAGGCGGTCTGCATCGGCGACGGCCGCCGCTACAACACGGCGCTGATCGTCCTCGACGCCGACTTCGCGCCGCCGTGGGCGGCGAAGCAGGGCATCGAGGACGCGGCATTCGATGACCTCGCGCGCGAGGAGCCGGTCATTGCCGCGGTCAGGAGCGCGATCGAGCAGGCCAATGATCGCCTCTCCCGGGTCGAGCAGATCAAGAACTTCACGATCGTCCCCGGCGACTGGCTGCCGGGCGGCGACGAGCTGACGCCGACGATGAAGCTGAAGCGCCGGCCGATCGACGCCAAGTACCAGGCCGAGATCGACGCTATGTACGCGGGTTAGCTGGGCGGACGCTTCAACGGCGGGCAGCTGGAGTGGGCCAGGGCGGGTTGCGGGGGGCCGTACGATCGGCGATCCGACCACCTGCAAACCATGACAATTCGTGCCGTCATGGCGGACCATGACATTTGACGCATGTGGGGCGTGCGCGAAATGCCACGGTGGGCGAAGTCGAGCTCGATTGACAGGTTTTGCAGGTCGTGCGCGCCCCGGGCGAACCCGGCATCACGCCCTCCCTCAGCCGCCCGCTGTTCGCGGCGCCCATCCGCAAGCGACGGAACTAACTGAGCTTGATCGCTACCGACCGGCTGTAGACAACGGAGCCCTCGACCGCCGGCGGGAACAGCAGCAGCGGGTCGGTCGGGTACGTGTAGGCCAGCCTGACCGTGCCGCTGCCGGGGAACTTCATCCGGACGTCGAAGTAGCAGTTGTTCGGGTTGGCGATCGTCACCGTCCGCATCGTCGTGAACGTTCCGGAGCCACTCCGCGCGAACTGGATCTGCGCAGTTTGAGGCTGCTCGCCCTGACCGCCCTGACCGCCCGTAGGGCCGGTCGCGCCGGTCGGCCCCAGGATCGCGTAGCGGGCCGGCCGGACGCAGCCCCAGACCTCGAGCGAACGGCCGCGCCGCGACGAGGTCACGGGCAGGTACAGCGGCAGTCGGTAGGCCGCGTACCCGGGCTTGGCCTTGCCGTTTGAGAACACCAGCCCGCTCGCGAAGCCGCCGTCGCCGGTGGCGGCGGTGTAGGGGAAGATCGGGTCGTACAGCAGGTACTGCATGGTGCTCAGGACCCGCGGCTGCTTCCAGCTGAGGTACTCGGCCCAGTTGATGTAGTACGCGGCCGTCGCCGGCGAGACGAACTGGTCGCGGTTCGGGGGATGGGTGATGTAGCCGTACTCGGTGTTGTAGATCGGGAAGCGCTTGCCCGAGCCATAGATCCGCTGCAACCGATCCAGCGCGCGCTCGAGGTTGGGGATCCGCGGGAACGACGCGATGTCGGGATCCTTCGAGGGCTCGATCGTCGGGGGCGACTTATCCGGATACGGATGGGCGGCGTAGCCGCTCGCCTTGAACAGCGCCGGGTTCTGCCGGCGGAAACTTCGCGAGCCCGCGGCCGTCGTAGGACAACCGACCGCCCGGGCGGCGCGTCCGCGCAGCTCCCGGTAGTTCGAGTCGACGCAGTACAGCGTCCGCAGGAACTGCAGCGGCTTGGTCTGTCCGAAGTTGCCGGGAAGTCCCTGGGGGTGACCGGGACGCGCTGCGCCCGTCAGCCCAAGCGGGGCGGTTTCGCCGATCAGGATCGTGTCGTGCCCGTGTCCGGTCGCCTCGAGCGAGTTCCACATCTGGCTCGCGAGCCCGCGGTACATACCGGGGGCCACCGACACCGTCGAACCGTTGACCGCTTGCGGTCCGAGATCCTCGCCGAAGTTGGGCTCGTTCCAGATCGCCCAGAAGTTGACGCGCGGCAGCGGGGAGGTCTGCCCCGGCGGGATGTACGTACCGCTGTATCGCTCGCCGACCGCGCGCGCGAACTGACCGAACGCCTTCGCCGACGGGCGCCACGCCCAGAACTGGTTATCGAGCGCCGCGGGCGGGATCCCCGGCCCCTCGGCCCACCGAGGCGCGCCGCCGCTCAGCGTCAGGTCGACCGCGATCCCGTCGGCGTGCGCGAGTTCGACCATCTCGTCGTACGGTGCCCAGTTCGCGGCCGGGTACGAGGCGGGGTCCCCGGCGTTGAAGCCGCGCGGCGCCGCGCGGGATTGTGCCTGCGGCGCGATCTGCGCCCAGATGACGACGATCCGGACCATCCGCACGCCGAGCGCTCGGAACGTGCTCATCGTCCCGACCGGGTCCGACAGCATCCGGGTCGAATCCTGGATGATCGAGATCTGACCCGTCGAGCCGAACGCCGCGGGCGCGAGCGCCAGGCTGCTCCCCGCGATCGCGGCCGCGAGGACGGCGGCTATCAGTAGTCGTGCTCTCATTTGCGTACGGTCACGTGGACCGAGCGGCTGACGACCTGGTCGCCGGCGGCGGCCAGCAGCGAATCGACCGGCGGATAGCCAAAGCTCAGCCGGACCGTCCCGCTCGCGGGGAACTTCACCCGCGCGTGAAAGTAGCAAGTGCTCGAGCTGCCCAGCGTCACCGTCTGGATCGTGGTGAACGCCCCGGATGAACCGCCGCCCGCGGATGAACCGCTGCCCCCGGATGAACCGCTGCCCGCGGACGAACCGCTGCCCGCGGACGAACCGCCGCCACCGGATGAGCCCGGCGCGAACTGGATCTGAGCCGTCTGTGCCGCCCCAGTGTCGTGCGCCCCGTAAAGCGCCGGCCGCACGCACCCCCACACCTGCAGGGCCTGCCCCGGACGCGCGCTGGTGTCAGGCAGATACAGCGGGAGGCGCCAGGCGCTGTAGGTGGCCTTGGGAACGCCGTTCCAGCTCAGCAGCCCGCTCGCAAACCCGCCGTAGCCGTTCGACGGAAGTGGGCGAAACGGGTCGTAGATCGGGTACTGCGCGAATGAGCTGATGCGGGGGTCCCGCCAGCTGATGTACTCGGCCCAGTTCATGTAGAGCGCGGCGGTCGCCGGGGATACGTACAGCACCTTCCCGCGCGAGCCCGGGTCGGGGCTGCGCTTGGGCGGGCTCGTGATGTAGCCGAATTCCGTGGCGAAGATCGGGAAGCGTGTGTGAGACCCGTACACGCGCTGCAGGCGGTCGAGCCCACCGGTGAGCTGCCCGATCACGGCGAGTGACGCGTAGTCGGCGGTGGAGGAGCCATTGGTCGGATCGGGGTCGCGCTCGACGTTCGGCGGGTACCAGCGCATGTAGGGGTGGTCGGACACGCCGCTTGCGTCGAACAGCGCGGGGTGCTGGGTCGCAAAGCGGCGCGAGCCGGCCGCGGTGGTCGGACATCCCCTGAGCCGCGCCGCGGACCCGCGGAGCGGCCGGTAGTTCGCGTCGACGCAGTACAGAGCGCGGAGGAACACGAGCGGCTTCATCCCCGAGAACACTCCCCAGCGCTTCGCGCCACGCGGCGCGAGCTCGCCGAACAGGATCGTGTCGGTGGCGGGCGTGTGGCCGGTGGCCTGCAGCGCCGCCCAGGCAGCGTCGAGCAGTCGACGGTACATCCGCGGGCTGTTCTCGACGGTCAGATCGCCGGGAACCCCCTGCGGCGCAAGGCTCGGGCCGTAGTCGGGCTCGTTCCACACCGACCAGAAGCTGACTCGCGGGAGGTCACCCGGGGAGTCCGGGATGAGCGCCTGCCGCCGCGGGTCATAGTCGCCGCTATATCGCGAGGCGACCGCTTGGACGAACTGCCCGTATGCCGCCGGCGCCGGCTCCCAGTTCGGGTTGGTGTTGCCGGCGGGCCGTCCGTGACCCCGCGCCCATCGCGGCGCGCCACCCATCAGGTCGAAGTCGACGGTGATGCCGTCGCGCTGGGCGTCGGTCACGATCGTGTCCCAGAGCTTCCAGCTTGCGGTCGGGTACGCCGCCGGGTCCGAGGCATCGAAGCCACTCGGTGGGAGCGCCGAATTTGGTGCGGGCGCGATCATCTGCCACGGCACCGATACGCGCACGACGTCCGCTCCTAGGGCGCGCATCTGCGCCAGCGTGCCCGCCGGATCGGCCTGCAGGTGCGCGTCGTCCTCGATCACCGACACCTGGGTCTGCGAAGCGAGCGCCGCAGCGGCGGGAATCAGGAGCGCGGCCGCGGCCAGCACCACGGAGCCGAGCAGCAGCGCCGCGGTACGCCGGCGGGACCACACCATCTACTTCACCGCCACCTTCACCGATCGGCTGTAGACGGTGTCGGGATCACCCGGAGCGATGAGGCTGGGCGTCAGCAGCGGGTCGTTGGCGGGATAGGACCAGGCCAGCCTGACCGTCCCGCCGGCCGAGAACGTCAGGTGCACGTCGAAATAGCCGCGCGGGCTGGTGAGCTTCACGGTGCGCAATGTCGTGAACGCACCGCGCGAGCCTCGCTGGAACTGGATCTGCACCTGCTGTGGAGTGCCGCCGGTGTCCAGGCTCGCGAAATGGGCCGGCCGGACGCCGCCCCAGACCTCGAGCGAACCGCCTGAGCGCGTCGACGTGACCGGCAGGAACAGCGGCAGCCGGTAGGCGTTGTATCCGGGCTTGCGCGCGCCGCCGTAAAAGATCAGCCCGCTCGCGAACCCGCCGAACTCCGGAACGTTCTTGGTCGGATTCGGGTCGTAGAGCAGGTATTGCATCGTCGAGGCGATCCGCGAGTTGCGCCAAGAGAGGTATTCCGCCCAGTTGGTGTAGGTCGCCGCGGTCGCCGGCGAGACGAAATGGCTCGAGCTGTTGTTTGGCGGGTTCGTGATGTAGCCGTACTCGTTGTTGTAGATCGGAAAGCGCGTGGGAGCGGCGTAGATCCGCACCAGGCGGTCGAGCGTGCTCGCCAGCCGGGGCAGCTCCGAGAACTCGGTGAAGTCGGGATCGGCCGAGCTGGCCCTGGTCGGCGGCAGGTTGACCGGATACGGATGGTCGGCGAACCCGGACGCCCGGAACAGCGCCGGATGGGCGGTCCGGAACTGCCGCGAGCCGGCGGAGGTCGTCGGGCATCCGACCGTAGCCGCCGCCGCGCCGCGAAGCTCCGCGTACGTCGAGCTCACGCAATACAAGGTGCGCAGGAACTGCAGCGGCTTGGTCTGGCCGAAGTTGCCTGGAAGGCCCTGAGGCTGCCCGGGACGCGACTTCCCGTTCGAACCGCGCGCGTCGAGGTTCCCGATCAGGATCGTGTCCCGGCCATGTCCGGTGATCCCGAGGCCGCGCCATCCGGCGTCGAGCAGGGCTCGGTACGCCGGCGCGGATGTGGGCACCGTCGAGCCCTTGATCGCCTGCGGCGCGAGGTCCTCGCCGAAGTTCGGCTCGTTCCACAGCTCCCAGAAGCTCACTCGCGGTAGGTCGTCGGAGTTGCCGCGCGCGATCGTGTCCGAGATCGGGTCGTAGCTGCCGCTGTAGCGGGTGGCGACCGCCTCCACGAACTGGCCGAACGCCGCCGCCGACGGCTTCCACTCGCCGTAATGGCCCGGGGCGGGCTGACCGCCTCCCGCCGCCCACAGCGGCGCCGGGCCGGTCAGCGAGAAATCGACGGTGATGCCGTCGGCGTGCGCATCGCGAACGATCTGGTCGTAGATGCTCCAATTCGCGGCCGGATAGGACGCCGGGAGCACGGGGTTGAAGCCGGGCGGACGCATTGCCGGCGCGACCGTGCTCCAGGCGAGGGTGACACGCACCACGCCGACGCCGAGCTCGCGGAGCGTCTGCAGGGTTGGCCCGGGCACGGTAAGCATCCGCGCGTCGTCCTGGAACATGCCGAGCTGGTTTGTCTGGGCGAGCGCCCGGGCCGGGAGTGAAAGGACCGCCAGGCCAACCGCGAGCGCGGCGACGGACGTCGTGATCCCGACTCGCCTCATCAGGTGCATCGCAGAAGACAACAGACCTGCCGAGAAGAAGTTGCGCCTCAGGCCGGGCGCCAAACCGCCTAGCCGATCGTCACGGGCGCGATGCGGCTGTACTCCATCCCGCCTGGCGCCGACCAGGCGATCCGGACCGAGCCGCTCGACGGGAACTTCACGGGTGCGGTGAAGTAGCCGCCGGTGTCGGTGATCGTGACCTGCTGAACAGTCTTGAACGCGCCACCGCTCGCGGGCTTGAACTGGATGCTCGCGACCTGTTGCGCCTTCGACGCGAGCATCGCGTAGTGCGCCGGGCGCACGTCTCCCCACACCTTGAGGGACTGACCCTGTTTGCCGTGCGCCTGGGGTAGGTACAGCGGGATCCGGAACGCGTCGTACATCGGGTCCTTCGGCTTCCCGTTGGCGAACTCGAGCCCGGTGTCGAAGTTGCTCGGCGGCGGTGGGTCGGTGAGGAGATACTGATTCCAGGAGGCGACGCGGGGGTCGCTCCAGCTGATGTACTCGGCCCAGTTCATGTAGTAGGCCGCCAGCGTCGGGCTGATCGCGCGCGCGATCTTCTCGGGCGGATTGGTCTGGTAGCCGAACTCGGTGTTGTAGATCGGGTACTTGACAGTCAGCCCATACGCGGCGATCGCGCCGTCCAACGTCGCCTCGAGCTCGGGCAGCTTCGGGAGGTCCGCGTAGTCGGGCTCGTTCTTGGTGGGGACGTTCGGCGTGACCTGACCTTGCGGATACGGATGAACGGCGAATCCGGTGGCGTGGAACAGCCCCGGATTGTCTTTCGGGAACGCCTTGGATGCCGACGCCGTCGCCGGACAGCCACGCTGCGTCGCGGCCGTCCCCTGCAACGCGTGCAGCGAACCGTTGACGCAGTAGAGCGCGCGGATGAAGCGCAACGGCACCATCCCCGAGAAGTTCCCCGGCTGACCCCCGGTCGTCTGTCCACGCGGGGCGACCTCGCCGATCAGGATCTTGTCGCCACCGTGTCCGGTCTGCCCGAGCGAGGCCCAGGCGGCGTCGAGCAGTTCCCGATACAGGAGCGGCGACATCTCCACCGTCGAGTTGTCGACCGCCTGTGGCGCCAGTTGCTGGCCGTAGTTCGGCTCGTTCCAGATCGACCAAAACCGCACGGCCGGTAGAGGGGCGGTCGCGCCCGGCGGCGTGTAATGCCCGTCGTATCGCGTCCCAACCGCCTTCACGAACAGCCCGAACTCCTTCGCCGACGGCTCCCACGACCCGAGGAACCCAGCGGAGGTGCCGGGCGGGACGCCGGGCGCGGTCGCCCACAGCGGCGCTGGGGCCTCGAGCGCGAGGTCGAGGCCCATGCCGCGCGTCGCCGCGGCCCGAACGACCGCGTCGTAAGGCGCCCACGCCGGTGCGGGATAAGCGGCCGGGTTGACGGCGTCGAACCCTGCCGGACGGGTGTGCGACACCGCACCGGGGGTCATGTAGCCCCACTGCATGAAGATCTTGACGTCGGTGACGCCGAGCTGCTTGAGCAGATCGAGCGTCGGCCCCGGGCTTGTCATCAGTTGCTGCGCCTCGAAGATCGTCTCGATCGGCGGCCGCTCCGACGCGTGTGCGGCCGGATGTGAGGACCCGCCGCCGCACGCGCCGAGCGTCAGCGCCACCCCGGCGGCGAGCGCGGTCGCGGACAGCCTGAGCGCCCACGCTGTGCGGGGCAACCTGGCGACGGTGGGCGCGAGCATTCGTCTCAAAACATTGCGCTATCGGTTCTGGAGGGCAGCCGGCGGTAGGGATCCACGCCCACTCCCGCTCTACAATGCGCGCGGATGCTTGTCCCGGCCCGCTCGGACGCCGCAATGGCGGCCCGGACCTCCAGGGCGGTGAGGGTAGCAAGCGGGTCGGTTGAGGCGTGGCTGCTGGCCGGCGTGACGGCGATCGGGGCATTGCTGCGGTTCGCGACCCTGGGCGCGCAGAGCTACTGGTTCGACGAGGCTCAGGCCGCTCATGAGCTGCACCTGTCGTTCGGGTCGATGGTCAGCTCGATGGTCGTCCACGAGACGAACCCGCCGCTCTATTTCGTGCTCGGATGGCTGTGGGCGCGTGTTTTCGGGACCGGTGAGGTCGGGCTTCGGTCACTGTCGGCGCTCGTCGGAACCGCCGTGATCCCGATCGCCTACCTGTGCGGGCGCGAGCTCGTCTCGCGCCGGGCCGGCCTGCTGGCGGCCGCGTTCGCGGCGCTCAGTCCGTTCATGATCTGGTACTCCCAGGAGGCCCGGGAGTACATGCTGCTGGTCGCGCTTTCGGGCGCCTCGCTGCTGTACTTCGCGAAGGCCTGGAACGCGCCGTCGACGCGGCACATCGCGTTGTGGGGCGTGTTCTCGGCGCTGGCCGTGCTCACTCATTTCTTCGCGGGCTTCCTCATCGCGCCCGAGGCGTTCTGGCTGCTGTACGTGATCCGCAACCGAACGATCGCGTACGCAGCAGGGGCGGTCGCGGCCGTGCAGCTGGCGCTGGTCCCGCTTCTGGTCTCCCAGGCCGGGAACACGCTGCTCGGCTTCATCACCGGCACCCGGCTGGTCACGAGGCTCCAGCAGGTCCCGGTCGCGTTCGGACTCGGCAACCTCTACCAGAGCCCTGGCGCGCGCTTCGGGCTGCTCGGAGCGGCGGTACTTGCAGGGGCGGTGATCGTGCTGCTGCTGATCGGGTCCGACTCGCGGGAGCTTCGCGGGGCGGGCGCGGCCGCCGCGCTGGCGGCGGTGGTGCTGCTGCTCCCGCTTGCACTCGCGCTCGTCGGCGAGGACTACTACCTGGCGCGTGCGCTGATGCCCGCGTGGATTCCGCTGGCGGTCGTGGTCGCCGCCGCGTGCACGGCGCCGCGCGCAAGGGCGCCCGGGGCGGTACTCGCCGTGGTCGTGCTCGCGAGCTTCGTCTACGGGCAGGTGAAGGTGAGCAACAGCCCGGAATATCAGCGCCCCGACTGGCGAGGCGTGGCCGCGGCGCTCGGCGCCGCCAGAGGCACCCGGGCGATCGTCGCCTACGAGGGGTCGCTCGCAACCGATCCGCTCGCCACCTACCTTCCGCGCGTCCCGTGGACCGAGCCCAGCCGGGGTGCGGTGACCGTCCGCGAGGTCGACGTCGTGGGCTACCGGTGGCAGACGCTCGGGCGGCCATTGCCGGCCGGCGCACAGCTGATCTCGACCAAGACCGTCGACGACTTCGTCGTCGACCGCTTCTTGCTCGGCTCCTCACGGACCCTCACGCGAGCACAGGTCGCCGCCACCGCCGGGTCGCTGCTCGGCCCCCCCGTGGTCGGCGCGGCGGTGCTCGTGCAGAACTCCCCCTCGGCGCGCTGACGCGCGACCCGGGCGTGATCCTGATCCTGCACAACCGCTACCGGACGACCGGTGGGGAGGAGCGGGCGGTGGCCGAGCTCGCGGCGCTGCTGAGCCGGCGCGGCCACGCGGTCGAGGTGCTCGAGCGCTCGAGTGAGGCGGTCGGGCGTGGGCGGGCCGCGCTCGGGCTGCTCACCGGCGGGCTCGATCCCGACGCGGTGGGCGACACCGTCCGCCGTCTGGGCGCACACGTCGTCCATGCTCACAACATCCATCCGACGCTCGGCTGGCGCGCACTCGCCGCCGCCCGGTCCGCGGGCGCCCGGACGCTGCTCCATCTCCACAACTACCGGCTGTTCTGTGCGATCGGCATCGCCTATCGCGACGGCGCACCGTGCTTTCGGTGCCGCGGCACGAGCACATCCCCGGGGGTCCGTCTGCGCTGCCGCGGCTCGCTGCCCGAGGCGGTCGTCTACGCGGCGGCGCTCCACCGGCAGCAGCCCCGGCTGTACGAGCACGTCGACCAGTTCGTCGCGGTCAGCGACTGCACCGCGGCACACCTGCGCGACTTGGGACTGCCCGCCTCGTTAACTGCCACGTTGCCGAACTTCATCCCAGCCGACGGGTTCTCATCGCAGTCGCGGGCCGGTGCGGGGGAGTTCGCGCTCGCCGCAGGGCGCCTGACCGAGGAGAAGGGGTTCGACACCGCGATCGCCGCCGCGCGGGACGCCGCGGTGCCGCTCGTGATCGCGGGGACCGGACCCGACGAGGGACGGCTCCGGGAGCTGGCAGACGGCGCCGAGGTTCGCTTCACCGGTCTGCTCGACGCCGGCGCGCTCGCTCACCTGCGCAAGCGCGCCGCCGTCATGCTGGCGCCCTCGCGCTGGGAGGAGCCGTGTCCGTACTCGGTGCTCGAGGCACTCGCCGCCGGCGTACCGGTGCTGGCCTCCGACCGAGGCGGATTGCCGGAGCTCGTCGGCGAGCACGGGACGCTGCCCGCCACGGATCGGGCGGCGTGGTCGGACGCGCTCAAAGAGCTATGGCGAAACCCCGGCCTCCGGGCACAGCGGGGCGCCGCGGCACTCGCGCGAGCGCACGAGCGGTTCGGAGAGGATCGCTTCTACGACCGGCTGATGCAGCTGTATGGAGCCGGTTCCCCATAAGCTTGCGCCGATGATGCGAAGGCTGGTCACCTCGCTGTTGATCGTTTGCGCGCTATCGGCGGCCGCTCCCGTGGTCGCCGCCGCGCAGTCGGGCGGCGGCACGGCCGCGCAGGCGATCACCGACTGCAACGACCACGGCACGCTCACCGCTCACTACTCCGCGGATGCGCTGCGCGGCGCGCTCGCGAACATGCCGGCCGACGTCCGCGAGTACACGGACTGCTACGACGTAATCGAGAAGCAACTGTTCGCCCAGCTGGGCACGAGTTCGACCAGTGGCTCAGGCGGCTCCGGCTCGGGCTCGGGTGGGTCGGTGCTCCCGACCTGGCTGATAGTCGTGATCGTCGTGCTCGCGCTCGCGGCGCTGACGTTCGGCGCGCTCGCGATCCGGCGCCGGCGACTCGAGACGACCGAAGACACGGGGGCGCCCGATGCGGGTGACGGACCCGACTCGCCGAGCGAGGGCGGACCGGACGCGCCGGCCCCGGAACACCCCGACGATCCTGGCTCCCCGGGGCAGGGGAGCTGACGATCCTGGCGGTCAGGCCCCGGCGACCGAGGCCTGACCGCGCGCAGATCGAATCTGCTACCTGACCGTGATCTTCTGCGTCCGGCTGAACACGGTCCCGCCGCTGAGCAGCGGGTCACCCGTCGGATAGGTCCACGCGAGCCTCACCGAGCCGCTGCTCGGGAAGGCGAGGTGCGTATCGAAGTAGCCGCGCGAGTTGTTGAGCGCCACGGTGGCGATCGTCGTCCACGCCCCCTTCGACCCGGCCTGGAACTGGACGAGAACGCTCTGCGCCTTCCCGGTGTCCAGCTTGGCGTACGCCGCCGGGCGTACCCCGCCCCAGACCTCGAGCTTGCGGCCCTTTCGGGTCGATGTGCTCGGCAACCACAGCGGCATGCGGTAGGCGTCGAAGCCGGGCTTGTGGCTCCCGTTGGGATTGATCAGCCCGGTATCGAAGTACGCCGGGGGAGCCTGGTCCTGTAGCGCGTACTGGGAGTAGCTGAAGACCCGCGACTGCTTGTAGCTGAGGTACTCAGCCTCGTTCATGTAGATAGCCGCGGTCGAGGGGCTGACGCCCTCGTGGGGGTCGGGCGGACGCGTCCGGAACCCGAACTCCGTGCTCCACACCGGGAAATGCGTGTGCGAGCCGTAGATGCCGTTCAGGCGATCGAGCGTGCGCTCGAGCCGCGGCAGCTCCGGGAAGTCGGCGAAGTCCGGATCGCTCCGGCCCACGCACAGCTTGGTCCCGCACAGATACGTCGGCCGGTTCGGCGCCGATGCCTCCTCGTAGGGATGGGCAGCGAACGCGCTGGCGCTGAACAGAGCCGGGTTCTGCTTGCGGAAGCTACGCGAGCCGGCGGCCGTCGTCGGGCAGCCCTGGGCCCTCGCCGCGGAGCCACGGAGCTGGTGGTAGTTCGAATCGACGCAGTACAGGGACCGCAGGAAGATCAGCGGCTTCATGTTCGCGAACACGCCGAATGTGTTGTTGCCGTGTGGCGTCACCTCGCCGAACAGGATCTTGTCCGTCCGGGTGCCGTGCCCGGTCGCGTTCAGCGAGCTCCACGCCGCATTGAGGAGGTTTCGGTAGATATGGGGGCTGTTCGGGGTCGACTGATGGGCTCCAGTCCCCTGAGGCGCGATGTCGTAGCCGTAGTTCGGCTCATTCCAGATCGACCAGAAGCTCACGCGCGGCAACGCCGTGGCCGAGCCGGCGGGCTTGTAGGACCCGCTGTAGCGCGTGCCGACGGCCCTGACGAAGAATCCGTACTCCTTCGCCGAAGGCTCCCAGTCCGCCCGGAAGTATCCGGTGGTTCCCTTTGGCACTCCTGACCCGGTGGCCCACAGCGGCGCGGGACCGTTGATCGTGAAGTCCACGGTGATGTGGTCGGCCGTAGCCGTTCGCACGAACGCGTCGAACGGAGCCCATCCGCCGGCCGGATAGGCGCCGGGGTTCGAGGCGTTGAAGCCCGCCGGGCGGTGGGTCGAGTTAGCCGACGGCGCGATCTCGTTCCAGGTGAGGTTGACCCGAACCATGCCGACGCCGAGGTCACGGAGCGTCTGGAGGGTTCCGGTCGGATTGCTCAATACCTGGGGATCGGCCTGGAACACCGAC
>OBLV0100000394.1_pt1 | contig 13654 bp, 8 predicted proteins | sample 1520071 | NCBI WGS metagenome assembly OBLV01 (sample SAMEA3888446, study PRJEB22518) | metagenome | reverse complement strand
GTGGGGTGGCTGGTGCGGCTGGCGGCGTGGGTCGGTCGCGAGGCGCATCCGGGACTCAAGCTCGGGATCTGCGGCGAGCACGGAGGCGATCCCGACTCGATCACGTTCTTCCACAACGCCGGGCTCGACTACGTGTCGTGCTCGCCGTTCCGGGTGCCGATCGCCCGGATCGCGGCCGCGCAAGCGGCGATCGCGGCTTCCGACAGCTGAACCACGGCGCGGCGGTCCGATTAACTCGACACTCGCCTCCCCCGGCGGCGGTGAATTCAGATTCACTCGGCTATAGCCCGAGGATCTCAGCACTCGCCACCGGGGCTGGGGCGAGTGCGGAGTTAGTCGGGGGCATGCGGCGCCCGCTCCTGCCGGCCGGGGCCGGGGGCCGGACCGGCGGCGGTCCCGTCGGCCGCGGTCCGACCCGCGGCCACGGCGGATGTTCCGCCGCCCGCGAGCGTTCGGGAGCGACTTGACGAATATGCACAGCACAGGCGCCGGATCCGCCACGGGCCCGAAGATCGGTCGATCCGGCCCGGGCTTGCGTTCAGCAGAGCCGCTCGCCGGCCGATTACCGATGCGATGAAAAACGCTAAATCAGCCGCCGGGCGACAAACGGCGCTGTCGCTGGTGATAGCGCCGGCCGTTCTGGCCCTGGCGGCGATGGTCATCGGCCATCTCGCGCGGTCCGGGGCGGCGTGGTGGGACGTCGCCTGGACGGCCGCAGCGGTCAGCGCTCTGACCGGGACACTGCTCGGACGACGAGCGGCGGCGCCTCCGAACCGCAGCCACTGGACGATGTGGGCGGCGGCTTCCGGGTGCTGGCTGGTCGGGCAGATCGGGTGGGACCTGTTCAGCCTCACGAGCGCCGCCGACGTCCCCTCATCGCCCAACGTCGCCGATTTTGGCTGGTGGGCGTTCGCGGGGCTGATGACGCTGAGCCTGGTGCGGATGCGAACTCGCTCCCGGGCGCTGCTGATCGTGGGCGCCGCCGAGATCCTGCCCGTGATCGTCGCCGCGGCGTCGCTGACGTTCGCCCTCCTGTGGCACGCCGCCGGCAACTCGATGCTGCCCATGGCGCAACGACTGTCAGCGCTCGTGTACCCCGCGATCTACGTGTCGGCGGCGGTGCTCGCGCTCCAGGCGCTGATCGGCGGCGCGCTCACCAGCGTCCGCTCGGCCGCGGCGCGTCTGGTGCTCGCGGGGGTGATGCTCGAGGCGCTCGCGTTCATCGCGTGGAGCGCCCAGCTCCTCAACCAGAGCTACGTCTCTGGCGAGAGCCTGCTCGATCCGCTATGGGTGCTCGGGCTGGTCGCAATCGGCCTCGGTGGGGCACTCGCCGCCCGCCGACCCGAGGCGGTCGCCGAGGCCGCGGAGCCGGGGTTGCGCGGCGGGATCGTGCCGGCGGGTCTGTTCGTCGTGCTGCTCGGGGCGCTGCTGCGCGCGCGCCTACAGCACGCCGCGGACGCCGAGGCGTTCATCCTCTACGCCGGCCTTTTGTTCTCCGCGCTCTCGCTGGTCGTGCGCGGGGCGCTGCTCGAACGCAGGCTCCACGGGTTGCTCAACCGCGAGCGGCTCGCACTGGCGAGCCTGGCCGACCGCGAGGCCGAGCTCGCGCGGCTCAACGAGCGGCTCAAGGAGGATTCCCGTCGCGACCCGTTGACCGGCATGCGCAATCGCCGCGCGCTTGCCGACGAGCTGCCGGGGCTCGAGGCCGGCCACCAGGCGCGCGGCCACTCGCTCGCGCTCGCGCTGTGCGACGTCGACCGCTTCAAGATCTACAACGACGAGCTCGGGCATCTCGCCGGCGACCAGGCGCTGAGGGCGATCGCCGCGACCATTCGCGGCAGCCTCCGCGGCAAGGACATGGCCTACCGGTTCGGCGGCGAGGAGCTCCTGATCGTGCTCCCGGACACCACGGCCGACGAAGCGCTCGCGGCCGTCGAGCGCGTCCGCGCCGCCGTCGAGGCGGCGGCGCTGGCTCATCCGGCGGGGATCGGCGGCGTCCTGACGGTCTCGATCGGCGTCGCGGCAGGGCACGCCGACTACGGGAGCCTGCTGGCGCGCGCTGACGCCGCGCTGTATTCGGCCAAGCACAGCGGCCGCAACTGTGTCGTCGCCGCGACCGAGCAGGAGGACGCGCACCCGAGTACCCGGGAGCGCGCCGACGCCGAGCAGGGCGCGGTGCCGCGTCACCTGCGCAGCATGCTCGCGCTGTCTCGCGCAGCGGCGTCCGGAGCGGGGGTCCCGCCCGTGCTCGAGGCACTCGCGCACATAATCCGCTCCGAGCTGTCGTTCCAGGTGGTGGCGATCAACCTGCTCGACGACGCGCGCGAGCAGATGCACGTCACGCTCGTCGACGGCGACGAGGAGGCCCGCCAGACGCTGCTCGGGACTGCGAGCAGCTGGCCGGAATGGGAGGCATTGATGACGCCCGACCACATCCGCGAGGGCGCGCTATGGCTCGCCGCCGGGACGTACGAGTGGGAGGACAATGGGTCGTTCTGGACGCCGCCGGCGGCGGCGGCGCCGCTCCCCGACGCGTGGCACCCCGAGGACATGCTGATGCTCCCGCTGCGCCGGGCATCCGGTGAGATCATCGGGATGGTCTCGCTCGACCAGCCGCTGCACGGCCGGCGCCCCGACGACGCCGAGATCGCGGTGCTGATGGCGGTCGCCGATCAGGCCGGGCTCGCGATCGAACAGGCACATCGCACCGCTGCAGGAGGGACCGGCGCGTCGAGCCAATATGACGAACTACGCTTAGCTGCTGTGATGTTGCTCGCCGAGACCCTCGACCTGCGCGACGCCGGGACCGCGCAGCACTCCCGCACGGTCGGCACGTTCGCCAGGCACACGGCGGTCGCGCTCGGCCTCGAGTCCGACCGGGTCGAGCGGATCCACGCCGCCGGGGTGCTGCACGACCTCGGGAAGCTCGGGATCGCGGACGCGATCCTGCACAAGCCGGGTGCGCTCGACGACGGCGAGTGGAAGGAGATCATGCGCCATCCCGAGATCGGCGCCCGCATCCTCGAGCACGCCGGCATGAGCGACATCGCCGACTGGGTCAGGGCCCACCACGAGCGGCTCGACGGGAACGGCTATCCGAAGGGGATCGGCGGTCGGCAGATCCCGCTCGAGGCGCGGATTCTCGCGGTCGCCGACGCCTACGAGGCGATGATCGCCGACCGGCCGTATCGCGATGGGATGCCCGCGGTCGCCGCCTGCGAGGAGCTGATCCGCTGCTCGGGCACTCAGTTCGACCCGGCCGTCGTCGACGCCTTCCTGGCCGCGCTCGAGCGCAGCGACGAGGGACTCGATTCGGAGCCGTCGGTCGCCAAGGCGGCGTAGCCCGCGCCGTCGACCTCCACGAGCCAGGGCCGGCCGTCGAGCTCGCCGTCCTGTATGCCCGGAAGCATGTTCGACCTGGCCACCTGTGAATAGAACGCCGCGCTTTTCTTCGGCAGGCGCTGCTGCGTGCCGAAATCGACGTAGTACAGGCCGAAGCGGCGCTGATAGCCGCGCGCCCACTCGAAGTTGTCCATCAGCGACCAGACGAAGTAGCCGGCCAGACTGACGCCGTCGCGGATCGCGCGCCAGGCCGCGTCGAAGTGGCCGTGAAGGTAATCGACCCGGTCGTAGTCGTTCAGGCGTCCTTCCGGATCGACGTAGTCGTCGGCCGCGCACCCGTTCTCGGTGATGTACAGCGGCAGTCCCGGCGCCTCGCTGCCCAACCCGCGGAGCACGTCGTACAGGCCCTCGGGCTCGACGATCCAGTCCATGATCGTGTGCGGCAGGTCCGCCGGCAGGTAGCTGACCACGCCGGGATGGCCGGCGACGGGCGCCTCGGTCAGGCGTAGATCGTCCCAGTCGCCGAGCCGGACGTAGTGCGGGCAGTAGTAGTTGACGCCGAGAAAGTCGAGCGGTGCCGAGATCAGCTTCATATCGCCGGGCTTGATCAGCGCCGGCGGGGGCAGCAGCTCCGCGCGGGCCAGACCCGGGTAGGAGCCGTGGAGGACGGGCTCGAGGAAGATGCGGTTGTGCTCGGCGTCTACGACGGCGGCCGCGTGCGCGGAGTCCTCGTTGCCGGCGCGGATCGGATGGAAGTCGAGCGAGATGCCGACCTGACCGCCCGAGGGCAACACGGCTCGCATCGCCTGGAGCGCCAGTCCATGTGCGACCAGCAGATGGTGGGTGGCGGCGGCAGCGAGCGCCATGTCGGTCTTGCCCGGAGCATGCGTTCCCGTGCGGTAGCCCTGGTCGGCCACCTGCTGGGGCTCGTTGTGCGTGATCCACATGCCGACGTCGTCGCCGAGCGCGCGCGCCAACAGCTCGGCGTACTCGGCGAACCGCTCGGCGGTGTCGCGGTCGGCCCAGCCGCCCTGGTCCTCGAGCTCCTGCGGGAGCTCCCAGTGGTAGACGGTCGCCACCGGGACGATGCCCCGGTCGCGCAGGCCCGCGATCAGGCCGCGGTAGTAGTCAAGGCCACGCTGGTTGACGTGACCCTTGCCCGACGGTTGCACGCGTGACCAGGCGATCGAGAACCGGTATCCGCCGACACCAAGCGCGCCGAGCAGCCCGAGATCCTCCTCGTAACGGTGGTACGAGTCGCACGCGATGTCGCCCGTGTCGCCGCCGTGGACCTTGCCCGGGGTGTGGCTGAAGGTGTCCCAGATCGAGCGCCCGCGACCGCCCTCTTGGACCGCGCCCTCGACCTGATACGCAGAAGTCGAGGCGCCCCAGAGGAAGCCCGGCGGAAAGGGGCGTGCGCCGCGCGCACCGTCACCTGCGTTCCGGTTCATGTGGTTCTCCTAGTCGAAGTAATTGAGAAAGTCTGGGGGCGCGGCGCCCGCCCCCGCGTGAGAGGACACGGGAAGCGGGCGCCGCTGGGGTGGAGGAGAGACCTAGCTGGTCGGTCGAAGCCGCAAGACCACGACCTCGTTGGTTGGCGTGTTGGGGCTACCCGACTCGTACGGGTTCGCCGCCGTCGGCCAGCCGGTGAACTTGCTCGTGTTGTACTCGTCGAAGACGACGCCGTAGACCGTCGGGATGATCGGCAGGTTGTTGGCCACGTACTGCTCGATCGGGGCCAGATCCGCCTTCTGGGCCGAGGCCGTGTTGTCGGCGGCGAGCTTGTTCAGCGCTGAGTCGATCGTCGGGTCCTTCAGCCGCTCGAAGTCGCCGGCCGCGTTGTTCGTCGCCTGGGCGCTGTTCAACCAGTCGTTGTACAGCTGGTAGGGCGACACGCTCGTCTGCGACCAGTGCTGGGTCAGCTGGTAGTTCCCGCTCGCGATGTCGGCGCCCCACGCCGTCGTCGACTGCCCGACGAACGTCGCGTCGATGCCGGCCTTGCGCAGCCACCCGGCGATCATCTGGTCTCCGGTCGCGTAGTCGGCGAACGAGGACGGATTCGTGATGTCGAGTGACAGCTTCTGACCGGACTTGGTGCGGAAGAAGCCGTCCGACCCCATCACGTAGCCCGCCTGCTCGAGGACCTGCTTGGCGGCAGCGGCGTTCGAGTGCGCCGGGAGCGTCATCCCCGACACCGAGGGTGAGAGGAACTGTTGGAAGATCGGCAGCGTCAGGCCGCTGGCCGTCGACACCGGCGGCTCGAGCCCGCCTTCAGCCTGCTGGCTGAGCGCGGTCCGGTCAATCGCCAGGCTGATCGCCTTGCGCACCGCGAGCTGGTTGGTGGGGAACTTCGTCAGGTTGGGCTCCAGGCTGTTCGTCTGCACCGGCGGGAACCACACGAGATGGTTGGAGTGACCGGCGACGAACACCTGATTCACGCCGGGGATGAAGTTGCCTCCCCAGCCGAGCTGATCGGTCTCGAGCGCCGACAGGGCCGCATTGGACGACGCGTAGGTCGGGAACTCCACCGTCGAGACGGCCGGCTTGCCGCCCCAGTAGGACGGGTTGACCTTCAGCGTCACGCCTTGCGAGGTGAACTGCGAGAGCGTGTACGGCCCGGTTCCGACCGGATTCGCGTCGGTGTACTTACCCGGGTCGCCGACCTTGCTCCAGACTGACTGCGGCACGATGTACACCTGACCGGCGATGTTCTGCAGGTTGGCGTACTGGGGCGAGGAGAAGTTGAGCGTGACCTGGTTGCCGGTCGTGCTCACGCTCTTGATCGCCAGGCCGAAGTTGTTGACGTCGGGGTATTGCTTGAGCAGGTTGTAGGTGAACGCCACATCGGCGGCGGTCATCGGCGAGCCGTTCGACCATTTCACCCCCGGACGGATCGTGAACGTGATCGAGTCGCCGCCGTTCGACCAGCTGTAGCCCGTGGCCAGCCAGTCGTAGTACTGACCCGGCTTGATCGCGTTGGCCTGCAGCAGCGGCTCGTACACGAGCGAGGTCGTGCCGAGCAGCGTCGCCGCGGAGGTTTGGACGAACGGGTTGAAGTCCTGGGTGATCGAGTTCTGCTGGCTGGACTCGACGGTCAGCACCGAGGAGCCGCCGCTCGCGTGTCCGCTCGAGCCGCCAGTGCCCGAGGTGGACGAGCTCGAGGTGCCGCCGCAGCCGGCGATCACCACAGCGGCGCCGAGCGCGGCGGTCGCAGCCAGCCAACTCTGTTGCTTGATCCAACGTTTCATCGAGGAGTACACCTTCTCTCTGATAAAAGAGCCATGTCGCGTATGTAGACATTCACGTCCCCTGGTTCTGGCCAGGGTCGTGTCGCGTATGTAGACGGTCACGTGCCCCCGGGTGAGGCCGGGGGCGCGGGCTTTAAAAGGCCGTCAGGCCGACCGTGGGCCGAAGCCGTCGGGCCCAACCCGCGCCTGCATTACCTCATGGCGCGGTCCTCCCTTCGGGCGGGGATGCTCTCGCCAAAGGCGTCGGGGTCGGGAGCCGACGCGATCAGAAGTCGCGTGTATTCGTGGCTGGGCGCCTGCGTGACCTGCTCGGCGGGGCCACGCTCGACGATCTTGCCGGCGTACATGACCGCGATCTCGTCTGCGAAGTAGCGCGCCGACGCGATGTCGTGGGTGATGTACAGCACGGCGAGGTCGAGGCTCTGGCGCAGTTGATCGATCAGGTCGAGCATCTCGAGCCGAATCGACACGTCGAGCATCGACACCGGCTCGTCGGCGAGCAGCACGCGCGGAGCCGCCGCGAGCGCCCGCGCGATCGCGACCCGCTGGCGCTGGCCGCCCGAAAGCTCGTGCGGGTAGGCGTCGCGGAACTTTTCAGCGGGGGTGAGGCGGACCTGGTCGAGCAGCTTGTCGAGCTCTTCCGTACTCGGGTTGCGGCCGCTGCGGCCGGCGTGCAGGCGGAGCGCCCGGGTCAAGTGATAGCTGACCGTGTGCAGGGGATTGAGCGAGGCGAACGGGTCCTGGAAGACCATCTGGACCTCGCTCTTGTAGGCGCGGAAGCCACGCCGTGCCGCGGGGTCGATTGCGTGCGCGTCGAGCAGGATCTGGCCGCCCGAACGGCTCTCCTGCCCCGCCAGCAGCCGCGCGACCGTGGTCTTGCCCGAGCCGCTCTCGCCGACCAGTGCCAAGACCCGACCGCGCCGGAGCTCGAGCGAGACGTGGTCGACCGCGGAGACGACCGTCGCCCTGCGGCCGCTGCCCAGGCGGAACTGCTTCTCAAGCTCGACCGCTTCGAGCACCACGGGACCGAGCGCCGTGCTGTCGGTTTCCGGCGACGGGATCGGGCGCGGCGGTGCCACCTGGGCCGCGTTCACGAACGGGCAGGCGGTGACGTGATCGGGTTCGATCGCGGTGAGCTTCATATCGACCGTGCCGCACGCGTCGGTGGCGAAGCCGCAGCGCGGGATAAAAGGGCAGCCCTTGAGAGCGCCACGGAGATCGGGCGGCGACCCCGGGATCCCGGTCAGCTTCAGGCGCGGGCCGCGGAGCTTCGGGAACGAGGTCAGCAGGCCCTTGGTGTACGGATGGGCCGCACGCAGGTGGATCTGTTCGCGCGTGCCCGATTCGACGATCCGGCCCGCGTACATGATCGCCACGCGGTCGGCGATTTCGAGCAGCAGCGACAAGTCGTGCGTGATGAACAGGACCGAGAAGCCGAGCCGGTCCTTGAGCTCGAAGATCTCGGACAGGATCTCCCGCTGGACGACGACGTCGAGCGCGGTGGTCGGCTCGTCCATGATCACGACCTCGGGCTCGGCGGCCAGCGCCATCGCGATCATCACGCGCTGGCGCATGCCGCCCGAGAGCTCGTGCGGATAGCTCTTCAACCTCGCGCGCGGGATTCCGACCATCTCGATCAGCTCGACGATGCGGGCATGTCGCTGCTCGTCGTCGAGCGGGAGGTGTGCGCCGACCGCGTCGAGCAGCTGGTCGCTGACGCGCATCACCGGGTTCAGCGAGTTCATCGCACTCTGGAACACGATCGCGATCTCGCGCCAGCGGAGCGTGCGCAGTTGTGTGCCGGTTGCCGCGAGCACGTCCACGCCGTCGGCCGCGACTCGCCGGCCGTGGTAGGTGACGCTACCGCCGGTGATTACCGCCGGCGGGCGCAGCAGCCGGATCGACCCGTACGCGAGTGTCGACTTGCCGCATCCGCTCTCGCCGGCGAGCCCGACAACCTCGCCCGGCATCAGCGCAAGCGACACGTCGCGGACGGCGCGGACGTCGCCGGCGTCCGATCGGTACGCGATCGACAGGTCGCGAATGTCGAGCACGGGCCGGCGCGTCTCGACGGCCGCCTCGCCTGTGCGATCGGCGCCGGGCTCGGTCACCGCGCTCACGCTGTCTCCCGTGACCGATCGCGCAGCACCGGCGTCGGGTCAGAGGGCCGCCACGTGCGCCGCCCGATCTTCAGGCCGCCCGCGGCCCGAAGCCGCGGGTTGCCGAGCTCGTCGAGCCCGAAGTTGAGCAGCACCATGCTCATCCCGAGCAGCGCGACGCAAATCCCGGGCGGCGCGTACCACCACCACGCGTTCAGCTGGACGGCGTTGCCGTTCTGGGCCCAGTAGAGCATCGTGCCGTAGCTCCACTGCGAAAGGTCGGCGACGCCGAGGAACGCCAGCGCGACCGAAGTCAGGATCGCGTACAGGACCGTCCCCACGAAGCTCGCGGCGATCAGCCCGACCTCGTTGGGAAGAATCTCGAACAGGATGATCCGCCAGCTCCGCTCGCCCGACTCGCGCGCCGCGGCGACGTAATCGCGGTTGCGCAGCGAGAGGGTCTGGGCGCGGATGACGCGCGCGCCCCAGGGCCAACCTAGCGCGCTCAGAACGATCGCCGTCGGAAGCTCACCCGAATGCGGTAGGTAGCCGAGGATCACGACCAGGAGGGGCAATGCCGGGAGGACCAGGAACACGTTCGCGACCAGTGACAGGCCCTCGTCGGATGCGCCGCCGAGGAAGCCCGCCGACATCCCGATGACGACCGACAGCAACGTCGCGATCAGCCCGGTGAGGAGCCCGAGCACGACCGTCGAGCGCGTGCCGACGAGCAACTGGGAGAGAACGTCCTGGCCGGTCGCTGTGGTGCCGAGCAGGTGGGTCGCGTTCGGCGCCATCGGGAGTGCCTGACCGGGCGTGGTCGCGTTCGGATCGAACGGTGCGATGGCTGCGCCAATGATCGCGATCAGGATGAACACGGCGAGGATCACCGCGCCGACCTTGGCCTTGCCGGGCAGGCGGCGAAGCCATCCGCGCTTGTGCGCGATCACGGCCGGCGGCAGCTGTTCGGAGCCGTCTGGGAGCGGATCGATGCCGGCCGCGATCGCGGACATCAGAACGCGCTCCTCGTGCGCGTGCGCGGGTCGGCGAAGAAGTAGACGACGTCGGCGAGCAGGCATGCCAGCAACACCGACAGCGAGATCACCAGGAAGATCCCCTGGAGCAGCGGGAAGTCGTCGGAGGTGACCGCGTTGTACAGAGTCAGCCCGATCCCGGGATAGGAGAACACGATCTCCATCACGAGCGCGCCCGCCACCACGAACCCGATCGACAGCGCGAACCCGGCGAGGTTCGGCAGGATCGCGTTCCGCGCCGCGTAGCTGAACATCACCCGCCGCGGCGAGAGGCCCTTCGCCTGCGCCACCAGCACGTAGTCCTCGGCGACCGTCGTGATCATCACGTTGCGCATCTGCAGCATCCACCCCGCCATCGAGGTCACGATGATCGTCAGCGCGGGGAGGATCGAGTGGTAGATCGCGCTCGAGATGAACGACCAGTCCCATCCGGGGGCGAGGCCGAGGCCGTACCCCTGGCCGAACGGGAACAGGCCCCAGCTCACGGCGAACAGCTCGATCGCGACCAGCGCGAGGAAGAAGTACGGTGTCGCCTGCAGGAACGTGAACGCCGGCAGCGTCCGGTCGAGCCAGCCGCCGCGTCGCCAGGCCGCCAGGATCCCGAGCAGCGTGCCCACGGCGAAGCTGATGACGGTCGCGGTTCCGACGAGGATCAGCGTCCACGGCAGCGTCTGCGCGATCACCGTCGTGACCTTCGCCGGATACAGATTGACCGACGTGCCCAGGTTTCCGTGCGCGAGGTTGCCGAGGTAGGTGAAGTACTGGCTGAGCAGGCTGCCGTGCGTGTGCGTCCCGAACTCGGCCTCGAGCGCCCTGAGCGAGTTCGCGTCGAGCGTTGGGTACTTCGCGAGCAGCGTGTCGACCGCGTTGCCCGGCATCACCCGCGGAATCGCGAAGTTGATCGTGATCGCCACCCACGCCGCGACGGCGTAGAACGCCAACCGTCGGGTGATGAACCACATGATGCTTCTACCTCTCCTGTCCGTCGCTTGCTGGCGGGCGGCTGAAAACGCTACCGGTAAAGTTTCGGATCTGTCAAGGCTTGATTCTTATGAATTTTTCGGTAGTTTGCGGGCGATGGTGCTCGCCATTGGATGTAACGTTTCAAAAATTGTGATTCAATACGTCGTATGAGTTCCACGACCCGCCTAGAGAACGGCCGCACCAACCGGCTGACGATTCGCCAGGTGGCGGACCTCGCCGGCGTTTCGACCGCGACCGTGTCGCGCGTGATCAACGGCCGCGCCGAGGTCTCCGATCGTGCGCGGGAGGCGGTCTTGCGGGTGGTTCGCGAGCACGGCTACAGCACGAATCGCACGGCCCGAGGACTGTCCGCGGGTCGGACCGGCCTCGTGGGCGTGACCACGCCGGTGGTCCACCACTCGTACTTCGCGGTGATCCTCGACGGCGCCGGCGAGGCGCTGTACGAGCAGGACATGCGGATGGTGCTGTGCCCGACCCACCACGAGCACGACCGTGAGGTGTCGCTGCTCGAGCGGCTCATGCAGGGCACGACCGACGGCGCGCTGCTGATCCTTCCCGAGGAGTCCCCCGACGAGCTGGCGGCGCTGCACGACCACGGCTACCGATTCGTGATCGCCGACCCCCTGAAGCCGCTCGACGAACGCGTTCCGACGGTGTCCGCCGCCCATTCGTCGGGCGCCAGCGAGGCGGTCGAGCACCTGCTCGCGCTCGGTCACCGGCGGATCGCCGCGGTCACCGGTCCGCGTGGGTGGATCGCCACCGAGGAGCGGCTCCGCGGCTACAACGGCGCGCTCGCGGCCGGAGGTGTGATGCCCGATCCCGGGCTCGTGGTCGAATCGAACTTCCACGCCGAGGGCGGCGTCGAGGCGGCGCTGTCGCTGCTCGACCGGCCCAATCCGCCGACCGCGATCTTTGCGTTCAACGACATGCTCGCGATCGGCGTGATGCAGGCGGCCCGCCAGCGCGGGGTCCGAGTGCCCGACGATCTGTCGGTGGTTGGCTTCGACGACACGTTCGAGGCCTCGATCGTGTCGCCGCCGTTGACCACCGTCCGCCAGCCGCTCGCCGAGATGGGGCGGATGGCCGTGAACCTGCTCGTCCGCCAGCTCCAGAACCAGCGAATCGAGGCGCTGCACGTCCAGCTCGAGACCAAGCTGATCGTGCGCGAATCGACAGCGCCGGCGGCGCCCGTTTCATAGACGCGGCGCCTCGGCGGGGATAGGGTCGCGGGAACACCCGGTTCTTAGACGAGGAGGAGTTCCCGTGGCCACGATCGTTCCGCCGGCGATATCCGAGCACGACCTGTCTGCTGCGCTGTCGGAGCTCGTGGGGGCGCTCGGTTCCGAGCGTGTCGTCAGCGAGGAGGACGAGATGCGCGAGTGGCGCGACCCGTTCCAGCATGTCTCGTGGGAGGAGAACGTGGCCTCGGCGGTCGTCATGCCCGAGACGGTCGAGGAGGTCCAGGAGGTCGTCCGGATCGCCGGGCGCCACGGCGTGCCGCTGTGGCCGCTCGGCCAGGGCCGCAACAACGGCTACGGCGGACCAGCCCCACGGGTTCGCGGGTCGGTGATCGTGTCGATGCGGGGGATGAATCGTGTGCTCGAGATCAACGAGGAGCTCGGGTACGCGGAGATAGAGCCCGGCGTGAGGTGGTTCGATCTGTACGAGGCGATCAAGGCGGGCGGGCACCGGCTGATGCTGTCGATCGCCGACGTCGGCTGGGGCAGCGTGGTCGGCAACACGCTCGACCACGGGATCACCTACATGCCGTACGGAGTGGACTTCGGACTGCCGTGCGGCATGGAGGTCGTGCTCGCGGACGGGTCGGTCATGCGCACGGGGATGGGCGCGATGCCGGGCAACCGCTCCTGGCACGTGTACAAGCGCGGCCTCGGGCCGACGCCGGATCAGCTGTTCATGCAGTCGAACTTCGGGATCGTGACGAAGATGGGCGTGTGGCTGATGCCGTATCCCGAGGTGTACATGCCGTTCTGGGTGCGGGTGTGGAACGACGACGATCTCGGCCCGGTGATCGACACGCTCCGGACGCTGATGCTCGACGACACGATCCGGATGGTTCCGCAGGTCGTGAACACGGTGGCGTACGGCGCGGTGTTCACGCAGCGCGACAAGTGGTGGACCGGCGAGGGGCCGATGCCGGGCGAGGCGCTCGACAAGCTGGCGCGCGGGCTGGACATCGGGCGGTGGCTGATGCGGGCGGCGCTGTACGGCGACGAGCCCATCGTCGATCACAAGTTCGAGAAGGTGCGCGAAGCGTTCGGCCGCATCGGAGCGGACGTGTGGGGCACAAAGGTCGCGCCCGAGGACATCCCGGCGCTCGAGAACCCGGCCGAGCGCGTCCAGGGCGGCGTGCCGAACCTGGACATCTACGCGATGACCGCGTGGTACGGCGGCGAGGAGGGCGGCCACATCGGGTTCTCGCCGATCGCACCCCTTACGGGGCGCGACGCGATGGCGCTGCGCGACCTGCTGCGGGGGATGATCGAGGAGGCGGGGCTCGACTACATCGCGGCGATGCTGCCGATCAACGCGCGGTCGTTCGCGCACATCACGCTGATCATCTTCGACACCAAGAACGAGGCGCAGGCGCGCGCCGCCTACGACGTCGCTCGTCGCCTCGTCCGGGATGCGGCCAAGCTGGGGTACGGCGAGTACCGCGCGCACCTCGACTTCATGGACCTGGCGTCGGACCAGTACTCGTGGAACGACCACGCCTACCGGCGGTTCTGCGAGACGCTGAAGGACGCGCTCGACCCCGTCGGCATCCTCGCTCCCGGCAAGCAGGGGATCTGGCCGCGGTCGATGCGCGAGCGGTGACCGCCGTCTGACCGCGGCCCCGTCGGCACGAGTGCGCACTTATGCGCGTTGGCGGAGCAGGAAGTCGAGCGTCGCGCGGTTGAACGTCTCGGGGTCCTCGTGCAGCCCG
>OBLV0100000393.1_pt1 | contig 13658 bp, 11 predicted proteins | sample 1520071 | NCBI WGS metagenome assembly OBLV01 (sample SAMEA3888446, study PRJEB22518) | metagenome | reverse complement strand
CGCTGCTGCTCGACCGACGCCGGCTCGGTGTCGCCCTGCGTCACGATCAGCCGCCGCAGCGTGCTGCGGTGCTCGCCGGGCACCTGCTGCCACACCGGTTTGCCGTAGTCGTCACCGAAGCCGGCGCGCCGGTCGGCCTCGGGTTCGGCCAGGAAGATTCCCCAGCGGTAGTCGGGCATCCGCACGTAGCCGTAGTTGGCCCAGCCCTTGGCGTCGACCGAGATCGCGGTGCGCAGGTAGACGTCGGCGGCGTTGAAGTCGGTCGGCCCCATCTCTTTCCACCAGCCGAGAAACGCCGGCTGCCACCCTTCGAGCGCGCGCTGCAGCGTGCGGTTCGAGCCGAGCTCGACGTTGTTGGGGATCCGTTCCGTGTAGTCGATCGACATCTCGTTCTCTTCTACTCGTCTATACGCGTTCGCGGTCGAAGTGCGGTTTGGCGCCGCTGCCGAACAGCGTGAGCGCCCCTTCGTCGCCGGTCGCATTGGGGCGGTAGAACACCCAGTTCTGCCAGGCCGACAGCCGGCCGAAGATCTTCGTCTCGGTCGTCTCGGCACCGGGGAAGCGCAAGTTCGCCTCCATCGCGCTGAGCGCGTCGGGCGACAGCGCCGCGCGTTCCTCGAACGCCAGCCGGATCTCGTCGTCCCAGTCGAGGTCGTCGGGCGCGGCGGTGACCAGCCCGGCCGCGAGTGCGGCGTCGGCGTCGTAGAGGCGCTCGAGCGCGGCGGCGACGGACGCGAGCTGGGCCGGATCGCCGTCGAACCGGACCGCCAGCCGCGAGCGGCCGCCGGCCGTGGGATACAGGCCGAGGTTCGCTTCGCTCAGCGCGATCGCGGGTGCGCGCTCCGAGTCTTCCGGCAGCGCGAGCATGTACGTGCGGTCGGCCGCCAGCGCGAGCTCGAGCAGCGTACCGGCGAAGCACGAGCCGGCGTCGACGATCGCGTACAGGCTGCGCGCGCTGGTTTCCAGCCGGGCGAACGTGCGCCGCAGCAGACCGATCGTCTCGCGGACGAGCCAGTGCTCGTGGTGCGCCAGCAGCGTGCGGTCGACGGCCAGCATCGCGCCGGCGTCGCCGGTGCTGCGCAGCACCACCAGGCCGAGCTCGGGTTCGTTCGTGCGCAGCATCAGCAGCGCGTCGTCGAGCTCGCGCGCCATCGCCAATGGCCACCACGCGTCGCCGGCGGCGAGGATCGCGGCGGGATCTTGCGGGCCCGCGTCGCGCGGCGCGCGGACGGTGATCGTCGCATTGCGCGCGGCGCGGTCGAAGGCGACGTCGACGTGCGTGTAGTGGTACCCGCTGCCGTCGATCACGCGGGCCAGCGGCTCCAGCGTGATGCCGCGCGCGTCCGCGCCGCGCGACGAGGAGGCGGCCTGCGCCGCGGCGCGCTCGCGCACCAGCGCGGCGAACTCCGACGGCGGCGCGATCGCGTCGACCAGCTTCCAGGCCTTGGCGCGCTCGGCGCGCACGCCGTCGGCGTTGGTGCAGAACAGGTCGGCGACGTCGCGCCGCACGCCGCGCTTGTCGACGACGCGCGTCAGCCCGCCGGTCCCGGGCAGCACGCCCAGCAGCGGAACCTCCGGCAGCGAGACGACCGTCGAGCGGTCGTCGACCATCACGATCTCGTCGCAGGCCAGCGCGATCTCGTAGCCGCCGCCGGCGCACGCCCCGTTGACCGCGGCGACGAAGCGCAGCCCGTCGTGACGGCTGGAGTCTTCCATCCCGTTGCGCGTCTCGTTGGTGAACTTGCAGAAGTTCACTTTCCAGTGGTGCGACGACGTGCCCAGCATGTAGATGTTCGCACCGGCGCAGAACGAGCGGTCCTTCGCGCTGGTGACGACGACGCAGCCGACCTGCGGGTGCTCGAAGCGGATCCGCTCGAGCGCGTCGTGCAGCTCGATGTCGACGCCGAGATCGTACGAGTTGAGCTTGAGCTTGTAACCCGGCCGAATCCCCGCGTCCTCGTCGACGTCGAGCGCCAGCGTCGCGACGCGCCCGTCGACCGTCAGCTTCCAGTGCCGGTAGCGGTCGGGCGAGGTGTCGAACGTTACCGGTCCGGCCGGCGCGCCTGGTCCGGTCGCGAGCTCCGGCGGAGTCGTCATCACGGTCGTCAGAGCCCGAGCCCCGTGAGGCCCGGGTGATCGTCGGGTCGCCGCGACCCTTCCCAGTGGAACAGCCGGTCGCTCTCGGCGATCGGGACGTCGTTGATGCTCGCCTCGCGGCGCCGCATCAGGCCGCCCTCGGTGAACTCCCACTGCTCGTTGCCGTGACTGCGGTACCACGCGCCGCGCTCGTCGTGCCACTCGTACGCGAAGCGCACCGCGATCCGGTTGTCGTGGAACGCCCAGACCTCTTTGATCAGCCGGTAGTCCAGCTCGCGCGCCCACTTGCGGCGCAGGAACGCGACGATCGCCTCACGCCCGTTGAAGAACTCGGCGCGGTTGCGCCAGCGGCTGTCTTCGGTGTACGCGCCGGCGACCCGTTCGGCGTCGTGCGTGTTCCAAGCGTCCTCGGCCAGCCGAGCCTTCTGCGCGGCGGTCTCGGCGGTGAACGGCGGGAGTGGCGGCCGGCTCTCGGACATTCCACACCGCTTCCAGCCCCGTCGCGGCAGCGCCTCGCGGCGGACCGCGCTTTCCGGCATGATCGGGCGCACGAAACCGGAACAGCGGACGCGATGAGCTCGGAGCCGCGGTGCGCGGACGTCGTCGTCGACGGGAGACGTTTGGAGACGGCGCGGTTTGACGGTGATCCGGCGCTGCCGGCGATCGTGCTGCTGCACGAAGGGCTCGGGTCGGTCTCGCTGTGGCGCGACGTTCCGGCCCGGTTGCGCGAGCGCACGCGCTGCACCGTCGTCGCGTACTCGCGGTACGGCTACGGGCGGTCCGACCCGTTCGCCGAGCCGCGCGAGCCGGACTACATGCATCACGAGGGCGAAGTCGTGCTGCCCGCACTGCTGGCAGCGCTGGACGTCGAACGTCCGGTGCTGTTCGGACACAGCGACGGCGCGTCGATCGCGCTGATCTTCGCGGGTTCGCGGCCCGTCGCCGCGCGCGCGCTGGTACTCGAAGCGCCGCACGTGTTCGTGGAAGAGCTGAGCGTTCGCAGCATCAGCGCGGCGAAACGAACGTTCGCGACGACCGACCTGCCGGCGCGGCTGGGCCGCCACCACGCCGACGCCGCGGCGACGTTCGCGGGCTGGAACGACGTCTGGCTCGATCCGCGCTTCCGCGACTGGAACATCGAGTCGTACGCGTCGCGCGTCACTTGCCCGGTGCTGCTGATCCAAGGCCGCGACGACCAGTACGGAACGGTCGCGCAGCTGGAGTCGATCGCGTCGCGCATCGCCGGCACGCGCACGCTGCTGGTACCGAACGCGGGTCACAGCCCGCATCGTGACGCACCGGAGCTCGTGCTCGATCAGGTGGCCGATTTCGTCGCGTCGCTGGAGACCGCGTGAACGCCGCCTATCAGGTCACTGCCGCCGACGTGCGCGCCTGCATGCGCGGCGACGTGTACGGCGACGCCGCGACCATGACCGACGCCTGGTTCGCCGATCACGTCGCGCGCAACGACGTCGACCTCGAGCGCTCGCCGCGCTACACGGTCGAGGACACGCTCGCGGCGTTCTCGCTGCTGGCGTTTCGCGCCGACCGCGCCTGGGTCGGCGGCTTCGGGGTCGCGCCGCAGTTTCGCGGCGCGGGCATGGGCGCGGTCTGCGTCGCCGACGCGCAGCGCATCGCGCGCGAGGCCGGCGCGACGACGCTCGAGCTCGAGGTGCTCGAGCACAACCTCACCGCGAGCGAGCTGTACGAGCGCTGCGGGTTCGAACGGATCGGCGAACTGTTCGTGTTCAAGCGCGAATCTCGCAGCGTCCCGCGGCCCGCGTCCGGCTATTCGGTGAGTGAGACGCCGTGCGATGCGGCGGCGGTCGCCGCGATCGCTCGCGTGCCGTCGACCTGCTGGCAGCGCGAGCCGCGCGGCGTCACCGCCGCCGCACCGTTCTCGACGCTGACGGTCGGAGACGCGGCGGCGCCGTCGGCGTACGCGTTCGTGCGTCGCGGCGCCGATCGCGCCGCGACCCTGCTCGACGCCGGCGCGGCCGACGAGGACGGCGCCTCGGCACTGGTCGACGCGCTCGACGCCGCGTTCGCTGAGAACGATCTGACGCTGCTCAACGAACCGGACGGTCCACTGTTCGAGGCGCTCCTCGGCCACCCGTTCTGGGACGTCACCGCCCGGCAATACCGGATGCGCATGCACCTCTGACGGCGACCGGTTTGCGCTGCGCGCGCGGGCGGCTGTCGTGGAGGATCGGCAGCAGCGTCCGGTAGGCGCGGCGCGCGAGCGTGCCGGGGCGCAGCGGCTCGATCACGTCGTGCGAGGGCGGCAGCCCGCTGATCCGTTGGACGCTCACCGAGCCGGCGGCGTGCGCCGACCACGCGTCGGCGAGATCGTGGGCGGCGGCGTTGTTCACCGCCGTTTCGCTCGCGTTGGTGACGATCGTGATGCGGCGCGTCGCCGGCGGCGTCGTTCGCGCGCGCAACCTGAGGTCGGCGGCGACGGCCAGCGCCTCGGCGATCGCGTGGGTCGGGTAGCGCGGATAGCCGTGGTCCGGCTGCTGCCGCTCGCGCTTGATCGGATCCCACCACAGGAACACGTTGGGGAGCGCGCGCAGCGTGCGCGTCAGCGCGGCGGTCGCCGCGCGCGGCACGCACGAGACGCCGAGGAACGGCGCGATCGCGACGACGTGATCGACGCGCTCGTGCTGCGCGATCCACGCTGCGAGCAGCCCGCCGAGCGAAAACCCCGCGACGGTCACCGTCACACCGAGCCCGCGCGCGATCGCGAGCGCTTCGCGCGCGGCGTCGAGCAGATGCTCGCCGCGCAGGTCGCGCAGCTGGGTCGTCAGGCGGTCGCGCGCGCCGTGCCCCGGCAGGCGCGGCACGAGCACCGTGTCGCCGACCGCGTGCAAGCTCCGGGCGAGCGCGTCACACTGCATCGGGCTGGCGGTCAGCCCGTGGAACAGCAGCACCGCGCGCGGCGTGCGGCGACCGTGCGCGAGCAAGATCGATCCGCCGCGGGCGTGGATCGACGCGTCGTCGCGCGCGCGCAGCGCTTCGTAGCGGCGCAGCGCGTCGGCGTAGTCAGGCGGCGCGTGCACGGCGTCGCAGCATCCGGGCGAGCGCGGCATAGTCGACCTTGGCCTGATGGCGCCGGTCGACCGGCACCGTGCCGAACACGATGCGGTCGATGGTGACGAAGCCGATCGCGGCGCGGATCGCCGCTTCGCCGATCCGCCTGCCGTTCGCCGGTTCGACCACCAGCACGCGCGCACCGTCGAACGTCGCGATCGCGCTGCGCGCGACCTCCGGCAGGTAGGCGAGCGCGCACTCGACGCGCAGCGGGTCGATCACCCCGCGCGCGTCCTCGATGCGCGCGCTCGCGCGTCCGACCAGCCAGAGGCGTCCGCGCTCGTCGCGGTAGCCGAGGTCACCGGTGCGGTGCCAGGTCGTCGTGCCCGCGCGGATCTTCGTCGCCGCGTCGGCCGACCGGTCGAGATACCGGGGCACGACCTGCGGACCGCGCACCACGATCTCGCCGACCGCTCCCGGCGCCAGCGCGCGGCGTTCGACGCCGTCGTCGGCGGAAAACGGCCCGATCCCGGCATCGAGATCCCGCGCGACGATCGCGACCGTGCCGACGTCGCAGGCCGGGCCCGCGAGCAGTCCCGCTCCGGCGCGCATCGCGGCATGGTCCGCCGGGGTCACGTCCGCGGCGTCGAGCGACGCGATCGGCTCGGCCTCGGTGCTGCCGTATACGCTGAGCACGCGCGCGTTCGGCGCGACGGCGCGCAGCGCGTCCGCCAGCGGCGGCACCACCGGCGCCCCGCCCGATGCGATCGTGCGCAGCGCCGGCAGGGTCTGGCCGCGTCCGCGCAGCGCGGCGACGAGGTTCGCCAGCAGTGCCGGCGACGCGATGATGCGCTCGACGCGGTGCTCGCGCATCCGCGCCGCCAGCGACGCGCCGTCGACGCGGCCCGGCCGGCGGAGGTCGAGGTCGGGCAGCAAACACGTCGCGCCGGCGGCAAGCTCGGCGAACGTCACCATCGCCATCGCGCACAGCGTGATCCCTTCGTCGAGCTCGAGTGCCGTGCCGAGCGCCGCGAGCTGCGCGCGCGCGACACCGTGCGACCGCAGCAGCGCCTTGGGTTCGCCGGTGCTGCCCGAGGTGAAGGTCAGCATCGCCGGGTCACCGTCGTCGCGCGGCTCGACCGGCGCGCGCCCGACCAGTTGCGGCGCGAGGGCGTCGAACGCGAACGGTGCCGGTGCGGTCGACAGCCGTACTGCCCGGCGAAGTTCGGCGATCGCGCCGAGCGCGAGCCAGCCGGCGCCGCCGGCGAGGACCGCCCGCGGCGGGTGCAGGCGCGCGCAGCGCTCCAGCGCGTGGAGACCGCCGGCGGCCGGAATCGCCGGCACCAGTCCGGCACGCAGCGCACCGATCAGCGCGACATAGAGCTCGGCGCTGACCGGATGCACGATCATCACCGTGTCGCCGGGGCGCAGCCCGCGGCCGCGCAGCGCGGCGGCGACGCGCGCGGCGGCGGCGTCGAGTTGCGCGTACGTGAGCCCGTGGTTCGAGGTCGCGTCGAAGAGCGCAAGGCGTTCGGGATGCTCGACCGCGCGAACGCGTAGGATCGCGGCGACGTTCATGACAGCTCCTTGGCGAAGACGGCATAGCGGCGAAAGACGACGGCACGGCCGGCGAGCGCGCGCGACACGCTGCCGTCGTGCTGGAGGGCGGAGATCGCGCGCGTCGCTCCGAGTTGGTGCGCCGCGGCGCGCGCCGCATCGGTGAGCACGAACCCGATTCCGGCCAGCCGTCGGTCCGGGTCGCGCACGACCGTCTTGAGCACAACCGTCGCGGGCGCGCGCGGATCGCGCAGCGCGAACAGCGCCGCGACGATGCGGCCGTCGAGCTCGGCGACCGGACACAGGCGGCGTTCGAGCAGCGGCACGAGCGGGCGGTAGAGCGCGGTGAACGCCTCGAACGGCAGCGGCGCGTACAGCGGCGCGTCGCGGAAGCCCCGCAGCGCGAGCAGGTGGATCTGCGCGAGCTCGTCGTCGAAGCGGTCGAGGTCGAGCGCACGAACGGTGACGCCTGCGGAGCGCAGGCGCGCGACCAGCGCCGGAACCTGCGGGTCGCGGTCGCCGAGCGCGTCGTCGCGGAGCGACGCGTAGGTCTCGAGCGGCGCGAAGCCGGCCGCGCGCCACGATGCCACGGCATCCGGCGGCGAGAACGGCTCGAGCACGAACGGCTCGGTGCCGTCGCTCCAGGTCACCAGCCGGTAGCGGTGCCAGGTGTCGCCGTCGACCGGGCCGGCGGCGAGCTCGCACCCGGCCGCGCGCAGCCGGCGCGCGGCGCGTTCGAGCAGGATCGACGCCGCGGCCTCGTCGCGCGCTTCGAGCTCGCCGATGAAGCCGACGCGACGGCCGTGGTGCAACGGCGTTCCCGTGTACCACAGCGAGCAGCGCGCGACCACCGCGTCGTCCACGACGACGTCGAGGCCCTCGTCGGCGACCGTGCGCGCGTGCTCCGGCATCGTCGTCATAGCGGCGCTCCGGCGAAGAGGCGAAGGGCGAACACGCCGGCGATCGGGATCGCGGCGTTGTCGAGGCCGTCGGCTCCGAACGCCTCGGCCAGCGTCGTCGCGAGCGCGAACGCGGCGACGGCGGCGAATCCCGTTGCGCCGGGTACCAGCGCGCAGACGATCGCCGCGACCGCGAAGAACGCGCACGAACCTTCGACCGACTTGCGCGCGCGGCCGACCGTGTAGCGGTGGCGGCCGAACCGGCGGCCGACCAGCGCGGCGGCCGCGTCGCCGAAGGTCAGCGCCAGAATGGCGGCCGTGTACGCGGCGACGTCTCCGTGCGCGACGGCGAACGCGACGGCGACGCCGGCGACGAACGCGAACTCGCCGACCGAGACGCGCGAGACGCCGTGCAGCGCGACGCCGAACCGCGCGCGCAGCGCCGGCACGACGCGGATCGCGAGCAGCCCGATCGCGGCCACGCCCGCCAGCGCGAACACCGGAGCCGGATCGGCGAACAGCAGGGGCAGCGGCAGGCAAGCGAGGCCGGTCGCGACGTGCGAGGCCTTGCGCGCGACCTCGGGTTCCCACCGGAAGCGCAGCGCGAGCAGGCTGCAGCCTCCGACCAGCAGCGCGAAGATCGCGGCGAGGGCGACGAAGGCGACGATCATCGCGCTTCCTCCACCACGAAGTCGCCGTAGAACGGGACGCGGTCGCGTGCGCGCAGCGGCGCAGCGACGTCTTCGCGCGAAGCGAGAAACGGGGCGAGCGCTTCCGGCCGCCGCCGCGGGACGAGCATGTTCCAGTAGGCGAGGCGCGCGCGCGGTGCCGAGATCGACGCGATCTGCGCCAGCAGCTTCGCGTACGCGGCCGCGTCGACGTACTCGAACACGTCGGACAGGTTCCAGCCGTCGACGGCCGGGCCGTCGTAGCGCGCGGCGAACTCTTCGAGCGAGCAGCGGCGAATCTCGAGCCGGTCGAGGTTGGCGCGGATCGTCTCGAACGACTCCTCGCGCAGCGCGAGCGGCAGCGCCGAACCGTGCGTGCCGGTCAGGATCCAGCGCAGGTAGGGGTTCGCACCGGCGTCATCCTCGCGCAGCGACTGCGCGACGCGCGCGAGTAGCCGTTCCGCCACCGGACCGTCGGCGTGCGCGAAGAAGCGCGCATCGCGTCCCAGTGCGCTCATCGCCGGCCGCGCGAAGAACGCGCGAAACGCCAGGCGCCAACGCAGGCTGTCCCAGCGCTCGTCGTAGAAGCGCGCGCGCTCGCCGGCGCCGCAACCGAGCAGCGCGCGAACGGTGCCCGGTCCGTGGATCGCCGGCAGCACCGCGCGGCGGAACAGCGAGAGATAGCCTTCGAACCGGCCCGCGCCGCCGATGCCCGCGCGGATCGCGGCCGGGCGAGCGTCCCAGAACGCACGCGCGTCGTCGTCGAGCGCCGCGCGGCAGCGGCCGTACAGGACGAGCCGGTCGCCGTGCGACCGCGAGCCAACCAGCGCGAGCAGCTCGGGATGCGACAACCGGCGGTACGCCGCGACGCGCAGCGCCAGCGCGGCCAGCTGCGCAGGCTCGCGGTCGAGCGCGATGACCCGCGCGGGCCCCGCGGTGAGCATCGCGAGCGCGTTGTCGCCGGCCGACGCGATCGCGACGTAGGTGCCGCCCGGGCGCAGCGCGAGCGCCGCGACCAAGACGTCGGCGTCCTCCCAGCACTGCGCGTAGCGAAGCGCGTTCATGCCGCATCCTCGACCCGGCGCACGACGCCCGTCGCGCCGTCGAGCTCGACCAGATCGCCGTCGCGCAGCCACGCCGTCAGCCCCGCGATCGCGACGACCGACGGGATCCCCATCTCGCGCGAGACGATCGCCGCGTGCGAGAGCTGGCTTCCGCGCTCGACCAGAATCGCCGCCGCGGCGGGAAACAGGACGACCCAACTCGGATCGGTGCGCTCCGCGACGAGGATCTCACCGGCGCGCAGCGTGTCGCGTGGATCGCGCACGACGCGCGCGCGACCGCGCACGACGCCGGCGCAGCACGGCGTTCCAATACGCGCAGCGCCGTCACCGGCGTTCGCCGCCGGGCAGTACGGCGGCGCGACCGGCAGATCGCGCGTCGCGAATCGGTTCGGCGGCGGTGCGGCGGACGCGTAACGCGCGCTCTCGGCGCGCCGCACGGCCGCCAGTCCGCGCAGATCGCGGCCCGCGCTGGTCCCTTCGACGTAGCCGAGCAGCTCGTCGACCGTGAGGTGGAAGACGTCGCGCGCGTCGTCGAGCGCGCCGCACCGAACGAGCGCGGCGCCCATCGCGAGCACGATGGTGCGGACGCGTCCGAAGACGCGGGTGCGTTCGAAGCGCAGGTTCTCGCGCGCGACGATGCGCGCGCGTGCCCAGTCGGCCAGCCGAGCGAAGACGAACGCGCGTAGCGGCCGGCAGCGCAACGCAGCGTGAACGCGCCGTTCGGCGGCGTCGCGCGCAGCGCCGGCGGGGCGAGCATCGTTCGCGCCGTCACGCAGCCGCGCGATCGCCTCGAGCAGCGGTCCAGGATCGTCGCGCAGCGTCGGGCTCTCGAGCTTGAGCTCGCTCTCGCAGCGGTCGCCGAAGCGGTCGACGTACGCCGCGAGCTCGCGCTCGAAGGCCGGACGGTCGCCCGACGCGTCGAGCGTCGCCAGCCGCCGGACGGCGCGCGCGGGCTCGGCGCTGAGCATCTCGCCGCCGCCGGCCAGCAGGGCCGGCGCGAGCGATGCGTCATCGCACCACGTCGATGCCGCCCGCACGAGCAGTCCGTAGGCGACCATCACGAAGAAGTCGTTGGCGATCGGCACGTTCCAGCGCGCCAGCAGCGCGCGCTCGAGACGGCGGTACTCGCGCGCCAGCTCGACCAGCGTCGCGCGCTCGAGCTGCGGACCACCGTCGAGCGTCGCGGCCACGTGCGCATGGAAGCGGCGCACGTCGTTCGGTAGGCGGACGGCGGCGACGGCGAGCGCGCCTGCCGTGCGCGCGAGCATCGCGGCGTCGCGGGCAGGCCCGCGCCGGCAGCCGCGCGCGATCGCATCGGCGATCTCCGCCGGCATTGCCTCGCGCACGCCCATCATCTCTTCCATCAGCCGCCGGTTGAGCCGGTAACCGGGCAGCAGCGCGAGCATCCGGTACCAGTGGACGAGGTCGTACATCATCCGGCCCTCGATCCGGCCGACCAGACCGTCGAACGTCTCGGCGTTCGCGTCGATCGTCGTACGCGAGACGGCGACGAGACGGAAGAACGAACGGTATGCGCCCGCGTAGGCGTGACGAGCGAACGAGTACGTCAGCGCGCCGACCACGCCGCCGTAGCTCTCGGCGATGTTGCTGTCGTCCCAGATCGCCACCGGCGCCCGCCGACCGGTCGCGGTGACCGGCCGCGCCTGCAGCGCCCATAGCGCGCCGCCGGCGAAGGTGAACTCGACGTCTTGCGGCGCGCCGGCCGCGTGCGCGATGCGGCGCGCGAGCGCCGCGACCGCGCGCACCTCATCGTCGGCGAGCGCGGGTCGCGCGCGCAGCTCGGGCTCGACCGCGACCGCCAGCGTTCCGCCGCCCGGCGCGCGCACGTGGCGGCGGTCCTTGAGCGCGACCGCGCGCGAGACGATGGTGCCGTCGCGCTCGATGCTCCACGAATCCGTCAACGCTTCGCCGTCGACGACCGCCGAGACCAGACCGGGCGCCGCGGTGACGACGACGCGATCGGCGCCGTCGATCGGATCGACGCCGAACGCGACCCCGCCGCGGTCGCCGTCGATCATGCGCTGGACGACGACGGCCATCGCGATGTCGGCGCCGCCGCCGGCGTAGGCACGCACCGCGGCGCCGTCCGCCGACGCGCGCACCCGCGCGATCGCGTCGACCACACCTTCGCGCGGCACGAACAGCAGGCTGGCGAACTGCCCCGCGTACGAGGCACGAACGCCGTCCTCGACCAGCGCCGACGAACGGACCGCGAACGTCGCGTCGTCGGGACCCTCGTGTGCCGCGAGCCGCTCGAGCGCGTCGCGCACGGCGCCGTCATCGCAGCAGCCGGGCGTCACGACGAACCACGGCGGCACGTCGCAGCCCGCGTCGCGCAAGCGCGCGAGGCCCGCTGCTTTCCCGCCGGCCGTGGTTCGATCGGCGGCCTCGATGTCGTCAGGAAAGAGGATTCCGCAGGCGGCGAGACTGGGTGAGAAGATCATTGCAGCACGTGCACTCCGAGCGGGACGATGCCGAGGAAGAGGTACGATCCGAGGGTCCAAGCGCCGGTCATCTGCTCGATGCGCCGGCCGCTGCCGGCGCGCGACGAGCGCAGGAAGCCGATCGCGCACGCGCCGGCGCCGAGCGCGAGCGCGCCGAAGACGGCCACGTCGACGCGCGCGAAACCGATGTGACCCGCGGCGACGGTCGCCAGCGCGACGTTGGCGGCGATCGCGCCGCACCACACCAGCGTCGCGCTGCGGCGCCCCCACAGCGCGGTGTACGTCTCGACGCCGGCTTCCTCGTCGTGCGGTGCCCGAATCTTGCGTCCGACCTCGACGACCAGCCCGTTGAGGAAGGTGACCGCCAGGAACCAGACCAGCGCCGGCGGCGCCGGGACGCCGGCCACGAGCCAATCGAACGACGAGACGTACCAATCGATCAGCGGAACGATCACCATGTGCGACGCGATATAGACGACGGGATGCGCGCGCAGCCAGCGCGGCACGAAGAACTCGACGCTCATCAGCCCGAACCACGCCCACACGACGAGCAGCACGCCGACCAGCCGCGGGTCGACCGCCAGCGCGATCGCGAGCTGCACTCCCATGCAGCCGGCGCCGGCGAAGCCCAGCTCGCGCAGCGTCACCAGGCCGCGCGGCACCGGGCGGTACGGCCGCCAGCGCGCGTCGTCGGCGGCATCCTTGAACTCGTCGGCGATCCGCAGCAGCGCGAACATCAGCAGCGACGAGGCGAAACCGGCGGCGAGCAGATACCACGCGGGAACGTGCGCGGCACCGCGCACCAGCGCCGAAAACGCGATCGCCGAACCGCTGAACGCCGCGACGAGCGCGCCGTTCTGGAGCAGCGGAAAGCGCTCGCGCGCGTACACGAGCCAGCGGTTCACGCCGCGGCTCCGGGCGCGCGCCGGGCGAAACGCCGGTGCGCCGACGAGAACTCGTGCGCGCACAGCGACGCGCACAGCGAGATCTCGCCGGCCAGCACGGTCGCGGTGACGATCTCGGCCAGCGCGTCGGCGCTCGGCGGTTCGCCGTCCCGGCTCAGCGCCAGCGACGCTGCGCGCTGCGTCGGCAGTCCGGTGCCGCCGCCGACGCCGGCGACGACGACGTTGGGCAACGTCACCGACGCGTACAGCGCGCCGTCGCGGGTGGTCTCGAAGCGCGTGATCCCGACCGCCGACTCCGCGACGCAGGCGACGTCTTGTCCGGTGGCGAGGTAGAACGCCGCCAGCGCGTTCGCGTACATCCCCTGCAGCCCGATCGTGCCGGTCATCGCTGCGCCGACCGCGCCCATCTGCCAGTACGCGCACAGCGATTCGGGCGTCACGCGCAGCCGGGCGGCGAGCAGGTCGGCGGGGACGCGCGTCTCGGCGCACACGCGCCGGCCGCGCGTCGCGAGCAGCGCGCGGCCGGTGGCCTTCTTGTCGCCCGAGGCATTGGATTCGACGGCGTACGAGCGCGGCCGTACGGGTGCCGCGGCGATCAGCTCGGCGCACAACGCGTCGGTCGCGAAGGTCACCATGTTCTGGCCGGCGGCTTCGCCGGTCGCGTACGCGCAGTCGAGGTAGAGATGATTGCCCTCGATCGCCGGCTCGATCGCGAGCAGCGTCGCGTGTCGCGAGGTCGCTTCTGCGGCGGCGCGCAGCCGTTCGGTGTTGGCGCGCACCCACGCGGCGACGGCGATCGCGTCGTCGAGTCGGTCGAACGCGAGCACGGGCGCGCGGCGCATCCGCGCGTCGAGCACGCGGGCGACGCAGCCGCCGGCGAGCGTGATCAACTGGGCGCCGCGGCTGTACGATGCGACCAGCGCCGCTTCGGTAGATCGGAAGAGCGTCGTGTAGGGAAAGAGTGTAGATCTCG
>OBLV0100000392.1_pt1 | contig 13713 bp, 11 predicted proteins | sample 1520071 | NCBI WGS metagenome assembly OBLV01 (sample SAMEA3888446, study PRJEB22518) | metagenome | reverse complement strand
ACTAAGTCAGGATGGGATGTTAGATGGAAGGCGTGGGACGGGTTCCATTCGCCTCGTAAACCCGGAGGTCGCGGGCTCGAATCGTGTTCCGTGCCATTCGAGGTGAGGGCGCTGTGCCCGATACGTGCCCAAGTTGCTTGTAACGGTCTAGCGCGTAGTCGTATCGGTGCAGGTCAGCATATATGTGGCTGTACGGAAGCCAGTCCACTTAAAAGGATCCCAGTGTGGGTTCGAATCCCACCGGGGGCACCATCGCTTTCCTACTCGAACACCCACCGACCAGCGAACGAGTGGGTAGCACAGCGCCAGTCAGATCAGGGGTGACCTCCGGCAGGGGTTCACCCCTGTGTCGTGCCCAGCTCGGCTTTCGGCTTGTCGGGCGTAGACGCGGCGATCGACAGCGATTCCGTTCGGGCCCTCACTGCTCGCATCTACAATAATCGTGAACCGGTGATTGCTGGAGTAACATTATCAGGGGTGGTGAGAAAGTCGCCGGACAACACTTAATTCTCTGTTTCGCATAAAGATCGTGCCGATGCGCGCAGTAACAAGAGATTACGCATGAGTGAACGAGGGATGTACACCCGGAAACCGCGGAACAAGAGGTAGCGGAAATCCGACTCTATGGGCGAACGTCCCGTACGTTTGAGGAGTAGTGCGATCATGCGGTGTACGCGTCCTAGGCAGGAGACCTGGCCAGGGGAGTCCGGTGAATCTCTGAGTCAGATGGCTTGCGGATCGGCTATGTCCACAGTAGCGCCTGGGTCCGATGCCATGGCGGGCACCGTGCAGCCTGGACCGGATGTGGTGATCCCCATCCCTCGCTCAGGTTCAGGGAGCGAAGACCAGGGCCGGGTGTACCGGTTCCGCGCGAGGGCCACCTCGCGAAGCCGCATCCTGGCGAGGTTCCGGAGAACTGATGCCGGAAGCTCCACTTTCCACCATGATCGGTCGATCACGCCACAAACCACGGTTGGTGAGCGGTCTAGTGACGTACTCCTTGATCCCGAGGATGGGCAGCTTCTTGACGGGACTGCGGAATACGTCACCTGCGGCTTGCCCAGGGCGGAGATCATGACCTATCTCCAGCAGACGTACGGACTGGTGTTTGCGGCGGATTTAAGCAAGCGTCTCTCGCCGGTGGCCGCATCCCGGAGCGGTGCCCGTGTGTCCCGGCCCGCGGCGGGAGCTCGTGCGCCGGAGGCGGACGTGGTACTTCTCGTTCTGAGGCATCGGGTGAGAAAAATAATGGATCAGTGGTATCACTGGGCGCGATAATTATGACACCCGCCGTCGTTTGGCGGAGCGCAGTCGCGCTCGCTGCGCATGTATGCATGAACCTGGCCGAGATGGGTGGCCGCGTCGCAGCGGTATGGGGGCGACACGCTGCGACGCGGTATCCGTCGGGCAGAGGGGGATGTGCCCAACGGACTTCTTCGGGTCGATGATCCCGAAGTTGGTTACGCCCGATCAATCTGCTCTCAGGTTGGTACTCCGTATTGTAAAAGAAATTGGGGTGTATCGCACTGGTTGCCACCTGAATGGCTGCAAGCTGTGGCTCTCCCTGTGGAGATGTAAGCTTTCGATTACCCCTCCTTCATGTGCCCGACACGCCATTTGGGTCCCCGGCGCGGTAGGTAACTGAGCGCAACGTGGTGGCGACCGGGTGCGATTTGTGAGGTATATGATAGTCGGGAGAATGGTCCATCGACGACTGGACGAAATGGTTTTTTGAGATCGCAACGGTCATGTGCGTGCGTGATACTCAGGCGAGCGCAGTGTGGTGCGAGATCGGGTGCCGCCGCCAAAATGCTAATGGGGGCTCATATTGGTTGGATGGAGAGTGCTGGTGATCGCCGTCTGGCTTAACGTATTCCGCCGGGGGAGGGACAGGAGGCTCCGTCAACGGTCAGGCACGTTGGGTGACCGGCCGTTGGGGGGTGCGGCCGGTCACTCATCGCAGCCAAGAGCAACATGGTCGTTCAAACGCCAAGCCCAAGAAGGGCGGCGAAATTCAAGGGCTCGGAGGAGATTGATCGTCATAAGGACATGGTCGACGATCGGCAGTATCGGGGCGTTGTGCAGGTCGGCGAGGTTAGTTCGGTGGACCCGCGACCAGCTGGACCGTTGCAGCCTGCCGCTGACCGAACGGGCTTGCCCACTCCAGCCGCACCTGGTCTCCGGGGTGTTTCCCGACGAGCAGCGTGGTGAGTGTGTCGAAGGAGTCGATGGCTGTCCCGTTCAACGACGTGATGGTGTCCCCTTGAGACAGTCCGGCTTGTTCAGCCGGGGAACCGGGTAACACATCGGCGACGACGGCGCCGGACACGTCGGGGAAGTATTGGCTCCCGAACCGCCCGTGCCGGTGTGACCTCTCGTGGGGCGCAGCATCCTGGACCGCAACGCCGAGAACACCGGTGGGTCCGATGTGGACGGTCGGGGAGCCGGTGCCCCTGCGGATCTGCTTGCCGATCGCGATCGCGTCGTTGATCGGGATCGCGTAACCCTGGTCATCCGCGGTGTCGAATTGCGTCCCGCTGGAGCCTGCGGTGTTGATGCCGATGACCTTCCCAGTGGCGTTCACCAGCGGGCCCCCGGAGTCCCCCGGTTGCACGGAGGCCGCGACCTGGATCAGGCCGGTGAGGCGCTGGGCGCTCCCCGAGCTGTCGTCGCTGACCGCGATTGTCTGGTTGAGACCGGAGACCGTGCCTGTGGTCGTGCTCGGGGTACCACCCACCCCGCCGGCGTTGCCGATCGCTGCGATCTGGTTGCCGATCGCAACCTCGCTGGAGTCACCTATCGGGGCGGTTCGCAGGCCCGAGGCGCCTTGCAACTGGAGCACAGCGATGTCATGGCTGCGGTCGTAGCCGACGACCGTGGCTGGGTAGGTCTGTCCATTGCCGATGTCGGTGACGCTGATGCTGGTGGCGCCGTTGATCACATGATTGTTGGTGAGTACCTCGCCCGAGGGTGTGAGCACGATTCCGGTTCCGGCGGCTTCGGCGTTCTGGTAACCGAGCTGGGTGTTCACGTCGACCAAGGCGGGATTGACGGTGGCCGCGAGCACCGCCAGATCCACGGCCTCGTCCGAGGGGATGGCGGAGTTCACCAGCGATGAGGTGGCCGGAGGTGATGCGGCGAACGGTGCCCACCCGGGTGAGAACCGCAACGTGGCAGAGGCGGCATCGCCCACGGCATGACCCACGGCGATTGTCATCGCGGAGACCAGAGCGATCAGAAGCAGGACGCCGACCAGGCGCAGTGGACGGCGTTTCGGGGGGATCGGAGCCGGTGGGGGCCAATAGCCAACCGGCGGCGGCCATCCCCCTCCAGGGTTACCGGGACGGTCATTGTCGTTCACGACCCCTCCTCTCCGGCGCCTGGTACGGGCCGACTGCGCCCGAGGTAGGCCGTGATTGCCGCGTCGGACCAGTTCCGCACCTGCGGGGTGACGAGCCTGGTAACTACAGTGTCGCTGAACGACCACGCCTTCGTCACCCGCTTGTGTGGTGATCTCGTAAATAGGTGTTGTGGTGATGCGCGGTGAGTCACGGATCAGCGCTCCATGGTGAGGTCGTACACCGTGGCGTTGCCCACCCTCGTCGCTGTGAAGTTCTGCTGGACCCACGCCGCGATCTGCCGGCTGCTGGAGCTGCCGCCGCGCTGGCCGCCGAAGCCACCGCCACCGATGAAGTAGTGGATCTCCCCGCGCGCCACGTCCTGCTGGAACTGGGCCATCGTCGGCGACGGGTCGCTGCCGTTGAACCCGCCCACCGGCATGACCGGGTGCCCGGTGGCGAGCTGGAAGCCAGCTGCTGTATTGGAGCCGACGGCGGCGGCCACCCAGATGTAGCGGTCGGCGTCTCGGGCCAGTAGCGCGTTGAGTGCGGTATTGGACGTGGTGCCGTTGAGCAGGCCACCGATCCCGCCGGGGGCAGTGCCGGCGGGGAACCCGTGTCCGGAGAATCCATCGTGATGGACTCGGTGGCCCGGGAAGGCGGGAGTTCCCCCGCCGGGACCACGGCCGCCGAAACCAGGTCCCCTGAAACCAGGTCTCCCGAAGCCGCCGACCTGAGGTCCGGCTGAGGGAATTGCTCCCCTGTGCGGGGTTGCTGCGGTCTCCAGAGCGTAAGCCGCGGGCGCGGCCAACCCGAGGACCACCGCGACGGCGGCTACCACGAGGCCGGTGCTGCGGCGTGCCTGTGCCGGGAGCGCCAGCACGCCTGCGCACACCAGGCCACCGATCAGTACGGCTAGTCGCAGCCAGGGTTGCCAGTCCGGCGCACGGTCGAGAAGCAGGTACGCCCACATCGCTGTGCAGGCCAAGCCGATGGCCAGTGTCGCCCGCGCCGGCGGTGTGGAGCGCAGCCGCCACAACGTGGTCGCACCGATCCCGGCCAGTGCGCTGATCGCCGGGGCCAGCGCCACCGTGTAGTACGGATGGATGATCCCCTGGGCGAAGGAGAACACGGCTCCGGCGACCAGCAACCAGCCGCCCCACAGCAGCACCGAGGCACGCTGCCGGTCGGTGCGGGGCATGCGGCGCCCGATCCAGAGCAGTGTGACCAGGAACAGCAGCGCTGCGGGTAGCAACCAGGCGATCTGGCTGCCCATCGCCCAGCCGAACAGCTGGCCCGGCCCGCCGCCGCCGAACATGCCACCACCGCCGGGCCTGCCGAACCGCCCGCCGCCGCCGACGCTGCCGGTCTCGTTGCCGGTCAACCGGCCGAAGCCGTTGTAACCGAAGATCAGCTCCAGGACGCTGTTGGTCTGCGAGCCGCCCACATAGGGGCGGTCCGCCGCCGGCCACAGCTCCACGATGGCCACCCACCAGGCTGAGCTGATCACCAGCGCCCCACCGGCCACCAGCAGTTGCCCGATCCGCCGCCGCAGCGTGACCGGGGCGGCCACCAGGTAGGCCAGCCCGAGCCCGGGTACCACCAGGAATGCCTGCATCATCTTGGTCAGGAACCCCAGGCCGATGAACACCGCCGCCGTGACCAGCCATCCCGTCCGACCGGCCTCGATCGCCCTGACCACCGCGTACGCGGCCACGGTGAGGAGCAGCACGAGCAGAGCGTCCGGATTGTTGAACCGGAACATCAGCGCTGCGACGGGGGTGAGCGCGAGCGCTGCGCCCGCCAGCAGACCAGCCGCCGGACCGTGCCGGCGTCGCACGGCGGCATAGAGCACTCCGACCGTGGCGAGGCCTTCCAGCGCCTGCGGCACCAGGATGCTCCACGGGTTCACCCCGAAGATCCGTGCCGAGAGATCCATCACCCACAGTGACGCAGGCGGCTTGTCCACCATGATCGAATTGGCCGCGTCGGACGAGCCGAAGAAGAACGCCTTCCAACTCGTCGCGCCGGCCTGCGCAGCGGCGGAGTAGAAGGTGTTGGCATACCCGGACGCTCCCAATCCCCACAGGTACAGCAGCGCGGTCGCGCCGAGCAGGCCGAGCAGGGCCGGGCGTACCCAGCGCGGATCGTGCCGCCCGGGGGCTGCCGCCAGATCGTGTGGCGGCAGGGAGAGCGCCGCGTCGCGATCGGTCCCGAGGGGGTCGGCGTGGCTGGGTGGGGCGGTCACACTCGCCACCGTGGCTGGTCATCGTGGGGACGGGCTGCCAGCTCGCTGCGAATTGGCTGGGAAGCCAGAACGCCGGGGAAGTCGCCGAGTGCGAAACACCGGCCGGCTCCCAGGCAACTCACAGACAGTGCCCAGCCTCGTCTGAGGCTGGGCACCCACACTGGCCTACCAGGAGGTGGTGCGCGATGGTTGCCACGAGCCCCGAGGCCCGGCTGCTCGTCGTCGACGACGAACCCAACATCGTCGAGTTGCTCTCGGCGAGCCTGCGCTTCGTCGGCTTCGAGGTGGCTACCGCCACTGATGGCACCGAAGCGGTGACCGTGGCCAGGCGCAACCGGCCCGACTTGCTGGTGCTTGACGTGATGATGCCCGGTATGGACGGCTTCGACCTGGTGCGCAAGCTACGGGGGGAAGGCCTCCGGATGCCGGTGCTGTTTCTCACCGCGCGTGACACCACCGCTGATCGGGTGGCCGGGCTCACCCTGGGTGGGGACGACTACGTGACCAAGCCGTTCAGCCTGGAAGAGGTGATCGCCCGGATCAGGGCGATCCTGCGCCGGGCGGGCTCGGGGACCGCCACCACCAGCGCCCAGATGGTCTTCGCTGACATCGAGCTCGACGACGACACCCACGAAGTGCGCAAAGGCGGCGAGCTGATCGAGCTGTCACCGACCGAGTTCAAGTTGCTGCGCTACTTCATGCGCAACCCGGGACAAGTGCTGTCTAAGACCCAGATCCTCGAGCACGTGTGGAACTACAACTTCAGCGGAGACACCGGTGTGATCGAATCTTATGTCTCCTACCTGCGGCGTAAGCTCGATACCACCGAGCCACGGCTGCTGCAGACCGTACGTGGTGTCGGCTACGTGCTGCGTGTGCCCCGGGCATGACCATGCTCGGCGCGGCCACCGGCCGGGCGGGTGCCGCTCGCCGGGTGGGCGCCGCCGGACTGGCGGTGCGCCGGGTCTGTGCCGCGACTCCGCTCTGGATGCGACTGGTCGCTGCGGTGCTGGCACTGGTCGCGTTGGCACTGGGCGTCGCAGGGGCGGCGACGACCACCGCACTGCACCGTTACCTGCTTGAGCAGGTCGACAGCCAGCTCGGTGCGGCCGGGTCGCGGATCCTCGCCGGTCACCGAGATCCTGGTTTCGGGCTGCCTCCCTCTGGTCAAGGGGATGACCGGTCCGGCTCCGGCCGGCTGCGGTTGCCCAGTGCGTTCTCCGTCGCCATCACCGACGAGAACGGCGTGCTGGTGGACTCATTGTATTCCCCAGTGCAGGTCGGCCTGCCTGGGCCGGCCCTACCGGCGTGGACGCCGGAACAGGCTGCCAGCCGGCACGGGCATCCGATGACCGTGCCGGCGACCGGCGGTGGGGGGCAGTGGCGATTGCTGGCCATCCCGCTGCCGGACGGTTCCGGCACCCTGCTGATCGCCACCAGCCTGGAGACAGTCGATGCGACGCGGTCTCAGCTGGCATTCCTCGAGTTGATCGTCGGCGGTGTCGTGCTGGTGCTACTCGCCGGTGTGGGTTACCTCGTGGTGCATAGCAGCCTCAAACCGCTGGCTGAGGTGAAGGACACCGCGGAGGCGATCGCAGCAGGCGACCTGAGCCGCCGCGTGCCCGTGCACCCGCCACGGACCGAGGTCGGCCAGCTCTCCGGAGCGTTGAACGGCATGCTCGCCCAGATCGAGTCGGCTTTCCAGACCCAGCGGGCCTCCGAGGCCGCCGCGCGCAGCTCCGAGGAGCGGATGCGACGCTTCGTCGCCGATGCCAGTCACGAACTGCGTACCCCACTCACCTCGATCCGCGGGTTCGCCGAGCTGTACCGCCAGGGTGCGGCCGGTGACGTGCCCCGGCTGATGGATCGGATCGAGTCCGAGGCGGCCCGGATGGGGTTGCTGGTCGAGGACCTGCTGCTGCTTGCCCGGCTCGATGCGCAGCGAGCGCTGGCTCGCACGCCCGTCGACCTTGTCGTTCTCGCCGCCGATGCGGTACACGATGCCCGCGCCCTTGCCCCGGATCGGCCGGTCACGCTGGAAGTGACCAGCGACGACACCAGCGAGCAGCGGGTGCCCGTGGTGCTCGGTGACGAGTCGCGGCTGTGGCAGGTGCTGGGTAACTTGATGACCAACGCGCTCGCGCACACCCCGGCCGGAACTCCGGTGACCATCGCGGTGCGCACCGAGCCCGGGTGGGCGGTGATCTCAGTGGCTGACCAGGGTCCGGGTCTGGCACCGCAGGACGCGCAGCGGGTCTTCGAACGGTTCTACCGGGCCGACTCCTCGCGAGCCCGGTCTCGTGGCGGGGGGACCGGCCTCGGTTTGTCCATCGTGGCGGCACTCACCGCGGCCCATGGGGGGGTGGCGGAGCTGGATACCGCCCCCGGCGCCGGAGCGGTGTTCCGGATCCGGCTACCGCTTGCCGTCGTGCCTGCCCCAGGCTAGCTAGCCGGAGTCAGCCGGAACCGAAGTCGCTTGTGCCGGAGGGACGCGGCTGCGATGCTTACTTAGCCCAAACGGGCGAGGGTGCGGGCGGCCGCGTGGGGGGTGGGCGGCCGCCCGCACGAGGCCGGTTTGCTGGTGTCTCGGGGTGGCCGTGTCTCGAGGTGGCCGTGCGGAGCCTGCCTCTAAGCGGACACGACGACCGCGTAACCACCCAGCCCGATCAGCCGCCCCCCTGCGATGGCCTCGGTCTTGGTGATCATCGAGGTGACCGCCCCGGTCTCGGTATCGAAGTCGACGTCGACGACCGTGCCGAGTTCCATCCCCCGCTCAGTGAGAACCCGCTTGCCCAGAATCTCCAGATCGTTGTCCTCGACCCGTTGCTCCACGGCATCTCGCGCCGGCCGGATCGCCGCGTCGGACTCGACGGTCACTGCATCGGGCCCGAATCCCTTGAGGTCGGCCCAGGCTAGCAAGGTGCCGGCACCACTGACCTTGCCCAGCCGCAGCAGCGCCACCCTGGGCGGACCGGGTAGCACGACCAGGCCTTCCACTCGGGCCACCCGGGTTGCGGTGGAGGTGTTCACGACGTCGAGCTTGCGTGCCTGGCTGAACAACATCAGCTGGCTCCCTCTCGTAGCCGGGCCCGGAAAGCATCCACGGCCGCACCGAACCCGGCCAGATCATCGGAGATGAACTCGGTGGCCGCCGCGGGCACGATGAGGTTCTCTCCGGAGACTGCCACGGTGTCGGGGAGGGGGATGAGCACTCGCCGCCCCGCGGTGCCGAGCGCCTCGCTGGCTTCCACTTCGTAGCCCACCACGTCCAGGTTGGTCCCGCAGTGCAGGACGACGTCCACCACGCGGCCGAGATCCCGCCCGCTGTCGGTGAGCACCCGATCTTCCATCACGTCTGCTTTGCGGGACTGCTTGCGCGGTGCCAGCTCCTTGGTGGCGACCAACTCGATGTCCGCGGGCACCATCACGGCGTCCCTGCCTACCCCGTACACCTCTGTCCAGGGCAGTGAATCTTTGCGGGAACGGCTGAACAAGCCCGGATTGCGTAGGGTGAAACCGGCGATGCGTCCGCCGGTGCGTTCGAACACGATGTCCTTGACCTCGGCGATCAGCTCACCGCTGAGGGTGACCACCGGGCGGCCCATCAACTCGCTGGCCCGCAGTAGGAGCGCGGAGGAAGCGGCGGTCACTGTCAGTTATCTCCTGCCCGAATTGCCCAGCCCGATCACGCCGCCGCGCCGTCTCTTGCGCTGAACCACGATGGCGATCGTGATGAGCACCACAGCGATGACCAGCGCCAGGATCACCCAGCCCCACCAGTCCATCGCGACCTCCGCACTGTTCCAAGTCCCGATGCTTGTCTCGCGCACAGTAACGTGCTGCCGACACGATCGCTTGTTGGCGGTGGACACCCCGGACCCAAGCGAGGGTAAAGGTCGGTTTTGTCGGGCCGGGAACCGGAAGCGCCGCAGGCGCGTTGAACCTCATGACGGTTCGCGATGCCTCACCAGCCCGCATCAGGAGGGACACGGTGCGCTCAACCAGCAACCCCGCATTCCGCAACCTGCCCGGAGGAGGGGGCGGTTACGCGGGCTTCAACTCGGCCCCCGCAACATTCCCCGGGGCGCAACCCCACTATGGCGGGACACTGCCGGCCATCGGCCGGCCGATGACCGTCGATGATGTGGTGACCAAGACGAGCATCACGCTCGCTGTGTTGATCACCACCGGAGTCCTCACCTACATCAGCGGGCTGTGGGGCCTCGCGCTTCCAGCGGCTCTGATCGGTTTCGTGCTCGCTCTCGTGGTCATCTTCAAGAAGGTGGTCAGCCCACCGCTGATCCTGACATATGCCGCGGTCGAGGGCGTCTTCCTCGGTGGCATCAGCGGGGCGATCGGGACCACCGTCGAAAGAATGACCGGCAGTAGCTCCCTGGTCCTGGAGGCGATCACAGGCACGGTGCTGGTGTTCGCGGGAATGCTGGTGGTCTACAAGACCGGCGCGGTGAAGGTGACGCCGCGGTTCACCAAGTGGCTGATGGGCGCGCTGATCGGGGCGGTCGGCCTGATGCTGGTGAATCTCATCGTGAACTTCTTCATCCCCGGTGGTCTTCATCTTCGCGACGGTGGTCCGCTGGCAATCGTGTTCAGCTTGGTCGTGATCGGGATTGCGGCGTTCAGCCTCCTGCTCGACTTCGACGCCGCCGACGCGGCGATCCGTGCGGGTGCTCCGGAGAAGACCGCGTGGTACATCGCGTTCGGCCTCACCGTGACCCTGGTCTGGCTGTACCTGGAGATCCTGCGACTGCTGTCCTATATGCAAAGCCGCTAACCTGCGATTTCCACCCCCCTGTTTGGTGCTCTTCAAGTACCGCCAACCCGGGTCTGCCTTGCTGCTAACAGCTACCAACCGGTGAGGCGCCCCGACAACCGGCTGCAAGACGCGGTGTCCGCTGTCTTCGCTGCGGGCGCGAAATGGAACGCAGGTTGGTAGCGGTTACGGACCTCCCGAACCCGGGTTGGCGGTACTTGAAGAGCATCCGTCGCGAAGCGCGGGGAGCAGCACTGCGCAGATTGCGGCGTAGCCGGCGGCTGAGGGGTGGTAGTGATCCCGGCTGAACAGGGCGTCGGGTTGGTTGAGGAAATCCTGGGCGAGCAGCTGGGCCAGTGGTACCGGGATGCCACCGGTTCGGCTGACCGCATCGTGCTGAAGGCGGGCGAGCGTCCGGCTCGAGGAGTGTGCGATGGCGCGGAGCGGCTGCGGGATGAGCCGGATCGCGCCCAGATCCGGGCAGGTGCCGACGATCACGGTGGTGCCGGCGGCACGCAACCTCGATACCGCCGCGCCGAGCAGGTAGGCGGATTCCCGGGGCGCGAGCCGGCGGGTCACGTCATTGGCGCCGATCATGATGATGGCCACGTCCGGCGGGTCGAGCAGGGCGGTGTCCACCTGCCCGCTCAGCCGGCGGCTCGTGCAGCCGCAGATCGCCAGCGTGTCCAGCAGAACTGGTCGGCCGGTCTCCTCGGCCAGGCCGCGAGCCAGGACCACCCCGGGCAGTTGCTCGGCATGATCCACGCCGAGGCCGGCCCCCAGGGAGTCCCCGAGCATGGTCAAGTGCACCGCCGTGCCGGGGCGGGCGTAGTCCGGCGCAGCCGGTGGCGGGCCGGTGCTGCCGGGAAAGTAGATCCCATCCGCACGCAGCGGCAGCCAGCCCGGGATCATGATGTCACGGCGAGCCCGCTGCCCCTGCTTGCTGAGTACCCCGTATGCGGCACCGACCGTCGCACCGGTGGCCCCGATCACCACAGCCGCCGTTCGCATCAGATGCTGCATCTTGTGACCTCCTCCACGCCAGGCTGCGCTGAGGACCTCCATACTCTCTGATATACGCCTAAAATCCGGCAGAGTGCCGTGCGTGAGCGTGATCCGCCTCACCCATCAGGAGCCCCGGTGCACTACGCCGAGCACATCATCGATCTGGTCGGAAATACCCCACTCGTGCGGCTCAACGCCGTGGCCCGGCCTCTCGCGCCCCTGGTCCTCGCCAAGGTGGAGTACTTCAATCCCGGCGGCAGCGTGAAGGATCGGATCGCGGTGCGCATGGTGGAAGCGGCAGAGCGATCCGGCCGGCTACGGCCGGGGGGCACGATCGTGGAGCCTACGTCCGGCAATACCGGAATCGGGCTGGCAATTGTCGCCCAGCGTAAGGGCTACCGGTGCCTGTTCGTATGCCCGGACAAGGTCGGTGAGGACAAGCTCGGCGTGCTCAAGGCTTATGGCGCGGAGGTGCTTGTCTGCCCCACCGCTGTCCCGCCCGATCATCCCGACTCGTATTACTCGGTGTCCGAGCGGCTGGCGCGGGAGATCGACGGCGCATGGAAACCCGACCAGTACTCCAATCCGGACAACCCGGCCAGCCATTATCACAGCACGGGTCCCGAGCTGTGGGCCCAAACCCAGGGACGGATCACACACTTCGTCGCCGGTATCGGCACCGGCGGTACGATCTCCGGGACCGGCCGTTACCTCAAAGAGGTGAGCGAAGGCCGGGTACGGATTGTCGGAGTCGACCCGGAAGGGTCGGTGTACTCGGGTGGCAGTGGCCGGCCCTACCTCGTTGAGGGCGTGGGAGAGGACTTCTGGCCCGAGACGTATCACCGGAACATCTGCGACGAGGTCATTGCGGTCTCGGACACCGACTCGTTCACCATGACCCGGCGGCTGGCCCGGGAGGAGGGGTTGCTGCTCGGGGGGTCGTGCGGGATGGCGGTAGTGGGTGCGCTGCGGCTCGCGCGCCGGGCTGAGCCGGACTCGGTGATCGTGGTGTTGCTGCCCGATGGTGGGCGCGGTTACCTGGGCAAAGTCTTCAGCGACACGTGGATGGCCTCCCACGGCTTCCTGCCGCCGGACTCATCTGGGGCAACGGTCGCTGATGTGTTGTTCGGCAAGGACGGCGCGTTCGCCGAACTGGTACACACCCATCCGAATGAAACGATTGCCGAGGCGGTGACAATTCTGCGCGAGTTCGGCGTCTCCCAACTACCCGTGGTAGCCGCCGAGCCGCCAGTGATGGCGGCCGAGGTGATCGGCGCGGTGAGTGAACGCACCCTGCTGCAGGCCCTTTTCGCCGGTAATGCCCAACTTGCCGATCCCATCGAAGCGCACATGGCGGCACCGCTGCCGACGATTGGGGGGAGCGAGCCGATCGGGTCACTTATGCAGGCGCTGGCCGACGCGGACGGCGTCCTGGTTCTGATCGACGGTAAACCGGCGGGAGTCGTCACCCGTCAAGACGTTCTGGGGTTCTTGGCCGGGGGCTGAAAGCAGGCGGAACCGATCCGATAGCGTGATCGCGCACAAATGCGTCAGGCCACCCTAGCGAGGGGTTCGAACCCGATGACGAGTTCCCAGCCGCGGTATCACGATCGCTCTCCGGAGTTCGGCTGCTCGTCTGCTGGCGAGTCCGCTACCGGCGAGCTTAAGAAGATCAAGAACTGTAACTGGCCCCCGCAGTACGGTCAGCCAGCACAGCTGGCACCACCGCCGCAATTCGGAAGATCGCCGCAGTTCGTCCCACCCCCACGATTCGGGCGATTGCCCCATAATGTGCGATCGAATGAGCTCACCCCAGCACAGGTGAGTACTGGCCTCGGCGCGCAGCCGCGGCAGGCGACGTGGGAAGCAGCGCCTCAGGCGGCTGGCGCTCACCCGGCCCTCGCCGCGCGAGTGCCGCCGCAGCACGGGTCCGCTACCGACCTGGTCGCGCCTCGGGTGTCGCTCGATGACGCCGATGGGCCACGAGCCATCGATCAGGTTCCGGGACCGCTGGCGGACTTCGGGTCCAGGACGATCAGCTTCCTGGTCGACTATGTCGCTCCGGCGATCGTGCTGAATCTCCTGCTGTCCATCGCTGCGGTCGTCGGCAGCCCCGCCTGGCGCCCGGCCATCGTGGTCGTGGGCAGTCTGGCACTGCTGAGCTTCCTCATCTGGAACTCCTGCCACCTGCAGGGCACCACCGGGCGCAGCCTGGGTCGCCGGATGGCGAAGACGTCGCTGGTTACGGTCCAGACCGGTCAGCCGGTGGGCTTCGGCTTGGCTCTGGTCCGCCAGATCTGCCACGTCCTGGAATTCGGCGTCGGCTTCCTGTGGCCGTTGTGGGACAGCAG
>OBLV0100000391.1_pt1 | contig 13714 bp, 13 predicted proteins | sample 1520071 | NCBI WGS metagenome assembly OBLV01 (sample SAMEA3888446, study PRJEB22518) | metagenome | reverse complement strand
AGCTGCAGGAAGGGCTGGTGACGGCCGGCGTGCGGATGCGCCGGCCCGGAGTCGTCGTGCTCAGCGCATCGTTCGATCCGGGCTGGGCCGCGACCGTCGACGGACGCCGGCAAGGTACCGAGATGGTGGCGCCCGCGCTCGTCGCCACGACCGTCCCCTCGGGCACACACCGAATCATCTTCCGCTACCGGGGATGGCAGGGCTACCCACTCCTGTTCGCGGTCGGCGCAGCCGCGCTGCTCGCGCTTGCCTATACGGACGTCAGACAGAAGCGAACTCCGCCGCGCAGGTGACGAGGAGCAGCTGGCCGACGAGTGCCAGAGGTACAGCCAGACCAACGCCGAGTACCACAAGCGCTGACAGTCGGTTGCTTCCCATCGCCGTTGGTTCCGGAGAGCTGATAATTACTCGGTGACCCGCCCTTGGGCACGGCTGTTGCTCGGGGTCGTCTGCGCCGTCATCGGCGTTGTCCTGACGCTGAGGCCGTTCACCTCGCTCGAGGTGCTGGTGTGGTTCGTTGCCGGCGCGTTCGTCGCCACCGGCGTGAACGAGCTCGTCGCGACGAGGGACGCGGGGAATCGTGCGCTGGCAGTCGTGGCTGGACTCGGGTGGATCGCAGCGGGCATTGCGATCGTGGTCTGGGCCGGGAGCACGATTCACGCGCTGGCGATCGCGGCGGGGATCAGCATGGTGCTGGGCGGCCTGACCAGGATGACCGGGGCGGTTCGCGGCAGGGTGGGCGACCGCGTGATCGCGGCGCTGACGGGAGCGGCGAGCGTGATCTTCGGGCTGCTCGCGCTGAGCTGGCCGGACAAGACCGTCCTCATCCTCGCCCTCTTGGTCGGGCCGACCACCGTGATCTTCGGGCTGGGGCAGCTCCTCGTCGTGTATCGGGAGTATCTCGGCCGGCACCCGGTGGGGCGGCGAGGCCCACGGCCGCGGTGGCTGCGAATCTCGGGAGCCGTCGCGGCGGTCGCGCTCGCGCTCGTGCTGGTGGCGGTCAGCGCGGCGCTGCACGGCTCAGCGGCCTCGCCGGATGCGTTCTACAAGCCGCCGAGCAGGGTTCCAGATCGACCCGGAGTGCTCCTGCGCATCCAGCGCTTCACTCGCGGCATCCCGGACGAGTGGAGGGCATGGCGGATCCTTTACACCACCACGCGTGACGACGACACGCCCGCGGTCGCCAGCGGCGTGGTGATCGTCTCCGCCCATCTCCCGGCCGGCCCCCGCCCGGTGATCGCTTGGGCTCATGGCACTACCGGCGTGGCTTCTCAGTGCGCGCCTTCGCTGCTGCCCTCACGCTGGAACGCGGACGTCATACCGGGCGTCAATCAGGCGCTCGCGCGCGGCTGGGTTATCGTCGCCACCGACTACGTCGGGCTGGGAACCCCAGGCGCGCACCCGTACCTCATCGGCCAGGGCGAAGCCCGATCCGTGCTCGACTCCGTGCGAGCGGCCCGGCAGATGCCACAGCTGTCGCTCCAGCGCGCGACCGTGATATGGGGACACTCGCAGGGAGGCCATGCGGCTCTGTGGGCCGGCATCCTCGCCCCGAGCTACGCGCCGGACGTGAACGTGATCGGCGTCGCGGCGCTCGCGCCGGCCAGTGACCTGAAAGCACTCGTCGAAAAGGTAAGGAACACGCTCGAGGGCCCGGTCCTCGGCGCCTACATCCTGACCGCGTACAGCGAGATCTACCCCGACGTGTCATTCGACCACTACGTGCGGCCGGCCGCCCGGGTGATCGTCCGGGAAGCCGCCGATCGATGCCTCGACATACCCGACGCGATTCCCTCCGTGATCACAACCACCCTGGCTCGGCAGCCGATCTACTCCGTAGATCCCCTGAGCGGCGCCCTGGGACGGCGACTCGCCGAAAACACGCCCACCGGCCCGATCAAGGTGCCGCTCCTGATCGCCCAGGGCCTTGACGATCCTCTCGTGCTTCCCAGCATGCAACGCTCCTACGTGAACCAACTCTGCCACTCCGGTCAGAGCGTGGAATACCGGACCTACAGGCGCCGCGATCACCTCTCGCTGTTGTGGCCGGGCTCCCGACTGGTTCCCGATCTGCTGGCCTGGACGCAGGCGCGGTTCGCAGGTAGATCTCAGGAGCGTCGATGCTCGGTCGCCGCCCGGTGACGCAGCGCCGAGACTGGCGTCGACGAAGTTGCTGCGGGCAGCGCGGGGGGCGCGCGCGATCTCCTCGGTGGTGAGTCCTCCGAGGGGCCGCAGCGTCAGCGCCACCTGCGCTTCGACGGCCAGCGCCGGATGGCAGCACGTGAAGATCAGCTCCAGGCGCTCGTCCGGGATCGGGCCCTCGTCGGGTTCAATCTCGTCCATCGTCGCGGTCGGTTGATCGGCTCCCAGCAGCCGCGTCTTGTCCCGGAGCGTCCGCTCCCGTCGCACGCGGTCGATCGCGCGGTTCCGCCCGGTGGCCACCAGCCAGGCCACCGGGTGCTCGGGCAACCCGTCGCGGGGCCAACGCTCGGCCGCGATTGCAAACGCCTCCTGGGCGGCCTCCTCGGCGAGATCGATGTCACCCAGGAAGCCGACCAGGGACGCCAGGACGCGGCCCCACTCACGCCGGAAGACCTGCTCGATCAGTGCGCCGTCTCCCCGGGGACCTCGACGAGCGGACGGATCTCAACCGCACCGCCGAGCCGCACCGCCGGAATCCGCTGCGCGACCTCAAGCACTTCGTCCAGGTTGGAAGCGTCGAACACGAAATAGCCGCCGAGCACCTCCTTGGTGTCGGCGTAAGGACCGTCGATGATCAGGTTCTCATCGCCACCGTAACGAACCGTCGTCGCCGTTTCGACCGGCTGCAGGTGGCCGCCGCCGAGGCAGCGCGAGTCCTCGCGGAACGCCCAGTACTCGGCGGTGACCGACTTGGATTCGTCCTCTCCGAGTGCCTCGTGGCTGCCCGGCTTGGGATAGATCAGCAGTGCGTACTTCATTGCAGGCTCCTTTGGGCGGATGGTTGACCATCCGGGAGACGAACGGGTGGGGCCGGAGGGGACAGGCGCCGACTCCTGAGCCTTTGGCGCAGATGCACGACCGCGGTGGTGCGGTAGATCTCGCTGGGGTGAAGCTGCGGCTTGTGTCGGCGCTGCGAGAGATGCAGGAGATCGACAGCCGCGAGGACAGCCAGCGCGACTGCGGGCCAGAGAACCAGCACGAGCAGCGGTTGGGCGAGGTCATGCCCGTTGAAGTAGACGACGTCTCGAACACCGTGGATGATTGCGGCGTTCGGGAGCCACGGGGCGATTTGACGGAAGCCGCCCGGGAGGAACCCGATTGGGACCGACCCGCCGGATATGGCGTTGCCGACGAAGATGAAGCCGACGGCCGCCATTGCTGTGCCGGGCAGGCCGACGACTGCTTGCAGGGCAGCGACGAAGAGCACGAACGAGAGCGCGCCGAGGAAGCCGATGCCGATCAGCGCAGCGGTGGCGCCGGTGAGGGCCCCGAGGATCGTGTCCATGGCGAGCACGCCGGCGCAGGCAGCGAGCAGCGCGAACAGCGTCGCGGCGGCGACGCGCCACCACAATCGCAGGCGCATCCCGAGCAGGAACAGGCCGACGCTGCCGAGCACACTCGGGATGAGCAGCCCGAGGCCGAACACGAAGCTGGAGAGGCCGCTGCGGTCGCCGTTCTGCAGCGGGGCCACGTCCACCGACTTCGCGGCACGGTGCATCGACTGCGACGCTTTGGTGAGCGCCGCCGTGAGTGCCTGCTGCTGGAGGACGCCCTCCGCGCCGGCAGTCACGATCGTCACCGGGCCGCCCGGAGGCACGATCAGGGCTGCGGCGGTCGACTGCGAGCGAACGCTCTCGGTCGCGGAGCGGGCACTGGCGGTGCTCACCAGGTCAAAGCCGCCTGGTCGGGCATGTTCGAGTCCAGCCTGCAGCTTGGCCCGGACGGCGGGCGCGGCCGCGACGGCGATACGGACTCCGTGCGGCGTTGGGTTGTGGTCGGCATAGCCGAACGACAGGGTTATTAAGAGTCCGAGGATTGCGGCGAACGCCGCGATCGCGAACAGCCGGCGTGGGCTGGGGGTGGCCGGCGGGACTTGGTGCTCAGGCGGTGCGGGCGCATCTGCCGGGCTGAGATCAGTGGGCGGTTCGGAGGTCGTGTTCATGACGGTACTCGTCGCTTCGTAGGGGGTTCATGCTCGAAACTCTACGCGTTGAGTTTACACGTTGAGTAAACATGTGTCAAACTGAGATCATGACCGATTCGCGCGACACCGCGGCCGGCCCCGGTGCTCGCCGCCGCGGTGGCCGGCGCCCCGGCAGCAGTACCTCACGTCAAAAGATCCTCGAAGTCGCCCGCCTTGCCTTCTCCGCCAATGGCTACGCGGAGACGTCGTTACGCGGGATCGCTCGCGAGGCCGAGGTGGACCCGTCGCTGATCGTCCAGCTGTTCGGATCGAAGGCGGGCCTATTCGCAGCCGTCGTCGAGTGGCCGTTCGACGCGAGCCAGGTCGGTGCGCAGATCCGAGACGTACCTACCGAGCAGGTCGGCGAGTACATGGCGCGCCTGTTCATCGGCCATTGGGATCGCGATGAGCACCGCAATCCGATCGTCTCCTTGATTCACGCCGCGCTTTCCGACTCCACGGCGGCCGCGATGCTACGCGAGTTCATCACGGTCAACTTCACGCTCCCTGTGGTCGAGCGCGTCGGCGCCGACCGACCGCAGCTGCGCGCCGCGCTGCTTGCCTCGCAGCTCCTCGGGTTCGGTCTCTCCCGTTACGTCCTGGCCTTCGACGCGCTCACCTCGACCCCCAGCGCCGAGTTGGTCGCCGTCCTCGGCGCGTCCCTGCAGCACACGTGCACAAGTCCGCTCAGCACCGCTGAGGGTCAGTCATAGGACTGGGTTTCCTGCTCGCGGGCGGTGAGCACCATGGGGTGCGCTGGCGGCCCCGAAAGAATCGTCTCGCGATCGATCTCGAGACCGGGCCCGACGTGAACAAGCTCGCCTGGGTGGATCTCCTCCCAGCCGGGCTCATCGCTGATTCGTTCGCTGGCGATCACTACTAGCGGAGCCGCAGCTGCGTCTTCGGAGTGAAGTCGCAAGGTGCCGGCGGCGTCGGCTTCGTCAAGTGGCGCCACGCCGCTCGGACCGCCAGGCCGGCGGCGATGCAGATGCAGCGGATTGTGCTCGGGGTAACGCAAGGCCCAAATGTGACCGATGTCGCCGAGTACGAAGTTGAGGCTATAGAGCTCGTACTCAGCGACCACGCGACGCACCGCTGCGGTGATGCCCGCGCGGACGTCGCCCCCGGCCTCGCGGATGGCCAGCGTGATCAGCGCGAAGAAACGCTCGGAGTCGGTATCGCCCATCACCATCGCCCGGTTTGAGCCCAGCGTTGCCTCGATCCGATCAAGGTCTCCGAGAACCCCGTTGTGGGCGAACAGGCGGCCGTCCTGGCTGAACGGATGGGTGTTCACGAGGGACACGTTGCCCGTGCTGGCGTAGCGCAGGTGAACCAGGATCTCGCTCGCGTCCAGTCGTCGAGCGACATGGCGATAGGCGGGATCCTCGGATGCCTGAACCGGATTTCGAATCAGGATCATCCCGCGCCTCGAGGTAAACGCCGCCAGCCCGTAACCGTCGGCGTTGCGCTCGCTCTGGCGCGCGATCGAGGTCGGGGCATCAAGCAGCCAGAACTCGGCAGCGACGTCTCGTTCGCCTGCGTGCAGCGCAAACAGCCGACACATGGACCCCAGTCTATGTTGGGCGCGAAGCTAGATCTCGGGGGCGAACGGGAGCCATTCCTGCCGGCGCTGGATATATATGAGATCACACAAATTTGTGTTATCTGCGGAATATCTGTATCCTTCGTGCCATGCCATCAGATGCTGAAATCACATTCGCGGACCACACGGGGCGCTTCTACGCACGCCGGTACGGGATGGCCCCGATGGTGGGCCGTCTCCTGGGGTACCTGGCGGTCTGCGATCCACCAGAGCAGACCATCAGCGAGCTCGCCGATGCGTTGCTGGCCAGCAGAAGCGCTATCGCCGGCGCGGTAAACACGATGGAGAACCTCGGGTTCATCCGGCGGTCCAGGGCCGCGGGCGAGCGGATGGACCGGGTGTACATCGACCTCACATCGCCTCGAGCGCTGGGGTTCGACGTCTCCGAATACCAGGAGCAGGCAGACCTGGCGCAAGAGGGTCTCAGACTCTTGGCCGATAGTCCGCTCGAACGTCGCGCGGTGTTGCTGGAGTGGGCTGCGTTGGCCGACTTCATCATCGAGCGGCTGCCGAAGTGGGAGGGGGAATGGCGAGCGCACCGGGAGAAACTGGTCGCCGCCGGGCAGCTGCCTGACCTGGCCGCCCGCCGAGAGGGGAGGAAGCGATGACCGCCGTGTCGACCGTGCCTGGGATCGTTGCCCGGGACGTGCGCAAGTCATTCGGCGACCACGTGGTGCTCGACGACGTGAGCCTGACGGCAGAGGAAGGCACGATCCTGTCGCTGCTCGGTCCGAACGGGGCGGGCAAGACCACGATGGTCCGGATCCTCTCCACCCTGATTCCGGCCGACTCCGGCTCCATGCACATCGCCGATCGCGATGTCGTTACCGACCCTGACGGAGTGCGGGCCGTAATCGGCGTGACCGGCCAGTTCTCGGCGGTGGACAACCTGCTCACCGGGGCCGAGAACCTCCAGCTGATGGCCGACCTTCGCCATCTCGGCCGCGAGGCCGGGCGACGCCGAGTGACGGAGCTGTTGGCGCAGTTCGACCTGGTTGACGCCGCGGACAAGCCGGTCTCGACGTACTCGGGGGGGATGCGACGCCGCCTCGACCTGGCGATGACCCTCGTCGGTCAGCCGAGCGTGATCTTTTTGGACGAGCCAACCACCGGTTTGGACCCGCGCAGTCGCCTCACAATGTGGCAGATCATCCGCGAACTAGCGGCTGCCGGAGTAACGATCCTGCTCACCACGCAGTACCTCGACGAGGCGGACGAGCTGGCCGACCGGATCGCGGTCCTCGACCAGGGACGTATCGTCGCCGAGGGAACCCCGGCCGAGCTGAAGAACCGCATTCCCGGCGGCCACCTCCGACTTCACTTCGCCGATCCCCAACTGCTGCGCTCGGCAAGCGAGCTCCTTCCGGCGGCCGCCCCCGACGAGGACCAGCTCGTCCTCCAGGTCCCTGCAGACGGCACCGTCGAATCACTCCGTGACCTGCTCAACGAACTCGACGAGGCCCGTATCTCCGTCGAACGGTTGACGATCCATACCCCAGACCTCGACGACGTGTTCTTCGCGGTTACCGACAGGCACGTCACCGACGAGACCGATGATGACCCAGCACGACAAGGAGTAGCGCAGTCATGACCACGCTCGCGTACACGATCAGCGACTCACGGACCATGCTGCGCCGGAACCTGAAGCACCAGCTTCGCTACCCGTCCATGACCGTGATGCTCATCGGCCTGCCCATCGTGATCCTGCTGCTGTTCGTCTACGTCTTCGGCGGACAACTCGGCGCTGGCCTTGGCGCCCACGAGGGGAGAAGCGCCTACCTCAACTACGTGGTGCCGGGGCTGTTGCTTATCACCATCGGCTCAGCCGTCCAGGGCACGTCGATCATGGTCGCGATGGACATGACCGGCGGCATCATCGACCGGTTCCGCACGATGGCGATCGCCCGGGCCTCGGTCCTCACCGGTCACGTACTCGGCAGCCTGATCCAAACGCTCGCAGCGATCGCGGTCCTGGTCGGGGTCGCCTTCGTGCTGGGGTTCCACTCGAGCGCCGGGCCCCTCGACTGGCTCGCCGCGGTCGGCATACTCATCTTGTTCGCCCTCGCGCTCATCTGGCTAGCCGTCGCACTCGGGCTTGCCGCCAAGAGCGTCGAGACCGCCAGCAACACCCCCATGATCCTCATGTGGCTGCCGTTCCTCAGCAGCGCGTTCGTTGCGACGGCTACGATGCCGGCCGGCCTCCGTCAGTTCGCCGAATACCAGCCCTTCACGCCCGTGGCTGACACCCTGCGCGGGCTTCTCACGGGCGCCGCCGTCGGCGACCATGCCGTCGCCGCCGTCGCGTGGAGCGTCGGCATCGCCGTCGTGGGCTACCTGTGGGCCATTCGGCTCTACAACCGGCGCCGAGCGGCCGAGCCAAAGTGAGCGGGGAGCTCCCTGGAGGGGGCTACAGGCGCGAGACGAGTTCGGCCACGATTTCCGCAGCGGGCTGTGACCGTTTCGCGAGCGCGACGCTCTGTCCGGCCCACATAGACAGCGGTTCGATCTCGCCGGTGGTGTCAACCATCGGCGGCCCGCCTTCGTATCGAACGATCGCTTCGCCCGACCCGAAGTGCGCGAGCACTTCGCCCTCTCGCGGTCGACTACCCGGTGCCGGCCGGCCCGCGGCCTCCCAAATCTGCGCCGTCGAGTTGTGGAGAGCGCGGTGCGTGGTGTCCGGCCATCCCACCTCATAGAGGTTGTAGTACCACTCTGCATCGGTCTCGGTCGCGGCGATCAGGCGGCGCCGATACTCCTCGTGAATGGGCATTTCATCGGCTAACAGGAACCGCGTGCCGAGCATTGCGCCCTGCGCGCCGAGGGCGAACACGGCCGCGACGCCGCGAGCGTCGCCAATCCCACCCGCCGCAATGACCGGTACGGGCGCCACCGCGTCGACAACCGCCGGCACCAGCGGGAGCGTTGCCACACCACTCCAGACGTGCCCCCCCGCTTCCCAACCCTGCGCGACGACGATGTCCACTCCACATCCGACCGCACGCCGCGCGTCCTCGACGCTGCCGACCGTGTGCATGACGAGCCCGCCGGCTTCATGTACCGAATCGACGTAGCCGCTCGGATCGCCCCAGAACAGCGACACGATCCGCAGACCCGCCGAGAGTGCCTGGTCGATGCGCTCGTGCTGATCGAAGGCGAGCACGAAGTTGGCGGCAAAGGGGCGGTCCGTCAGCGCTGCCGTTTCCTGGACCACGGCTCCGGCATCATCGGCCCATCCCAGCCCCAGCGTGCCCAGGCCGCCGGCGCTCGAGACCGCGGCGGGTAGGCGGGGATCTGCCGACAGCGGCGCCTCGACGATCGGGTAGTCAATCCCCAGTAACTCGCATACCGTCGTGTGGGTACTCATTGCGATGGACTCTTTCTGGCGCCCGCGGCCCCGGTTGACTAGTCTCAGTATGGACCTGAACGGCTCCGACCGGCGCCCGGGTTACCAGTGGTCCAGACCCGCGCCGTAGACGGCGGGTCCAGGCCCGGGGACCACGGCGCCGGTGTGCGGGACGGCGGCGATCGTTCGCGTCACTCCTCAACTATCGACAGGAGCAGATCATGCGCAGCGACATCGTCCCCGGCGGCACCTTCCCCGACTACGAGTTGCCCGATCAGGAGAGCACTCCTCGAAAGCTCAGCGAGATCCAAGGCGACGACCCGCTGATCCTCACGCTCGCGCGCGGGAACTATTGCCCCAAGGAGCACCAGCAGCACCTCGAGCTCGCCGCCAACTATCCCAAGATCGCCGTGGCGTACACGAAGGTCGCCACGATCTCGACCGACACCCATCACTCGAGCCAGGAGTTCCGCGCGTCGACCGGCGCCCAGTGGCCGTTCCTCTCGGACCCGGAGCGGAGCGTCCAGAAGGACCTCGAAATCCAGGAATACACCGACCCCGAGCACGACCCCATGATCCCGCACACCCTCGTGCTCAAACCCGGGCTGGTCGTCCACAGCATCTACAACGGCTACTGGTTCTGGGGACGCCCCTCCTTCGTGGACCTCTGGCGCGACCTCCGGATCGTGACCAGCGAGATCCGCCCCGACTGGGATCTGAGCAAGCCCGGGCTGCGCGAAGCGTGGGAGGCGGGCGACTACTCGCCGTTTCACGGATGGAACCGCCGCTCGCCTGAGTCGATGCCAACTTCTTACAACGCTTAGAACCGCGCTTGCCGTCATACGACTCCGTAGGCAAGTTGGTGTCGGTCAACGTCGGCATGCCGAAGAACGTGCCCTGGCAAGGGAAGAACGTCTATACCGGCGTCTTCAAGGACCCCGTCAGCGGTCACCGCCGAGTCGGCAAGCTGAACATCGAGGGCGACGGTCAAGGGGATCGGGCGGGGCACGGCGGCGAGCAGCGCGCCGTGTTCGTCTACCAGATCGACTCCTATCGTTACTGGGAACGCGAGCTCGGACGCAGCGACTTCGTGCACGGACAGTTCGGCGAGAACTTCACTGTCGAGGGACTCGGTGACGACGAGGTCTGCATCGGTGACCGCTACCAGATCGGCACCGCCACCTTCGAGGTAACACAACCCCGCGTCACCTGCTACCGCGTCGGGATCCGCATGAACGATCCGCGCATCCCCGCGCTGCTCGTTTCACACCATCGCCCCGGCTTCTACTTCCGCGTGCTCGAAGAGGGCGAGGTACAAGCGGGAGACGAGATCCTCAAGCTTGCTTCCGGCCCCGAACAGATGCCGGTCGCCGAGACCGACGCGCTGCTCTACCTCCCCGGGCACCCGCGCCAGCAACTGCTGCGAGCGCTCCGGATTCCCGCCCTCAGCCCCGGCTGGCAGGCCTCGTTCCAAGCTTTGCTCGAGGAAGCACCAGGTAGCGGCAACGCCGGGCTTGCGGTCACGAGCCCGCCTCCGGCCTGGCCGGGCTTCCGTCAACTGATCGTCACCACGATCACCCGCGAGAGCGAATCGGTGATCTCCATACGCCTCGACGATCCAAACGGCGCTCCACTACCAGCGGCCCATCCCGGCCAGTACCTCACGCTGCGGGTCCAGCCCGACAAGCAGCAGAGGTCGGTGCTCCGCAACTACTCCCTCTCCGGGCCGCCCGACGCCGGCTACTACCGGATCACCGTCAAGCGCGAACACGACGGCGCCGCGAGCGGCTATCTGCACACCCGGCTCGCGGCCGGCGATCACCTCGACATCGCAGCGCCGCGTGGCACCTTCATCCTCGACGAGACCCACGCACCCGTGCTGCTGATCAGCGCCGGGATCGGTGCCACCCCAGTTCTCGCGATGCTTCAGGCGCTCGCGGAGGATCATTCCAATCGCGAGGTCTGGTGGCTGCACGGCGCACGCAACCGCCGCGAGCACTCGTTCGGCGTCGAGGCCCGCGGTCTCCTCGCCTCGCTCCCGAACGCGCATCCGCACGTGTACTACAGCCGTCCCGATCCGGATGACCTCAAAGGCCGCGACTTCGACAGCGCGGGCCGGCTCACCGGATCAGTGATCGCCGAACTCGAGCCGCCCCGCGATGCCGAGGCATACCTGTGCGGGCCCACGGCATTCATGGACGAGATCAGCGCCGGGCTGGCGGCGCTCGGGCTCGACGCCTCTCGAATCCATACCGAGCCGTTCGGGCCCGCACCGGGTCTGACGCCAGGCATCGCGGCAACGCCGGCGCGGACGCCACATCCACCCACCGGCCAGCCCGGAAACGGCCCGACCATCGAGTTCGCCCGCAGCAACCTCGCCATCCCATGGAGCAGCGATTACGCCAGCCTGCTCGACCTTGCCGAAGCATGCGACGTACCCGTCCGGTGGTCGTGCCGCACCGGCGTCTGCCACACCTGCGAGACGACGCTGATCGCCGGTGAGCTCGGCTACAACCCCGATCCGGTGGAGCCACCCGCCGACGGGAGCGCGCTCATCTGCTGCTCACAGCCACGCGGCGACGTCGTGCTCGATCTTTGAGCGATCGCTGCACCAACTCAAGACGGTGGACGCCAACCTCTCGGCAGAGTCGTCTGACCCACCTCGATTAGGTAGCCGTCGGGATCTCGGACGTAGCAGCGGATCTCGGTCGCGTGCTGCTTTGGCGGCGTCAAGAACTCGGCGCCCCGAGCGCTCCACTCGGCGTACACGGCTTGGATGTCCGCAACCCGGATATTGAGGAAGCTGCTCACTCGATCTGGGTTCGGCGGCGTCTCGAGCGTGACGGTCGGCTTGTCGTCCGTCGGACCTCCTCCGACGTTGATGATTATCCAACTGTTGGCCAGCGCGACGTACGTCACCTCGTCACTCGGCTCGCCGGAGACGACTGTCTTGCCGCCAAGCACTTCGGTGTAGAAGCGGCGAGAACGCTCGACATCATCGGACACGATGAAGTGGGCCAAGACCATGTCCTCGTCGCTCGTGCTCATGCGTACCTCCGTTGTCGGCTGTGACTCGCTTGTCGCGCCTTATACCGCGCTTCGTCAATTCCGCGCAAGGCCGCACCTGCGAATCAACACAACAATCCGCTCCCGCAGCATCTCCGGTTTGTCGCGGCGATCGGTTAGTCGGCATTATCTGGCGTTCGTGGCAGCCGAAATCCCGCCGGCTCAGCTGAGGACGTGAACTCCGACCAGTCGTCCGAACTGGAGCAGGTGGACGCCGCCAAGGCGCGTCGCAGCCTGCGCAACGGGTTCATCACGTTGGTCCTGGGGGGCGCGTTGGTTATCGGGCTGCTGCTCGCGGTCCCGGGGCTTGAGGGCGTGGCGGACACCGTGTCAAACATGAAGACGCCGTGGGTCCTCGTCGCCGTTCTGCTCGAGATCCTGTCCTGCGCAAGCTACATCGTCGCGTTCCTGCAGGTGTTCAACCGGGCACCTTTCCGGGTCGGTGCCCGGGTCGCGCTCAGCGAAGAGGCGTTCGGGGCGGCCGTGTCGCTCGGGGGTGTGGGCAGCCTGGCGGTGGGGGGATGGCTGATGGTCGAGCGCGGTGCGCCACCGCGGCGGATCGCCCAGCGCTCGGCGGTGCTGTTCCTGTACACGAGCGCGATCAACGTGATCACGCTGATTCTGGCCGGCCTCGGCCTGTTCCTCGGCCTTCCTGGCCCGAGTAACCCGCTGCTCAGCATCCTGCCGGCGTTGGTTGGCGTCGTCGTGCTGGTGCTATTTCTGCTGTTGCCGCGCTACGTGGACCGGATCGTCCGGAGGACAGGACCGGGCCGGCTCCAGGCTGTGTTGATAGAGACGGCGGCCAGCGTCCGTGACACGGAGCGACTGGTGTTCCACCCGGACTGGCGGATCGTCGGCGCGATCGGTTACCTGTGGTTCGACATCGCGGTGCTGTTCGCGTGCTTTGCCGCCGCTGGGGAGGCGCCCCCGCTGGCGCCGGTGGTGCTGGCCTATCAGATCGGCTACCTGTCGAACTTCATCCCGGTGCCGGGCGGGATCGGCGTGCTCGACGGCAGCATGATCGGCATGCTCGTCCTCTACGGGACGGGCGGGACGGTGGCCACCGCGGCCACCCTCGTCTATCACGCGATTTCGCTGTGGGTCCCCGCCGTGTGGGGCACGATCGCGTTCATCTTGCTCCAGAAGACCAAGAAGCAGCCGATTGTGCTGCGTAACCCGACCGAGGAATTACGGCGCCGCTCCGACTGAGCGCCTCAAGCTAAGCTAGCTGACGAAGCACCTTCTCGAGGTCCCGTGGGTTGAATGGCCATGCGAACAGCGCACGTTCGTGTCCGGAGGCGTCGAGCACGTACGCCGCCTCGGTGTGGTCGATGCGATATGTAACCGTGCCATTGATCCGCCAGGTCGTCACCTTGACGGCAATTCGGTAGTTCTTCCACACGGCAGCGAGGTCCGTCGGACGGCCGACCGCCCAACGCCACTCTGGGACGAGACGCCACTCCCGATCGTCCTGGAGGAGGTATCGCCGCGCGTTCGCGTACACGTCGGTGCTGACCGCGAGGATCACCGGCCGGTG
>OBLV0100000390.1_pt1 | contig 13750 bp, 14 predicted proteins | sample 1520071 | NCBI WGS metagenome assembly OBLV01 (sample SAMEA3888446, study PRJEB22518) | metagenome | reverse complement strand
CCCGTCGTGAACCCGACGACTGGCCCTCAATCGCCGGCGAAATCGCGGCGAGAAGAACCCTCGGACCGAGCGGTCAGGTGTCGGTGGTGCCGGAACGACCGGTCGAGCGTTCGTCGGGCTCGCTGATCGCGGCGACCAAGTCACCGCGCGCTCGGGCCACCCGTGAGCGGATCGTGCCGACCGGGCAGTGACATACATCAGCCGCCTCGGCGTAGGAGAGGCCGAGCACTTGGGTGAGGACGAACGCGACCCGACGGTCGGGGGGTAACGCGTCGACCACGGCACGCAACGTCACCTGGTCGTCGGATGCCGGCGCGTTCCTGGGCCCGGTGGCTATGGCCTCGCTCAGCGCTCGGCGCCGGCGTTGGACCCTGATGTCGTCGGCGACGGTCCTCCGCGCAATCGAAAGCAACCAGGTACGAACGCTGGCATCGGCCCGGAAACGAGGCAGGGCCTTGATCGCTCGGAGGTAGACGTCCTGGGTCAGGTCATCGGCTCGACCGGGATCGCCGAAGTGGGCACAGAACCGCCAGACCTCGGTTTGGGTGGCTCGAATCAGGCGGTGCAACGCCACCTGATCCCCCGCGCCAGCGGCTCGCGCCCATGTCGTTAGTTGGTCCACTGCTAGCCCAGCGTAGGCAGTTCGGGCTCGCTATCGCCTATCGTCCCGCCCCCGGGAGGTGGGCCAACAGCACAAGAATGAAACGGTGAAACGCGCCGCGATCGGATTGGCCCTCACCGTCACCTGGCTGCTGTTGCTCGCCGCGCCGGCGTCGGCGCATACCGTTTCCGGTATCGGTGCCACCGACTGGAAGTCGGTCCTTACCAGCGTGTCGCCCCAGGTGGCCGGGCTCACTGTGAAGATCGTGGAAGACGGAAGCCGCATCGAGATCGTCAACCACGGCCCCGAGGTCCTGGTATTCGGTTACCAGGGCGAGGACTACCTACGCGTCGGACCGCAGGGCGTTTTCGAGAACCTGCAGTCCCCTTCGACCTACCTGAACTGCAGCCGCGCGGGCTGCGCCGTCCCGGCGGGGATCAACAAGGACAACCCTCCGGTCTGGAAGAAGATCTCGTCGGGCCAGACCGTCAGGTACCACGACCATCGCTCGCATTGGATGGGGTCGGTGCTGCCGCCCGACGTGGCCCGGGCGCCCAGCACGTACCGGGTCGAGGCGGACTGGACCATCAATATGGCCCAGGGCTCGACGCCGATCATGGTGAAGGGGTACTACGCGTGGGTTCCCGGCGTCAGCCCCTTTCCCTGGTTGGTGGCGGCCGCTGTCCTCGTCGCCGTCGGAGCGAGCCTCGGCCTGCTGATCAGCTGGGGCATACCACTCGCAATCGCAGTGGTGATCGTGACGATCAACGACATCTACCACGCCGTCGGCATCGCAGGGTTCTGGTCGGGCAACTTCGGTTATCGGCTCGAGAAGTTCTTCTCCGGCAGCTACTACTCGATGGCCGGGTGGGTGCTCGGCCTGCTTTGTGGATGGCTAATCGTGCGAAAACGGGTCGACGGGTTGTACGCCGCAGTGTTCGCCGGCGGGTCGGCGGCGTTGTTCACCGGGCTGCTCGACTTCACGGTGCTGTACCGCTCCCAGGCCCCCTTTACCGCATCGATCACCATCGACCGGGTAACCGTCGTCATCTCCCTCGGCCTCGGATTAGGCGTCGCGATCGGCGCGCTCCTCGCCATTCGGGAAAGCAACGTCGAGTTCGACGAGGGCGACTACGCCGACGAGGACCCCGAAGACGCGGACGAGGACCCCGACGACGCCGACGACGCCGGGGAAGAGAACGAGGACCTCCACGAAGAAGACGAGGACCTCACGGATGGGACGATCACCTCGAGGTAGAACGACAACACGACCACGAGCACGCCCCAAAGGGCGAGGCTGCCGATCCCGTGCCCTCACCAAGATCACGCCCGGACTGAACACGACGTACGGAAGGGCAAGCGACAACGGGCCCGGGGGCCAGGCCCAGCCGCCGATTGCTGGCCGACCGCCCTGGACCCGCCGTCGCTCTCTCAGTTCTTTCCTACCGGTCTCGAGACCAAACAGGGTCTCGAGACCAAACAGGGTCTCGAGACCAAACAGGGTCTCAAGACCAAACAGGGCTCTCAAAGACCAAACAGGGTCTCGAGACCAAACAGGATCGGGACCAAGCGTCTCAAGATCAAACGGTTCCGGGCCCCCGACGCGACAGTAGGTGGGACATCGTGTCGACATCCCACCTACTGGCGTTGGTTCTCGAGTCGTAGCGCCGGCCGAAGCCGGCGCTACAGGAAGCTGGTGATCAGCTGCCGGGGGCGCAGATGACGTAGGCCTGGAGCGACGACAACCCGGTGTCGACGACTAGCCAGCCGCGGGCCACGCCGCCGTTTCCGATCAGCGTGTGGGTACCCGCACCGTTGGTCGGGGCTGACGACGCCAGCAAACCGGCCAGCGATCCCGTCGCGCCGCCGCCGCTGAGGGCCACGTAACCAACCGGGCAGTCAGCTTCGGCCTCGTACACGATCAGGTTCGAGACCCCGAGGCCGAGGTTGACGCCGAGCAGGCTCTGCACGAGGCTGCAGACCACCGAGAGAAGCGCGCTCGGCGCGCAGATCGCACTCGCGGTCGACGACACAACGGTCACGACGTTCGTAAGCGCCGAGGTGCCTGGGATGCCCTGAGGTCCTTGGGCACCGGTAGCACCAGTGGCACCTGTAGCTCCAGTGAGACCGGTGGCACCGGTTGCACCAGTCGCACCGGCCGGACCAACAGCGCCCTGCGGGCCGGTCGCTCCGGTGTTACCAACCGGGCCCTGGGGTCCCTGGGGTCCGGTGGCACCTTGGCTGCCCGAACCTCCACTGAGGCCGATCGGGCCTTGCGGGCCCTGGGCGCCGGTCGGACCGGCTGGGCCCTGCGGACCGGCCGGGCCCTGGAGACCCTGCGCTCCGGCGGGACCAGCGGGACCGGCAGGGCCGGTCGCCCCGGTCGTGTTGCAGCTGTTGCCGCTGCACGCGCCACCAGGCGGAATCGTGCCGCCGTTGCAGCTGTTGCCGCTGCAGGCCTGCGCCGACAGGCTGGATGTTGGGGCCGCGGCTGTCGACGACGCGGTGACGCCGACGAGCAGAGCCGCCGCTCCCAACAGCGAAACACAGACATAGCGTGCTCTCATAGAACCCCCCTGTTAGCCGGCCGGAGGACCCCCTGAGGCCGGTACTTCTCTCCTCGACACAAGAGATAGCCGAAATTGGGGCGTGATACCACAATTTTCGCAAAGAGTATCCCAAAGATCTATCCCAGAGATGGGCAAAGGTCCAACGAAGAAGGCGTTTGTCCGGGCGAAGGCGAGAGGGCCGCCGACCCCCCATTTTCCCCAGGAAGTGCCTGAGAGGGGTCAGCGGCCCACTGGCACGCGAGTTACAAAAGGGCTAGATGTCGTAGTAGAGCATGAACTCCCACGGGTGGGGGCGGAGCCGCACGGGGTCGATCTCGTGCTCGCGCTTGTAGCTGACCCAGGTCTCGATGAGGTCGTCGGTGAACACCCCGCCGGCCTTCAAGAAGGCATTGTCCGACTCGAGGGCGGCTAGCGACTCTTCGAGGGAGCCGGGGACCTGGGGCACCTGGGCCAACTCCTCGGGCGGGAGGTCATAGAGGTCTTTGTCCACGGGGTCCGGTGGCTCGATCTTGTTGATGACCCCGTCGAGGCCGGCCATCAAGATGGCGGAGAACGCCAGGTACGGGTTGGCCGACGGATCGGGGCAGCGGAACTCGACCCGCTTGGCCTTGGGGCTCTTGGAGTACAGCGGGATGCGGCAGGCAGCCGAGCGGTTGCGCTGGCTGTAGACGAGGTTGACCGGCGCCTCGTAACCGGGCACGAGGCGCTTGTAGCTGTTCGTCGTCGGCGCCGCGAACGCCAGGATCGCCGGCGCGTGCTTCAGCAGGCCGCCGATGTACCAGCGCCCGAGGTCTGAAAGGCCGGCGTAGCCGAGCTCGGAGTACATGAGCGGTTCCCCGCCCCGCCACAGCGAGGAGTGCACGTGCATGCCGGACCCGTTGTCCTGGAAGAGGGGCTTGGGCATGAACGTCGCCGACTTGCCGTGGGCCCGGGCCACGCTCTTGACCACGTACTTATAGAGCATCAGCTTGTCGGCCATGATCAAGAGCTTGTCGAAGCGCATGTCGATCTCGGCCTGGCCGGCGGTGCCCACCTCGTGGTGCTGCACCTCGATCTCGATGCCGAGGCCCTCCATGGCCATGATCATCTCGGAGCGAAGATCCTGGTAGTGGTCCATGGGAGGAACCGGGAAGTACCCCTCTTTGTACCGGGGCTTGAATCCGAGGTTGGGGTTCTCCGCCTTGCCCGAGTTCCAGATGCCCTCGACCGAGTCGATGTGGTAGTAGCCCTCGTGGCTGTTCTGGTCGAAGCGGATGTCGTCGAAGATGTAGAACTCCGCCTCGGGCCCGAAGTAGGCGGTATCGGCGATGCCGGTGGACACCAGGTAGTCCTGGGCCTTCTGGGCGACGTAACGGGGGTCGCGGCTGTAGGACTCGCCGGTTACCGGATCGCGGACGAAGCAATTGATGTTGAGCGTCTTGTGCTGGCGGAACGGGTCGATCACCGCGGTGTCAGGGTCCGGCATCAGCAGCATGTCGGACTCCTGGATCTCCTGGAACCCTCGGATCGAGGACCCGTCGAAGCCGTACCCTTCCTCGAATCCGGACTCGGTGAGCTCGTGGCTCGGCACCGAGAAGTGCTGCATGAGGCCGGGAAGGTCGCAGAAGCGGAAGTCGACGATGTCGATTCCCTCGCTCTGGACAAGGCCCAGGACCTCAGCGGGCGTGCGGACTTCCACTGTGTGTCTCCCTTCCCCTATGGATGCAGTACGGAGTGTGTTCCGGGCCGGTGTCGACTCCGTTGCGTCTCTGTGAACTGCTTGTGAAACGACCACCCGCATTTGTCCTAGCACGGATCGGGCCTGCGAGACTAACGAGACCATGGAACGCCAAGCCGACTACGTCCTGCGCACCGTCGAGGAACGGGGGGTCCGCTTCATCCAGCTGTGGTTTACCGACGTGCTGGGTACGCCCAAGACCTTCAACATCACACCGGCCGAGCTCGAGAACGCCCTCGAGGAAGGCATGACCTTCGATGGCTCGGCGATCGACGGCTTCAGCCGGGTCCAGGAGAGCGATGTACTCGCCCACCCCGACCCCAAGACCTTTCAGCTCCTGCCCTACCTGGCCGACAACCAACCCGTAGCCCGGGTGGTCTGCGATATCGCCAACCTCGACGGGACCCCGTTCGAAGGCGATCCCCGCCACGTCCTGCGGCGTTCGTTGGAGAGGGCTCGGGCTCACGGGTTCTCCTTCTACTGCGCACCCGAGCTGGAGTACTTCTACTTCCCGCTCGCCTCGCCGGGCAGCGATTCCGGCGCTCGGCCGCCCGAACCCCTCGACCGCGGTTCGTATTTCGAGCTCACCACCGCCGACAAGGGGACCGAGTTGCGCCAACGCACGGTCCTCACCCTGGAAGACATGGGGATCCCCGTGGAGTACAGCCAGCACGAGGACGCCCCGAGCCAGCACGAGGTCGACCTGCGCTACACCGACGCCCTCACGATGGCCGACAACGTCATGACGGTCCGCCAGGTCGTCAAAGAGATCGCGTGGCAAAAAGAGGTGATGGCAACCTTCATGCCCAAGCCGCTCGCTGGCGTCCAGGGATCGGGGATGCACACCCACCTTTCCCTCTTCGACGGCGATACCAACGTGTTCCACGACGAGGCCGACGAGTACCACTTGTCGGCAACCGGCCGGCGGTTCATCGCCGGCCTGCTCCGCCACGCCCATGAGATCACGGCGGTCACCAACCAGTGGGTCAACTCGTATAAGCGGCTGATCGTCGGCTACGAGGCCCCGACCTACGTCTCCTGGGCCCGCAACAACCGCTCGGCGTTGATCCGGGTGCCGCCCACCAAGCGAGGCAAGAAGGAGTCGACCCGGATCGAGTACCGGGCACCCGATTCCGCCGCCAACCCGTACCTGGCGTTCGCGGTGATCCTGGCCGCCGGCCTGGCCGGCATCGACGGCGAGTACGAACTGCCGCCCGAGGCGGCGGCCAACCTCTACGAGTTGACCACCGAGGAGCGCTTCGCCGAGGGCATCGAGTCGCTGCCCGGTTCGCTCTCCGATGCCATAAAGGCAATGGAAAATTCCGAGCTGATGGCTTCCACCTTGGGTGAGCATGTGTTCGAGTGGTTCATCCGGAACAAGCGGGCCGAGTGGGCCGACTACACGGCCGAGGTGACGCCGTTCGAATTGCGTCGCTACCTGACCTCGCTGTAGGACCGCGCCCGATCAAGTCCATGGAGCCGTTGCTCATCTTCCCCGACCCGGCGCCGCCCGCGCTGGCCCAGGCCCTCGACCTGGCGGGCTATCCCTGGAAGGCGGCCGCCTCCCCCGAAGCCGCCGATCGGCTCGAACCGGAGGACGGCTGGTCGGGTGCCATCATCGGCGCCGACGAGGATCCCGACGGGGCCTTCGCCCTCTGTCGGGCCCTGCGCAAGCGCGACCTGCCGTTCGAACCCGTCCTGCTGCTGGCCACCGGCGCCCAGCTGGCCGAGCTAGAGCTGCGAGACGACCTCTTCGACGACTTCTGCCTGGCGCCGTTCCACGCTCGCGAACTCGAGGCCCGCCTGGCCCATCTCTTCTGGCGAACCGGGCGGGGCACCCGCCCGGAACTGGTCGAGTATGGCCCCTTGGTGCTCAACCTGGAGACCTACCAGGCGGCGGTCGGCGGTCGGCCGCTCGACCTGACGTATATGGAGTACGAGTTGCTCAAGTTCCTGGCGACCCATCCGGGCAAGGTGTTCACCCGCGAGACCCTGCTCAGCCGGGTGTGGGGGTACGAGTACTACGGCGGGGCCCGCACCGTCGACGTCCACATCCGCCGGCTTCGGGCCAAGCTCGGCGAGGAGCACGCCAGCTTGATCTCGACGGTCCGGTCAGTGGGCTACCGCTTCGGGCAGAGTCGCTGGGGGGTCTAAACCCAAGGATGGGAAAAGGGGCTGCTCAGCTGTTGGTCTCGATGTACTCGCTTCCGGCGTGAGTCGCCTCGGCATTCTCCTTCAAGAGGTAGCCGACCGTGATCGCCCCGAGTGTCCCGCTCAAGAGGAACGCGATGGGAAGGGCGAACACGATCACGACGGCGATGACGAGCGCCCCGATGATCATGAGGACAATCTTCCCGAACTGGTAACAGCCCACACCTCGATCTCGACGGCGGCACCGAGGGGAAGGCCGACAACGGCAAAGGCCGATCGGGCGGGGCGGTGCTCGCCGAAGGCGGCCAGGTAGGCCTCGTTCATGGCCGCAAAATCCTCCATGTCGGTCAGGAACACCGTCGTCTTCACCACGTCGGCCAACGTCGCCCCCTCCGAGACGAGCAGGGTTTCGGCGTTGGCGAGCGCTTGGGTCACCTGGGCACCCAGACCATCGGCCAGCCTGCCTCCCAAGGTACCGAGTTGGCCGCTGCAGATCAGCCAGTCGCCGGCTCGGACGATAGGGGTATACGGCCCCAGCGGCTTGGGCGCGGCAGAGCTGTCCGGCGAGACAGGAACCATTCAGCCCGCACCCTAGCGGGCGCCGGGGCTTCGCTACACGATGGCCTTGGGCCCATTCCTGGGTCTTCGCTTGCCGGGACCGTGGAACCCGTGGGCCGTTGAGCAGTTGTGGGCCGATAGGTGGCCGGATCCCCTCCTAACGGCCCACAACGGCCGAACGGCCCGCGGTCATCGGCTCTGGGTCTGTGTCCTCAGGAAAACCGGCCTCGGATGGTCGGCCAAGCCGGCGGAAGCCCTTGCGCGATCCAGGTCGCGGCAGCTACCGCAGCAAACACAGCGTCGCTGCCGTTGACCGCGGCGGCGGTGGAGGGTTCGATCGTCACGTCGATCGGTGGGGTGTCGATGGCGCGCAGCACACCGAAGGAGCGGATCGTCAGATCCTGGGGCTCCCCGGCACCGTTCACGGCAATCCCCTCCGAGCAAACCCAACTGAGCGCCATATGGGCCGCCCCGACGGCATAGGAGCGCAGCACGATCGGATCGAGCGGATCGCCGCAGGCGACGGCGACCTGCACCCTGGTCGGGCGACCGTCGGCGTCCACCTCGACCGACGCCGTGGCTCGCCCGCCAGCGGGCGAAACGACCGTGATCGTCCCGCTCCTCGCGACGCCAGCCCCGCCGGCGTCTTCCGCCCGGCCGGCGACCGCCGCCCGGCCGGCTCGGGCGCCGGCACTAACCGAGGCGGCGCCGGCGCTCAGCGAGGCGGCGCCGGACAGGAGGACGGCGGCTTCGACCCAGCCGGCGCCCCGCAGGGCGACCGACGTCGGCGGCCCGACGACATCGATCTCTTCGACGCGAAGGAGGGGGGCGACGGCGCCGATCACCTCGACGATGCCTGGGGTTCGGGCCACCCGGATCTCGCCGGAACCGTCGGCCCGCATGCCCGCCGCCAGGGGCGGTCGCTTCGGGCCCAGGCGGACCACGTCCTCCCGCGACAGCAGGATGCGAACCGCCCGGCCGTACCGATCGGCCAGTTGGCGGGCGGCGAGCGGGGCGGGGCTGTTCACCTTGCCCCCGAACGCGCCTGCGTTGCCGAGCGGGGTGGCCGGCTCTCCGCCGGGGCGGCACCACGACGCATCGGTCTCGACGTAGGCCGGCTCCACCCAGGTCGTCCGCAACGTCAGATCCCAGTCGCCGGCCGGCACCTCGATCGGATGCCGTAGCGCCGCCCCACTGCGCCGGCCCGAGACCTTGCCGGCGGTCCCTCGGGCCTGTGCGAGTGTTTCGCCTACCGCCCAGCCCCCGTGGCCGTCGGGCACGGCCACCAGGGCGTCGGCAGGAGCCAGATCGTCGGCGAAGCCCGCCCGCCCCAGCGCAATTTCCGGACCGACGCGCTGGGGCGATCCACCTTCGATGGCGGCTCGCCGGGCCGCCGCGACCAAGTCCCGCCCGGCCACCGGTCCGGGAAGGGTGGTCGCCGCCTCGATGACGCTGCGCCACCCGGTGCAGCGGCAAAGATGCGCCAGCAAGGCTCGGGTGGCGACTGCCTCGTCGACGACGTCGCCGTGGTTGGCCGCGGCCAGGCGGACTACGATGCCCGGGGTGCAGAAGCCGCACTGGCTCGCCCCGGTGGCGGCGAAAGCGTCCGACCAGCGCTGCCGGGTTGTCTCGGGTAGGCCGTCGAGGGTGGTGATCACCCGCCCGGCCACCCGCCGTGCGGGGGTGACGCACGCCACCCGGGGCAGGCCGTCGACAAGGACGGTGCAACAGCCGCACTGGCCCTGGGGACTACATCCGTCCTTGGCCGTTCGCAGGCCGAGCCGATCGCGCAGGACTTCGAGGAGCGACGATCCGTCGTCGGCGACTTCGACCGCCTGGCCGTCGACCCGGAGCGCTAACACCCCCCGAGACTAGGGCTCACACCAGCCGGCGCCGCACGATCGGCCACGTCAGGCGGCCGATCAGGAACAAGAGCCCGACCCCGAGGAGGAAGACGACGATGCCGCCGGAGGCGGCGATGACATCCTCGACGCCTCGGGCGAAGCTGTGGCGAGCGCGGGCCCAGGCGAGGGCGAGGCCGGTGGGTGAGGTGGGCGGGACGGTTGCGGTCGAGCCGACCTCGGCCAACTGCACCGTGAGGGTGGAAAAACTGGCCTGGTCGGTCAGGACGTTCTCCTGTCCTTGCAGCTGGTCGATCTGGGTTTGCACCTGGGTGATCTGCTGCTCGACATTGAGGATGTCGCCGATCGAGGTCGCCTTCGAGAGGATCTGCTCGAACTGGGTCTGGGTCGCGTCCAGTGCCTGGATCTGGGCCGCCAGGTTCACGTAGGACGCCGTTACGTCCTGCCCGGAGGTCGTCTGGGACAGCGGCTTGCCCAGCGCCCGGGCACCATCGAGCAGGTTCTCGAACTGGTTGACCGGCACCCGCAGCGTCAAAGCCCCTGTGGGTGCGCCGCTGCCCTCATTCGTGGTGGCATCGGCGACGTAGCCACCCAGCCCGCCGACCAGCGAGGTCAGCTGATTGACCGCCGGCGTGAGCTGCCCCTTGGCCACCTGCAGGTCGAGCGTCCCGGTCTTCACGATCTTCGTGGCGTCGACGGACCCGGTCGGCGCACCGAGCGGCGTCGGCGGGACCGTCGTCGAAGGTGCGGTGGCGAGAGCCCCAGGGGGCAACGCCGGCAAGTAGGACTGGGCGGCTAGGCCGTTTGTGGTGCTTCCGGTGGAGGTGGGGGCCGAGCGGGCCGAGTTACCGATTATCCGGCCTGACACCGTCGCCTGCGACCGCCGACTCACGAGCAGCCCGATCCCGACCACCGCGACGAGCGTCGCGGCGACGCCAACAGCAATCGGCCACCGTCGGCGGTGCGCCGGGCGGTCGGCGCGCGGGGGGCGCGAGGGCCGGGCCAGGGCCCGGCGGGCGGCCAGTACCTGGGCCGGGCCATCCTCGGGCACCTCGATGGCGGCGCCCAGGTCATGCAGCGCCGACTCCAGCCACTCTTCGTCGATCACCGTCATGGCCTCGCCGCCTCCTCCTGCTCGGGTTCGTGGTCCCCACCCACCAGGGCGACCAGGGCGGGGTCGACGCCGAGGCGGGCCCGGGCCTCGTGCAGCCGGGACTTGACCGTGCCCGGCCGGCGGTGGATCACCGACGCGATCTCCTTCTCACTCAACTGGGCGTAATAACGCAGGGCCACGACGATCCGCAGGTATTCAGGCATCCGGGCCAGCGCGGCGAACAACACCCGCTGCTGCTCGTTGGCCAGGGCCGACAGCTCGGGGCCTCGATCGGCGTCTACCTGGTCCACGTCGTCACCGGGGAAAACGGACGGGTGGCGGCGCTCGGCCCGCAGTTTGGAGCAGCACGCGTTGACCACCACCCGGTACAGCCAGGGCTTGACGCTGTCACCGGAAACAACGTCACCTGCGGGTACGGCGGCGCGAAACCGCCACGCCCGAAGGAAAGCGTCCTGGACTGCTTCCTCTGCGTCGTGGCGGTTGTGGAGTATCAGGAAGGCGGTCCGAAAGGCCGGTACGTAGCCCTCGGCCAACCACGTGCTCAGTTCGTCGTCATGTGTGCCCACGCCTACTAGGACGTACGAAACGACAGTCTGGTTCGCGGGCGGCGCCCGCGAACCGAAGATTCCTTAGCTGAAGGAAGAGCCGCAGCCGCAGGTGCGCTGGGCGTTGGGGTTGTTGATCGAGAACCCGGCGCCCTGGAGGCCGTCCTTGAAGTCGAGCGTGGCGCCCATGATGAGCGGCGCGCTGGCCGGGTCCACGACCACCTTGACGTCGCCGTACTCCGACACCAAGTCGTCATCGGCGAACTCGCTGTCGAAGAACATCTCGTAGCTGTAGCCGGAGCAGCCGCCCGGGCGCACCGCGACGCGCAGCGCCAACTCGGGGTTGCCTTCCTGCTTGACCAGCTCGGCGACCTTGGCCACCGCCGCATCGGTGAGATTGATGGTGGTACGGGTCTCTTCGGTGGTACTCACAGTTCGCCTCCAGAAAACGAGTGACTAGCGGTCATGCTATCGGCTGAGCAGGTCAACATGGCAGGGATCTCGATCCTCGAGTGTGGCGAAGTAGCCCACCGCCACCTCGGCATTGCGAACTCCTTGGACGATGCCCTCGATGATGCCCCGGTGGAGGTGGCAAACCAGGGCCGGAAACTCCGACGCCACCTCCCGGAACGGGCAGCTGGCGAAGGCGACCGTCGTCACCGCCCCGTCCTCGCCCACCGCCGGATCGAAGCCCAGATCGGCCAACTCGTCAACCAGCGCCTCGAGGCAGGACTGCGTGCCGGCGGCGGCTCGCGCCGCGCCCGACCGCCGGCCCTCGGCTCGACCCGCCTCGGCGACCAGTTCGGGATCGGGACCGGCGACGGTCGCGACCCCGGCCAGCAGGCGGGCCAGCAGGCGGAACCCGGACGGCTCGAGCCCGAGCGACGGGGCATCGGGAGCGAGCGACCAGCGGTGCTGGGGCCGACCGACCGTGCCGCGGCTGTCGGCGTCGACCTCGAGCAGCCCAACCTCCCGCATGCGCTCCAAGTGGGGGCGCACGGTGTTGGGGTGCAGGTCCAAGCTGTCGGCGATCTCGGTGGTCGACAACGGCACCTCGGAGCGGGCCAACTCCAGGTAGATGGCGTAGCGGGTGTTGTCGCCCAAGGCCTTGAACACCGGCAGCCGATCCACGAATCGCAATATTACCGGTATTGGCCGGTAGAATCTCAGATGTGCCCCAAAGCCTCTCGGCCGCTGCCGTCGAAGGCGCCATGCGCGGCGTCATTGACCCTGAACTGGGCGACAACGTGGTCGATCTCGGGATGTACCAGCGAGTCGACATCCGCGACGACGGCGATGTGACGGTGCACCTGGCGCTCACTACCGCCGGCTGCCCGCTTCGGGCCCAGCTGCAACGCGACACCGTGGCCCGGGTCGGCAGCCTCCCCGGCGTCACCAAGGTTCACGTCCGGACGAGCGAGATGTCCCGCGAAGCGAAGTCGGCCGTCATGGCCCGCGCTCGCTGGAAGATTCGGGAAAATGCGCCGGTCACGGATATACCCGGTCGTACTCGCGTGGTCGCCATCTCCTCGGGCAAGGGTGGCGTGGGCAAGAGTTCGGTGACGGTGAACCTGGCAGCCACCGTGGCCGCCCGGGGCTACACCGTTGGCCTGCTCGACGCCGACATCGCTGGCTTCTCGGTCCCTCGCATGCTCGGCATCGAAGGCCAGATCGCGGCGGTGGCCAATGCGAGCGAACCGGGGCGGCCCAAGATGCGCCCGGTCGAAAAGCGGATCGGCGCTGGGAACGTCAAGGTGCTCTCGATGGGATTCCTCTCCCCCGAGGACGAGGCGATCATGTGGCGCGGCCTCATGCTCATGCGCGGCGTGCAGCACTTCCTGGAGGACGCCGTCTGGGGCGACCTCGACTACCTGCTGGTCGACATGCCGCCCGGGACCGGCGACATCCAGATGGGCTTGGCCCGGATGCTGCCGCGCACCGAGATGATCATCGTGACCACACCGGCGCTGGCGGCCCAGAAGGTGGCGGTCCGGGCCGCCGACATGGCCCGCAAGGGTTACCTGCGCGTCGTGGGCGTGGTCGAGAACATGAGCGGCTTCACCTGCGAGCACGGCACCACCTATGAGCTGTTCGGCCACGGCGGCGGCCAGCGCCTGGCCGATGAGATCGGGGCTCCCCTACTCGGCCGCATCCCCCTCGAACCGGCCGTCTCGTCCGGCGGCGACACCGGCCAGCCGGCGGCCCTGGGTACCGGCCCGGTCGCCGACGCCTTCTCGGCCTTTGCCGACGCCGTCATGGAAGCCGTGCCGGTGGTGGAGATGCACGATTGCACCGCCCGATTGCTCGACCTGGTCGACGCCGCCGTCGCGGCCCACGGCGCGGCGCCGGTGATAGACGGCGACTAACCCTCCTCCGGCCGGTACCCGCCCTCGCCTCCTCCTGGTCTCGCCGCGGTCGCCTCTCGCCGACGGCCAGGGCGACCAGCGACGGGCACAGGTGGCCTTGACCGCGCTAGCCGACGACTGGGACATCGAGGTGGTCTCCTGGCTGCCCGATGCGGGCCAACCGCTGCGGCGGCTGGTCCTCGCCCACCCGACCACCCTGCTCCGCGCCGCACAAGGCAGCAGATCGGAAGAGCGTCGTGTAGGGAAAGAGTGTAGATCTCGGTGGT
>OBLV0100000389.1_pt1 | contig 13756 bp, 17 predicted proteins | sample 1520071 | NCBI WGS metagenome assembly OBLV01 (sample SAMEA3888446, study PRJEB22518) | metagenome | reverse complement strand
CACCGAGATCTACACTCTTTCCCTACACGACGCTCTTCCGATCTAGCACCACTGCTGGCCTACCAACTGGGCGGTGAGCTGCTACTCGGTTTCATCTCGGCGGTCGCGTTCGCCACCATCCTCGCCGTGGTCGCGGGTCTGACGATCACCGCATCGGCGTCGTTCGCGCACGACGTGTACGCCAATGTGATCAAGCACGGCACCTTGGATCCGGATCGTGAGGTGCGGGTCGCCCGGATCACCGCCCTGGTCATCGGCGTGCTGGCCGTGCTCGGTGGTATCGCCGCGCTGGGCCAGAACGTCGCGTTCCTGGTGGCACTGGCCTTCGCGGTCGCGGCCTCGGCGAACCTGCCGACGATCCTTTACTCGCTGTTCTGGAAGCGGTTCAACACCGCCGGCGTGCTGTGGAGCATGTACGGCGGTCTGGTCAGCAGCGTGCTGCTCATCGTGCTGTCCCCGGCGGTGTCGGGAAACTCGAAGGCGATGTTTCCCCATGCCGACTTCGCGATCTTCCCCCTGAAGAACCCGGCACTGATCTCGGTCCCGCTGGCCTTCCTGCTCGGCTACCTCGCCACCGTATTCAGCAAGGCCGATCCGGACGACGTGACCAAGTTCGCCCAGATGGAGGTGCGCGCGCTGACCGGGGCCGGAGCCGAGCGCTCGCAGGCAGCCGCCTCGGCTGGTCCGCCGCCCCGGGCGCCGTTGAGCACCCTCTCCCGTAGCGCCACCCCCGGCGAGACCGGCGGTGCGCCCCCGAAGGAGCCGGTCGGCGCTGGTGCTCCCGTATCGGCCTTCCCCACCAGCACCAGCACCACCGGCGCTGCCAGCCGGCCGGCCACGCCGGCGACGGATACCAACGGCGGATTCCGCCGAAAGATCGTGATCACCGCCGTCGTGGTCGCCGGGGTGACCACACTGGTGGTGACGGTGTCGATGAATCGCGTCCTAGCCACCTCAGCACCGGTGGCCGACACCACCCCGCAGCTGCTGCCGAACACCAACGCGGACGTCGGGCCCGAGGTCGCGATACCCGCTCTGGGCCAGACCATCCAGGCCGGGACCACCCCCAGCTTCGTCGCGGTAGCCCCCAATGGCCGGCAGGTCTACATCGCCAACCGGACCACTCAGGTCATCACCGTGGTGGACACCGCGATCAACCAGGTGACCGCGACCATCCCGATCACGGCGGGCCCGCCCCAGTTCCTCGCCTTCGCGCCGGATGGCCGCACGCTGTACGTCAGCCTGTTCAACGACCAGCGGACGATCCACGCGATCGACGTGCTCGACACCGCCTCGAACACCGTGGTCGCCACGATCCAGCAGCCCGCGCGCCCGTACCTGGCGGCGGTCAGCCGGGATGGGCACCGCCTGTTCATCCCCAACCACGACACCGCTTCGGTGTCGGTGATCTCCACCGACACCAATTCCGTCATCGCGCAGATCAACGTGGCACCGAACCCGCACTGGGTCGCTTTCTCCCGGGACGGAACCCGGGCCTACACGGCGAACCACGAGTCCAACCTGGTCTCGGTGATCGACACCGCCACACTGGAGGTGCTGGCGACCGTTCCGGTGGGGGCCAGCCCGCACAGTATCGCCGTGCATCCCAACCTTCCGCTGGTGGGTGTGGTGAACTACGACGCCGGCACGATGTCGGTGATCGACACCATCACGAACAAGGTGGTGGCGACGATCCCGGTCGGGAAGAACCCGCAGGACATCGCCTGGGCGCCGGATGGCCGGTTCGCCTATGTGGTCAATGAAGGCAGCAATTCCGTCACGGTCATCGACGCCCGGACCAACCGGGTCACCGCCACCATCCCGACCGGCAACACCCCCACCAGTATCGCGGTGCTGCCCAACGGTCGGCAGGCCTACGTGAGCAACTCCAAGAGTGGCACGTTGACCGTCCTGGACCTCACCGGCTGATCCAGCGGAGCGCTCTGCCGGTTCGTGGCCTGTGGCACGATTGGCGACTATGAGTTCCCCGGTTCCGGCGGTGTCAGCCGCCGACGTACCTGCAGGCATAGTGATGCTCGATGTCCGTGAGGACAACGAGTGGGTGGCGGGACATGCACCGGAAGCGATGCACGTGCCGATGGGTCAGGTCCCCCAGCGGCTCGAGGAGCTGTCCGCCGCGTTCCCGCAGGGCCCAGTGCACGTGGTGTGCCGGTCCGGGGGGCGTTCGGCGAAAGTCACCGCCTACCTGAAACAGGCCGGGTGGGACGCGGTGAACGTCGAAGGTGGGATGCGGGCCTGGGCCGCTGCGGGGCGCCCGATGTCGGCCGAGTCGGGTGCCGCGCCTCAGGTGGTGTAAACCACGGTGCCCGCCCCGACCGACCCGACAGGTGAGCAGATGCGGGCGCTGGCCGCGGTAGCTGTCCCGCTGCTCGGCTTGACCGCCGGACTGGTGCTGGTCACCGGGGGGGCCGAGGCGTGGCGGTACGCCTTGCTGCTGTCGAGCCGGACCGATGCGGTGCCCGCTACCCCGCTGCACGCCAGCGATGTGATGGTGGTGACCGGCGGCGTGGTGTCGTTGCTGTCCGCGGCGCTCGCCGGCCTGGTCACGCTGGGATGGCTGATACATGCCGTCACGGCCGCCTCCCAGGCAGCGGCGATCGCTCCGATCCGATCCCGCTGGCAGCTGGTCGCCGGGGTTCTGCTGCCGGGGATGAACCTGGTCGCGCCGGGTGCGGTGCTCGCCGAGCTGGAACACGCGGCGCTGCGCCAGGATCCGGAGCGCCGCCCGCGCCCCTCCCCGCTGGTGATCGGGTGGTGGGTGATCTGGGTGGTCGGGGTGCTGCTGGCAGCCATCGCGCTGCTGTGGGACCTCCGCGACGGAGTGCAGGCCCGGGCGGACGGGGTGCTGCTGCACATCGCCACCGACCTGGTGGCCGGAGCGGTCGCGATCACCACGATCCTGGTGGTGAAGCGGATGACGTGGTTGCTCAGCCCGGTGGCGTTGGCCGGCTCCCGCCGCATGGTGGTGATGAAGGTCTCTGGTGGTATCCGCTAGCGTGCACCGGTGTCCAAGCGCACTCTGACCAGAACGCGTCGCTCGGTTGACGGTGAGATCAATCCCCGCCAGGCCTGCCCATGCGGCTCAGGCAAGCGGTACAAGGCCTGCCACGGCGACCCGGGCGGCGTCCAGGATGTGATCGTCAGCCGGCCCTTCGCCGGGCTTGCCGCGGAATGCCAGCTTGTCGCGCTGCGCGAGTTCGTACCGTCGGCCACCGCGCCGCTGCCGCTGGTGCAGCCCGCAGAGCGGACTGTCACGGTGGCCAGCGTGCTCCCGACGGCGGCCGCGGCGATCGTGCGACCCGATGGCACGGCGCTGGTGGGCCTGCAGGTGCTGGCGCGTTCCGGGGACCTGTCCCGGGATCTCGGCCGGGCCGTCAGCTGGGCGCTGGCCGCCGAGCCGGGCTCGGTGCTGCCGGTGGTCGGCACTACCGCCGAGGGGGAGCAGATCCGGTTGCAGGAGCTGCTGGACCCCGGCACGCCACTCGAGGTCAGCATGTATCCCGACTTCGCCTGGTGGATTCCCGGTGACGAGACCCCCACCGGGGAGGTGGCCGCGTCGCTGGAGCGGGCCAACGCCGCGATCATGCCGACTGAGGCTGTTACCGGAGCCGGGGTTGAGGCCGCCTACTGGGTCGACGCCGGCGACAAGGCGCACCTGCGGTGGGTCCGCGCGGAGCCGGAGGAGCAGCTGCTCGCCGCGCTGGCCCGGCTGGCCACCAGGGATGAACTGGGCTTGGGTGCGGGCACCCGATTCGCCGGGTCGTTCCGGGCCCATGGGGTACTGGTGCCGGTCTGGGATCTCGACCGCGAGCAGCACGCCCGGGAGTGGGTCGCCCCGGCGGAGGCCTTCGCGCTCCGCTTGGCCGGCGCCCTGGCCTCACTGACCCCAGGCGCAGCTGAGCCTCTCACCGACGCCGAACGCCGCTCCCTGCACGGCCTGCGCGGCCGCCAAATCACCCTGCGCTGAACCCCGGTCGTGAGTGCGTAACAGTGTTCTAACACTGTTACGCACTCACGACCGGGGTTCAGGGGAGCCAGCTCACGTGGGTGTGCAGGAGCGCGAAGCCGACGAAGGCGACGATGTCGATCAGGGCGTGCGCGGTGATCAGCGCCCACAGCCGGTGCGTTTGCTGCCAGACCCGGCTGAAGACCAGGCCCATCACCAGGTTTCCGGCGAAACCACCGAACCCCTGGTAGAGGTGATAGCTGCCGCGCAGCGCCGCGCTGGCCAGCACCGCGATGCCCGCACCCGAACCCAGCTGGCGCAACCGGGTGAGGAGGTAGCCCACGACCAGGATCTCCTCGGCTGCTGCGTTCGCTACCGCCGCTGCGACGAGCACCGGGACCCGCCACCAGGTATCGCCCAGCGCGGAGGGCAGCACCGTGAGGCTGAGCCCGGCCGCGTGGGCCAGCAGGTACAACCCCAGTCCCGGAATGCCGAGGAGGGCTGCGAGCACCCCACCCAGCCCCAGGTCCCGGCCGCTCACCCGGCGGTCCAGGCCCACGCTGCGCAGCGAGATCCCGCTGCGCCAGAGCAGGTAGCCGCCCAGAGCCGCCCAGGCCAGTAGCTGGATCACCCCGGTGAGCTGGTAGAAGAAGTCCAGCAGTTCGATCTTGCGCGCCGGGGCGTTGATCGCGACCGACTGATCGGACAAGGAACCCGGGGCCAGCAGATCGTCCACCAACGCCAGCAGGCTGCGCAGCCCGGACAACCCCAAGGTCACCGCGAGAACCAGGACGACCTCGATGACCAGCGCGCGGCGTTGCCCAGGATCGGTGACCACAGCGACCGTCGGGGGGTGCTCCGCCGCCGGGGGCGCCACCAACCCGCGCCACCCTCCGCGCAGCGTGCTCACCACCCCGACGCTATCCGCCTGGCCCGCTGGCTGCGGACGGGGCCGCGTATCGTGGCGGTGTGTGGCGCTTCGCGCTGTCCAGGCGATGGTGGCTCGGGCACGTGGTGGTGGTGCTGTGCTGCGGATTGTTCCTCGCGCTGGGCCGCTGGCAGTGGGACCGGAGCCAGTCACCCACGGGTGGTTGGCAGAATTTCGGCTATGCGCTGCAATGGCCGTTGTTCGCGGCCGTGCTCCTGGTCGCCTGGGGTCGTTTCCTGTGGCTGGAGCAGCACCGCGACGCTCTGGCCGATCCCCAGGCGGATTCACATCCCTCGGACCTGGAGACAGGTACGGTTTTTCCGACTACCGCTAGTTCTCGTGACCCCAGTTCCCCCACCGTAGCTGCCCGGGAGGACGATCCCGACGATGAGCTCGCCGCGTACAACGCCTACCTCGCCCGGCTCGCGCAGCGGGACCGGCAGTAGTTCCGGCCGGGTGCCGCCCCGGTTGCTGGCGTACCGGATCGCCGCATACGCCACCGGCGTGATGCTGCTCGTGCTGACGACGTCGGTGATCCTGCACTACGGTTTCGACGATGAGCGGCTGGCCTGGAGTGGACCCGTACACGGGTTCCTCTACATGGGCTACCTCGTCACCACAGTCCTGCTCGGGACCTCGGTGCGGTGGCGGCTGTCCCGGATGGTGCTGGTGGCCCTCGCGGGCACCATTCCCCTGATGTCTTTCGTGGCCGAGCGCAGCGTCACCCACGAGGTGCGCCGTCGGCTCGCGGCCTAGAAGGCAGTGGAATCGGGTGAGCCCTGATCGGCGCTTGGTGGAGCCGAGCTAAGGTGCCTCGGGTGTCCACGGTGCTGGAACTGCATCCCCCTGGGCCGCCAGGTGTCCCGCCCCTGCTGGCCCGGCTGGTCGATGACGCGGCGCTGTTCCCGCCGTCGGCGGTGAGCATGGCCGACGCGCTCCTGGCACATCTCGCGGCTCGCTGCGCCCCGTACGCCGGGGTGATCGGTTTCCTGCTCTGCCCGATCTCCCGCTTCGGCACGCTGGTCAGCGCTTTGCGCAAGGCTCATCCCACCCAGCCCGTTGCGCTCTCGTTGGTCGCCGACACCGGTCTGGGCGGCTTACCCAAGGCGATCTCCACCGCGCTGGACAACCCCACGTTGCTGGACCTGCGGATGATCGAGGTCCCAGCACCGGCTGAGGTGGACGCCAACTGGCTGGTGCAGCTCACCGAGTTCGTGCCGGACGACGTGGTGCGCGTGGTGGAGCCGCGCCGCGGCCGGCCGGAGTGGCTGACGGGGGTGCGCCGGGTCGCGGAGGCCGGCTGCTGGCCCAAGCTGCGCTGCGGGGGGCAATCCGTGGAGTCGATCCCCAGCGTCGAGGAGGTGGCACACTTCCTGGCCATCGCGACCTGCACCGGCCAACCGTTCAAGGCGACTGCAGGGCTGCACTACGCGGTCCGCCAGCAGGATCAGAGCACCGGCCTGACCCATCACGGCCTGCTCAACATGCTGGTGGGCACCGCTCACGCAGTCTCCGGTGGCAGCGCACGCGAAGCGCTGCGCAGCACCGATGCCGCAGCGCTGGCCGCGGAGGCCGGTGCACTGTCGGAGGAGAGCTCCCGCGTCGTGCGCGAGGTGTTCGCTTGTTACGGATCGGTGTCGTTGACCGATCCGGTGGCCGACATGGTCCGGCTGGGACTGCTACCGGAGCCGGAAAACAGGCAAGCCTCCCAGGGGGGTAGGCCGTAGGCTCGCGCTATGACCGCCGTCGCGTACCTCGGGCCCGAAGGAACCTTCGCTGAGCAGGCTGCTCGAGCGCTGGCCCCGGGTGAGGAGTTGATCTCAGCGGCGTCGGTGCACGCGGCGGTCAGCGCATTGCGCGCCGGCGAGGTGGCGGCGGCCTGCGTGCCGGTGGAGAACTCGGTGGAGGGGTCGGTGCCCGCCACCCTCGATGCCATGGTCGAAGGTGAGCCGGTGCTGGCGGTAGCTGAGACCGTGCTCCCGGTCCAGTTCAGCGTGCTGGTCCGGCCGGGAACCGCCGCGGCCGAGGTGCGCGTGGTGGCCACTCACCCGCACGCCGCGGCCCAGGTGCGATGCTGGCTTGGTACGCACCTGCCGGAAGCCACGACGATGCTGACCACCTCCACCTCGGCGGGGGCCGTCGCCGTGCTCGAAGGCCAAGCCGATGCAGCGGTGTGCGCTCCGGTGGCGTTGGTGCACTACCCGCTGACCGAACTGGCCAGCGGGGTGCACGACAAGAACGACGCAAAGACCCGCTTCCTGCTGCTGCGCCGCCCTGGGATGGTGCCGGCGCCCACCGGCACCGACCGGACCTCGCTGGTCGCGATGGCCGTCGACCGGCCGGGGGCGTTGCTGGAGGTGCTCGCCGAGTTCGCCCTGCGCGGTGTCAACCTCACCCGGATCGAGTCCCGGCCGATGAAGGCCAGGCTGGGGGAGTACCAGTTCTTCCTGGACTGCGAGGGCCATGTGGCGCAGGACGCGGTCGGCAACGCGCTGGCGGAGCTGCACCGCCGGTGCACCTGGGTGCGCTTCCTCGGCTCCTACCCGCGGGTCGGCGAGCCCCGGCCCGGGCCCGACCCCGCCGGATTCGCCGCTGCCCGGGACTGGCTCTCCACCGTGCGCGCCGGCCGCGGCGCCTAAGGGCGTTGGCAGGTCTTCAAGTACCGCCAACCGCGGTTGCAGAGGTCGTTAAGTACCACCAACCCCGGTCATCCGCGGTAGTGGTGGAGGCGTGGCCATGACAGCTCCGCTACGGCTCGTACTGGCCCGGCACGGGGAGACCACCGCAAATGCTGAGGGCATCCTGGACACGTTGCTGCCGGGGCACCCATTGACCGAACATGGCCACCGGCAGGCGGCCGAGCTGGCGCAGCGGCTGGCCGGCGAGCTTGTGGTGGCGGTGTACGCCAGCCGCGCGTTGCGTGCCCGGCAGACGGCCCAGCCGATCGCGGCCCGGCACGGTCGGGCGGTGCAGGTCCTGAGCGGGGTGCACGAGGTCTTCATCGGTGACCTTGAGGGCACCCAGGGATGGGAGGCACACAACGCCCTGCACGAGCTGTACCGCAGCTGGCATGACGGTGACCTCGACCGCGCCCGCCCGGGTGGGGAGTCGGGCAAGCAGGTGCTCGACCGTTACCTGGCCGATGTCTCAGCGATCCGTTCAGCGCACGCGGAGGGCACTGTCGTGCTGGTCAGCCACGGTGCTGCGACCCGGCTCGCGATTGTGGCGCTGGCATGCAATGTCGATGGCCAGTTCGCCGAGCCCCGTTACCTGCCCAACGCGTCGAGCGTGCTGCTGGAGGCCGACGGTTCCGGTTGGCGCTGCCTGCGCTGGGATGACCTTGAGTTGGGATGACTCCGAGTTGGGATGACCTCGAGCTGGTGGCGCGCCGCTTGACCTGAAGTGCGCTTCAGGTTGCAGGCTGGTTTCATGGCGACGACAACGGCGCAGCGTTACCGGTATGACGATCTCCCCTCGTTGATGATGCGGATGACCGGCGACGAGAAGCACACTCCGAGTGCCACTTCCACGCTGGACGTGCTCTGGGTCCTCTACGACCGGGTACTGCGCGTCACACCGTCCACTATCGACGATCCCGATCGGGATCGATTCCTGCTGTCCAAAGGGCACGGCCCGATGGCGTACTACGCGGTGCTGGCCGCCAAGGGATTCATCCCGATCGGGTGGCTGGATGGTTTCGGGCAGCTCGACTCACCGCTAGGCCATCACCCGGATCGGGTGCTGGTGCCGGGAGTGGAGATCTCCAGCGGTTCGCTCGGGCACGGGCTGCCGATCGCGGTTGGCGTCGCGCTCGGCCAGCGCAGCCAGGGCTACCGAGGGCGCACATATGTGCTGGTGGGCGACGCCGAGCTGGACGAGGGCACCAACCACGAAGCGATCGCCTACGCCGGCGCCACCGGGCTGTCGGGCCTCAGCGCGGTCGTGATCGACAACCAGTCCGCAACCCACGGCTGGCCGGGTGGGATCGCCGCCCGGTTCGGCGTCAACGGTTGGTCCGCGGTCACCGTGGATGGCCGCGATCATGACGCCCTCGACGCCGCGCTGACCACGCCACCGCTGGGCCAGCCCCACGTGGTGGTGGCCGTTGTGGAGCCGAAGGAGTGAGCATGATGACCGCGCCGGTGGTAACCGAAGAGATCACGATGCGGACCCGGTTCGTGGACACCGTCACTGAACTGCTGGACCAGGACCCCCGCACCACCCTGGTCCTGGCTGACATCTCGGCCGGCTTGTTCACCGAGCAGGCCCAGCACCACCCCGGCCGGGTGCTCAACGTGGGGATCCGCGAATCGCTCATGGTCAGCGTGGCCGGGGGTCTGGCGTTGACCGGGCTTCGACCGATCGTGCACTCCTATGCACCGTTTCTGGTCGAGCGATCCTTCGAGCAGATCAAGCTGGACCTGACTCACCAGGGTGTGTCCGCGGTATTGGTGAGCATCGGGGCTTCCTATGACTGGACCGGAGGGGGCCGGACCCACCAGTCCCCCGCGGACGTGGCCCTGCTGGACTCGCTGCCAGGCTGGACCGTGCACGTACCGGGCCATCCCGACGAGGTGCCACCACTGCTGCGGGCCGCGGTGCGCAGCACCGGGCCGGTGTACCTGCGGCTGTCCACCCGGAGCAATGCGGCGTCCCGTCCGGCGGCTCAGGGCGGGAGGCTGGACGTGGTGCGCTACGGCGACCGCGGCCTGGTGCTCGCGGTCGGGCCGATGCTCGACCCCGTGCTGGCGGCCAGTGCCGGGCTGGGAGTGACCGTCGCCTACACGAACACAGTGCGGCCGCTGGATCTCGGTGGTCTGCGCGAACTGGCGGTGGCCGGTGCCGTGGTCCTGGTGGAGCCCTACCTGGCTGGTACCTCCTCCCGGCTGGTCGAGCAAGCGTTGCGAGACCGCCCGCACCGCACCCTGGCGCTCGGTGTCGACCGGGCTGAACAGCGCCGTTACGGCTCACCGGAACAGCACGACGTACTACACGGCCTGGACGCCGCAGGTGTGCGCCGTTCCCTCACCGATTTCTTGATCATCTAATACTGTGAAACTGGAAGAAGGGATCGCCAGCGATGAGCGTCGAGCTCAACCACACTATTGTCCGGGCTCGAGACAAGGCGAAGTCCGCAGCATTTCTCGCCGGAATCCTCGACCTTCCTGTTGGCGAGCAGTGGGGTCCGTTCATACCGCTTGAGGTTGGCAACGGGGTCACCCTGGACTACGCCGACGCCGAGGATGTCCAATCCCAGCACTACGCTTTCCTGCTCGACGAGGACGAATTCGATGCGGCCTTTGCACGGCTCCGGGAAACCGGCCTCACCTACTACGCCGACCCGCATCACCAGCGATCCGGGGAAGTCAACCACCACTATGGGGGCCGCGGCGTGTATTTCGACGACCCCGACGGGCACAACATGGAATTGATGACGGCGCCCTACGGCTCCACTCCCGCGGCCTGACCGTCAGCGCGCCGAGTTCCCCCACAGGGTGGTCCCGCCCCGGTTCCCACGACCCGGTGGTGGAACTCGGCGACAACAGGGCGGTCAGAGCTCGGTGTCACCGCTCGCGGACCGTGCCCAGGATGGGTTTGACGTCGAGGACGGGGGTCCCATCGATCGCTTCGAGCCTGCGGACGGTGATGGCGTTCTCATCGATGCTCTCGATGGTGACCTGATGTATCCCGATCGGGTTGGGGCGATCCGGTGATCGGGTCGAGAACACTCCCTGACGGCGCCGGTTCGTCTCGCCGCGTGGATGTACTGACAGCACGTCACGGCGACTCTGGTGTAGCCAGGTCAGGATGAGCACCTCATCGCCGACGTGCAGATCTGCTGCGGCTTCGCTCAGCTCGCGTCGGAGGACGACTCGCGCTGGCGGTGCCCCTTCGTCGCCCTGCTTCGGGGCGGTGTCGCGGTCAGTCAGCGGTGACTCCACCCGGCCAACCGGCCACAGCTGGTATGCCGACCCGGCCCCTTGTGCCTCCACGGTTCTAGCCCCAGCCGAGTTCGTGGATCCGGTGCTCGGGAATGCCGAAATGATGCGCTATCTCGTGTACCACGGTCACCGCGACCTCCTCCACCAGCTGCTGTTCGTCGTGACAGATCGCCAGCAGAGCATCGCGGTAGATGGTGATCCGGTCCGGTAGCACCCCGCTGTACTGGGAGTCGCGCATGGTCAGCGCGACTCCCTCGTAACGGCCCAGCAGTCGGGGCTCGCCGGGATTGCAGGACTCCACCAGCACCACCACGTTGTCCATCGCGCCGGCCAGCTCGGATGGGATCAAGTCGAGCGCGTCCGACACCAGCTCGTCGAACCGCTCAGAACTCACCCATGCGGCCATCAGGGCGGTGGTGCTGCCGGATCGTCGGCCTGGGTCACCGGTGGCGGTGCGGCGGGCGCCGGTCCGGGGGTCTTCGGAGCGGCGGGCGCGGGCTGCTTACCCACCTGTACGGGGCCCTTGACGCTGCCGGTCACCGGAGCGAAGCCGGAATGGTCGGGCAGGAACGCGCCGAGCCGGCAGTCCACCCGGGTGCTGCCAGCCTGCCAGCTCTCCGCCCGCAGCGTCTCCCAGAACAGGGTGAGGCCCTTCTTCCCGGCCACCGCCGTGCCACCCGCGAAGGTACTTGCCAGCCTGGTGCAGGTCTTGTCCAGAACCTTGTCCTGCGCGGCCTCGTCGGGGGTGCCCTTGCGGAAGGAATCTTTCAGATCCACCACCCCGACGATCTCCACGGCATGGGGGCCTGCGCAATCGACCGGATCGCCCACCGCTTTGCCATCGTTGCCCAGGCAGGTACCGACTGGATGGACGTCGGACTGATTCTGCTGCAGCGCGCTGCCGGTGATGGGGTACAGCGTGCCGCTGCGGCCCGCAGCCTGCACCCCGCAGCGCAATGTCCGGTCTCCGCGGACCCAACCGGCTGCGCTGGGTTTGATCGCTCCCACCGTGAGCCGACCGAACGGGTCGAAATGATCGTCCAGCGCCTGCTTGGTGAGCGGGGTGCAGCGCTGCGCCACCAGTTTCTGCCAGCGGTCCGGGTCCGGGAAGGGGGCCTGATCGTTGAAGTCCCGGAGGTCGAGCGTCCCGGTGACCTCGAAAAGGTGAGGTTGCTCGCACCCCACCGTCCGGGCGTCGGTGGCGTCCCGCCGCTGCCAGGTCAGGCAGGCGTGCACCGGGACGCGGAGCGGTTGCGGGCTGGGGGCGGCGACGCTGGGTTCGACGGCCAGCAGCGCATCCTTGCCCCGGGGAACCCCGATCGCGATCAGCGTCACCAGCGCACCGAGTACCGCCCCAGCGGCGAGCAGCTTGATGCTGCGGTTGGCACGCTGCCCGGTACGGGGTCCCGGCGCATGGGAAGGTGGCATCGATTTCATCTTGCTACTCGATCGAGAAAGCCACCCTAGCCGTGCACCCACCGTGGTGGCCATCGCGTGCGAGGGCTGGGGTCACCGCGCGGTGCTCGCGGTCCGCCGTCCTGCCCGGCGCGCTTTGACCGCCTCGATGATGATCGGCACGATCGACAGGGCGACGATGGTGACCAGGATCAGTTCCACGTGATCCCTGACCACGGCGATCCGGCCGAGCCAGAAACCGAGCAGGGTCACGCCGGTGGCCCAGGCGATGCCCCCGATGATGGAGTAGGTGAAGTACTTCCGGGGATCCATCCGGCCCACTCCGGCAATGGCCGTGATGAAGGTCCGCACGATCGGGACGAAACGCCCCAGCAGGATCGCCCGTGGCCCGTACTTGTCGAAGAATGCGTGTGTCCTGTCCACGTGCTCGCGCTTGAACAACCGGGAATCCGGCCGGTTGAACAGCGCCGGGCCCGCCTGATATCCCAGGTAGTACCCGACGATATTGCCGGCCACGGCACACCCGGTGAGCAGCAGGCACATCAACCATATCGGGGTGTCGATCAGACCGTTGGCGACGAACAGGCCCGCGGTGAACAGCAGCGAGTCACCCGGTAGGAAGAAGCCGAGCAACAGACCGCATTCGGCGAAAATGATCAAACACAGTCCCACCAGCACGTAGGGACCCAGCATCCGCAGCAGCTCGCTGGGGTCGAGCCACGACGGACCGAGCGCCAGGAATGTGGTGGGTGAGAACCTCACGGCGTCACGGTATCGGTCAGTCTCAGCCGGCCCCCCGCCCACCCATCGCCCGTGCACCCATGCGGTGGCCTCACCAATAGCTGATCACTGCGGCCAGGCCACCTGCCATGGCCCCGAGCAGGATCGCCAGCGCGAGCACCGCGGCGGCCGGCAGCCTGTCGGGCTTGGCGCGTGCCGGCTCGCGGTCCGGTCCTCGATCCGTTCCCGCCGCGGGCGGCGTCGTTACCACCCCGGATGCCTGGGCCTGCAATGCGGCCGACAACCGCCGGTGCACCTGGTCACTCATCGCGCGGGACTGCCTCCGCACCAGCGATAGTGGTGATCACTGTGTGAGTCCGCTAGACGACGCAGAATGTCGCTGAGCGCACCCAAACAACGATCATGCGGGTTCGCGGGCCGCGCTGCGGGCGGGGGGAAGCGGGTCACCGCTGCTCCAGGATCCGTTGCAGGGCATCCAAAGCACGGCTGGCGCTGGATTTGACGGTGCCCCGGCTGACTCCGGTGGCCGCCGCGATCTCCGCCTCGCTCATCCCACCGTAGTAGCGCAGCACCAGCACCTCCCGTTGCCGTGGCGGCAGCTGGCCCAGCGCGCTCACCACCGCCTGATGCTCGGTGGTGAGCATCGCCAGGGACTCGGCCGAGCGCGCGTTGGCCTGGTGCGGGGGGACGTAACCGCGGGCGGTCTTGCGGCGGCGGAGCACCGAACGGGAACCGTTGACCACTGCGGTGCGCAGGTAGCCC
>OBLV0100000388.1_pt1 | contig 13759 bp, 7 predicted proteins | sample 1520071 | NCBI WGS metagenome assembly OBLV01 (sample SAMEA3888446, study PRJEB22518) | metagenome | reverse complement strand
CGGCGGATGTGAACACCTCAAACGTCTGCTCTAGCCCCTGGATTGCCCGCTGTCTCTCGTCGTCGCTAACGTCGGCTCGCAATACACGCGCCGTTGCAAGCATTGATTGCGTCACCGCCCAGTTGAACGCGCCGCGCTCGCGCAAGCGGACCTCTGCTGCCTTCTCGAAACATTCGATAGCCTGTCGCAGATTGTCGTTTCGGTCGCCTTTCCTGCGCTCCAGGTAGGCCGTTCCGAGGCTGTGTTGGGTCGTAGCCCATTCAAAAGGCCGGCGCACGCGGTCATGGAGGCGCTCGGCGGCACGGTACCGTTCGATTGCCTGTTCGACGCTCTGGGCTGCGTCTCTCCCAGTTCGAGCCTGGTAGGCGGCAGCGAGATTGTGCTCGACGCGAGCCAGCTGGTCGTCGGCCGGCCGCTGCCCCAGGTATTGCCGGGCGGACTCGAGACAACTAATCGCCTCTTCCCATCTCCCCCTATCTGAGCCCAGGGCGCCTGCGCCATAGGCGACCCCGAGGTTGGCCTGGACGGTCGCCCACTGAAATGGGTAGTCGTCTTTCGTGAAGACTTCCAGGGCGTAGTGCAACAGCACTAGGGCACGGTCGAGGTTGGCGCTGCGGTCGCCGTCGATCCGTTCCACGTATACTGTCGCCAGGTTGTTGTGGGTCGCAGCCCATTCCAGGGGGCGCTCGCTGCGGGTCCGAATAGTAAGGGCATCTTCGTAGCGCTGGAGTGCCTGTTCCATGTTGGCCGCCGGGTCGCCGAACATTCGGCTGCTGTAGGCACTGGCGAGCTCATGTTGGATGGTCGCCCATTGCACTGGGTACTGGTGGCGGGGAAATACCTCAAGGGCGCCCTTGAAGCATTCAATGGCCCGCTCGACGGAGGCAGCGCGGTCGTCGTCGACCCATTCGGCATAAACGCTGCCGAGACCCTGCTGGGTCATCGCCCACTCGAGTGGGTGTTGCCCTCGTGTCCGGATCCCAAGCGCCCGTTCGAAGCAAACGACCGCCCGTTTGAGGTTTGCTAACCGTTCGTCGTGGAGGCGGTGGCGGTATGCGATGCCCAGGTTGTGGTAAGTCTCGGCGCGGGCCGAAAGCATCTGCGGATCGGTTGATGCTTCCAGGGAGCCGCTAAAGCAGACGATCGCCCGCTCAACATTGTCGGCTCGCTCTCCACGGGCACGAGCTAGGTACGCGAGGCCCAGCTCGTTTTGGATGTCGCGCCACAAACTTGGGAAACAAGACTGTACAGGAGCGGTGGCAGCGGTTTCGAACGCAGCGATGGCTGCTTCTACATCGTCGGGGCGGCCCAGTTCACCCCGGGCGAGAAATACGGCCCCGATCTGCCCCTGCAACCGTGTCCGACGCTCGATATCGTCTTGCTGGATGGCACCGAGTGCGGCCCGAAAATGATCAAGGGCGGGCTCGAAGGCCGTCGAATCCCTTGCTGATCGCTCAAGATACGCAACCCCGAGTTTTTCTTGCGTATCGCCGTGCTGCGCAACGTCGTCAAGTGGCAGGCCGAGGATCGCCTCGAACGCTTCAATGGCGGCGCGAAGCGAGATATCCCGGTCGCCGCGGTAGTCGTCGAGGTGACTGCTACCCAAGGCGAACAGCAAGGTGGCCCGTGCCGCCGGTTGGATGCCGCGCGGCAACGCGGGGAGCACTTTCTGAAGAAGCTCGATTCGCTCGGGAATATCCCGCAGGTCGCTGAGCTCACCCAGTCGACGAAGGATCGCCCCGAGCTCGTCATGTGAGGCGGCGGCCTTCGTTGGGGCGGCCGACATTTTCCACTCGGTCATTGCCGGCTCGATTCCGACTTCGCCCGATCTGCGGAGCAGCCGGCGTCGATCGTCGATCATTTTTGAGAACGTTGGTCCCCGCGATGCTCCTTGTTGCGCGAAGAAGGCCAGCTGCTGGTCCACTTCTCGGGTGAGCAGCGCATCGAGGTTCCGAGTCAGTATCTTCCGCATTTCGCGCTCACTTTGGGCGCCGAGGAAATCGAGCAAGATTTCGATCGGGTCTTTCAAGGCTGGACTCCCTTAGAGAGACGGGCACAGCGGGATCGTTTCGCACGATAGTGCCTCGGCGCGGACGCTGATGTGGGTGACAGGTCGGACAGTCGGACCGTGCGCTTCTATGTTCGCGGTGGAGCACAGTGAGCATTGACGTGATCCGGGGATTCCGTCGGGGTCGACGACCATTCGACCATCCGAGGCAGGACGGATTCGGCGTGGTCGGATATGTTAAGGTATTCCGCGATCATCTCGGTGTGGCCGGGGTTCCCCCGCGCAGGTGGGCAGCGGGCGTGCCTCGCCGCCTCTGGGCGGCGAGGCGCGAGGTAGAAACAGTTCGAACTATCCGTCGGCTTGGGCTGGGCGATGAAATCTCGGCGTGTATCTTCTAATCTTAGCTTATCGTCGACGGCCAACGTGAGCCGACGGCCAACATGAGCCGACGGCCAACATGAGCCGACGGCCAACATGAGGAACCTGGGCGAGCCCAACAGCGGACCCAACGGGACGAGCGCTAATGCTCGATTGGCTCGACCCGAGTCGAGAGAACTACGAGTCCTGCCCAGTGCACTGGGTTGTGGAACGGACGGTCATCTCGATGTGCGTTGATCCACCACTCGAGTTCGACTCCTAGTTCGGGCGCCAGCCAGGACGACCCGTTTGTCTGCGCCTCCGACGCCTCGGCCAGCAGCTGCTCACATGTGGCGTCGCGCAGCCAGCGCTGTGCCGATCGCAGCGCCAGCTCGGGCTGGCCCCAAAGCCTGTGTTGGTCGAGAAGCGCGTAGAAACGAGCGATCACGATGGCGCTTGAAAGATCCGGGATGTGCCACAGAGCCGAGATGACCGTGTCGGCCCCCGCCGCTATCAGTCCGTGGGCGACGCTCAACGACTCGTCGAGGTTGGTGGGATCTACCCTGCCTGCCTGGCACGCAGGGGCAACGACGGTTGCTCCCGGGGTGAAACGGTGCTCTGTGAGGAGTTCGACCAAAGAAAGTGGCGCGCCGGGGACTTCAAGCTGGGCGAGGAGCGGGTCCTCGTCGGACTGCGCGGCGTGAACAGAGATGTGAACCCAAGATGCGCACCGGAGACGAGACAGTAGGTCGGCCTTAGTCGGGTGAACGAGCATCGTTTCGTTGTCGGCGGCCCTCACCAAGAATTGGGTTCCGCCTCGCAGCTCCCATCGGGCGCCTGCTAGCTGTTCGTCGACGACGCCAAGGAATCCCGCGGGTTGCCCGCGCTCGGTGCTGGCGGGGCGCAAAAGACGGTAAGAGGGGGCGGTTCGAAGGCTGAGCACGTCGGTCAGGTGGCCGCCTTGGACCATTGGCCCGCCGCGAACTGGCGCCGCGTGGAAGGGCAGGTAGGCCGCAACTCCGCCGGGTATGACGACCGCTGACCGGTACCCTCGGCCCAGCAGGTGGGCAGCGAGCGGTTCGGCGACCTCGACGCCCAACACAGGCAACAGCTCAACGAGGGCATCACCGATTCGACGGACGTGACCACCTGTTGAGGAGTCCGCCCTCTGGAGAGCCGCGACGTGTTCACTGCGAACATTGGCAGCAAAGCCGGCCAACCCGCCGTCGGGAAAGCGGATGACGACCGCGGTGCCGAGGTCGCAGGTGGCGACGTGCACGACCGGCTCCGCGAGGCGACCCTCGAGGACGATATGGTCGGACATGAAGGGGCTGATCAGGGACAGCGCAGCGTCGATTTCGCCCCGGGTCCGCTTGGCCAGCTGCCGCCGCCGTTGTGGGCTGGCCTGCGGAAGGTCGCGCTCGCCGAGGAGTTGGCGGTCGAGCGCATCCCTGGCACGGAAAATGGCTTGGCGGCTTACCTCATCAGACAAGGCGGGTTCGGTCAAGGTCAGCCGTACTCGCTCGCTGATCCCCCCGATCAGCCGGGTACGACTGGAGTCGAGCACCTCGAATGCCTCGCTCAGCGCTTCCTCGCCGCTCGAAGCGAGACAAATGGAGAGGGCGAGGCGATGAGCATGGCCGCTCATGACCCGGAGCTCGTTGGACTTCGACGCAAAAAGCAGCGCACGATCGGACAGGATCTTCGCGGCCTGCCAGCCTGCTCGGTAGTACCGGATCGCCTTTGGTGTGTCGCCCTCCACCAGATGGAACGTCCCGGCGTTCCAGCCAACCGAGCGGACGATCGCCGGGTCGACATCTGGATCGGTCGTCTGAACAAGATCATCGAACAGCGCCGCCGCTGCCTCACCATCGAGTCGACCTGGCCCGAGGTGTTCGGCCAACACCGCGGCCAGGTTCGCTCGCACCGTCTGCAGCATCGGATGCGGCGGTCGCGTGTTGGCCATCGCGGCGCAGGTCGACTGCAGATGCTGCTGCGCTTCGTGGACATCAGCAAGGGCGTCGGGGCGGTCCTCGGCACGCCGGGCCAGGAACCGATCATGGAGGGCCGATCCGAGGTTCGCCATCATCCGCAGGACCGTTGGGTGGGTTGCGGGCAACATACCCGATGCCAAGCCAATCGCCTCCCGGAATGCCTCGACGGCTGCGTCGTGATCGCCGATGTCGCTGGCCGACGTCCCGGCCATGGCCAGGGCACCAATCAGACGCTCGTCTAGTTCGGAGCGATGGGACTCTCTCGACAGCGTCACCCCTCGGTCGTGCAGTCGCCGCGCCCGAGCGAGGTTGTCCCGGCGGTCGCCGGCAGCGCGGCTCCGGTAGGCGGCGCCAAGGTTGGAACAGAGCCTCGCCTCCATCGCCGGGGAAAGGGGGCGGGCCTCCAATGCCTGCTCCAGCCAGGCGATGCCCTCCTCCTGGGGCTCGGACCGGTCCCCCGCATCGTGCGCTTCAAGGCGGGCGACGCCCAGATTGAGCCAGACGTCAACAAGTACCTGCCGCAGGCCCTCATCGCCGGGGTCGATCGACGCTTCGACTTCATGCAGGAGCGCCTCGGCGAGGCCGCGATTGAGACGGCCGTCGCCAATCGGACGATCGAGATACAACACGGCCAGGTCGTTCAAAACCTTGAGATGTCCAGGCGCGCTCGGACCGAGGGCGGCGGCACTGTGGGGCACGACAGACTGGAGCACCTGTATGGCCTCCTCGATGTCCCGCGGCTCCGAGCGGCGGTAAAGCTCGCCCGCGAAGGATTGGGAGATCACGACCCTGGTTTCGACACCATCTGCGCCGTACGCCCGGACCGACGCGTCACGCGCCCTTCGTAGATGGACGATCCGATCGTCGATGGCCCGCTTGGGTGCGTTGATCGCAGCCGTCACCGCTTCCTGGATCGCAGGAGTCGCCCCCGTCAGTGGCGGCCCGAGATCGGGTATCGGAACGTCGAAGGGGTCCCTACCACTAGCGCACACCTCGCGCACGTAGCGGCGACAGCGTCCCAGGGCAACAGCATCGGTAGTATCCGTCAACGCGATTTGGTCAAACACGTGCTCGACCAGGTGGGCTGCGCCTTCGTCGCAAAGAAGTGGAACGCGACGAACGATGTCGGCGGCCAGCTGCCACGTGGGCGCGGAAACGATGTCGGCGATCGCGGACCGGATTCGATCGAGCTCCAGATCTTGGCGAATGGCACGAAGCCACCGCTGATATTCGGCAAGCATTGCCGGCTCGGCAGAGTCGATGGCTATCAGAGGGGGTTTCAGGGCGTCGTCGACGACCGGGCGGCGAGCGACCAGTGCGGCCAAGTGACGGGGCGCGACGACCAACCGGCGCGACGGTCCAAGCGCCGCCCGCCCTAACTTTGCATCTAGGAGCCGAACAAGACGAGCGCCTTCCCGACCGTCGGCTTCAAGCGACGAGTATTCACCTGGGATGAAGATAACGGCGAGGACATCATCGCCCCGGTAGAGAAGGGTCGCGACGTCAATCACTGTCTCGTGACCACAAACTGAACACTGCAACTTCTGGGCCCCCGAGTTGACCGGCGCATCCGGCCCGCCGCGACAGTCGACGACCGCAGCGACGATCGCCGTCGACCGTCCACCACAGCGCGGGCAGGCGAATGAGATCCGCTCGTGGATGGTGGTCGAGTGGCTCACAGCCTGGCGGTGGGGCACGCGCCGGCAAGAGGGCCAGCGGCTCGCCTCGGATGGTCAGCGCCGCCCGGAGAAACGCCGAAGTCAGGAAACACGCCAAGATCACTTACGATCACCTCCTTCAGTGAACCAGAAGACTCCGACGATAAAGGGGAGGACGTCGAACAGAGCCCGGCGGCACTCAGTCCCGTTCCTTCGTCACCGACGTTGGCATCGTGATTGACGGCAGTCGACCAGTGATTGTCCACAATTGTCCATCGCCAGCGGACGGGATCCGTGGTCGGATCAGAGAGTTGACATCGTGCGAAACCAGACTCAAATCCCGGGCGGTTATCTCCCCGGCTCCGCCTCTGCCGATACCAGTGCCGATCGAGTCAGGAGCGCTGCGACCTTCCTTTGCCGCCGAGTTGATCCGTGGTCGAGGCCGATCATCGCGACCACGCGATATGCCACGACTCCGCGGGTGCCGCCAGAGACGGTTATGCTCTCGCGCCGAAATGTGCGATTCCGGCAACGATTCAAGCTCGGGCGTCGTGGGCGGTTGTCGCCCCCGTCGAGCCGATAGTAAGCCGTCAGGGCACGCCAACCAACTTCGACGCGAATCGCTCTTTGGTCGTATTCGGCTTCGCCGCATAACCACTAGTGATCGCCCGCCGCAATGACAGCCGACCCAAGGGTGACAGCGAAATCGCTTCCCGCTGGCAACGGACCCGCCGGCGTCACGACGGCTTCAGTCGGTGCTGACTTAGATGGATCCAACCAGCAGCCCGGTGACACATCCCACGATCGTCTCCATTCCGATGACACACCTGCTGAGGAGACAGTAACAACACCCACGCAGGCCGATCTTGTGGGTCGGATGGAGGGCACCACCAGACGCGCCGCGGAACCAACCGGACCCACCAACAGCGGCCCAGTCATCCAGGTCGCCATGTCGGACGGCGAGTCCCGTGACGACCCGTTCACAGTCGCCCAGGTCCTCCTTGGGCAAAAACCGATGTCCGTTCCGCCTTTTGTCGAACCTCCCTACTACCGTGATCTCGAACGGGCACTTCTGCGCCACGACCTTGTGGTCCTTCGGGGACCCGGCGGGACGGGCAAACGGACCGCAGCGATTCAGCTGCTGACCACCATGACCACCGACGTCGGGCTGCTCAGCCCGACGATGCGTGGCCAGCGTTTCCTCAAGATCGAACGTCAGCACCATTGCGGCTTCGTCCTCGATGCTGCTTCCGCGTCGGACCAACCCTTCACGAGCTACGACGCCGAGGTCATCGCCAACGAGTTGAAGAACTCCAACTCGAAGATGGTGCTCCTCATCGGGCCCCACAGCGTCACACCGATCGAGGTCGTCGTGTCAGCCAAGGCCGGCGCTGACGGGGCCGACGTGCTGTGCGCTTGCCTGCGACACGAGACAGGCGAGCGACCCCCAGTCGACGAAGAGTCGATTAGAGCACAACTGCGGGCCGAACAGGTGGTGCTCAGCCCCGCCGATGCCTACGCGCTCTTCCAGCACATGCGTCGATCGACAGCTGCGGACCGCCTCCTCGAAGGCCTCGATTGGTTGTCCGAAGGCGAGGCGAGCCGTATCGAAGAGAACGTTTCGAGTCTGCTCGCAGATAGCGACGAGCGGGACGCGGCGTTGTTCGTGGCGACCCTGATCTTCACAGGAGCATCCGAAGCGTCGATTACCACCGCCGCTGGTTTCCTGGAGGAACGCCTCGCCGTCTTAGCGGAAAAGGAGGGCCAACCAATGCCCTTCTTCGGACGATCGCTAACCTCCCGTTTAGAGCGCCTAAAATTGTGTCGCATTGACGCCGCCGACGCAGGAGTAGCCGCGACGCCCACCACCACGTTGTCGCTCCACGACCCGACCTTGGTCGAGCACTATCTACAGCACGTCTGGTTCGAATACGGGCTCGAAGCGACATTTTCGGCCTGGCTGGCAGACATGGCTGCGGTGGGGCCCGACGCCAGCTTTCACGCCGGCTTCGCCATCTACTGTCTCATGACTCGCGCCACCCGGTCCATCGTCGATAGCGTTATCCGGCCTTGGTCGCACCACGACGACCCACTGGTCAGACGAGCAGCCTCCGTCGCCCTCGGACTGGCGGCAACGAACTCCGAGACAGCCCAGACCGTGATGCTGGACTGCATCCACGAGTTCGGCCGGTCCAGCGATTGGCGGGCCCGTTGGACGGCGACAGTCGCCGCAGGCGTCGGCGTCGGTCAGCGCTTCCCCCGCCTCGGATTGGCAGTACTCGACAACATCGCGGACGACCCCGGTTTGCGAGGCCAAGGCGCTTACAGCCTCTCACAGATCCTGCGAGACAAGATCGACGAGGGAGAAGGGATCGGCTGGCTGAGCGACCTCCTCGCCTCCTGGATCAAAGGACCTCCCCGCCGTTCGCAGCGGGCCATTTTGGCGGCGTCGGCAATCACCCCCATCGTCGAGGACCCCGGCGACATCTTCGCCACCTCGCTAGTCCGCGCTGGGATTCCGTTACTGACCGTGATGGGCGTGCTGCTCGACATAAAGGACACGCGCAAACAGGCTCAACGGCTGGCGCGCCGCGCTCTGGCCGCCATTCCCGCCGAGGTCGCGACCGTGTCGGGGCACAGAATCATAGAGGCGCTGGCCGCCGATCCAAGAGGTCGCGACCGGCTGGACTTCTTGTTGCGCCGCCTAACACGTGACGCCGACAATGCAACCGCGACAAACGCAGCAGCTTTACTCCAGGAGATGGGCAAGGGATGATTATCCTCGGCGTGGAAGAAATAGCGGGCCGACCGAGCAAGCTCAGCCCTGACCCCGGAGAGGCGATCGTGATCTTCGACGGCCGCCGGGCCACTGTGCTGCGGACGGGGGAGCGGCTCACCCCGGGCGAGTTGTTGATCAGAAGGCGTCGCAAAATCGTCCGGGTGGCAGCCAGCGAACAGGCCACCACTATCGACGGCTCCATATTGGCATCCGACGGGTTCCGCAGCTTCCGGGTCCATCTGGTGGCTACATGGAGGGTCACCGATTTCGTGGCGGCCGCCACCCTGGGGAGCTTCGACATCGATGCCGCCATCGCCAACGCCGTGGAGGAGCGGTTGGCGGATCTCGACCGCCAGTTCCCCCTCGGACAAAAGGGCGCCAACGCCGTCTACCAATATCTTCGCAAGGACCTCGAATTCAGGGTGATCGAGTTCACCGAGATCATCGACGTCGGGGGACGGGTAGCACTCGATGACGCCCGGGCGACCCATCTTGAGCACGTCGAGGAGGTACGCCAGGAGTCGGAGATCGCCCGCACAAAACTGGTCGGCGACGAGGCCGTAGCCACGGAACGCGCCGCACTCGAGGAGCGAAGGAGGACGCTGGAACGAGAATCAGCCCGGCGCGACGCCAAAGCCGAACTCAAAGTCGAGCAGATGCGCAAACAGGTTGAGCGTGAAATGGCTCTGCGCGAAGCTGAAGTGGACCGGGAACTCGCCCTTCGCCAAGGGGAGGTGGAGCGGGAATTGGCCCTTCGCCAAGCGGTCCTGGACCGCAAGTTGGAACGACGTCGTGCCGAGCTCGACGTCGAGCTGCTGCAGAAGAAGCTCGAGCTGTACGGCAATCTGGCGGGGACGATGACGGGGCTGGTGTCGATCCAGCTGGCCGAGAACCCGTCGCAGGTGGAGCTGGCGATCCGAGGCGTCCGGGAGCACCAGGCCGTGATGGCCCAAGTGAACCTCGAGGCCGTGAAAACAATGCTGGACGCCGACGCTATCGAAGGATTCCATCTCGAAGAAGGTGCCCAGCTACTCATCAAACGCCTATTGGACTTCGCGCTCGGCTCCATCAACCCCACTTTGGACCCAAGGGGTCCCAACGAGCTCGGTGCCGCCGAAGCGCCGACTTCTGCCCCAAAACCGGAGACGCCCCCCACCGGCTCACCTGACCCGACAGTTCATTGACCATGGAGCTGCTGCGAGGTGCAATTCGAACCTACTTGGCGCCGGGGCAGCACCTCCAGACGCCGTGGAACATGGTCGTTCCTACCGCCCTCTTGGGCGCGACCTACCTGATCCTGGTTCGCATTCTGCTCCCCTATCTGGAGCGCATCGGCCGGGCCCTCCTTCTTGGCGTGATCGCGGTATCCACATTCGCGCTTCTACTTCCCGATCTGATCTCCACGGGCGTGCGCCGCTCTCGAGGGCTCCCACCGGCCTCATGGACCTTCTCATTCGGCGAGCCCATCCTCCGGGCCCAGGAGCGGTGGGACAACAACCTGCACAATTTTGAGCCGAAGCCCAAGCAGCACGTCTGGCTGGCCATCGTGGTCATCGTGGCTCTCCTCGCCTTGCCGATTGCCGCTTACCAAGGTGTCCAAGATTCCAATCATCCCGCGCTGCGCTCGGCTTCGGCGCGAGTAGTCGACTGGTACGCTCACCTGGAGAAATGGGCCCGGAAATGAAGGTGCCGCACGTGCTGCCGCGTATCGGCGTGCCTTGTCGTCAGGGAAGCAACGGCTGGACGGCGGCGCCGAGCAGCCCCCGACGCGCCACCGAGATGTCACATCCCTCCTCCGTCGAACACACGGACCGTCGGTTCGATGCAAACCAACGCCGTCGCAGGAAACCGGGAGTCGAGGCGCTACAATGAATGAGGGCCGTGCCGTGCCTGGCGGTTCCAACAACTTGACCGTGGGCAACTCCACCATCGGTAGTGTCGTCCAAATCCTCGGTCAATCCGGGTCGCCCTGTCCCAGCCACGCTGGCGGAACCATGCGTCTCTCAGACGAGCCGGGCTCAACGAAGGTGCTGTTTTTGGCCGCCAACCCCGCCGACTCCACCTTTCTTCGCCTCGACCGGGAGTGCCGCGAGATCGACGCGGCGGTGCGCGACTCTCCGCATCGAGACGCCTTCGAGTTGCGCCGCCATGGCGCGGTGCGCGCCGGCGATCTCCAGAGCCTCCTGCTTCGCCACCGACCACACATCCTCCATTTCAGCGGGCACGGCCAGCGCTTCGAGGGTCTGGCCCTTGAGGACGCGGCAGGGGCAACAGCGACCGTCTCTACCGAAGCCCTCGCGAACCTCTTCGAGTTGTTCTCCGACACCATCCGCTGTGTCGTCCTGAACGCCTGCTTCTCCCGGGATCAGGGTTTGGCTATCGCCGAGTCGATCGACTGCGTCATCGCCACGGTGCACCCAGTAGGCGACGACGCGGCTGTGGCTTTCACCCGGGCCTTCTACCGCTCCCTCGCCTACGCCGACAGCGTCCGTCGCGCCTTCGACTTGGGCTGCGCCGAGGTCGCGGCCGCCGCCGACGGCGAACCCGCCCCTGTCCTGCTGATCCGAACCGGGACGGACCCCGCTGACATCGTATTCGCGCCCAGATGACGGATCCACCCGCATCCGCGTCAGAAGCTGTCGGCCCGCCGTTGGTTAACCCGGAGCTCATTCGGCGTTGCTTCAAGCTGATGGAGGAGCACTGGGCCGAGCTCTCAAAGCAAATCGGGAAGTGGCTGAATGAGGCGTTCGGGGACGACGAGTCGTTGGTTGACGAGGTCGCCCTTTTGATGCTGGAACCGTCACGCAAAGGCAGCCGCCTGGCTCGCGCCCTGCGAGACGTCCCTTCTGGCGACCCAAGCGAGAAAGGCGTGCTCTTTGCCAACGCCAAATGGACCAGTCTTGAGGTGGCCTCATCCCACTGGGAGTGGAAAAGACGTCAAATTGCGGCCCTCCGATTGGCTGGTAGACCCGCGCCCAGCCGGGCCAAGGCAGCGTGGACCGATGCCGAGATCGACGACGCCCTCAACAAGGTATTCGAGGTCGGCCGGGAGACGTTGCGGGAGCTTCGCAACGCCGGGTTGCTCGATGCTTCGTGGTCCGACGACGAGCAGTGGACCCTCATCGGCTTGATCTTCGGCTTCACGCCTCGCCACATCGCTCGTATTCGTCACCGGTGGGGCGGCGCCGACGTCTCGGTCCTCTACGATGGCAACAAATCCACCTACCGGATCAGCAGCAAGGTTCGCCGGAAGGCGGAGAAAATCCTAGCGTTGATCGATGTAGGCGGCTCAAAACCCCTTGAGGTCGACCGTGCTAACGAGGACGACCGTGCTGACGAGGACGACTCGAATGGATGACGAACAGATCCAACGGGAGATGTGGGAAACCTTCGCCCGACTCGTGCCCGACAGCGCCCGCCGTCGGGACGCGGCGCTGCAGATGATCGCCAAGACGACCCGGGCGGATCCCCGCGCCCAGCGAGCCGGGACGATTCTGGCCACAGCGAGCACGGAGCAAATCGACGCCGCTTTCGAGCGGGCGACCCCGCGGGGGAGGACGATCCCCGCGGGAGCAACGCGGGGGGGTGCCCCCAACTCCTCGTCCGTGAGCCGGCGAGTCACGGATGCCGCTCGGGGGGCGGTCGCGAGCTTGGAGGAGTTGCTCGAACAGATCACATCGGTCTTCGCCGCACCACTGACCATGGCCACCGCGAGGGCCGTGCGCGGAGGGCCCCGCCGAGGCCCCGGCGATGAACCGGAAGGCGAGGAGGAGAGCCACGACAGCTTCTCGATCTCCGTCCCCAAACAGCTGACCGACCTTGGAGTGGGAGCCTTCGGGATCGCCCGACTCCAAGAAGGCACCCTTCAGGTCCGCCTACGCCGGCCTGCCGGCACCACGCCCCCGTCGATTGTGGCGATTGCCTTTGCCGACGGGACAGCCAGCGATCCCGTAGTCCTCACCGTAACGGCGGCGGCGTTGACTGCCGAGCTGGCCTGGGAGCATCCGGACCCGCCTCAGGAGTTGCTGCTCGGCGTCGGACCGAAATAGTGAGCGTCAGACCGTCACGACCCGGCGGCCAAGCCATCAGGCACCCGTGGCGGCACCGGCGCCTGGGCTATTTTCAGTCGGTCCCGCGACTATCCACAGCGCGCAGGCCTGTAAGTACCGGGTAGAGTCGGCCCGCCCGCGTCGCCGGGGGTGAGCACCAGCCCTGCGCGCGACCGTGCTGGCGTGGAGCGCAGCCGCCGTCGCCGCGTACATCGCCGCTGTGTGGGCTGTGAGCGTGCCGCTCAACGACGTCTCGATCGCGGATGTCGCTTGGGGCTGCGGGTTCGTCGTGCTGAGCTGGGTGGCCTACACCGGTGGCCGGGGCGACCCGGCGCGCAGGCTCCTTCTAACTGTCCTGGTTCGCGTCTGGGGTCTGCGACTCAGTACTCACCTGCTTGTGCGCTGGTGGCGCCTCGGGCGCGAGGACTTTTCGGTACCTGGGACTTCGTCGCAGATTCGGCTCCGCCTTCCCGGTGACTGGCCCTGGCGGTGGTCTTCTTGTTCCAGGGCGCCCAACTGTGGCTAGTTGGCCTCCCAGCGACCGCCGCCGCGTCCAGCGGTGCGGGTCTGCGCGGCGGGGATTGGGCGGGCGGAGTGCTGTGTATGGCCGGGATCGTCTTCGAGACCGTCGCCGATGACCAGCTTCGGCGTTTCAAGCCCGACCCGGCCAACGGCGGGCGACTGCTCGATCGCGCACTGCGGCGTTACTCCCGGCACCCCAACTACTTCGGGGACTGCGTCGCCTGGTGGGGCGTCTACGTCATGTGTCGGCAGGAGCCTGCTCGAGCGCGGTCGGCCCAGTGCTACTTTCGTTTCTGCTCGTCGGTGTCTCCGGCAAGCCCGTGGTCGACGCCCACCTGGCCGGCCGACCCGGTTTCGCCGAGTATCGCCACCGGACCAGCGGCTTTGTCCCG
>OBLV0100000387.1_pt1 | contig 13762 bp, 12 predicted proteins | sample 1520071 | NCBI WGS metagenome assembly OBLV01 (sample SAMEA3888446, study PRJEB22518) | metagenome | reverse complement strand
TCAGACGTGTGCTCTTCCGATCTGGCGCGCCTGCTGAACGACTACTACCCCAATACCGACGAGCCCGCCGGGCCGACGAATCTCGACCAGAAGGCCGCCGCCGTGCAGGCCGCGATCTGGTTCTTCAGCGATCGCTACGTGCTGAACACGTCCGATTCGTTGCACAACACCGTGGCCGCTATCGCGAATGCCGTAATTGCCAAGGGGCCGTTGGTCGAGCCGCCGCCGCCGACCCTCACCCTCACTCCGTCGCAGGAGAGCGGCCCCGCCGGCAGCGTGCTGGGACCGTTCACGCTCAACACGAACAACACCGCAGGCTTGCGGCGTCGCCGCCACGTCCGAGCGGCCTCGGAGGCCACCGTGACCGCGACGGGCGGCGCAATGTTCTCGGACGCGGCAGGCACCGTGCCGATCGCCAACGGGTCCACAGTGCCAGACGGTCAGAAGATCTGGGTGCGGTCGACGGGTCCATCGACCGCCGTTATTCAGGCGACGGCGCAAGCGACCGTCCCGAGCGGCAACGTCTACCTCTACGACGGCAACTCTGGGGCCAACGATGCCCAGAAGCTGATCCTCGCCCAGACGGCGACCTTGACCACCACGGTGCAAGCCACGGCCGAGTTTCTGGCCCCAGGGTCCCTCACGGTGACCAAGACGATCGCCGGGCCGGCCGCCGGATCGCAGGGGTTCGTGGTCATCCACGTGAAGTGCGACGACGGCGTGGCCCGGCGCCCCTTCGTCATACGGGCTCACGCGCCCAAGGGCGCCAAGTCGCGCACCTACGACAACATCGCGGTCGGAACGGTGTGCACCGTCACCGAGACTAAGAATGGCAGCGCCGTCGGTGTCGACGTCGTGGTCGTCGGGGACGGGCAGCAGGCGACGATCGAATCCGGGAAGACCGAGACGGTCGACATAACCGATACCTACAGCTTCGTGGGCTCGCTGCTCGTCCGCAAGACGATCGCCGGTCCGGCAGTGGGTCAGCAGGGGTCGATCACGATCCACTCGGAGTGCGACGGCACCGCCCTCACCCCTGATTTCGTGATCCCGGCGGGAACGCCGGCGGGCGATCAGACCATGCAGTACAACGATATTCCCGCCCCGGCCACCTGCACCGTGACCGAGACGGCCGACGGGCACACGAGCACCGTGACAGTCGACGTCACCGGGAGCGGGCAGACCGTGACCATCTCACCCGGCGAGATCGCCGAAGCCGACATCGGCGACACCTACGGGCTCGCGACCGGACAGCTGGAGGTGACCAAGAGCATCACCGGCCCGCTTGCCGGGCAACAGGGGCAGGTCGTAATCCACACGGTATGCAACGGCACCGCGCTCACGCCCGACTTCATCATCCCGGCGGGGGCAACCGGCGTTCAGTCCCAGATCTACTCGGGCATCGCTACGCCGGCAAGTTGCGTGGTCACCGAGACGGCGAACGGCGCGACCAGCACGGTCACCGCCACCGTGACCGGTAGCCCGCAAACCGCGACTATCTCGCCGGGCGGCTCCGGCGCCGCGCATATCACCGACAGCTACGGCCCAGCGCCAGGCTCTCTGCTCGTGACCAAGACGATCGCCGGCGAGCGCGCCGGCCAACAGGGACCGGTCACGATTCACGTCGTCTGCAACGGCAGCGCGCTGTCGCCGGACTTCGTGATCCCCGCGGGCACCCGAGCGGGCAGCGTCTCGCAGAGCTATGACGGCATCCCGGCCGGCTCGGTATGCACCGTCACCGAGACCGCGGACGGGACCACCGGCACGATCACGACGACGGTGTCGGGCAACGGCCAGACCGTGACCGTCCCGGCCGGCAGCGTGGTACCGGTGAACCTTGCGGACGAGTACGAGCTCACGCCCGTCCCCGCCCCAGACATTCCGACGACCACGGACGGGTCCCTGAAGGTAACCAAGATGATCGCCGGACCGGCCGCCGGAAAGCAAGCTCAGATCGCGATCCTCGTCGCTTGCGGCGGTACGGGACACGACTACGCGTTCCTGATCCCCGCCCACCATCCTGCCGGCTCGGTGTCGCGCGCCTTTGAGCTTCCGGCCGGTACCCGCTGCACCGTCACCGAGACCAAGAACGGCAAGACCGCCGCCGTAACTGCAACGTCGAGCCGTGGAAGCAGAAAGGTGACGATACCGGCGAACCGAGGGGTCACCGTTCATCTCACGGACACGTTCTTCGGCGTGCAGGCGGTGTCGGTCACCGGATAGCGCGTGCGCCATCGGCCTGAAGCCATCTCACGCCGTAAGGCGGCCCGCGGAAGCTATCGGCCGCCGCATCCACGGGGCAGACCCGACCAAGCTGAGCGCGGTGTGGTTGCCACCGAGTCGTCGGCGGCAACCACCGCTACTGCATGAAGCGAGTGAGCAGACTCTTAGCTAGTAGTAGTGTGCTCGCCCGCCGACAGCGCGCCCCATCATGCCGAGCACCACGAGAATCAGGCCTACCACCACCAGGATGATCCCGATCGTCCACAAGATCGCGATCTTGGCGATGAAGCCGATGATTAGGAGTATCACTCCGAGTGTTATCACTGACCCTCCCGGGTTGTGAGTTACAGGCGAGGACTACCCATCGAACTGGGCTTTGAAGCCTTTCGGGCCTCGTAGAGGATGCAGGCCCGCGCCGAAGATCCCGGACGAGATGATCCGCACGATCGCATCCGCGGGCTCCCCGATTTTCGGATCGGCCACGATGTCAACCCGCGCATCTCGCTTTCCCTGATTGGCGACGGCCTTCATCTCCTGCCTCCCGAAGTCGTGGGTCCTGCACATGCCGCTACCCGTCCGCGCGGCGTTGACGCCATGCGACGGAAGGCGCGCGGCCCCAGGTCATGCGCCGTTAGCGCCACACCGACAGCGGGATGAACACGGCCAGGAGCGATCCAGGCGATCGCGTCCCCGAGCGGGAATGGTGTTCCAGGGACGAGGGCCAGGGAGCGTGCTGCGTTCCCGGTCAGGGTGACCGGGCTCACCTTCGCGAACGCCTGCAGCCAACCGGGCATGCTCGAGATCGGCACGAACACCGCGCTTGCTCGTCGTCAGTACATCACGCCATCCCCGCGCTAGGGGCGCGAGGCGTCACTGTGGATGTTTGGCCGTGCGAGGAGAGAGGAATTCCGGGCGGGCGAGTGCGCGCTCGGCTCGGGGGTGTAAGCATGGCTGCGTCGAAGACTTCGAGCCCGATCAAATGCAGGTGTCCGCAACGACGACCCCGTCGTTTTCCCGCCCGCTGCCATGTAATGCGTCCGAAGACCCCCTGCGTTCGGCGCATCCGGGGACATGAGCATCCTCCAGGTGCTTATGTCCCGAAGGTCCGCGCGCGAGCAGCGCTTTGGGGACTTTTACACGGCGCCGTGCCGGGCCAGGCGTAATTTCGCCCGCTGAGCGACTCAGCCACCTGCGCGGCCACGGTGAGGGCGGCAACTGCGTCATCGCCGCCCGCTCCCTCGCACGGACCGCCGCGGACCGCGCGGGCGAATGCCTCCGCCTGCGCCTGCATCGCGCCCACGAACACCGCATCGCTGGCGTCGCTCCAGACGTCGGCATCCCACATGAACGGCACTCGCTCGTACCCGCGGCTGCCCCAAAGTTCGAGCCAGCACGAATCCGCGTGGGGAAAGCGGCGACCGAGCGAGATCGTTGCGACCGCGCCGCCGGAGAGCTTCGCTAGCACTACCGATGCGTCCGGGTCCGCGGCGGATACCGCCTCGGGGGGGAGCCGGCCGGCGGCAAGAGCCGCGACCCATTCAATCTGCTCCCCCAGCAGCCAGCGGATCTGATCGATCTCGTGTACGCCCATGTCGATCGCGATCCCCCCGGAGTCAGCCCGAAACGAGGCCGACGGCGGCTCGTGATCCCACTGCATGCAGGACAGCTGGTAGATCTCTCCGAGTTTGCCGGCTTCGATTCGCGCGCGGAGCCCGCGCAGCTTCGGCACGAATCGTCGCCAATATCCGGCCTGAAGCACTACACCGGCCTCCGAGGCCGCATCGCGTGCTCTGGCGGCCTCCTCGGGCGAGACCCCGATCGGCTTCTCACACAGCACGGGGATGCCGGCCGCCGCAAACTGGCTGACGAGCGTGGCGTGGACGGGCGATGGGGCCGCGATCAACACTCCCTCTGCGGTACCGGCGGCGATTAGCTCTTGCGGCGATGCGAACAGCGGCACATGCTCGCCCTCGAGATTCGCGCGCACGGCGTCGGCCGGCTCGACGATCCCGGCCAGTGCGATTTGGTCAGAGGCTTTGATCGCGGCGAGGTGCACGCGACCCATGCGTCCGGCTCCTACGAGCGCGACGCGAACAGGGTCGCTCACAGACCGCGCGTCCGCAGGTACTCGCGGTTCTGCTGTTGGTCCACCACCGGCTGATCAGGGGAGTCGGGGTCAGGGAAGATGTCCTGCTCGACGACCAGCCAGCCGCCGTAGCGCCGCGCGCGCAAGCTCTCCAGGACATCTTCGAGTGGGATGTCTCCGGTCCCGAGCCGGCAGAACGCCCGGCGCTCCCAGATCGACCGCACTGGAGCCCGATCATTCACGATCCCGCGGACCACGTCGAGCTTCGCGTCCTTGAGATGGACGTGATTGATCCGATCACCCCAATCGCGGACCGCCTGTACGGGATCGCCGCCGCCGATCAGCAAGTGCCCCGTGTCGAGGCATACACCGACGTCGGTGACGGAAAGCAGTCGTTCGATCTCCCAGGGCGCCTCGACGTACGTGGCGGTGTGGGGGTGGAACGTTGGCTCGTGTCCCCTTTCCCGACAGCGCTCTACCACCTGCGCCATCGAGTCAGCGAACCGCGCCCAGCCGGCGTCGTCCCACCCCAAGCTATGGTCGGCTTGGGCACGGCCAGGTTGGGCGAGTCGGCTCTCCGATCCTGCATCGGCCAGCGTCGGCCGCGCGGGCGGTCCTCCGTCGGCGGCGGCATCGAATACGTCAAGCAGCCGGTCGAGCTGCACTAGCTCGTCCGGAAGCCGGGTCGGATCATTGAACTCGATCTGGAAGTAGCCGCCCGCGAGCGCCAGTCCACGGCCGCGCAGACGTGCGGGGAGCTCGTCAACGCTTCCTAAGTAGCCGAGCGGACCGAGGTCGATCCCTATGTACCCGGCCTCAGATACCTCGTCGAGCAGCGTCAACGCCGACGGTACGTTCGGGTCGACTCCAACCGTGATCTCAAAGGCACCGTAACTGCACGGGGCGTTGGCCACCGCCATCATCTCGCCGGTCATATCTCGACCACACTTGCGAGCTGGCTCGGAGCGACCGCTGCCTCGCCGGTCAAGTGGACCCGAGCGATCGAGTGGCAGAGGGCGACGTCGTGTAGTCCGTCGATTCCGTCGGTTCGCGGCGCGCGCTCTTCGCAGATCGCCGCGTGAAACTCGACCAGTTCGCGTTTGAAGGCTTCTTCATACGAAACGATCTCCACCCGCGACCACGAGTGGCTGCCTCCGGACTCGCCCCCCTCGATCGTCAGCTCGCTTGGCATGTTGCGTAGGTACGGCGACGGCAGCGTCAGCGTCAGACGCTGGCCGGGAGCTAGAAACATGAACTCCTGCCGGTAGCGCGCGATCCCCGGAAGATCGACCCACGACAGGTGACACTCGACGCCGTTGAACGTCATGTTGATGGCTACCACACGGCGCGAGAGTTCGGCGAAGGCCACGCGGTCAGGCTCACCGAGCGCGCCGCGTAGCGCGTTGAACTCATGGACCAGGTTGTCAAGGAGCATCCATCGGTAGCAGTACCGAGTTTCCTCGTCCGCTCCCGGCAGTGCGGCCTCCAACCGCCGGTCGTCATCCTCGCGGAGCGCTTCGAGCATCGACGGGGGGACACCATTCGGTGCCACCAGCGGATAGTGGCGCACGTATGGTTCGAATGGCGACTCGAGCGTCGTGACGCGCACCAGCCGCAAATCTTCGACGTTCGGCAGCAGCTCCAGCAGGCGCTGATATGCGGGGTCGTACCGCTTCATCGTGCCGACCATCAGCTGGACGCCGGCGCGGTTGGCGGCCTCAATCATGGCTCTGCCCTCGGCAGGACTGAGACACATGGGCTTCTCGACGAAGACATGGGCGCCGGACTCGGCGGCGGCGATCGCAATCGGAGCATGGCTGCCGGACGTCAATACGAGCACTGCGTCCAAGCGCATATCCAACATTTCCTGCCACTGACTCACGGCGCGGGCTGCGCCGAACTCGCGCATGCACGCCTCGGCGACCGTAGGGGAGATATCACAGACCGCGGTCAGCTCATACTCATCGTCGAGCTCTCTCAGGTGAGGCAGGTGCATCACCTGCGCGATCACCCCGCAGCCCACGACGCCGACTCTCAGACGCTGTCCCACGTTTACGACCTCCCCCTTATGCTCGTTCGGATACGTCTGGCGATCACTGGCCCGCCGGCTCTCACGCGAGGCTCCGCGCAGCTGGCGCGGACTGCTGGATCTTCTGGGCACGCCTGCTGCGCAGGTGGCGGACCGGTACTCGCAGCAAACGCGGGATGAGCAATCCGAGGGCAGTTATCCCGAGGGAAGTGACGATTAGCAGCGTCGCCACCGCATTGATCGCGGGCGTGATGCCAAACTTGATCTGCGTATAGATGTAGATCGGCAGCGTCACCTGCGCACCGATGATGAAGAACGTGATGACGAATTCATCCAGCGAGAGCGTAAAGACGAACAGTGCGCCGGCGAATACCGCTGAACCAATGAGGGGCAAGATCACGTACCGGAACCGGCGCGCCGCGTTCGCACCAAGATCACTCGCGGCTGCCTCGAGGGACCGATCGAAGCCCTCCAGGCGGGCAGCCACGATCAGCAGGACAAAAGGCGTGGTGTAAACGGATTGGCCAATCACAACCGTGTTCGTCGACAGCGGAACCCCCAATCCTTGCCGCAAGAACGTAAGCAAGCTGACCCCGATCAGCACGCCGGGGATCATGATCGGCAACGTGAACCCGATCCGAAAGCCCGTACGGAACCGTAAGCGGCTCCGCACAAGCGCAAATGCGGCGGCGGTGCCGACGACTGTGCTGATGACAGTCACCTCCACGGCCACTCGGAGCGACGTCTTGATCGCAGATTGCAGGTCAGGGCTGTTCGCGATGCTCGAGTACCAATGGAGCGTCCAGCCGGTGATCGGGAATGAACCGTACCGATTCTTGTTAAAGCTCAGAAGTATCAGGAGAGCAATCGGGGCGAAGAGGAATATGTAGATCAGGCACGCCCATCCGGCGAGCGCGCGACGCACCAACCGACCGCGGCGTGCCACGATCTCGACTGCTCCCGCCTCACCTGCCATACATCTCACCGACCTCGAGCGAGCGGCGGAAGATCACGAGTAGGACAATTACGACCACCGCGATCAGGATCGAAATAGCGGCGCCTATCGCATACTGCGCCTCCTGGAAGAAGTTGTCTATGAGGTTGCCGATCATCACGCCTCTCGTCCCTCCGACCAGCTCCGGCGTGAGATATTCGCCCAGGATTGGAATGAACACGAAGATGACGGCCGTGGTAATGCCTGGCTTTATTTGAGGCAGCATCACGCGTCGAACGGCTTGTATTTGGGTCGCGCCGAGATCCATGGCGGCATGCAGCTGCCTCCAGTCGAACCGTTCCAACGCTGCGAACAGCGTCAAGGCAGCGAACGGAAAATAGAGATAGACCAGGACGAATATGACCGCCGGGCGGTCGTACAGGAGCCACGAAGGTGTGCTGAGCCCGACCACCCCTAGCAGACGGGACAGGGCGCCGTTGTTGCCCAGAATGATCGTCCATGCCGTGACGCGGAGCAGGTAGCTCACCCAAAACGGGAGGATTACGAGGAACAGGAGTGGTCGCCGCCACCGGCGGCTGACGTATCGCGCCAGCCAATAGGAGAAGGGGAATGCGACGGCGAGCGTCAAGGCTGTGGCTGCGGCCGTCATCCACAGGGTTACCAGGAACGTGTGGACGTAGACCGGCGTGTTGAATACTTCTCGATAATTCGCGAACGTCCAATGCGCCACCACCTGGTAGCCGTCCTGCGTCCAGAAGCTGTACGCGACGATCAGCGCCATCGGCGCGGCAAAGAAGAGGCCGAACAGCACCATCGCGGGCGCGAAGCCCGTGTACTGCGAAAGCGCCAACACGCCCCGCCGCAGACTTAGCTTCCGGTGGGGCGCCGCGGGGCCGGCCGTCGTCGAGCCGCTCGGGAGTGGTGTCGTCGAGGAACTCATGCGACGGCCAGCCGTCGTGTCGGCGCAAGGCGCATCGGCATCACGCTTGGCGGCAGCGCATCAGGCTAGGCGCCGAACACCGAGTTGAATGCGCTGATGTACGCGTTGGGGTCCTTCTGCGGACCCTTTAGGTGCGCCTTGAGCGCCTGGTCGGGCTGGTTGTAGAGGAGTGCGTCGGCAAACTCCCCCTGGCCTTGGTTCACCAGCATCTTGTACGCCTTCTCGTTGAACCAGGCTTCCCTGAATTCCTTGAACAGCGGAGGGATGAATTCCGCTTGACCCCAGGCGTTGATGAACTGGCTGAAACGGTCGGCGTGGGCTGTCTTCATCTTCATTTCGGCGTCCAGCCACCCGACGACGCCCTCCTTCGGCACGGCGGCTTTGATGAGGGGGCCGCCCGCCTGCTTGACTCGGAAGTCGGTGCCGAGATTCTCGGAGGTAAACCATGCGGACTCATTGGTGAGCGCCTGGACGACACCGGTATTTTGCGACACGAGCGTCAGGAACGCCGGCTTGGCCGCCTTGAGAAACTCCGTGGCGCGGCTCAGCTCGGTCGATGTCATGTTATAGGGGTCCTTGGCGCCGGTCGCCAGGCCCGCCTCCGCGACAATGTCGGTCGGCTGGTTCTCACGAACAAACTTGCCGTGATATTTCGGATCGAGCAGCACCTCCCAGGAGGTGGGCGCAGGCGAGACGTACTTCGGGTTGTAATAGATGCGCAGCGCCGACCACGCACGCGGGTAACCTAGATAGCCCGCGCTGCTTTGCCAGATTGGGAAATCGCGGGAGACTGAGTACAGCTGCTGAGAGACGGGAATGGCATCGATGTCAAACGCCTCGGTCAGCCCGTGCTGGTTGTAGTAAGGAACCCAGAGCGCATCCGCCGAGACGATGTCGAACTGACCGCTCTGCTGGGCCTTGATGAACATGCCCGCGTCGTCGGAGCCGAGCGTGACGTCAACCGTGATACCAGTCTGCTTCTTGATTGCGGGCAACTGGTTTTGCGGGTCGTAGTGGTCGTTCCAGGTGAGCATGTTCAGCGTCACAGGCGTCGTGGTGTTCGCAGCGGCGGCCCCGGTCGAGCTGGCAGAGCTGCTGGCAGAGCTAGTACTTCCGCAGGCTGCAAGCCCGAGTGCTCCCAACCCAACCGCTCCGACTCGGAGAGCGTCGCGTCGGGTGATCATCTTGTTGTCAGTCATCTGTGGTCCTCACCTCTTCGTTCACTTCGCCGTGAAATAAGACCGCAGCTTCGGCCTCCCACCGCAGCTGGACTAGTGCGTCCTCCCGCACCTGCTCATTTAGATCGGTCGGCATGTCGACGATGATCGGATCATCGGCAGCCGGGCAGTCGACGCTGACTCGGGTGAAACTTCCGAGGAACGACACCTTGACCACCGTGCCCAGAAGCCCTGGATCGTCAGGGGACGCTGGAGCTAGGCGGACCGATTCCGGCCGGACCATCAGGCTTCCGCTTCCCGGTTCCGTTGTGTGTGACGACGCCAGCGGGATCCTGTCGCGTGACGTCACGACCGAGCCGTCGCGCCACTCGACGGGAATGAAGTTCGACTCTCCGATGAAGTCGGCAACGAATCGCGACGCCGGCTGTCTGTATATCTCGCTCGCTGTCCCTATCTGCTCGACGCGGCCCTCGTTCATGATGGCGATGCGATCCGCCATGGCCATCGCTTCACCCTGATCGTGAGTAACAAACACAAAGGTCGTCCCGACCTCACGTTGAATTTGCGACAGTTCGACCTGAAGCCGCTTCCGAAGCTTGAGGTCCAGCGACCCCAGCGGCTCGTCGAGAAGCAGTACCGCCGGACGGTTGACCAGGGCACGAGCCACGGCGACGCGCTGCTGCTGCCCCCCTGACAGCTGAGACGGATAGCGATCGGTGAATGCCTCGAGTGCCACCAGCTGTAATGCCTCGATAACGCGCGAATCGGCCTCGCCACGTGGCACTTTCGCCATACGCAGACCGAAGGCGACGTTATCCCGGACGTTCAGATGGGGGAACAGGGCATAGGACTGGAAGACTGTGTTGACCTTTCTCCGGTGGGGAGGGGTCTTATTGACCAGCTCGCCGCGAATGCGGATCTCACCCGTGGACGCCTCCGCGAAGCCGCCAATCAGGTTCAACGTCGTTGTTTTCCCGCAGCCGGAGGGCCCGAGAAGACAGAAGAACTCCCCCTCGTTGATCTGTAGGTCGAGTGATTGAACTGCGGTGTGCGCGCCGTACTTCTTCGAGACAGCACGAAACGTGATTGCCGGCAGAGGATCCATCGTTTGGTGATCAGCGGCCGCAGCCTGGGCGGTTATCACGGTCGCAATCCTCCGCTTGGAGGCTCAGGCTTTGGTCCATCAGCCAGCGTGTTCATGCGAGCACCTCAAACATCGCGGCGGCAGGATCGCCCTCACAGCCGCACGATCGGCGGCGGACCAGCTCGACGTCGATCCGCATCTCGCGCTGAGGCGTGGGCTCACCGAGAATCGCGGCCAGCAGGAGGCGGGCGCCGGCTTGGCCGATCGAGGGAGTGTCATACGCGATCGCCGTCATCGACGGCTCGAGGAGCGATGCGAAGTAGAGGTCGTCGAAACAGGCGAGCGCGAGGTCCCCGGGGATCGATACGTCGGCGCGCCTCGCGGCCACGAGCGCGCCCAGCCCCAGCTCACCGCTAGCGGTGATCAGTGCGCTCGGCCGGCGCTCCTCGGTGAGCAGCGCCTCCGCGTTTCTAAACCCACTCGCGATCGTCCACTCGCATTCGCGGATGAGCTCGGGAAGGACTTCGAGCTTGCTGTGGCTCATGGCCTCCAGGAAGCCGCGGAGACGGTGTGAACCACTCGTCCGGTCGGCCGGACCCCCGAGATACCCGATCCGGTCGTGACCGTGACCGGCAATATGGTCGACGAGCAGCGCTATTCCCCGCTCGTTTTCCAGCACCACGTTGCCCACGCCCGCGCCCGGCGCCAACTCGTCGATGAACACGCACGGCGTTCCGTCGAGCAGAACGTTGAACTGCTCGGCGCCGACCGGGGCGGTTGACATCAGGATGCCGTCGACCTCGTGGTCTAGCAACGTCTGCACCGCAGCGGTCAGGGTCTTGGGGTCCTCGCCCGAGTCGATGAGGATCAGCCGGTAGCCGTGCTCCTCGAGCGTGCGCTGCGCACCGTTGGTCACCGCCGCGTAGAAGCTGTGCGCGACTGTCGGTACGACCAGCCCGACAGTCCTGGACCGGCGGGTACGCAGTGTGCGGGCAAGGGGGGAGGGGCGATAGTGAAGGTCCTCCGCGGCCCGCGCGACCGCATCGCGGGTCTCGGCGGACAGCTCGCCGATCCCGTTCAGCGCGCGCGACGCGGTGGAGCGGGACACGCCCGCTCGGCGCGCGACGTCGTTTAGCTTGGCTCTCCTCATAGGCCGCAATCGGTTGCGCAATCGATTTCGGAAGCCGATCGTAATCAGCTTGTGCGGTTCGTGTCAAGTCCCGAGCCGATCGCGTCTCTGAATGCGCCGGACGTCGGTGGAGACCAGGTGCGGTGCCGCACCGGCTGTAAGGTCCCTACCAAACATCGTCGACCAAGGAGTTCCCAGCACATGGCGCACGAGTTCAGCGGCTCGGCCGTGATCGACCGGCCTATCGACGAGGTGTTCGCGTTCCTGGCCGACGGGACGAACGACCCAAAGTTCAGCCCGCGGGTGCAAGAGATCCGTAAGACGACGGATGGCCCGATCGCGGTTGGAACCGTGTTCGAGAGCAAGGTCAAGGACGCCGGCATGACGACTAGCCGGAAGTTCGAGCTAACGGCGTTCGAGGCGCCGACGAAGATCCGCTGGGCCGAGCGGTCGCAGAACCTGATCACGGTCCCCGACGGCGGTTACGACCTCGAGAAGGTGACCGATACTCAGACGAGGGTCACGATCGGCAACACGTTCGAGGGGCACGGGTTCGGCAAGGTGATTGTCGGCTTCGCGACGAGGGCCGCCGTCAAGGATGCGCCCGCGTTTGCGCAGCGGATCAAGTCTGCCGTTGAAGCGGCCTGAACCTCGCAGTCGAGCGACCGACCGCTGCGGTAACGGAGCCGACCTGTCGGTCAGGCGTCCGCGATGCGGCTCAGCAGGTTGAGCGCCTCGTGCAGGAGCGCTCGATCGCTAGCGGTGAGTTCGCGCTCGAGCACTTCGGTGAGCCATGTTTCGCGCTGGGCGCGGGTCCGCTCCAGGAGTTCGAGGCCGGCGGCGGTCAGTTCGATAATCGCGCGCCGGCCGTCAGCGGGGTCGGGGCGACGCGAGACGAGGCCACAGTCCTCCATCTCGTGGATGGTCTGGGCCATCGACTGCGGGCGCATCCGCTCGGCCGCTGCCAGGTCGCTGATGCTCGACGCTCCGTCTCGATCCAGCCGTCCGAGCACGGCCAGACGACCGACTGATGGGCCAGGCTCTGCTCGTAGTCGGCGGGTGAACCGCCCGAGCGTTTCCCGCAACTCATGAGCCAACAGCGTGATTGTGGGCTCCCGGACGGGCATGCAACGATTCTACGGAGTCTTCGACAGGCAAACTGTTCAGGCAACCTGTGTATTGTGTTGAGGGCGTGCCTGCCCTCACCTCAGATCGCTACAAGTGGGTCGCCCTGCTGAACGCCACGCTGGCCGTGCTGCTGGCGACCCTCGACGGCTCGATCACAATCATCGCGATGCCCGACATCTTCCGGGGCATCCGTCTCGACCCGCTGGTTCCGGCCAACTCGTTCTACCTGCTCTGGATGATCCTCGGCTATCTGGTCGTGACCAGCGTGCTGATCGTCAGCCTCGGGCGGTTAGGGGACATGGTCGGCCGGGTCAAGATCTACCGGCTCGGGTTCATCATCTACACGGTCGCGTCGCTGCTGCTCGCGATCGATTGGCTGCAAGGCAGTAGCGGGGCGCTCTACCTGATCGGCCTGCGCGTCGTCCAGGGGATTGGCGGCGCGTGCCTGCTGGCCAACGCGGCCGCAATCATCACCGACGCGTTCCCCGCGAACCAGAGGGGAATGGCTCTGGGCATCAACAACATCGTCGGGGTGAGCGGCACCTTCATCGGTCTGGTACTCGGCGGCATCCTGGCCCCGATCAACTGGCGATGGGTGTTCCTGATTTCCGTGCCGGTCGGGATCTTCGGCACCGTCTGGGCCTATCGCAGCCTGCGTGAGCTGAGCTCACCGCGGGCCGCGCCGATCGACTGGTGGGGCAACGCCACCTTCGCCCTCGGGTTGATCCTGATCATGACGGCTGTGACCTACGGGATCCGGCCGGCCGGCGGGCATGCGGTCGGGTGGGGGAGTCCTCGCGTGCTCGCGCTGCTCGCTGCCGGCGCGATCTCCCTTGCCGCGTTCGTGTGTGTCGAGCGTCGTTCGCACGATCCGATGTTCCGCCTACCGCCGTTTCGTATCCGCGCGTTCACGTTCGGGACCCTGTCTACGTTTCTGTCATCAATCGCGCGCGGCGGGTTGATGTTCATGTTGATCATCTGGCTCCAGGGCATCTGGCTGCCGCAGCATG
>OBLV0100000386.1_pt1 | contig 13764 bp, 9 predicted proteins | sample 1520071 | NCBI WGS metagenome assembly OBLV01 (sample SAMEA3888446, study PRJEB22518) | metagenome | reverse complement strand
GGACCAGCTTCGAGGCTTCGGCGGGGGCAACGGTCACCGTCACCGAGCCGGTCAGGCTGCCATCGGTGATGCTGACTTTGGTCGAGCCGCTCTTGTAGAGGCTCATCACCGCGTTGGCGGCGCCGGCGGGGGTCGCGATCCCTTCTTCGAAATCGATCGCGGTCGCCGCCGCGAACGGGACTTCTTCCCCACTCGCGCTGGAGACGGTCGGCGAGTTGCCGCCCGGGCTGGCGGTGGCGCCGGAGAAGGTGAGGCTCTTGATGCCGTCGTAAGAACTGGACGGATTGCCGTACGTATCGGCGGCGGTGATCGTCAGGCCGTCGGCTTCGCCGGCGACGGGGGTCGCGCTGGCCGCCACCGCCGTCAACTTCGTCGCCGCCCCCGACGCCACGTTCACCTGCAGCGCCGGTTCGGTTTCGAGCGTCCCTTCGCTGGCGGTTATTTCGGCCGCCCCGGAGCGGTAGATCTTCATCAGCCCGTTCTTCGAGGAGCTGACGCTGGCGACGCCGCTGGTGAAGGTGAGCGCCGTCGCTTTGCCGAACGCGGTGGCCGTGCCGGAGCTGTTGGCCACCGTCGGCGCGGTCCCCCCGGGGCTCGAGGCGGCGCCGGCGAAGACCAGCGAGTGCGAGCCCGTGAAGCTGGTCACGGTGGTGTTGGTCTGGTCCTTGGCGGTGATCGTCAGGTTGTCCGAGGCCCCAACCGCCGGGGTCGCCGTCGCGGCCGAGATCGTGAAGTGGGTCGCCGCGCCGGTGGCGACGGTCGCGTTCTTGCCGGCGCTGGTCATCGTCCACGAGCGCCAGACCGCGACCACCTTGTAGGTGTGGACGCCGACCGGGACTTCGCTGTCCGTGCAGCTGGTCGACGCCGAGGGCGCCCCCGGGGTGGCACAGCTGCCACTCGGTTCTTCGCCATCGCGGGTCACGTAGTACTTGACCGCTTCGGCTCCGGGCGCGGTCGCCGCGCTCCAGCTGAGGGCGACGGAGCCGCCGCCCGCGGTGGCGGTCGTGATCGCCGGCGCGGTCAGTTTCGAGACCGCCGCCGCGGCGTTGCCGAGGCCTTCCGAGGTGAAGTAGGCAAAGGCGCTGGTCGAGAGCGCGGCGATCAGGGCCGCGCCGACCAGCGGCCCGGTGAACCGGGCGCGGAGCACGCGCCTCATCCGTGCGCCTCTCCCGAGAAGGCGAGCGGAAGCTGCGCGCCCTGACAGGCGTCCTGGCTGACCGGGAGGTCAAGCAGGGCGATCGCCGGCGCGGTCACGGTCGGCGTCGGCACCGCGACCGAGTCCCCGGGGGCGATCCGCAGCGGCTTCGCCTTCGAGGCGCTCGAGGGGATCAGGTCGAAGTTCGAGGACGGGCAGCCGGGCGGCGAGCCGGCAAGCGAGACCCTCAGTGCCGTGATCAGGATCGGCGCCGGGTTCGGGTTGTGCAGCCGCAGCGGCAGGCTCTGCGCCGGCGCGCCCGGGTAGAGCCTGGCGAGCCCGTCCCCCTGCGGTTCGATGTCGAAGCTCCTCGGCGCCGTCCGCGTCCAGTTGAGACGGGCCGGACGGCCAAGGGCCCCGCCCGGCGCTTCGACCCGGACCCAGAACGAGTGTGCGCCGGCGGCGAGCCCGCGGTAGACGATCCGCTGCCCGCAGCCCTTCCAGGCTCCGCCGTCGAGGCGGCACTGGAATCCGGCGCCGGCCAGCCGCGACCGGTACGTGAAGCTGACGGCGGTCGACAGCGAAGGCGTCCCGGGGTGCTTGAGGATCTGCGGACGCGGAGGCTTGGGGCCGCTCGGCGAGGGGGCGGCGGTGCGGTGCGAAGCGAACGGGACCCCGGCGGCGTAGGCGGTGGCCGCAAGGAAACTGGCGACGCCAATCAGCGCCGCCAGTGCCTTGGTCGCGGTCGACCGCCCGGTCACGGAACTAGTTGCTGGTCAGATTCAGCGTCAGGGTGGCGCCCTGGCAGGCGTCCTGGCTGATCCCGGTGTCGTTCATCGTCAACGTCCCGGTGGGGGTGACCGACTGGCCGGTGCCCGTCGGGAACGTTTTGTTGACGACCACGGCAGGCATCGTGAAGTCCGGGTTGCCGCCGGTGATGACTTTGCTGCAGGTCGAGTGCCCGGCGTCGACGGCGATGCTCGCGAGCGAGATCGTCCCTACCCGCTGCGCGGCCGAGGACGGGTTGTCGACCGTGAAGGTGACGGTGGCCGAGCCGCCCGGATAGAGGCTCGAGCCGACCGTGCCTTTGATCGTCACCGCCGAGCTGCTGCCAACGGTGGCCGTGACGGTGCCCGAGCCGGTGCTGGTGAAGTACGCGTAGGCGCCGACGGCAAGCGTCAGGACGACGGCCGTCGTACCCAGCAGGAGCGCTCGCTTCTTCGAAAACCATTGCATTTGGGACCCTTCTCTTGGACGTTGGAAGCGATCGCTCCCCTTCGGTCCCCCTGCATCGGCCGCTCTGGACGGATTCTTGATCCCTGAAATTGTGCATCTGTCCAGATTCACCACTCAAGATTCAAGGAGCGCACGGATAGGACCGGCCGGAGACGGCCGCAGATCGACGCGGACCCTGTCCATCGAGTAAAGGCCCGCCTAGCCGCGTGGCGCGCCGGCAGGCGGCGTCCCGCCGCCGCTGAGCAAAACTGGCCAGCTAGCCAGTAGGATTGCCGAGCGTATGGCCGACCAAGCCGAGATCGCGGCCGGAAAAGGGGATGTCGAGGACGCCCTCCTGCTCGAGCGCGAGCACTGGATCGAGGGGCCGCCGGTCGACCTGTTCAAGCGGATGCGCGGCGAGTGCCCGGTTCACTGGACCTCGGAAGTGACCGAACTGCCGAAGGCAAAGGGCTTCTGGTCGGTGACCCGCGCCGAGGACGTCCACACCGTCAGCCGCAACTGGGAGACGTACTCCTCCGAACTCGGCGGCGTCGTCGCGATCGACGAGGTCTTCCCGCTCGAGCTGGCCCGGGCGATGTTCATCGGCATGGACCCACCCAAGCACGACCGCCTGAAGGCGCTCTTCCAGGCCGGCTTCACGCCGAAGCGGATCGCCGCCCACGAGGGCGCGATCCGCGAGATCGTCACCGCAACGCTCGACCGGCTCGAGGGCCGGGAGGCCGGCGACCTCGTCACCGAGGTCGCCCAGCCCGCCGTCTCGCGTGTGATCGGCAGCTTCATGGGAATCCCGGCGGAGGACGATGCGGTCTGGGCTGAGCTGATGAACATGGCGCTGGCGGCCAGCGACAGCGACTACAGCCCCGATCCGGACCAGATCGAAGCGACGATCCAAGCGGCGATCCAGCAGATCTTCACGCGCTGCAGCGCCCTGATCGCCGCCCGCCGCGAGAGCCCCACCGACGACCTCACCAGCGTCCTCGTCCACGCCGAGGTCGAAGGCCAGCGACTGGAGGAGCACGAGATCGTGATGGGCTTCTTCCTCCTCGTTGCCGCCGGCAACGACAGCACCAAGGCGACCTACAGCTCGGCGATGCGGGCGCTGATGGAGAACCCCGACCAGCGCCAGCTCCTCCTTGACGACCCGGCCCTGATCCCCGGCGCCGTCGAGGAGTCCCTGCGCATGTTCCCCGCCTTCGCCCACTTCCGCCGCACGGCGACCAGGGACACCGAGCTCGCCGGCCAGGAGATCAAGCAGGGCGACAAGGTGGTCATGTGGTACGCGTCATCCAACCGCGACGAGACCCGCTACGAGGACGCCGACCGCTTCGACGTCCTCCGCAACCCCGACCACCAGGCCTTCGGCGCCGGCGGCCGCCACTTCTGCCTCGGCACCGCCCTCGCCCGCCTCGAGCTGAAGATCCTCCTCGAGGAGACCCTCGCCCGCTACCCCGAGATGGAGCTCGACGGCGACCCCACCTACGTCGAGTCGGCCTTCCTCAACCAGCTGAAAACGCTGCCGGTGCGGCTGGGCCCGCGGCGGGCCTGAGCCACTGAGTCAGGTACCGCGCGGGAGCTGGTCGGCGAGCACGTCGAAGTAGCGCTGCCGTTCCCAGCTGTCGCGGCTGCCGATCACGTAGAGGCGGCGCCTGGCGCGGCTGACAGCGACGTTGAGCAGGTTGGGACGGCGCGCCGCCCAGTTTCGCGCGCCCTCGCCGGCGCGACCGGGGCGCGAGCCGAGCACCAGGATCACGATGTCAGCCTCCTTGCCCTGAGCGGTATGGATCGTCCCCGCCCGGAGGCCATTGGCCGTGCCTTTTTCCCTGGTGCGCTCGCCGAGGCGCCGGGCGACATCCCGGAAGGGGCCGATCGCCAGCACCTGGCGAAAATCGAAGCCGAGCCGCTTGAGGTCGGCGAGGATCCGGTCGACCTCCGCCCCCTCTTCCGGAACCCAGTGCCCCTGCGAATGCTGTGAGTCGACGTCGATCCAGGCACTCGGCGGCAGCGTCGGATAGCGGGCCGTGAAATCGTCCGCGAGCGCCGGATCGGTGGCGTCGATCATCAGGCCGCCGTAGGCGATCTGGTTGGAGAGCTCGAACATCGGCTGGTCGCAGCGGCGATGGACCGTGAGCGGGGCGCCAACCCAGACCGAGCCCGCGACCGTGGTGCCGAACCTGTTGAGGCGGTCGGCGAGGCCCTGGACCGAGCTGTCCCGGGTCAGCCACTCCGCCTCGACGGCATAGTGCTCGCGAATCGCGTCCTCGACCGCGGGCAGGATGGTGACGATCGGTTCCAGCTGCAGCGGATCGCCGACGATCACGGCACGGCGGCTGCGCCAGAGGGCTCCGACCGCGTTCTGCGGGGTGGTCTGCCCGGCCTCGTCGACGAGCAGCCAGCCAAGTGCCTCGGCACCGAGCGGCCCGAACAGGCGGGGGACCGAGGCGAAGGTCGTCGAGACCACCGGGACGAGGAGGAAGAGAATCCTCCACGCGGCGAGCGTCTCCTCGGCGGAGAGGCCGCGCGGCGCCTTGCCGGAGACGACCTCCATCGCCCCGTCGAGGCTTTCCCGCATCGGCTCCGCGGCGTGGATCATGAACGCCTTGTGCAGGGCGAGGCCGGCGAGGAACAGCTCCGTGCGGGCGCAGTTCCACTCCTCGTCGGTCCACGGCGCCTGGCACTCCCGCAGCTCCCGGTCCTCGAGCCACTCGTCGTCCGGCAACAGGGCTCCGGGCTGCTCGCGGTAGTGGCTGAGGACCTGGAGGCATTCTCCGACCGCGGCCTCCGCCGCCGCGAGCACGGTGGCCGCCTCCTCGTGGAGCCGCTCCTGCCCCTGGATCTCTCGCAGGCCCTCGCCGATCTCGTCCAGCCGCTCGCCGAGTGCCTCGATCTCGGTGGCGAGCCTGGAGTCGCGTTCTCGCCAGGCGGCCCGGGCTTTGAACCGGAGGAAGCAGGGGCGGCGACGCGCTCCTTCCTTCCTCGCCTCGATCCGGCGGCGGCGCTCTTCTTTGCGCACTGGCAGCTCGCTCTCCAGCTCGCGCCGGCGCGGTGCCAGGGACTCGACCCGGTCGTGCGCGGCCCGCTCGGTCGTGCTGGCCGTCGCCAGCTCCGACTCCAGGCCGGGGAGGCGGTCCAGCTCCTTTCGCGTCCGCAGCCGCTCCCGGCGAATCGACGCCTCCCGCTTGCGCGCCTTCTCGAACGCCCCGACCGCATCCGTCCAGGAGAGGCCCTCGGAACGCTTTTCCCAGCCGACGAGCTGGTCGCGGAGGCCCGGCGGAAAAGGTGGCCCGTCGTCGCCCTTCTTCCGTTTCGGGGTCCACCAGACCGCGCCGACGAACTCGTTGCGATTGCCGCGGTTGCCGAGCCGGGCCGCGGTCAGCCCCCATGCCGCCGAGCTGTCCGCCCCCAGGGGCCCGCGCTTCCCGGACGGCATCGCCCGCGCCGCGAGCAGCGGGAAGTAGTCGACCTCCTCCGCCCGCTCGCGCCAGCGCTCGTCGATCGCCCCCCTGGACGGGATCTCCAGCGTCACGTTCTCGACCGCGCCGTTGTTGCTCGAGGCGACCACCAGCTCGAAACCGGTCAGGTCGGGCCGGAGGCGGTGGACGACGCGCGAGTGCGACGAACGCCAGGAATGAGAGCTGGAGACGAACGCCTGCAGGGGGTCGTCGAGCTCTGCCAGCTTCGCGGCGCGCTCGGTGATCAGGGCCGCGATGAGATCGCGCAGCATCGTCGTCTTGCCCGTGCCGGGCGGCCCGTTGACCGCGAGCAGGTGCTCGCCGGCGGCCGGCATCGCGACCGCCTCGTTGACCGCGAGCTGCTGGCCGAGCGCCAACGGTTGGTCAGGCGCCGCGGGCCAGCGGCCGCGGGGAATGCGATCGGGATCGGTGGCACGGCGGACCGCGTCGAGCCGGGTGCGGACGTCGATGCGGGCGCCGAGGTCGAGTGTCTTTCCCGGTCGCAGGTATTCGCGCAGCGCCGCTCCGACCTTCTTCCCCTCCTCGTCCTCGGCGATGGCGGCGGAGACCCGAGCGAGGTCATCGGCGATGAAGCTGTTGAGGAAATCGTGTTCGACGCTGTCGGCGCTCTGGCGGCCGACTTTTTCGGCACGGATGCGGATGCCCTCGACGGAGAGGACCCGGGCAACCTCGAGGGCATCGGCAGCGATGTCGAGGCAGTCCTCGAGCGAGTCGAGGTCGAGCCTCCCTTCGTCCGGCTCGTCCTCGGTGCCGAGGTAACGCTCTTCGAGGAACTGGGCGACTTCCTCGCTCAGTGCCGTGAAGCCATCCAACCAGGTGGGCGAGTTGGGACCAGGCTGGCGAGCCCGCGCCGTTGCCCAGGCGGCGGCCGAGAGCACGATCGAATCCCTCACCATCGTGCCGTCGGCCGTGACCGCGAAGGCGAGCAGCGCCCCGAACCCCAGCTTCCGCTCTTCGTACCTCTTGACCTTCGGCGAGAAGACGGAATCCAGCACCGCGAACATCTCCTCGAGCGGAAACAGCCCCGCGTAGACGACGTACCGCCAGGTCTGGAAGTCCCCCAGCTTCTCCCGCCGAAGTGGGTGATCAGCGTCCCACGGCAGCGGCGCGCCAGCCGTCGCCTCGAACACATCATCGGACGTCCGGACAGCCGGCACCGCCCGCGGGCTGAGCATCTCCACACCCCGCCAAAAATCGACGATCTCCCCCTGCACAGCGCCGACCTTACCCAGAAAAGCACAAATTGGGTCGAACGACTGTGTTCGCTAGACACATTTATCAGTGGTGCAAAAGGACCCAGCGTGAAACCCGCCAGACAGAATTCGAACTCGAGATCCGTGGGGCCCCGGTTTCCCCGACTGCTGCCTTATCGGGGTCAGGCGAGCAGCTCCTCGACACGGTCCCGGACGAGCCCAGCACGCTCAGGTCCAAGGGGGCGGCGGACCGCTGAGGGGGGAGTCGAGAGCGTTCGTCGCCGTGGTCGCCACCTCATGCCCGGCACGAGCGCACCTCGCTGGGCGAGAGCGACGAAACGCAGCGCGTGGGAGCCCGAGCTCCTCAAAGTGTGGACGTGAACCTCCCGCCGCTCAGGCGAATAGAGGTCCGCTTTCCCGGGTACGCGCAAGCGCTCGCCGGACTACGGCACGGGGCCGCTATTTCAGTTTGACGCGGGCGAGCATAGGTGGACTGGATGCCCGTCACAAGGGGCCGCCGCAGAACCTCGCTCGGCTCTCACGTTGCCCCAGGGGCTTTTTCGCGGCCCAGGCGAATCGGCAGAAACCCCGCAATCCAGCTTCCCAGGCGGGATTGCTTCAACGCGCCGGACAGGATTCGAACCTGTGACCTTCGGTTTCGTAGCCTGATGCGGCGGGTCGGCCGGTATACCTGGAGCCCGGTTTCAAGCGGTTTCCGGCGAATCGCGGTCGGCTGAGATCGGCTGGAATCCGTGGGGCCTGTTGCCCCATTTGTTGCCCCAGGATCAGATTCCGGGTGACATCGTGCGCAAGCCGGCAAGCCGTGCAGCGGCAGCCTGGCGCTCATCGTAGGTCACAAACGCTCCAACCGGATCGAGGGCGACCGCGGACGCGACATGGATCGCGTCGAGAGCACGCAGCGCCGGCTCGGCAAGCGCCCCCGCGCCTTGCAGCAAGGCCCGATCGAGCGGACGTAATGCGAGCGCGTCGATCAGCTCGGCGCTGCGCTCGAGCAACAGGTTGAGGGGCAGCGCAGGATCCAGTGCAACGGCACGGCGCACTGCCCGGGGAATCTCCGTCAGGACCAGCTCGCTGCTGACCAAATCCGCATCCGCCAGGAAGGCGCGCAGCGCCTCTGACTCCGCCTCGTCGCGGACGAGCTTGACAAGTGCGGAGGTATCCGCGTAAAAGACGGCCACGTCTCAGCGGTCGCCACGGATGTCCTCGAGCGCTTTGCTCAAGGCTCGCGTGTCGCCCGTCAACTCCAACGGTCCCGGCAGACCCGAACGAGCCGGACGCGACACCCGGCCTTCGGCGACGAGCCGATCGAGATCGGGCCCGGTGCTCGGCGCCGGGCCCAACTCAGCCACCGGCCGGTTGCGATCGGTGACAAGCAGCCTCTCTCCGCTGCTCACCCGACGCAGGTAGACGCTCAAGTTCTGACGCAACTCCGCAACACCGACCGACTCGCTCATGTACATGAAGGTAGCATGCAGGGCCAAAGGCTTGCGCCGAAGCTTGCGCAGACAAGAATCGCGAAATGCTCGGATCGGCACGCCACCCCGGTCACTTCAGGCTGATTGCGCTCGTCGTACTAGCCGTTGCCTTTTTGCCAACCTCCGGGTCGCAACGTCAAGCGCGGCCATCAGGCTCCAACCCCCCTTTCATAGTTGTGGAGATATCCCCGCCATCAAAAGCGGGCCGAGCAGCTCGGCGGCTCTCTCGAGCTGCTGCGCGCTCAGCTTTTCCTCTCCCCGGCCTGCTCGCTCAGCAAGGCCATGAGGAGGCCTTCGGCCACACGCCGGATGCGCGGGTCGCCGGCCCGCAGGCTGTCGAGCAGCGCCAGGATCTCGCCGAGTTCCGGCCAGTCCTCCACCGCGTCGGGCGCCGCGGGATGGAGCGGCTCGATCGCCTGGCCTCGCACCCGGCCTTTGGAATAAGGCCACACCGGCGGCGGCTCCTCGCCGGAGGAGTGGATCGCGCCCGCCATCGGCTCGGCCGCCCACGCGGCGGGAACCCCCGGCACGAGCGCACCCAGTTGGGCCGGGGCGACGAAGCGCAGCGCGTGGAGCGCGAACTCCTCGAAGTGCGGAACGTGAACCTCCCGCCGCTCAGGCGAATAGAGATCCGCGCCTTGAGCCCGCGCAAGCGCCCGCTGGACCACGGGATGCGGCACATGCAAACGATTGGCCAGGGACCTGTAGCTCCAGTCGCGGCCGTGCGTCGACAAACCGCTGAGGACATAGACGTCGGACTTTTTGATCATGAGCCGACCGTATTATGTATCGATACTAGATACACACATTGAGCTAGGCGACCGAGCTACGGAAAGAGCTCGAAGAGTTCAGGGCCAAGGCCTGAGCGTGGAGACAGCGCCGGAGCTTTCAAGGCTCCGGCGCTTCAAGTTACTGGCTCAAAGCGCAAGCCTCGGTGACGCGGGTTAGTAGCTCCTGATCCTCGGTGTCCATCTCGCCCTCCTTCGTGGATGAGCACCGAAGAGAGCCCGCGACACCCGTCTGGAACGGCCATCGTCGGTACCGTCTCTCCCGCATCGAAGGCTTCTACTTCGGTGCCGGGCACCGGGGCGTTAGCGCGCCGCCGGGGCCGCTTTTTCAGTTGACGCGGGCGAACGTAGGTGGACTGGATGCCCGTCACAAGGGGCCGCCGCAGAACCTCGCTCGGCTCTCACGTTGCCCCAGGGGCTTTTTCGCAGTTCGCCCGAGTCGAAAAAACCCCCGCAATCCCGCTTCCCAAGCGGGATTGCTTCAACGCGCCAGACAGGATTCGAACCTGTGACCTTCGGTTTCGTAGACCGACGCTCTATCCGGCTGAGCTACTGGCGCGGGAATCCGGGGGTGGCTACCCGGACGGGCGATTCTAGGGGCTTTGCGGGGTCGTTTGCGGCTGCGGGCCGGCTGCCGGCCGGGAATTGCCGAGGGGTTCGCGCCACATCGGGTACATGGTCGGGCCGCGGGGGAGGCGGATCTCGCCGATGAGGCGGAAGCCGTGGCGGGCGTAGAAGGCGATGTTCGACTCCTTCGAGGACTCCAGGTAGGCGGGGATGCCGTCGGCGTCGCAGAGGTCGAGCACCGGCTTCATCAGCCGGGAGCCGAGGCCCTGTCCCTGAGCCTGCGGCGAGACGCCGAGGACGGCGAGGTAGAAGTGGGGCGGCTTCTTCGGGTGCCGGCGCTCGACCCCGAGCAGGCCTCGCCCGACCAGGGGGCCGCGCAGCCAGAGTCGCGGGTCGGCGAATGAGGCCGCGACCTTCAGTTCCTGCCGGGTCGTCATCCGCCAGTGGCCTGGCGGCGCCCAGAGGGCGGCGCCATGCCGGTCGGGGTCGCAATGGACGAAGCCTCCCGGCAGCTTCGCCGCGAGCATCGCGTCGAAGAAGCGGCGCAGCATGCGGGGGCGCAGATCGTCGCGGGGCGAGGCCCAGTTCGTCACCGGGTCGTCCATGAAGGCGCCGGCCAGCGCCCGCGACAGCGCCGGGCGATCGGTGTGGGATGCGTCCAGTGGTTCCCAGCCGGCCATCGCGCCATCCTCCCGCGAGAGCCCCGGGCCGCCTCAGCGGCCCTCGAACTCCGCGTGGCCCGGCCCCTTCTCGAGGAAGGTCTTGACGGCGTTCCGCAGGTCCTCGGTCGCGAACAGCTCGCCCGCGTCCCGCCGCACCGCCTCGTCGGCGGCGGGCATGCCGCCTTCGCGAAAGCGGCGAAGGATGTGCTTGGTCATCGCGTGGGCCCTGGTCGGGCCGGCCGCAAGCTGCTCGGCCAAGGCGCGGGAGCGGGCCTCGAACTCCTCCGCCGCGAAGATCGTGTTGACGACGCCCCAGCGCTCCAGCTCCTCGGCCGGGAAGACGTCGCCGCTGATCACGAACTGGCGGGCGCGGCCGCTGCCGGCGCGCTCGGCGAGGCGCTGCGTCCCGCCCATCGAGGGCGTCAGCCCAACCACCTTCTCGACCAGGCCGAAGGCCGCCTTGGGCGAGGCGACGATCCAGTCGCAAGCGAGAGCGATCTCGAAGGCGGCGGTCAGGGTCAGCGCGTGGGCGGCGAAGACGATCGGTGCCGGCAGCGTCTCCAGCGCGTCGATCAGGCCGAGCAGGTCGTCCCAGAGCTCGCTCGCCTGGGCCGGCGTCAGCCCGTCGAAGACGTGGACGTCGACCCCGCCCGACACCGCCCGCCCCTCGGCGCGGATCAGCACCGCCCGCGGCGGCTCGGCCGCCAGCGCCCGCACCGCGGCGCTGAAATCGTCGATCATCCGCTGGTCGAAGAGATTGAGCGGCGGGCTGTCGAAGGTCAGCACCGCGAGGCCGCTCTCCTCGCGCTCGAGCCGCGCCGCTTTGCCCTCCGCGCTCATGGTGCCGGCACCCGATGGACCTCGAACAGGTTGGTGCCGAGTTCCTGCCCGTCGAGGCCGGCGGTAATGCCCACCAGGTCGCCGGGGGCGGCGATCCCGTGCTCGCCGGCGAGGCCGGCGCAGTGGCCGAGCAGGCTGCGCAGCTCGGTCCCGAAGTCGCTCTGGACCGCGGTCACCCCGAACAGCAGGTTCAGCCGCCGCACCGTCTCGATCCGCGGTGAGATCGCCAGCACCGGCACCTCGGGCCGGTGGGCGGATACCAGGCGCGCCGTGCGGCCGCTGTTGGTCGGCACCACCAGCGCCTTCAGACCCAGCCGGTAGACGGCGCCGACGGCGCTCTGGGCAACCGAGTCGGCGACGTCCTGGGTCGCCTGGTCGGTGCGGCTGAAGAGCCACTCGCCGTAGCGCAGGTCGGGCTCGGTGGCGCGGGCGATCCGGTCCATCACGCGGACCGCCTCGACCGGGTTCTGCCCGACCGCGGTCTCCTCGGAGAGCATCACCGCGTCGGTGCCGTCGTAGATCGCGTTGGCGACGTCGGTCACCTCGGCCCGGGTCGGCCGTTTCGCGGTCACCATCGAGGCCAGCATCTGGGTTGCCGTGATCACCGGCTTCGAGGCGTGCCCGGCGGCCGCGATCAGCCGCTTCTGGGTCACCGGCACCTCGGCCAGCGGCACTTCGATCCCGAGGTCGCCGCGGGCGACCATGATGCCGCCGGTCGCCGCCCGCACGATCTCCTCCGCCCGCACCGCCGCCTCACGCCGCTCGATCTTCGCCACCAGCGGGATGTCGGAGCCACGCGCCGCCAGCCGTTCGCTGACCGGCGCCAGGTCGGCGGCGGTGGAGACGAAGGAGACGGCGATGATGTCGACACCGTGTTGGACCGCGAACTCGACCCAGCCGAGGTCGCCGTCGGTCGTCGCCGGCAGCGAGGCCCCGCCAGGAATGTTCATCCCCTTGTGCGAGGTCAGCGTCCCCCCCACCTCGACCTCGCAATCGACGCCCTCGGACTCCGGGTCGTGGACGCGCAGCCGGATCGCCCCGTCGGCCAGGTAGACGAGCTGGTTCTCCTGCAGGTCGGCGACCCCCGGCCAGGAGACCGGGATCGTCTCGCGGTCGCCCTCGACCTCGCGCGGGGTCAGGGTCACGTGCATCCCCGTCTCCAGCTCGGCGTAGTCGCCCCGCAGCGAGCCGATCCGCAGCTTCGGCCCCGGCAGGTCGCCCAGCACCGCCACCTCGCGCCCGACCCGGTCGGCGGCGAGCCGGATCGACTCGATCGTCCGCGCCTGCCGGTCGGGCCCGGCGTGGGAGAAGTTGAGCCGGAAGACGTCGGCGCCGGCGCCGATCAACTGCTCGAGGACGCCCTCGTCCCAGCTCGCCGGTCCGGCGGTTGCGATGATCTTGGTGCGGCGGCCAGGATGGCCGCTCGCCTCGACGTTCGAATCTGCCTGCATGCGCCTGACTGTAGAGATCGGGCAGGGCATCCAGGCGAGCCACCCGAAGAGAGAGAAGTGAGCGAGATCACAGACCGCACCGCCGATTCGGGTGACGATCGCCTGGCGATGAGCACCACTGCCGTCGAGATCGGGGTCGACGAGCGCGCCGAGCCGGAGCTGGTCGGCGCCGCGCGGCCGTCCCCCGCGGGGCCGATCGAGGCCGCCGAGCAGGCCGCGCTGCCGGAGCCGCCGATGGTTCAGCTGCCGCGGCTGCTGCAGTCGCTGCGCTTCAACCAGCGGCAGATCGAGTTCATGTTCCGCAACCGCCGCCAGCTTGGCGAGGTCTTCCGCGTCCACGGCGCCACCGAGGACGCGGTCACCGTCACCAGCCACCCCGACCACGTCCGCTCGCTCTTCACCGCCAAGCCCGAGCAGGCTCCCTCGCTGACCGGCGAGTCGCCGCTGCGGCCGATCGTCGGCCCCGACTCGGTCCTCACGGCCGTCGGCCCGCGCCACATGCGCCAGCGAAAACTGCTGCTGCCGCCCTTCCACGGCGAGGCCATCGCCGCCTACACACGGCAGATCGCCGAGGCGACCGAACGCGAGATCGACACCTGGCCGGTCGGCGAGCCGCTGAAGCTGGCGCGGCGGATGCAGGCGATCACCCTCGACGTGATCATGGCCGGGATCTTCGGCATCGAGGGCAAGCCGGAGCGCGGCACCCCCGAGCGCGCCCTCCGCCAGGTGGTCAAGCGGCTGGTCGCCGGCTCGACCCGCCCGGAGGCCCAGATCGGCGAGCTGCTGCAGATCGGCCGCGACGAGGCGGTCGGGCCGATGAAGATCGCTCTTTCGATGCTCGACAAGCGCGGCTATGCGGTGATCGAGGATCGCCGCCGCGCCCGGGACCCCGAGCCGCGGCTCGACATCCCCCCGCGGCTGCTGCC
>OBLV0100000385.1_pt1 | contig 13777 bp, 9 predicted proteins | sample 1520071 | NCBI WGS metagenome assembly OBLV01 (sample SAMEA3888446, study PRJEB22518) | metagenome | reverse complement strand
CCTCCCGGCCCTCCCGGCCCTCCCGGCCCTCCCGGCCCTCCCGGCCCTCCCGGCCTCCCGCCCGAATCGATTTTTCGCGCATTGTTACCGCCACAGGTAACAATGCGCGAAAAATCACCTCGGGCGCCCCCCGAACGGGCGGCGGGCCATGATGTGCCCGTGCTCCGTGTCGCCTTCGATGCCACCCCGCTGGTAGGGCAGGCGACGGGGATCGGGGTCTTCGTGCGGGGTGCCGTGTCGGAGCTGGCCGGGCGCGACGACCTGGCGCTGCGGGCCTACGCCATGACGTGGCGGGGCCGGGGCGACCTGGCCGAGCGGCTCCCGGCCGTCGTGGGCCGGGTTCGCCTGCCCATGGTGGCGGCGCCGCTACTGCGGGCCTGGGCCCATGTCGACGAGCCGGTCATCGAGTGGTGGACCGGACCGCTCGACGTGGTGCATGGGACCAACTTCGTAGTCCCGCCGGCAAGGGCGGCCGAGGTGGTTAGCGTGTACGACCTGACGGCGCTCCGATTCCCGGAGATGTGCCAACCGGCGACCCTGCGCTACCCCGCTCTCATCCGCCGGGCGATCCGGCGAGGGGCGTGGATCCATACCCTCACCGAGGCCATGGCCGAAGAGATCACGGCACTGTTGGGTGCGGCGCGCGAACGCGTCGGGGTGGTGGCACCGGGAGTTGACGCCGTGGCGACGCGAGCAAAAAGGGACGGACGGCCGTACGTGCTGGCGATAGGGCGGGCCGAGCCCCGCAAAGACCTGCCGCTGCTGGTCCGGGCGTTCGACTCCGTGGCGGCCGAACACCCCGACCTCGACCTCGTGCTCGCCGGCCCACCGGGATGGGGCGAGGAGGCCCTCGAGGCGGCGGTAATGGGTGCCCATCACCGCGACCGGATCCGCCGGGTCGGTTGGGTGAGCGAGCGCAAGAAAGCCGAGTTGCTCGGTGGTGCCGCCGTCTTTGCCTACCCCTCGCTCTACGAGGGTTTTGGGATCCCGCCGCTGGAGGCCATGGCCGCCGGCGTGGCGGTGGTGACGACCGGCGCCGGCGGCCTTCCCGAGGCGGTCGGCGACGCCGCGATGATCGTGCCGGTCGGAGATCAGGACGCCTTGGCGGTCGCCATCGCCCGGCTTTCAGAGGACAGAGGTGAACGCGAGAGGCTGGTCGCGGCAGGGCGGGAGCGCGTCGCCGGTTTTAGCTGGAGTCGCTGCGCCGACGGCCTCGAAGCCCTGTATCGGGCCGCCGCCGAGTCCCGTCGGTCGCCGACCGGGAGGCGTTGAGCGCCTGGTTGAAGACCTCGACCAGGGCGCCCGGGGGGGTGAGTGGTCGCAGGATCGGCCGGACCCGGCGGCCCTCGGTGCTCGACGGCCCAGGAGGCAGCAGCTCGAGTACCGCTTCGGCCAGCCGAGCGGCGTCGCCGGGAGGGATGAGGCGGCCGGCGGGGCCGGGCGACGGGCCAAGGATCTCCAGCGGCCCTCCGGCGGCGGTGGCGACGACCGGCACGCCACTGGCCAGCGCCTCGACGACGGAAAGCCCAAAAGGCTCAGCCTCGGTCGAGGGCAGGACCAGGACGTCGAGGTCGGCGATGAGCTCGGCGATGTCGTCGCGCTCGCCCAGCCAGTGCACCCCGTCCATGGCAGACGCTCGGTGGGCCAGGCGCGCGGCATAGGCCTCCTTGCCCTGCACGGTGCCGCCCGCCACCACGACCTCAAGGCCCGGCCGCTTCTCCTGGAGAGCGGCAACGGCGTCGAGCAGCACATCAAGCCCCTTCCAGGTGTCGATCCGACCGGCCGTGCCGATCAGGGTGGCTCCGTCGGGCCAGCCGACACGGGCGCGGAACCGGCCGGCGACGCAGGGTGCGAACTCTGAGGGGTCGGGTTCGTCGTACTCGACGACGACGTTGGCACCGTCGAGCTGGGTGGCCACTGCGGCCGAGACCGCGACGACGGTGCAGGCAAAGTGCCGGGTCAGCCATCGCTCCAGCCGCAAGGCGGCGGGGGACTGGACGACGATCTCCCGGGCGTGCCAGATGTGCGGTCGCCGCACCAGCACCGCCACCGCCCACCCATACCACGAGTGCAGCGAGTTGCTGTGGATGAGGTCGGCGTCGATCCGGCGGGCGAGGCGGGCCAGGCGGGCGACGGCGACGGGCCACGCCAAGAGATAGCCGACCCAGTAGCCGGCGCCTCCGCTGGTGGTGATCCGCCGCATCGGCACGACGTGCACGGTGGCCCCGGCCGCCTCAAGCTGTTCCGCCATGGGTGGCCCCGCCGGCACGGCGATGTGACAGTCCCAGCCATCATGGGCGAGGCTGCGGGCCAGGCGAACCAGGGCCCGGTCCGAGCCACCTCGTTCGGCGACCGGTTGGATGGAGAGGATGCGCTTGGTGCGGGTCGCGGTCAACGTCGAGCAGCTCCTGTACCAACCGCCGGGCGGGATCGGCCGGTACACGGCGAGGCTCGTGACACTACTGCCGCAGTTGTTCCCCGACGACTCGGTCGCGGCCTTCACCGCCTGGCACCCGCGGGCAGAGATCGACGCGGCCACGCCTGGGGCAGTGAGGCTCCCATTGCCCAGGCCGGCACTGTACGAGGCTTGGAACACCCTCGGGATCCCTCGCCTCGACTGGCTGTCGCGCCGACTGGGCGACGTCGACATCGTGCACGCGCCGTCGGTTGCGGTCCCGCCCCGCCGATCTGTACCCGTCATCGTGACCGTGCATGACGTCGCGCCTGCCATTTTCCCCGAGTCCTTTCCACCCCACGGTCGCTGGTTCCACGGCCGGGGGCTGGCCGCGGCGGCCCGGCGAGCCGACCTCGTCATCACCGTCAGCGAGGCGGCCCGGGCGGAGATCCTCGCCCACAGCACGATCGCCCCCGACCGCCTGCGGGTGGTGCCCAATGGGGTCGACCACATTGCCCCTTCCGCCGCCGAGGTGCGCGCCACACTGGCCCGCCACCGCCTTACCGGGGTGCCCTACGTCCTGTGGGTGGGCACCCTCGAACCTCGGAAGAACGTGGCCACGCTGGCCACGGCGTTCGCGCAGGTCGACGCCATCGGCTGCCAGCTGGCCCTGGCGGGCCCGTCAGGCTGGTTGTCCGACGACCTGGTCCCGCCAGTGGTGCGGGCCCGGCTGGGGGAGCGGCTGCGCTTGCTCGGCCACCTGCACGAGGCCGAACTGCGGGCGCTCTATGCCGGAGCCACGCTGTTTGCCCTGCCCAGCCGGCACGAGGGCTTCGGCCTGCCCGTGCTCGAGGCGATGGTCCAAGGGACACCGGTGATCTGTTCCGACATCCCGCCGCTTTGCGAACTGGCCGGCGGGGCCGCCCGCCTGGTCGCGGCCACCGACGTCGACGACTGGGCCGCGGCGCTGCAAGATCTGCTTGGAGACGACGAAGCCCGTTCCGCGCTGGGCGCCGCCGGCCGGGCGCGAGCTGCTTTATTTAGCTGGGAGGGCACGGTGCGTGCGACTCGGGAGGTCTACGTCGAGGCCATCGCCGCCGCCGGGTAGGGTCCCGGGCGGTGGATGCGTTCATAACCGGGGGCCGGGGTTTTGTCGGACCGTGGTTGAGTCGGCATCTCAATGCCTGCGGTGACCGTGTCGTCGTGACCGATACCGGCGTCGATGTCACCGATGCGGTGGCCATCCGCGACGCGATCGGCGACGCGTCGCCCGATGCCATCTACCACCTGGCGGCCCAATCGAGCGTCCGGTCGTCCTGGGACGACCCGGCGGCCACCTTCCAGGTGAACGTCGTCGGGACCCTCAATGTGCTCGATGGGGTGCGCCGCAGCGCCCCAGCGGCGCGGGTCCTCGTCGTCAGTTCCGTCGAGGTCTATGGCGTCATCGACCCCGCTGACCTGCCGATCACCGAAGCCGCGCCGTTGCGGCCGGTCACGCCGTATGCCGCCAGCAAGGCCGCGGCCGAGATGGCCGCCGTGCAGGCGCAGTTGGGCTGGGGGCTCGATATCGTGCGGGCCCGCCCGTTCACCCACACCGGTCCTGGGCAGGCGCCCCGGTTTTTCGTGGCGAGCATGGCCCAACAGATCGTGCACGCGGCCGCAACCGGCGCCACCGACCTACGCACCGGCGACCTGAGCGTCGGGCGGGATATTTCCGACGTGCGCGACGTGGTCCGGGCGTACCGCCTCCTGATCGAGCGAGGCCAGCGGGGCGAGGTCTACAACGTGTGCTCGGGCCGTACGGTGACCCTCGCGGAGGTCGTGCGTCGGCTGCTGGCATTGGACGGGTCGGACCTCGTCGTCAGCACCGACCCCGACCGTCTCCGGCCGGTCGATTTGCCTAACCTCTGCGGTGACCCCGGCCAACTCCTCCGGGCCACGGGTTGGGAACCTTCCTATTCGCTCGACCAGACCTTGGCCGATGTCCTCGACTACTGGCGCCACCAACCGGCCGCCGTTGCTACGTCGCCTTGCTGACCGAGGACATGTTGAAGTCCGGGATCCGAACCGGGGGCATGGCGGTGCGGTTGAAGTAATCGGACCACTCGCGCGACAGCGTCCGTTCGGTCGCGCCGATCTCGGTCGCTCGCCGCAGGAGATCGACCGGGCTCTCGTTGAAGCGGAAGTTGTTGACCGCCCCGACCACTTCGCCGCCCTCGACCAGGTACACGCCATCGCGGGTCAAGCCGGTCAGCAACAGTGTCTGGGGGTCGACTTCGCGGATATACCAGAGGCAGGTGAGAAGCAGGGCGCGTTCGCTGCCGGCGACCATCTCGTCGAGCGTCCGCCCACCCGGCGCCTCCATGATGAGGTTGTCGATCCCCGGAGTCACCGACAAGCCGGTCAGCTTGGCTGAGTAACGGGTCTGCAGCAGCGCTGCGAGTTTGCCTTCGTCGATCCAGCGCGTCGGCGCGAGCGCGAGCCCGTTGTCGAACACCGAGCTCATGGAACTGGAGGCGTAGCTGACCACGAAGGGGGCGCACGCCAAACCCTGCGCCGTCGGGTCGGAGCGCAGGCTAACCGGCAGCTCGCTCAGGGTCTCGCCCACCCGGGTCCCGCCGGGTCGGCTGAAAACGGTCTGGCCGTCGAAGGCGTCCCGGGCGCCTCCCGACCAGTACATGTCGATCATCAGGTCGGCGACGGCCGTAGGCGGCAAGACGGTCTCGTACCGCCCGGCGGGAAGATCGATCCGCCGCTTGGCCCAGCCGAGCCGCTCCCCCAGTTGGCCGTCGAGGCGCACCATGTCGAGCTCGGCGAAGTCGGCCGTGGACTGGCCGAACCAAGCCGAGCGCTCGAAGTCCGGTGACTTGGCGTTGAGCTCGAGCCGCCCGGTCGGTTGCACGTGGCGCAGCCGCAACCCGCTGGAGGAGCCGAGGTAGGTAGTCTGCATCTGGTGCTCGGCGAAGCCGAACAGCAGTCGGTTCTGGCCTCGGGCCTGCTCAAAGGCATCCCGGAGCGACGGGATGAAGTCTGCGAACGCGGCGATGGAGGTCTCCGGAGGCGGCTCCTCCCATTCGGGGCTGGCTTTCGACTGACCAACGAGCGGCTGGGCGTCCTCGGCGGCCAAGCTTTGGCTGGCCGCGGCCTCGGCGGCGCCGACAAGGGCCTTTAGTTGGTCTCGGGTGACGCCGGCCCTCGACACCGAGGCGGCCGCCACGCCCGTCGTTCTACCAATGGTCGCGATCACCGTCAGTTGGCGGGCCCTCGTCACGCCGTTGGTCGTGACGGTGTTGTTGGCCCAGCGCAGGTTGGCGTCGCTCGCCTCGTCGGCGATGACGATGCAACCGTCGGCCTTCGAGAGCGCCAGCGCCCGCTCGACGGTTTCCTGAGGCGTGCTTTCTTTGGCAGGGGCACTCATCGGCCGGCCTCCGACGAGGTGTTGAGGATCTTGACCTGGTGGAAAAGGGCGCTCGGGCAACCATGGCTGACGGCGGCCACCTGGCCGGGCTGGCCCTTGCCACAGTTGAACGCCCCGCCGAGGACGTACGTCGACGGCCCGCCCACCGCCTCCATCGAGCCCCAGAAGTCTGTCGTCGTGGCCTGGTAGGCGACGTCGCGGAGCTGTCCGGCGAGCTTTCCGTTCTTAATCTGGTAAAAGCGCTGCCCGGTGAACTGGAAGTTGTATCGCTGCATATCGATCGACCAGCTCTTGTCACCAATGATGTAGATCCCCTCGTCTACGGCGCCGATAAGGCCCTGTGTGGACGGGCCGTCGGGACCCGGTTGCAAGGAGACGTTGGCCATCCGCTGGATGGGCACGTGGTAAGGCGAGTCGGCGTAGGCACAGCCGTTGGAGCGGCCCAGGCCCATCAGTTCGGCCATGCGCCGGTCGATCTGATAGCCGACCAGGATCCCGTCGCGCACCAGGTCCCACGATTGGGCCGCCACCCCCTCGTCGTCGTAGCCCACCGAGGCCAGCCCGTGGACGACGTTGCGGTCGGCGGTTACGTGCATGATCGGCGAGCCGTAGGTGAGCTTGTTGAGTCGATCGAAGGTGGCGAAGGAAGTCCCGGCGTAGGCGGCTTCGTAGCCGAGGGCCCGGTCGAGCTCGGTGGCATGCCCGATCGACTCGTGGATGGTGAGCCACAGGTTCGACGGGTCGATTACCAGGTCGTACGTACCGGCGTCGACCGACGGGGCGCTCATCTTCTCGGCCAGCAAATCAGGCAGGGTGGCCAGCTCGCCATCCCAATCCCAGCCGCCCGCTCCGGTCAGGTACTCCCATCCGCGCCCAGCCGGCGGCGCCACCGTTCGCATGGTTTCGAACGCCCCGGTGGTCGGGTCGACACCGACAACGGTGACGGCGGCGTGGATCCGGACCCGCTGCTGCGTGGTGGATGTGCCGGCCAGATCGGCATAGTACTTGCTCTCCTGGGCGGTATGGGCCATGGCATCGGCGTGGTCGACGCCGTCCGAGGCCATGAGCCCGGCGCTCCAGCCGACGAGCAGGGTGGTGCGGTCGGTCTCGGCGACGTCGAAGGGATTGACGTCGTACGCCGACTGCCAGACGGCGTCGGCGTACACCGGCTCGTCGGCCAGCTCGACCCGCTCGGCGGTGATCGGCTGGGAGGCCCGGGCCACCTCAACGGCGCGCTCCGCCATCCGCGCGGCCGCCTCGGGCGTCAGATCCACGCCAGCGGCGAAGCCCCACGTCCCGTCGCGGACCACCCGAACGGCCATACCCGTCTGCTCGCTGTCGAGGGCACCCTCGAGCTCGCCGTCATGGACCCGCAGCGACGCGTCGCGGATCCGCTCCAACCGGAAGTCGGCATGCTCGGCGCCGAGCTCCCGGGCCCGGCTTAGGGCGACATCGGCCAAATGGTCTCGCTCGATGGCGAGGAAGGCGGGGTCAATCTCGTGGTTCACCCTGCCATTGTGCCTTTGGGGGTGTGACGGCCACACAAAACGGCCGCAACCCGGATCACGTCGACGCTGACGTGATCCGGCTGCGGCCGTGCCGGTCGGGCCTAGCGAGCGGTAGGGCTAGCGCGTGGTTGGGCCTAGCGGGCGCCGACGGCCTGACGCAGCTGCTGCTCGGTGTCGTGTGCGATCTTGCGGGCCGACTGAACCAGGTCACGAATCTGCTCGGGCAGCCGCTCGGCGACCTTGTCCAGCTGTCCTTCGAGGTCGTGGCGCACCGGCGCGACCTTGGTGTCGATGGTGCGTAGGGCCGTGGCGATCTGCTCCTTGGCCCCGTCGAGCTGGGTCTCGACCTGGTGGCGCTGGGCGCCGAGGTCCTTCAGCAGCTCCCGACGGCGGACCTGGGTCTTGTTCCAGCCGATCACGCCAAAGCCGATGACGGCGTGGGCTGCATCCTTCAGGGCCTTGGTGATCTCGACCCCTGCGTTCTTGGTGACTTCGGCGCTCGTGTTGGCTGCTTCCTTGGCCGTGCTGGCTGCGGTACCGACTGCCGTGCTCGCGGCGGCGGCGGCAGCCGCGGGCGGGGTGGTCGTAGCCCGGCGACGGGCCGAGGGGCTGCGCTTGGTCGCCCCAGTGCCCATGGTGGGCTCCGGGGAACCCTCGTTTGCGTCAGTGCTTTCGCTTCCTGCGTTCTCGGGTGTCATCGTTGGTGCTCCTTGCTCCGGTGTCCTATTGCTCCTGTGTCTGTTAGCCAGAGTAGCACATTTGCATAACAGTTGCAAGCATTCGGCGCGTAATTTCCACCGTTCGGGACCGGCATCGGCTCGGCATGCCACGATCGGGGCGCCGCCGTTGTCTACGCTCGGTCTCCCTGATGGACCCCCAACCCGTCGCCCCGCCCGTCGTGGCGGTGGTTGTCACGTGTGATCCCGGCCCCTGGCTGGAAGAGACCCTGACAGCGATAGCGGCGCAGGAGTACCCCAACCTGTCGGTCCTGGTCATCGACGCGGCCAGCGTCGAGGACCCGACGTCTCGGATCGCGGCGGTCCTGCCAGGTGCCTATGTCCGGCGCTTGCCCCGCCGGGTCGGCTTCTCGCAGGCCGCCAACGAGGTACTGGCCATCGTCGAAGGGGCGTCGCACTTCCTTTTCTGCCACGACGACACCGCCCCCGAGCCCGACACCATCTTGGTGCTGGTGGAGGAGGCCTACCGGTCCAACGCCGGCATCGTCTGCCCCAAGCTGGTCGACTGGGACCATCCCGACCGGCTGCTGGCCGTGGGCCAATCGGTCGACAAGACCGGCGTGGTCGCCGACCTCGTCGATGTCGGCGAGCTCGACCAGGAGCAGCACGACTCCGTCCGGGATATCTTCTGCGCCCCGAGCGGCTGCCTCTTGGTCCGGGCCGACCTGTTCGCCACCCTCAACGGCTTCGACCCGGGCACCGACCTGTTCGGCGAGGCCCTCAACCTCTCGTGGCGTTCCCAGGTTGCCGGGGGCCGGGTCGTCGTCGCCCCCGGGGTCCGCGTCCGTCACCTCGCCGCCATCGGGCAGGGCAAGCGGGAGGGCTGGGATGACCGGGGCGCGGCCGACCGGGGGTATGCCCTTCAGGAGGAGCACCGGATCAGGACCATCCTGACCTGCTACAGCCTCCTCCACCTGATCCGGGTCGTACCCCAGGCCCTCGGGCTGAGCGTCGCCCAAGCCAGCGTCCAGCTCGTCACCCGCAGGCCGGCCATGGCCAGCGCCTCGCTCATGGCCTGGCCACGGGCGCTCGGCTCGCTCGGCTCACTCCTCCAAGTTCGCCGCTCCGTCCAGCGTCAGCGCTCGGTCAGCGACACCGAGATTCGCAAACTGCAAACGCCGGGCAGCGCCGACCTGCGGGCGTTCTTGCGGTCGACCTTCGGTGGGGAAACCCCGCTCGATGCCCTGACCTCGAATAAGACGATTACGTCGCGGCTGGCCTCCCGGAGTTGGCGGCTGCCTGCCGTCGCCTGGCTCGTCACCATCGTCGTGCTGCTGATCGGCAGCCGGACCCTCACGGGCGCGGGCCTCCCGGCGGTCGGGTCACTCCCCGTGTTCCACGGCGGTCCGGCGAGTTGGTGGCACTTGTGGTGGTCGGGGTGGCGCCCTGACGGCCTCGGGAGCGCGGCACCGGCCCCGCCGGCGCTGGCGTTGCTCGGGCTCGCCGGGACCGTGCTGCTCGGTGGCGTCGGCCTGTTGCAGAAGCTTTTGGTGCTTGGACCACTCCTCATCGGGCCTCTGGGCGCCTACCGCTCGGCCAAACCGCTCGGTTCGCCCTTTGCCCGCACCGTCGTGCTGGTCGCCTACGCCGTCGTCCCCGTGCCGTTCAACTCCCTAGCCGGCGGGCGATGGGCCGGCCTGGTCGCCTACGCCGCCGCCCCGTGGGTGCTCGGTGCGCTGTGCCGCCTTGGTGGTGAACGACCGTTCATCGCCCGCCCCCACCGGCCGGCGCGGATCATCGGGCTTGGCGTGCTGGTAGCCGTCGCGGCGGCGTTCGTGCCCGCAATGGTCGCGGTCGTCCCCGTGATTGGTGCCGGCATCGCCGTCGGCTCGATCCTGACGGGGCGGCCCCTGCCCGGACTGCGGGCCCTGGCCGCGTCGATAGGCGCCAGCGTCGTGGCCACTGTCCTCCTGCTGCCCTGGAGCTTCGGCGTCCTCACCTCGACCACGGCGCTCTTCGGCGTGGCGCCGGCCGTGTCGACCGCGCCGACGCTGGCCGACCTTCTTCGTTTCCACACCGGGCCGGTCGGCGGCGGCGTGCTGGCGTGGGGGCTCCTGGCCGCCGCCGCGCTCCCGCTGCTCATCGGGCGGTCCTGGCGGTTGGCGTGGGCGGGGCGAATGTGGGGCGTCGCCCTCGGGTGCTGGCTGGCGGCCTGGGCCGCCGGACGAGGCTGGCTCCCGGTGCCGCTTCCCGCCCCCGAGCTCTTGCTGGCGCCGGCCGCGGCCGCGCTGGCCTTATCGGTGGGGCTAGGCGCCCTCGCCTTCAAGGTCGACCTGCCCGGCTACCGGTTGGGTTGGCGGCAGGTGGCGTCGTTGGTCGCGGCGGTAGGGCTAGCGGTCGGCTCGCTGCCCATGCTGGCGGCGGCCGGCGGCGGGCACTGGAAGGTCCCAAACGAGGACTTCCAGTCGACGCTGGCCCTAGCCCCGGGGCAGGGCTTCCGGATCCTGTGGATCGGCGATCCTCGCGCCCTACCGCTGGGCTCCTGGCAGCTGGAGGCCGGCGTCGGGTACGCGACCTCGACCGATGGCCCGCCGGACGCGACCTACCTCTGGCCCCCACACAGCGCCGGCGCCACTGGGCTGCTCGCGACCGACCTGCACCTCGCGACCAGCCAGCTCACAACCCGCCTCGGACATCTGCTGGCTCCCATGTCGGTGCGGTACATCGTTGTCCCGAGCCAGACCGCGCCGGACGGCTCGGGGGGAACGGCCGTACCGGTGCCGGGCGATGTGCTCGCCGCCCTCGAGCAACAGACCGACCTAAAGGCTCACCCGGTGGACAACGCCCTCGTCGTGTATGAAAACGCGGCGTGGGCGCCGAGTCGGGCGGTGCTCGCGCCGACCGAAGCATCGGCCGCGACCCGAGCGACGACTGCGGCCAGCAGCCAGGCGGTCGATCTTTCCGGGGCCCCTGGGGTCCTGACCGGTGGCCCCGACCACTTCTCGGGCTCGGTGCCGGCGGATAGCCAGGTCTTGGTTTCGGAGTCGGCGTCGCGGGGGTGGCGCCTGTCGGTGGCGGGACAGACGGCGAGCGAGAAGCCGGCGTTCGGGTGGTCCATGTTGTTCAGCAGCACCGGCACGGGCGGCAAGGCCTCGCTGAACTACGAGACGCCGATCACCGGCCGAGGCCTTCAGGTCCTTGAGGTGCTCCTGTGGTTGAGTGCCATCGCCGCCCTCCTGTTCGACCTCGGGCGGCGGCCCGACATCCCGCCGGCGCCAGAAGAGGCACTCGAACCCGAGCCGAGCGAGGAGTTGCCGTCGCTGATCGGCGTCGCCGGCGGGCATCGCAAGCCCCGGCGGGTGACCGTTCCCGACACCGGCGACGAAGACGAACTGTGGGGATGAAACCCGTCGAGCAACGGCGGTCCCGGCCCGTACCCCGTGTCGCGGTCCTCGGGGTCGTTGTCGTGGTGATCGCGGTAGCCGGGTTCACCGATCGCTCGCCGAGCCCACCAGCGGTCGCCGGCCCCGCCGCCATGCCGGTGGCCGCGCCAGCGGGGGCGCTGTCGTCCTCCTGGTTCTGTGCCGGCCCGGCCAACATGCCGTCCCATCTCGCCGATGGCCGCCTGATCATCGCCAACGAGGGCGGACAGGCGCTGCACGGCACGGTCGCGTTGTTGCCGAGCAACGGGGCGTCGAGGACGCAGAACATCGAGGTCAACGCCCACACCCAGTTGGTCCTGGACGAGACCGACCCCACCGCCTCGCCCTACTTGGGAGCCGATGTCGAGCTCGATGGAGGCCAGGCGGCGGTCGAGCAGGTGGTGGCGGGTAGCGAGGGCACGAGCAGCACCGCCTGCGCCAGCAGCGGCGGGACGAACTGGTATTTCCCGACCGGCACGACCCAGGAGAGCTCGACGCTCTCGCTCCTGCTCCTCAACCCCTACCCCGATGACGCCATCGCCGACCTGTCGTTCACCACCGAGCAGGGCCAGGAAGACCCCGAGGACTTCCAGGGGATTGTGATTCCCGCCGGCACCCTGGTCGGCGTCGATATCGGCTCCCACCTACACCTCCGGGCCTCGATCGCGACCACCGTCACACTCCGGGTCGGACGGGTGGCGGCCTTCGAGACCGAAGTGGTGCAGTCCCAGAGTGCTGCGACGTTGGCGACCGAGGCTCCCGGTGCTATGCCGTGGCCTCCGGGCATCACCCTGGCGCGAGGGGCGCCATCGACCGAAACGACCTGGTGGTGGCCGAGCGGTGTCGCGAACACGGGTGCCACCGAGGAGTTCGTGATCTACAACCCCGGTTCGGGGGTGGCCCAGGTATCGTTGCTCGCCGATCTCGACCAAGGCAGTGCCGACCCGTTCCAACTCAGCGTGGATCCGTATGCCACCGCGGTTGTGACGATGAACAACGAGTCCCGGATACCGGTTGGAGTCGGCCACGGCACCACGTTGCGCAGCGCCAACGGCGTCGGCGTTGTGGCGACCCGCCTGGCCCTGTCGAACAGCATGGCGTCCCCCAGCGGGCTGTCGGCGGAGCTTGGCAGCTCGCTCACCGCCCGGCAGTGGTTGGTGACCGGCGCCGGTGACACCGGCATGGTCAACTCGGCGCTGGTCATCTACAACCCGGCATCGGTATCGGTGAAGGTGGCAATTTCGTCCTTGGACGGATCGCAGACCCTCGTCAAGGGTCAAGCAGCCGTTGTCATCTCGGGCCATCATCGCTATGTGTTCGCTTCTCAAGCGTCGGGGACCAATGCGACCGTGGATGGACCGCTTGTCGTTTCCGGCAGTGGTCCCGTCGTGGTCGAGCAGGACATCTCGCCGGCCAAGGCCATCGGGATCGACGCCTCCATCGGCGTCCCCCTCGCCGGCGCCTAGCAGTGCCTCGTAGGGGCAGCCGATTGGATCGCGCGCCCCATGCCTCGCGCGCCCCATGCCTCGCGCGCCCCATGCCTCGCGCGCCCCATGCCACGCGCGCCCCATGCCTCGCGCGCCGTTTGCCTCGTTTGGCCTCGGTGCCGACACTCCGGGCGAGCGGGCAGAGAAAAGAGCGGACCAGCAAGGCAAATTCCCGACTTGTTCGGACAAATCACCGGACTCGCAAGAGAAATGATGGGACCGGCAAGGCAAATCACCGTACCGGCAAGACAAATCACCGTATCGGCAAGACAAATCACGGGACCGGCAAGAGAAACCGTCGAACCGTCCAGACAAGTTGCTGGGGCAACCAGAGTAGTGATCGCTTTTCGACGTACTGACCAGGGTTGTGATCGTCCCGTGACCCACTACTACTGAAGCCTCGGGCAAACGGGCCTGGCCAGCCTCGATTGGCGACGAATGAGGCCGTAGTTGAACCACCTCGGGGCTCTCGACCGGGGCAAGCGTCGGACCGGGGCGAGCGCCGTTGCTCGACCGGGGCAAGCGTCGGACCGGGGCCAGCGTCGGATCGGGGCAAGCGCGAAGGGCGGTTAGCGGCGCCAGTCGACCAAGATAGTCACCAGACATGGAACGCCTTATCGTTGCCGCGGCCATTGTGATCGTGGCCGCCATCGCCGCCGCGGTCCTCCGCCGGCGCAAGCCCGACCCGCCCACCCAGGAGCCCTGGAAGGTTCCGGCCCAGCTGGACCGGGCCGATTTTGACCGGCCCGAGGCCCCCTGGCTCGTCGTCGTCTTCTCATCCACGACCTGCGCCGGCTGTATCCAGGCGGTGGCTAAGGCCATGGTTCTTGGCAGTTCAGATCGGAAGAGCACACGGCTGAACTCCAGTCA